>Ga0209016_1000393_pt1 | contig 53339 bp, 59 predicted proteins | sample EPASupsiteSAE305_FD_187265 | JGI IMG/M metagenome (GOLD analysis project Ga0209016, IMG submission 187265) | Bioremediated contaminated groundwater microbial communities from EPA Superfund site, New Mexico - SAE3-05 (SPAdes) (version 2) | ecosystem: Environmental > Aquatic > Deep subsurface >... | reverse complement strand
CAACTCCAAGATGAACTTTCCCTGAAGACCTCATGAAGACTACATGTTTGATAGGCTGGGTGTGTAATGGGTGAGAGCCCTTTAGCTGACCAGTACTAATAGGTCGTTTGGCTTATTCTATATTAACGTATGATAATGCTATTTCACTTCCTTATTAAGTGTAAAGCGCTTTGTTGACAGACAATACTAAAATCACTAAAGAATGGTGAATTAAGCCTATTTAGCTATAATGCGAATAGATTTAATTCACGATTCTGGTGGCTATAGAGAAGAGGAAACGCCCTGTCCCATTTCGAACCAGGAAGCTAAGCTCTTCATCGCCGATAATACTCTCTCTTACTGAGATGGAAACGTAGGTCGCTGCCAGTTCCGTGATTCTTCTTTAACCTTCTCCTTTTTTCAATCCCCTTATTCATAATATCAAAAGCAGCAAATATCGTTAAAGTCTAGTGCTTTTTATTTTCTTATCTATTCGTGAAATAATTTTTTTTCAATATTTATTGGTTTTATTTTTATTATAATTAGGCTAATTAAAAAAAGGTTTCATAATGATGAAAATAATTGTGAGTTTGTTTTTAATGAGTTTAAGTTTATATGCAATGAGTTTCAATGATATAAAGATTCAAGCTGCAGCAGAAAAGAAGCTTATTTTAGTTGAGTTAGTCATGGAATCTTGTTCGTATTGTGAAAAAATGGAGAAATTTGTGCTTTCTAAAGAAGATGTAAAAAGTATAATCACTAAGAACTATATGCTGTTAAAACTTGATATTCATAAAGACGAAATACCAGAATTCTTGACTTCTCGAATTACCCCCACATTTTATATTGTAACTCCTGATAATGTTATTCTTCATGAAATGATCGGTGCTCCATCAAAAAGTGAATTTATTGCGTTATTGGGACGTTTTGGAGCGACTAAATGAAAAAGCTTTTCTATGTATTCCTAAGTTTATGTATAAGCACTCTTTGTCTAAAAGCTGATTTTCTTGAAATGGAGCGACAAAAAGCCTTACATAACAAACAACTTATTCTTTTAAGTATTGAGAAAGAGGGCTGTCCTTATTGTCTTAAGATGCAAACAGAGATTTTTAATGTTTCAAAGTATTCTCAATATATTTCGAAAAAGTATTTACATGTTACTATGCGTCAAGAAGGCTCTTTATTGCCTAAAGCCTATCATGTGAAGTATTTTCCAACTAATCTTATTGTATCTCCACAGGATCTTCATATTATTGATGAATTTGCAGGCTATATGAATCCAGAGAGCTTTTTAGAGTTATTAGATGAAGTGTATGCTCAAGAATTTAAGTAGTTTTATAATATTTGACAATGAGAGTGGCAACGAGTGTTGCAAAGAGTAGTCGTAGACTTACAATAAGCCAAGGATTTGCGCCAAAAATGACAAAAAGTAGGGTATCTTCAATAATTGCATGACAGATCATTAAATAGGTTCCAATAAATAAAACCTCTTTTTTTTGTAGAATTCCTTTTTCGTATTCGGAAATTAAAATACCGGCTCCATAAGTAATACCTAGGATCACACCTACTAAAATAGAAAATCCACTATTGATCTTTTTGGAATGTTTTTCAATGATGACAAGAGATTTAATAAAATCAAGAAAAAAGATCAATGCAGTCACTAAAACTATAACTTTAATAGAGAGAGAAAGTGATTCATATAGAGAGTTTTGAAGTAGCTCAAAGAGTGAATGATAGTGTGGATGGTTCATTGCTAGATTAATACCATCTTCGTCTATTTTAGCTGTAAACCAACTTTGTGGTAATTTTGATGTTATTCCTCCCACCAATAAGCCAACCCCTAAGCGCAAGCAAATAGAGTATAGCCTTGAAATACCTAATCGTTTCATGATCTCTGTTTCAACCAGCAACGCATGTGCAATACCTAAAAAAACAGCTAAAACAGTCCATTCTTTTGCTCCAAGACCAAGAGGTGCAGCAAAAGCTATAGCTGCATAAAGATTGAGAAATAATCCGCTTACAATGGCAAGAGCTGCTTCTTGCGGTAATTCTAAAAGGTTTACTAGAGGTTTAAAAATGAAAGTAATATAGGATAGAAGATTGTAATAGAATAAAAGATCTGCCAAAATGTAAATAGGAACAATGAGTTTTAAAATCGTCCAAGAACTTTTTAACGACGTTTTTAGAGAACTTTGTAAACTAAATGACATTTTGGCTCTTTTTTTAATACTTATTTTATATTAGGTAAGATATAATACCGACCTCAAAGAGAAATGTGCGTTCGTAGCTCAGATGGATAGAGCATTGGTTTGCGGTACCAACGGTCAGGGGTTCGAGTCCCTTCGAGCGCACCACTTCGTTTAAAATAACTCTTCAAACACTCGATATTTTGTTTTTTGTAATCCTAAATCTTCATACGCTTTTTGTGTTTCTTTATCGTCTTTGTGAACGTAAAGTCTAATACCACATACATCGTAATGTTCTTTTGCTAAAGCTTTTGCTTTATCTAAAAGTGCATCATGAATCTCTTTCTCATGTTCATGGTCTGTTACAAAGATACTTTGAATACAATAAAAAGCACCATTGCTCCAATCGCTCCACTCTCTTGTAATCATTGCGAGTCCGACAATAGTTCCTTCTACGGTTGCAATAATATAAAAACCATTATGAAATTTTGCGAAGACCTGATGGACACCTTCTGTTGTCAGAGCAAGAGGAATATTTTTATTGACAGTCTCTTTTGCAAAGAGTACATTAAAAGCGGCAATCTCTTTCGCGTCATCGCGTGTCGCAATACGAACAATAAGATTTTCTAACATTATTTCTCCTTTGTTTGATTGTGTAATATCATATCAACAATCTCTTTAGCACCATCTTTTTGAATCATATGTGATAAATTTTTAGAAACATACGATAGATCAACATGCTTGATGTCATCTAAAAGCATAATAGGATCAATTGCGCTGTTTTGAGAGCAAATAAGAGCTAATTTCTGATCAGCAAGCATCTTGGCATTGAAATATTGATGATTTGCTGCTGCATGAGGAAAAGGGATAAAAAGAGCAGGAACTGTTGCTGCACATAGTTCCCATAAGGTACTTGCCCCTGAACGGCTAATTGCAAAGTCTGCAAGGGCTAATTTTGAAGGAATTTCTTTGGAAAAATCAAATACATCCGCAGGAATATTGTGCTCAGCATAAAATGCCTTCATTGCATCAAACTCTTTTTTGCCTGTTTGATGAATAATAAAGATGCCTTCTTTATGTAAAAGAGGAGCTAGTTTTTGGGCTAATGCATTAATAAAAGAGGCACCTTGGCTACCTCCTAGGAAGATGATTGTTTTTAAATCTTTACGCTCTCTTCGGATGTCAAAAAAAGCTTCACTGACAGGGTAATTTGTGAAAACGGCATTTTTATCGTAGGAACTAAAGAAAGCTTTACAAAAAGGTCTTAACAGAGAGTTCAGTTTTCCTTGGATGGCATTTTGTTCATGAATATAAAGAGGTATACCGCTAAGAAGAGCACCAAAGGATGCAGGTGCTGCAGAATATCCGCCAACAGAGAAAACATATCGTATATGATGCTTTTTAAAAATCGTTTTACACGTAAACGCAGAACGCATAATGTCGTAGAGTGCTAAGATTTTTCGTAAGCCTTTTTTATTGACGACACCTTGACTCTCTAAAAAATAGGTTTTCTCAAACCCATCATCACCTTCGAACCATGCTTTATCTTGACCTGCTGTGGAACCTATGTAAATAGGCTTTATACCACGTTTATTTAACTCTTCTTTAATCGCTTTTGCAATAACAAGATGTCCTCCTGTTCCACCGCCTGTAATGGCTATCATAGCTTTGCCTTTTTACTGATCATTAAAACCATTCCTATGCCAACAGAAAGGGCTAAGATGGAGCTTCCGCCATAGCTGATAAATGGAACGGAAATACCTTTAATTGGAGTAATGGAAGTGATACCATAAGCATTCATCAAGAATGAGAAAACGATTAAAAGACCAATACCTAAAGAGAAAAGATAGTAAACTTTATTTTGACTACGACTTGCAATTTTAAAGATACGGTAAATAATCGTGATAATAATGAGTGTTAAAAGTGTCACTCCTAATGCGCCAACTTCCTCGGCAATACCTGCAAGAGCGAAGTCAGTATGTACTTCACTTAGGTATCCTAGCTTGAACATACCGTTTCCAATACCTTCTCCAAAAAGCCCACCATGCTTAATAGCATTGAGTGAGTGTGAAATCTGATAAGGCTCTGGAGCATCTTCAACCCTAAGAGCAGCTGCTATCTTTTCAGGAAAGAGGGAGAGAACCATATTTTGGATGGTTGCCCACCATGTTTTGATCCTAATAATACGGTGTGTAGAACTAAAAATAGCGACTAAAAAAACAAAAATAGAACCCATGATGGCAAGCATAAAGAGTTGTAGGCTTGTTCCAGCAAAAAATGCCATAACCGCAAGGGTGAGTGCTAAGACAACTACCTGTCCAAGGTCATTTTGCATAACAGCGATAAGATAAATAACCAAAAGAAAAACAGCTAAATAAGGCAAAATCAGTTTCATCTCTTCTTTGAGAGTCTTTTTGTTGTTGTTTAGTTTTCTTGCAAAACTCCATGCAAGAAAGTAAACAAAACCAATCTTAAAAAATTCAACAGGTGCAAGTGAAAAGCCAGGAAGCCTGATCCATCGTTTTGCACCACCTGCAGAAGTAACCAATGACTCTGGAAGATAGTGCATAACTCCCATCAGTAAAAGACAGCTTAGGAAAATGGTAAATCCAATGTGAATCAAAAATTTATCCGGATCAACTTGCGATAGTGCCCACATGATGGTAACACTAATCATACCTACTGCAAATTGTCGAACAAAAAAATGGTATTCAGAATAGTCAAAGAAGAGTGTTGTAAACACCGGCAATGACAATGAAAAAACAATGCCAACAAAGATGGCAAATGTGCTAAGTGAAAAAAGTATTTTATCTGTTTCCATGGTTTCTTATTGTATAGTTAGAATTTATCTCATTTTACACTAAAATAGATTAAATCATATTATGAGCAAAAACGGAATACAATTTGCTTTTATAAAATATCTCGTGAAGAAAGGAAAAAAATGGGTTTTGTGACCTCTAAATCAAATGAACTTTTAGAAGCAGGTCTAAATGCAAGAGCATTAAGACAAGACCTTGTATCAAGCAATATTGCAAATATTGATACACCTTTTTATAAAGCACGTGATATTGATTTTGAAACGGCGCTCATAGAAAAGAAAAAAGAGATTTATGGTGAAAACAGTGCTTCAAACAAACTTGAGATGGCGCAAACAAATAGCGCACATCTAAATGGAGCAACAGATTTTGATAGTTCAAAGTCAACTATTTATCTTAGAGACGGTCAAATGTCTCGAAATGATGGCAATACAGTCGATTTAGATGTTGAGACATCTGAACTTGGAAAAAATGCGATGATGTTTAACGCTTTAACATCAGGTTTGCAAAAAAATGGTCTTATTTTCAAAAGCGTTATCGAATATTCGTCAAAAGTGTAAGGAAAAACAATGGCATATTTAAGCAGTTTTGATATCAGCAGTTATGGGCTTTCAGCGCAACGTTTTAGAATGGACGTTATTAGCTCCAATATTGCTAATGCAAACACTACACGTACAAGTGAAGGTGGACCGTACCAACGTAAAGATGTTGTTTTTAAAGCAATTGATTTCAATAAAACCTTAAATGAAAAAATTGCAGGCAATTCAAATATGCTAGGCTATGAAAACCCACTAGATGACCCATTCTTGCAAGAAAATGCCAATCCTGCTATAATGAGTGTAGCTGTCGATAAAGTCGTGCGTGATGAGAGTGAATTTAGATACAAATATGAGCCTTCTCATCCAGATGCGAACGAAGAGGGTTATGTAGCATATCCCAATGTAAATCCTGTCATTGAGATGTCTAACCTTGTTGAAGCAACTCGTGCTTACCAAGCGAACGTTTCGGCGTTTCAAAGTGCAAAATCTATAGCACAAAGTGCGATTGATATTTTAAAAGGATAAGGTAAATGCCAAGTACAATTAATACCATTTCATCATTAACCAATAAATCCAATGCTACTGTTGCGAAATCTGAAGCTTCAAATGGCGATTTTTCAAAAATTTTAAAAGATTCTATTGAAGAAATTAATGACTCTCAAGTTAAGGGTGATAAAGCAATGGCAGACCTAGCAACGGGTGAAGTCAAAGATTTACACCAAGCAGCTATTGCCATCAATAAAGCAGAAACAAGCATGAAAATGATGTTAGAGGTTCGTAATAAAGCGCTTAGTGCTTATAAAGAGATTGCTAGGACACAGATTTAATTTTTTGCCTACATGGAACAATCTGACGCCAAAAAAATCAAAATTCTTTTCTTATTTGTTGTTGTTCTTATTGGATTTATTATCTTCCTTGGAACGCTTTTCTACTGGGCGACCATTGATAGAAGATTACCCAAATTAGAGCATAGCGAGGTTAACCATGCGTTGCGTGGAAACATTATCAGCTCTGATGGTTTTAAAATTGCTACCAGCCAAAAACTCTACAAAGCACTTGTTGATACACGTAATATCGACCCTAAAAAATTTGACCTCTTTGTAAAACTCTATTCGCTTTACAGTGGAGATGACCCTAAAGCTGTTGCTGCCACACTTAAGTCAAATTCGGGTAGTACTGTTTTGTCGTACCGCATTGATTCAAAAAGTGCAAAATATCTGCAAGAACTCTCACGAAAACTCTATAAATTAGGGGTGTTTAAAAGTTATGAAGACCCTAAAACGGGTGTGGCTTTTTTACATGGTCTCAGTGTTATAGAAAGTGGAGAAGATAGACTTTACCCTTCTGTTGATTCTGTAACGCCTATTTTAGGGTATGTCAAAAAGACAGAGCAAAAAAACATCACAAAAACAACAGGCGTCAAAGGAATTGAGCGATTTTATGAAGATAAGCTCTCTTCTGTACAAGACTCTCTTGTTATTGGCTCACGTGATATTTCAAATGCCATTATTTTAGATGGCAATAGTATCTCTTCTCGCCGTTTTGATGGATACGATGTTCATTTAACGGTTTCACTAAAAATGCAAAAAATTATTGAAAATATTTTAGATAAACATCAAAAAAACCTTGAAGCAAAAGAAATTATAGTGGGTATTATGAACAGTGAAACAGGTGAGTTTGTAACACTGGCATCAAGTAATCGTTTTAATCCCGATTTGATTGAAAAGAAAGATTATGGTGCTTTAAATATATCAGCGATTGAATATATTTATGAACCAGGCTCTGTTATGAAACCGATAACACTTGCATTATTGCTTAGAGCAAATAAAGTCAATCCTTATGATATTGTCAATGCGTATGGCGGAAGTTATAAACTAGGAACAAAAATCATCAAAGACGACCATAAAGCCGATAAATATACTGTTGAAGATATCATTGTCTATTCAAGTAATATTGGTACGGCTCAAATCGCTCAAAAGCTAGATGCAATTGAATTTTATCAAGGATTGAAAGATTTTGGATTTTCTGTTCGTACGGGCGTTGATCTTCCTTTTGAACATCCAGGTATTATTCCAGCACTGAATCGTTTTAATTCACCAATTTATAAGGCGACGGTAGGATATGGCTATGGTATGAATGCTACTTTCATGCAACTTATTAAAGCCTATAATGTTTTTAATAATAACGGGCGTGTTTTAACACCACGATTGGTTAAGAAATTAGTTTCTCCTTCAGGACAAGAACTTTTCCCAGAAAAAATACCAGATCCTCAAGTGATAACACCAGCAATTGCAAAACGCATACAAAAAATTTTGATTAAAGTTGTTCAGCAAGGAACAGGAACGAAAGCAAAAATGGAAGGTCTCGAGATTGGTGGAAAAACTGGTACAGCGCATATTGCCGAAGATGGTGAATATGTGAGAAGTTATAATGGTTCTTTCTTTGGATTTGCTAACGATAAGAAAAATAAATATACCATAGGTGTTGTTGTTCGTGAAGCAAAGAAAAAGCAAGCATATTTTGCTGCTCAAAGTGCGGTACCTGTTTTTAAAGAAGTTGTTGAAAAATTAGTAGAAAATGGTTATTTAACGCCTTCTACGGAAATTCAAAACAACCTTCAATAAGAAATTAAATACTTAATACACTCCACAAAAGCGTCATCATCATTAGGGCATTTGGCAACTAGATAGCGTTCAAATCCTAAATGATGCGCAACTTCAGCATACTCTTGACTCAGTTCAAATTCTGTTTCTGAATTATCAATTGTAAACGAGATAGGTACAATCAAGGCATTTTTATTGGACAGGGATTTTAATGTATCTTCCAAAGAAGGCTCTAGCCATTTTACCGGTCCCAATTTGGATTGATATGCAAGATGAATCGCTTTAAAATGAAGATTCTCTTCTTTCAAAAGGTTCTCAATGAGTCCTACGTGTAATGTAATCTCTTTTTGGTATGGGTCACCTTTTGCGATAATCTTTTGAGGCAACGAGTGAGCAGAAAAAATAAGTTCCATGCTTGATGGGTCATTCTCTCCAAGTGCTTCTTTGATCTTTTTAACCAAAAGACGGTTATAGGCTTCATCTTCATAAAAACGCTCAATAATCTGTATGTTTCCTTTGTATCCCAATGCTTTTGCCACATCCATAAAGTCTTCTACGGAAGATTTTGTTGTGGTTGTAGAATAGTGTGGATAGAGTGGAAGTAATACAACTTCATCAATTCCTTTTGCTTGAAGTTCTCGAATGACACCCTCGCAAAAAGGAGGTGTATAGCGCATCGCAAATGAAACATAGTAGTCTGGCATGACTTTTTGGAGTTTATCGACCAATTGTTGAGTATATCCCACCAAAGGTGACTTTCCACCCAGTTTGGCATAATTTGCTTGTGCTTTTTTTGTACGAGAAGTGGTAATCATCACTGCAATAAAGCGTCTTAGAAGAGAACTTTTTACAGTGATGATATTTTTGTCATTAAACATATTGGACAAAAAGAGCTTGACTTCATCTAGGTTGTTAGGACCTCCCATATTGAGGAGTACAAGCGCTTTTTGTTTCATTTATGCCTTTCTAGAAGAGATGTCCAGGGTAATCATACTGTCTTCAATGGTACTTAAACCATGGCGATCACCTGTTTCGATATATGCTGCAAATGCTTTATGTTCGCGAATCAAAGGCTCTTCTTTTTTAAGCATGATTTTGCGGATAACATAGGAGTTATTTTTTTGATACTCTGAGTACTCTGTCAAATCTTGTGCCATCAAGTCTGCTTCATAGTAACCTTCTTTAGTCGCTACTTCGATAGTACGTTTACGAAACGGCGTTAACCAGTTGGTGGTAATGCTCGCAACGATTTCACCACTGAGTTGAAACGAAAGAATGGCATTGTCTTCATGGTGGTTGTGGATTTTTTGAGATTTGTAAATAGAAACTTTTTCAATCTCATGTTCTGTGATATAGCGAATGAGGTCAATGTCATGAACAGAAAGGTCTGTTAAGATACCAACATCAGCGATACGTGGAGGGAATGGTCCTACACGCGTAATGCCGATACTGTAAATTTCTTTGCCTTCAAGCTCATTTTTCAATGCTTCTACAACTGGGTTGAAACGCTCGATGTAGCCTACACAGACTTTTGCTTTCGCTTTGTTTGCAGCCTCTAAAATCTCTTTTGCTTCTTCGCAATTAGAAGCAACGGGTTTTTCAATAAAAAGATCTTTGCCTTTTGCTAAACATTTGAGTGCAACGCTTTTGTGCAAAAAGGTTGGAACAACGATAACAACGGCTTGAACGTCTGCTTTTTCTAACATCTCATCAATGTCTGTATAAAAAGGCTCGTCATACTCTCTGGTTTGTTGAATGTCACAGAGTGCTGTAAGTTCAAATTCTGGCAAACTTTTCAAAACTCTATAGTGGTTTTGTCCCATAGATCCAAGACCGATTAGTGCTACTTTTACCATAACTTATGCCTTAAGTGCGTTGACAACAAAATCTTGTTGTTCAGTGGTTAAAAATGGACTCATTGGAAGACTCATAATTTCAGTTCCAACTTGCTCGCTGATTGGGAAATCACCTTTTTTATAACCAAGATAGCTTAATGCTTCTTGCAAATGAAGTGGAATAGGGTAGTGAACCGCTGTTGGAACACCTACATCGTTTAGTTTTTGCATAACGCTTTCACGATTTTTAACGCGAATAGAGTACTGTGCGTACATAGAGTTACGATCTTCCATAATTTTTGGTGTGATGACATCCGCACCTGCTAAAAGTTTGGTGTATCTCTCACCCACTTCAATACGCTTTTTCACTTCAGCATCAAAATGGTTCATCTTGACATTTAAAATGGCTGCTTGAATCGCATCCAGCCTGCCGTTAATACCGATGTACTTGTGCTCGTAACGTTTTCCTTGTCCATGGTTTAGAATAGACTTCATTTTTGCTGCGATCTCATCATCGTTACAGAAAACTGCACCACCATCGCCATAACATCCAAGAGGTTTTGATGGGAAGAAACTGGTACAACCTATGGTGCTGAGGTTACATGACTTTTTGCCTTTGTATTCTGCACCAAAGCTTTGGCATGCATCTTCGATAACGACTAAATTGTGTTTTTTTGCAATAGCGTTAATTGCGTCCATATCCGCAACTTGTCCATACAGAGATACTGGCATAATGGCTTTTGTTTTTGAAGTGATTTTTGCTTCGATTAATTTTGGATCGATGTTATACGTCGTCTCATCGATGTCAACAAAAACAGGTTTTGCTTTTAAAAGTGCAATCGTTTCAGCAGTTGCAATAAATGTAAAAGGTGTCGTAATAATTTCATCGTCTGGTTGAATGTCAATTGCCATAAGTGCAATGAGAAGTGCATCGGTTCCGCTTGAACATGCATAAGCGTATTTTGCGCCTGTATATTTCGCTAAATTTTCTTCAAGTTTACTGACTTGTGGACCCATAATGAACTGGGTTGAATTTAAAACATCTAAAACTTCTTTGTTTATCTCTTCTTTATAAGCTTCATATTGCGATTTGAGGTCGATAAAAGGGATTTGCATCGTTGAACCTTTGGGTTAAAAATAGTCAATATTTTACTCCAAACATTCTTTTGCGAGGATAAAGTGTTGGTGTGCTATCGTTTCATAACGGATTTTGGAGGTGACAGATGAAGACCGTTTTAGTAACAGGTGTGGCACATGGCATTGGTAAAGCGATTGCGGCGAAATTATCAGAGAAGTACTGTGTTATAGGTGTTGATAAAGAGCTACCAGAACACATATTTTGTGATACGTTTTATCAATGCGATCTTAGTAATATGCAAGAATTGCAAGAAACCATTATTCAGGTTAAGAATAGATGTGAGAGCTTATATGCTCTTGTCAATAATGCGGGTATTTTTATCCATAAACCCTTGAAAGATCAAAGCATCCTAGAGTGGGAAAAGATCATCGCGGTCAATCTTACAGCGCCTTATGTTCTCTCCCAAGCATTGTCTCCACTTTTGCATCATGGGCATATCATCAATATAGCTTCTACAAGGGCATATATGTCTGAAGCAGGAACTGAGCCTTACTCGGCATCAAAAGGAGGTATTGTGGCGCTGACTCATGCGCTCTCCATCTCTCTTGCAGGCTCGGTGAGTGTTAATTCCATCAGCCCTGGTTGGATCAATACCGATGAGAGTTATGTAGCAACGGTAGAAGAAAAGGCATGGCACGCTAGTGGAAGAGTTGGAAAACCTCATGATATTGCTAAGGTTGTGGAGTTTCTCTTAGAAGATGAAGATGGTTTTATTACAGGCAGTGATTTTGTTGTCGATGGCGGTGTGAGTAAAAAAATGGTTTATCCATGAAAGTATTGCTCTTTTTCTTTTTAGCAACTTTGAGTTTAATGGCAGAGTGTTCATTTAAGACTGCCGCATTCATCGCAAAAGAAGACGAAGTAGTGGATAAAAAAAGTGGCTTAATCTGGCGTCGATGTTCTCTAGGGCAGGAGTGGCACAAAGGCAAAGGCTGTGTCGGTGAAATAGAACTAATAAAGCGTAAAGATGCGGAAGAACGGGCAAACACGCTAGGCAAAGGTTGGCGTATACCTAGCATTGATGAGCTTTTAACATTAGTTGATAAACGTTGTCAAACACCTGTTATCAATGTGACATTGTTTGGAAAACTCTATGACACAGGAGAGGGTGCAAATTATCTAAGTTCTTCCATTCATCTTGAGGGTGATGAGGTATTGCCCACACTTTTTTATACGATAAATTTTATAGATGGTAGTGTGGATGCACATACAAAAGAGTATAGAGGAGCAGTACGGTTGGTGCGTTAAAACTTTTTAAGCGCACAAGGGTGGCAGAGATGTTTTTCATCTTTGGCGACACGCGCGCATTTTTCACAGATAAACTTGGGCTTTGAGACAATTTTGACAATCTTTTTTGAATGCTTTTCAATGTCATCTTTTTTGAGCCCACATAATTTTTTGATTTTCATGCTCACTCCTTCATTTAGATGTAATAGTGTAGCATGAAATCAAAAAAAGTCTCTATTTATACTGCACCCATGATTTTTTTAGAGCTTTCACCTTTGTAACTGAGTACTTCTTCAAAACTCATCGCTTTAGCCGTGCAATCAGAACTTAAAAGCGCGTCATACAGTGCTTCGATTTTCTCGGCATTGTCCATTTTCTTGAGTTCACCTTTTTCAAGTCCCGATAAATCCAAAAGCTCATTCCAGACCGAACTTTCTGCTAAAGAGTACGCATTGATGGTTATGCCTTCATACGTAAAAGTACCGTTTTTATCGAGGTCAGTGATGTAGAGAACGACTAAGGTTTCAGGGGTGAAAAATGCTTTGTATTTTTCAAAAAATGGCTCAAAATGAGCGATGCTATCAAGCTCACATGAAAAAAAAGCAACAGAGCTTTCTTTTGAAACCAGTAACACTTGACGCGCTTGGATTTTGGGTGGTAGCACTCTATCGGGTGAGAGTTGTTTTCCCGCTTCGATGATCAAAGCGCCTCTGTAGCCTACAAGCCCTTGGCTTAGCTCTCCGCTAAATGACGGTTGCCATGCGAGATCGTTTTCTTTCATAAACTCTAAAATGGACATGGTATTTCCTTTGTGTGTGATAGCAAGGGTTATACAAGAACTATTCCGTGAAGCTTTATAAATTAAAATGATATATAAGGTGAACCCTTAAAGACAATTTCTGTATAATCGCGTCATTTTATTATGGAGTCTTCTTTCATGAACCATACGTTTAAAATGATTCTTTTTTATTGTGTCATGTTTATCTCTTTAGGGCTTTTTTGGTTTTTGATGGCAAAACCATCGAGTGAGCTTATTACCTTAGAGCCAAACGTTAAATTGCAATGTCTCTCTTATGCTCCATTTGGCAAAGATGATTCGCCTATGGATATTCCAAAAGGCTTTCGCCCCTCACGTGAGCAGATGGAAAAAGACTTAGCGAAACTTTCTCAAATCACCAGTTGTATTCGCTCTTACTCTAGCGTAGGGCTGGAAGAACTACCAGAAATTGCTCGAAAATATGGGCTTAAAATGTGGTTGGGTGCTTGGGTCAGCCCTGATGCAAAGCTTACTAAAAAAGAGATCGATACGATGATCGCTTTAGCCAAAGAGAACAAAGATATCATCGAAACAGTGGTCGTTGGAAATGAAGCGTTGTTACGTCGTGATGTGAGTGCCGCTCAGTTGGTCGGTTACATCGAAGAGGTTAAACGTGCTCTGCCTGATATGGTTGTAACGTATGCCGATGTGTGGGAATTTTGGAACAAACACCCTGAGGTTGCGCCTTCTGTGGATCGTGTGACTATTCACATCTTACCATATTGGGAAGACAAGCCTATCAGTGTGGATAAAGCGTTATTGCATGTTAAAAATATTCGCGATGAGATGATTAAAAAAATACCCGATAAAGAGATCGTCATCGGTGAGACAGGATGGCCTAGTGAAGGGCGTATGCGTGAGGGTGCTTATCCAAGTGCAGTCAATCAAGCCATCTTTACACGCGGTTTTGTCAAAATGGCAGAAGATGGTGGATGGAAATACAACTTTATCGAAGCGTTTGATCAGCCGTGGAAGCGCATGAGTGAAGGTGCAGTGGGTGGTTTTTGGGGACTATTTGATGCCGATAGAGCTGATAAACACATCTTACATGGTTTTGTCTCGAATTTCCCTAATGCACTTTGGCTCTTCATCTCTAGTTTTGCACTGAGTCTTGTAGGACTCATTTGGCTGTGGGGTATTCCAACATGTTCATGTAAAAAAGCACCATACTGGTTTGCTGCACTCTTTGGTGGCTCGGTAGCGCTTACATGGCAAGCCAATGCTTACTGGATCGTTTCGCGCAATAACTTAGAGTACGCATGGGCGATTTTATGCCTTAGTGTTGCGTTTGTTTTATGGCTTAAACTTGTACGATTTCTCATCACAGAAGAGTTAGAGATGCGAGGTTCTATGGCACGGTTTTTGGATGTTATAACACTCAGTGCACCAAAAACAGAGACATTTTGGGAAGATGTATTGCATCTGCTGAGTGTTAGTGTCGTGCTGGTTATGGCGCTTTCGTTAGCTTTCGATGGAAGATATCTAAACTTTGAGCTAGGAACATTAGGCATTATTGCTACTGTTTATGCGGTCGTGTATGTCTCAACGGAGCGTCAAGAACTCAATGGGCTCATGGAAAAAACGAGCGGTTTGATCTTATTTGTAAGCGCTTTGGCTGTTTTATTGCATGAGAGTGCTCGCAATGACTTTGCCCTCAATTGGGTCATTATGGTCATTGTTTTAGGCTCAACTCTGTGGATGTCTCCTTCAAAACTGTGTGGTATTTTTAAAACATTGCTTATTCTGGTTATTGTCGCATTGGCATTTGTACTGCTCAAAGAGGGTGTGTATGTGAAGGAGTCATGGGTTGCGGTATGTGCAGCTGATCCATCGCTTGCAATTTGTCAGTTTAGAACGATTTTAGGAAAAGTGATTTATCTTAATTATGTAGGGCTTTCGGGCATTGTTGTTGCCATTTTTAGTGTTCTTTCTGGAAGCTATATTTTGGGTATGTTGGCCATCATTATGGGACTTTTCTGTCTTTTAACGTTCAATGGCTTTTTAGGTGCCATTATCGCCGTTCTTGGATGGTGGATCGTTGGGTATCGTTTAAGTGAAAAGTGTTCATTGTAAGTCTCTCTTTCGTAGTGATTTTAGGGTGTTTAATAATACCCTTTAGGTTTTTTCGTTAAAATAGATGAATTTTTGATAATAAAATAGGATGAAAGTATGGATGTTAGAGCCGAGTTTTTAAAGTTTTTTGAACAAAAAGGTCACAAGATTATCGAGAGTTCTCCGCTTGTGCCAGATGACGCGACGCTTCTGTTTACCAATGCAGGCATGGTTCCTTTTAAGAGTGTTTTTACAGGTGAAGTGCCTCGTCCAAACCCTCCACGTGCGACAACGTGTCAAACATGTATCAGAGCGGGTGGTAAACACAATGACTTAGATAACGTAGGCTACACTGCACGTCATCATACCTTTTTTGAAATGCTTGGAAACTTCTCTTTTGGTGATTACTTCAAAGAAGATGCCATCTCACATGCGTGGGAATTTGTCACAGAAGTGTTAAAACTTCCGAAAGAAAAACTCTGGGTCACTGTTCACGAGAGCGACGATGAAGCAGAAGCAATTTGGAAAAAGCATATCGATGCTAGTCGTATTATGCGTTTTGGCGATAAAGACAACTTCTGGCAAATGGGCGATACCGGTCCATGTGGTCCATGTAGTGAAATCTTCATCGATCAAGGGGCTGAGAACTTCAACACGCCAGAAGACTATATGGGCGGAGATGGCGATAGATTTTTAGAGATCTGGAATCTTGTTTTCATGCAGTATGAGAGAGATAAAGCGGGTGTCTTACATAAACTTCCAAAACCTTCTATCGACACGGGTATGGGCTTAGAGCGTGTTACTGCTGTCAAAGAAGGCGTCTTTAGCAATTATGACTCATCATTGTTTATGCCACTTCTTAACAAAGTAGCTGAGCTTTGCGGTAAGCCATATGCGTATAAAACAGGTGCAAGTTACCGTGTTATCGCAGACCACATCCGTGCGGTTTCTTTCCTTGTTGCACAAGGTACAACCTTTGGTCGTGTAGGACGTGGATATGTTCTTAGACGTATTCTTCGCCGTGCCGTTCGCCATGGGTATCTTTTAGGGCTTCGTGCTCCATTTATGTATCAACTTCTCGATACCTTGTGTGAACTTATGGGCAAACAGTATCCTTACCTTGTTGCAAAAAAAGAGGTTATTGCTGAACAAATTAAAAATGAAGAAGAGAGCTTCTTTACAACCATTGCTTCAGGTTTAGAGTTATTTGAAAAAGAGTTGCCAAATACCAAAGAGATGTTTAGTGGCGAAGTCGCATTTAAACTCTACGATACTTATGGTTTCCCTCTTGATTTGACTGCTGACATGCTTCGTGAAAAAGGGTTAAGTGTCAATGAAGCAGAATTTGAAGCATTAATGGCGGAGCAAAAAGCACGTTCAAAAGCCTCATGGAAAGGCAGTGGAGATAAAGCAACACAGGGTGAATTTAAACCACTTTTAGAGAAGTTTGGGCTTAACACTTTTGTAGGCTACACACAAAAAGAGGCAAAAGCGAAAGTTTTAGCACTTTTGGATGAAAACTTTAAAGAGGTGACAAGCCTTGATGAAAATGGTTGGGTGATGTTTGAGCAAACACCATTCTACGCGATGAGCGGTGGTCAAAGCGGCGATGAGGGTGTTATTGAAGGTTACGGTAAAGTCATTGATACGAAGAAGTTTTTTGACCTCAATCTCTCGCTCGTAGAACTCGAGAAGCCTTTACATGTGGGTGATGAGGTAAGTCTTGCTGTTGATCTCTCTCGCTTAGAAATCGAAAAACATCACAGTGCAACACACCTTCTTCACAGTGCGCTTCGTAAAATTTTAGGTGAGCATGTAAGTCAAGCAGGAAGTTTGGTGGAGAAAGACCGTTTACGTTTCGACTTCTCGCATCCTAAAGCACTCAGTAGCGAAGAGATTTCAAAAATTGAAACGTTTGTAAATGGCGTTATCGCAAGTGGTGTTGCAGGCGTAACAAAATTGATGAATGTTGATGAAGCTAAAAATAGTGGCGCGATGGCACTTTTTGGTGAAAAATATGGTTCTGAAGTACGTGTTGTAAGCTTTGGTGATGCAAGCATCGAATTATGTGGTGGAACACACGTCAGCAATACAGCCAACATCGGAAGCTTTTTCATCTTAAAAGAGAGTGGTGTGAGTGCGGGTGTTAGACGTATTGAGGCAATCTGTGGTAGTGCAGCACTTTCTTATGCTCAAAATTTAAGAGCGGAACTTGAAGCGATTAAAGAGAGCGTAAAACATAAAGAACCACTCATTGGTATCAACCGTTTAAAAGAAGAGATTAAAACGCTTAAAACTGAAGTTGAATCCTTGAACGCTCATGCAGGAAAATCGGTTGAGTCTTTAAATATCAATGGTGTTGAAGTTATTGTTGATGTACTAGGTGCTGGAGATATTAAAGCACGCATCGATGATCTTAAAAATGAGAAAAATTCTGTTGCAGTGTTGTTGCTTCAAGTCAAAGATGACAAAGTAATGATCGCAGCAGGTGTTAAAAATGCTGGCATTAAAGCAGGAGCATGGATCAAAGAGATCGCTCCAATCGTTGGTGGTGGCGGTGGTGGTCGTGATGACTTCGCACAAGCAGGAGGCAAAGATGCCTCTAAAATCGAAGAAGCAAAATCAGCGGCTCTTGCGTACGCTAAATCTGTTTTGTAAGGTTTTTAAATGAGAGATTTTTTCATTGAGATATTTGGAGACTTTAGCAGAATCATTGTTTTTTTACATGTCATCAGTTCCGCATTGCTAATTGGTAGCATGTTTGTGATGCGTTTTGTGATTCAGCCTGTTGAAGAAGATGTTCCTGATGAAAAGATCAAATACAGCAGTTGTATCAATATGATGCGCCGTTACATTCTTTTTTTAGTACCAGTATTGTTGATTATTGTTATAACATCCGTATTTATGCACATCGGACTTGGGTTTAAAGCAGGAAATCCGACCACATATGTCATGGTACATACAAAAGAAGCTCTTTGGTCGTTTATAACGTTTAACTTTATTTATATGTATTTCAAATACCTAAAAGCCAAAAAAGGTTTAGCCGAAGAGAATTACATTGAAGTGGAAGAGAATGTGATCTTAATGGTCAAATATCTCATTCCACTTAATCTGCTTTTAGCCATTATCTCGGTCTATTTTGGCGTTATTTTACGAGGTTTCTAAAATGCAAACGATTGTTTTAGGTTCTTCTTCTATCACAAGAGCGGAACTTTTGACACGCTTTGGTGTTCCTTTTATTCAAAGAGATGCTGGATTTGATGAAGAGAGCCTTCGCATCAATGACCCAGCACATTTTGTCTATCATGCGACCAAGGGGAAGATGCAAAGTTACCTTGAAACCTATGATTTGGAAATGCCTGTTTTGTGCGCAGACACCGTAGTAACAGCTAACGGAGAGATTTTGCGTAAAGCCAAAGACAAAGAGGATGCAAGGCGCATTTTAAAAGCACAAAGTGGCAACACAGTGAGTATTCTAACGTGTATGATTTACAAATCGAAAACCTGCGAGTTGATTGATCTTTCAAGCACGGATTATCTCTTCTTACCTTTTGATGAACAATCGCTTGATGCGTATTTACAAAGCGATGAGTGGCGAGGAAAAGCAGGAGCATGTATGGTAGAGGGATTTTGTAAATCTTATATCAAAGAAGTGCGTGGCTTAGAAAGTACTGCTATGGGGCTGAGTGTTGAGAAACTTCTACCTTTCTTAACGTAACGATTCATGTATAAAAACGAACTTCAAGCCATCACAAAATCCAATCGTTACAGAAGCCGTAAGCTTTATAGTGATGATTTAGCGGATTTTAGCTCAAATGATTATTTAGGATTTGCCCAAAATCAGGCTCTTTTTGAGCGCTCTGTTGCGCAAGTATCACTGTATAAAACCCATGCTCCTAAGGCGTCTATTTTAGTCAATGGCTATCATCCTATTCATCAAGAATTTGAAGATTTTCTAATCCGCCACAATGGTTTTGAAGCAGCCCTAGTGTGTGGTAGTGGCTTTTTAGCCAATTTTTCACTCATTGAAGCCTTACCTCGAAAAAAAGACCTGCTCATTTTAGACGAAGAGTACCACGCTAGCGGTATGGTGGCCTCTAAAACGGTGGATGCTGAAGTGTTGACATTTGCACACAACGATGCCAACCATTTAGAAAGCCTCATCAACACACATCATCACAATCGTATCATTATAGCGGTTGAGGGCATTTACTCCATGAGCGGAGACCTTTTAAATAGAGAAATTTTTGATGTGGCTGATCGTTATAATGCGCTTTTGATTGTTGATGAAGCGCACAGTGTAGGTGTTGTAGGCGAAAATCTCAGAGGCGTGTTTGATCTTTTTGGTATTACGCCTAAAGACAACCACATCAAGATGGGAACACTCGGTAAAGCATTAGGCAGTTATGGTGCGTATATTTTGTGCTCTCATCACATTGCGGAGTTTTTACAAAATCGTGCAAAAGCGATTATTTATACCACAGCCCCTTCGCTCTTTGATATCGCTTTAGGCTATCAGGGATTACTCTTTATTTTAAAACATAGAGAAAAACTAAAAGCAGAGATCAAAGCACGACACGCTATTGTACAAAAGAGCTTGAGAATGAACATTGAAGGGTTGATTTGTTCTTATCCTTTAAAAGAGGACTCTAATGCTTTGAGTGTTCAGCAGCACTTAATTGATGAGGGATTTTTAGTAGGGGTTATTCGTCCACCGACAGTTCCAAAGCCTATTTTGAGGCTTATCCCAAGGTTAGGTGAGAGCACAGAAGCGTTAGAAACATTATGCCATCTGATTCAAAAGGAGAACTTTTGAGTTTTTCGTGTAAACAACTTCTGATTAAAAGTAAAGAGAAAACATTGATTGATGTTGCTTTTTCTTTTGAGAAGTCGTTTGCGCTTATTGGTGAGAGTGGAAGTGGTAAAAGTTTAACACTGAAAGCATTGTTGGGAATGTTACCTCAAGAACTCTATTCATTGTTAGAGTATGATGCTTCTTATGCTCTAAAACGAGGGCAAAGCATCGCATTTGTACCACAAAATCCGTTTACAGCACTCTCGCCACTTACTAAAATAGAAAAACAATTTATGGCGCCACGAGAGCAAGCACAAGAGTACTTGCGTATGGTGGACTTAGAGATTGATTTTTTAGACCGCTTTCCTTCTGAGCTAAGCGGTGGGCAATTACAGCGTCTTATCATAGCGATGGCATTGTCGATTGAGCCACGTTTGTTGTTATTGGATGAGCCTACAACAGCGCTGGATGAAGAGAGTAAAACAACGGTACTGGATTTAATTAACACATTACAAGAAGAGTGTGGATTTGATCTTTTATTTGTAACACACGATATTGGAACCATCGAGCATTTATGCGAAGAGGTAGGCATTATTAAAAGTGGTAAAATCATTGAAACTGGTTTAACCAAAACAATTTTAAATGACCCCAAAGAAGCATATACAAAACAGCTTTTGGAGTCTGGATTTAGACAAAGGAGTTTTAGAACGTGAAATATATTATGACTATTTTAACAATGCTCGGTTTTGCAGTATTGATGGCAATTATCTTTTTGTACGCGCAAATTCGTTTTGATGCTTATAAAATTATTGATTATACACCCAAATTAACTACACAAATTTACGATAGAAATGGTGAATTGGTTGCCAATCTTTTTGATGATGAAAACAGATTGTATGTTGATTTTAAAGATATTCCTGCGCGTGTTATCGAAGCATTAATTGCAACAGAAGATACTTCATTTTTCGAGCACAATGGAATTAACATTGAAGCTATTTTTAGAGCACTTATTAAAGATATTCATGCGATGAAAATGGTTGAAGGTGCAAGTACTATCACTCAACAGCTTATTAAAAATACCGTTTTAACGCGTCAAAAAACATTAACTCGTAAACTCAATGAAGCGATTTTAGCGTATACGGTGGAGTCATCGCTAACCAAAGAGCAAATTTTAGAGCGTTATTTTAATCATGTCTATTTTGGGCATGGGTATTATGGTATTAAAACCGCAGCACAAGGGTATTTCAATAAAACATTGGATGCGTTAACCATTAAAGAAATTGCGATGCTCGTAGGTCTTCCAAAGGCGCCAAGCTCGTATGACCCAACACGCCATATGGATCTTTCTTTAAGCAGAGCAAATCAAGTTGTCAATCGTCTTTATACACTTGGCTGGATTAGTGAAGCAGAATACACAAAAGCAACGCTAGAACATCCTATGGTGTATGATGAGACACTAACACGCAATAAAGCACCGTATGTTGTAGATGAAGCCATTAAGAGTTTAGGGACAGAATATGAAGACATCAAAAAAGGTGGATATAAAATTTATCTTAGTATCGACCTTAAACTCCAACAGTTAGCGCATGAATCACTCAATGTCGGATATAAAGGCATGGTGTCTCGCCTTGGAAAAGATGTAAACAGCAGTGAACTCAATGGTGCGATGGTCGTTATGGAAAATGGCACTGGCAATGTTTTAGCTCTTGTAGGCGGTGTGGATTATGCAAAAAGTAGTTTTAATCGTGCAACCCAAAGTAAACGTCAACCAGGTTCGAGTTTTAAACCTTTCTTGTATCAAAAAGCCCTAGATTGGGGTTATTCGCCACTCTCAGAAATTCCAGATATCTCACGAACATATGTCAATAGTGAAACGGATGAGACATGGACACCAAAAAACTATGAAAATGACTTTGAAGGTTTGATTACACTCAAAGAAGCACTAGTGCATTCACGTAACCTTGCCACCATCAACCTTTTATCACTCCTAGGACTCGATACTGTCTATAAAGAGCTTAAAAAAGATGGATTTAAAAGCCTGACGATGGATCTTTCTATAGCGCTTGGAAGTTTTGGTGTTTCTCCACTTGAATACAGTAGCTTTTACTCTATGTTCCCAAATTATGGTGTAAGAACAGATCCTCTATTGGTCAGAAAAGTGATCAATCGCCAAGGTGTTGAAAAAGTGTATGAAGCAAAAACTCAAACCATTACTTCGCCGAAACAGAGTTATTTAATGATCGATATGATGAAAGAGGTTGTTAAACGAGGAACAGGACGAAATGCTCAAGTTCCGGGCATTGAGATAGCTGGTAAAACAGGTACAACGAACAGCAGTGTGGATGTATGGTTCTGTGGTTTTTCTCCTGATATTGAAGTCATTACATGGTATGGAAATGACAACAATACACCACTCAAAAAAGGTGAAACGGGTGGACGTGCCGCAGCACCAGCCTTTAAACATTTTATGACAAAGTATGTAGAATTGCATCCAGAAACAACACGCGAATTTAAAATGCCAGAAGGTGTCAATGCGCGTAAAGTCGATGGTACAACAGAGTTCTTTACAGATGTTTCACCATTCCCTAAAACCAATACAAAGCAACTCAAAGAAGAGGGTGGGTTGATATTCTAATGAAGTAAGGAAAAGCTTCGTAGTACGTTGTAGTGCGGAGTTTTTCAAGTCTTGTTAATTTTAATTCTGCCTTGGAATAGAGCAGTGTAGCTTTTCAAGCTTTGCTTGCAAAGCGTTTAGAAATAAAAAAAGGGGTGAAGAGCTTTCGCCCCTCACCCCCCCCTTAAAGTAACTTTTAAAAGATTAGCAAGAGAATACAGTTTTGAATTCAAACGCTGTTGGTCTAGCCTCATCTGGCCAAACTTGAGTCTCAAATTTGTAGTGTTGGTATGTATCGATAAACTCTTTTGTCATAACTGGTTTAAGGTACTCATTGTCACGAATAAGTGCTTCAAGTGATCCTCTTAGAGTGTGAGGCATTTGGTTGATACCTTTTTCTCTAATTTCATCCAGTGTCAATTCAAATAAGTCTTCATCCATTGGTCCAACAGGCTCAGTTTTAGTGTTGATACCATCAATACCTGCAAGAAGCATAGAAGCAAACGCAAGGTAAGGACATGAAGTTGAATCTGGGAAACGCATTTCAACACGAACAGATTTTTCGCCTGCACCGTATGGAATACGGCATGAAGCTGAACGGTTCTGCATAGAGTATGTAAGAATTGAAGGAGCTTCAAATCCTGGGATAAGACGTTTATATGAGTTAGTTGATGGGTTTGTAAATGCTGCAACACTTCTAGCGTGTTTCAAGATACCACCGATGTACCATCTTGCCATATCGCTAAGGTTAGCGTATTCGCCAGCTTTATAGAATAAGTTTTTACCATCTTTCCAAATTGATTGGTGAACGTGCATACCGCTACCATTGTCACCATAAAGTGGTTTTGGCATGAAAGTAGCCGTTTTACCATTAAGGTGAGCAACCATTTTTACAACATATTTGTATTTTTGAACGTTGTCCGCTGCTTCGATAAGTGTACCGAATTTAACACCGATTTCGCCTTGTCCTTGAGCAACTTCGTGATGTACAACGAATACTTCAAGTCCAACTTGCTTAAGTGTTTGTACCATTTCAGCACGTAAATCTACCATAGAATCGATTGGTTGAACTGGGAAGTAACCACCTTTTGTGCCTGGGCGGTGACCTGTGTTGTAACCATCAACATAATTTTTAGCGCTATTCCATGCACCTTCTTCTGAATCGACTTCATAGTAAGAACAGTTAATATCATCTCTAATTTTTACATCATCAAAGATAAAGAATTCGTTTTCTGGTCCAAAGTAAGCAACATCACCAAGTCCTGTTTCAGCAAGGTATTTCAATGTTTTTTTAGCGATACTTCTTGGGCATTTCTCGTATAAGTCACCTTTATAGATATCGAAAACATCACAGAATACAACAACAGTTGAGTCTGCTGTAAATGGATCTAAAAATGCTGTTTCCGCTTCTGGCTTAAGGAGCATATCTGATTTGTTAATTGGCTGCCAATGCTCAATAGATGAACCGTCAAATGGGATACCATTTGCAAAAGAATCTGCACTAATAGCTTCCATAGTATATGTAAGGTGGTGCCATGTTCCTTTCATGTCAGTGAAACGAAAATCGACAAATTCAACTTCATTGTCAGCACAGTATTTGAAAAACTCTTCAACACTGTTTACGAACTTACCCATGTTGTAACTCCTAAATTTTAAATTTTAGTAATTTTATCAGATTGAACTGAAAATAAGATTGCCTAGACTGCTTAAAAATTAACCAATATTCGATCTCTGCTTTCAAAAGTTGCACATTTTTTATACCCATATGCTTTTGCAACCTCTCGAAGTTCTTCTTGCTGATAGCCGATGTGGCTCATAGCGTGTGCATCTGAACCAAATGTAATAGGAATATCATGTTCTGCTATGAGTTCTAAAAGAGGATTACTTGGGTATTGTTCTCCCACAGGTTTACGGTAGCCTGCCGCGTTGAGTTCAATAGACATATTTGCCTTTTTTATGGCTTTAATAGCTTCTTGAGCTATGAGTCTTACATCTTTTTTAGGTAAGTAATTAAATACTTTAATGAGATCTAAATGCCCTACAATATCAAAGAGTCCACTTTTTGCCATAAAGGTAATTGCTTCAAAATAACGCTCCCATACTTCATCAATATTTTTGGTGCGATATTCTCCTATAAATTCGGGATTATCAAATCCCCATGAACCCAAATAATGTACAGAACCGATAAAATAATCAACGTTTCGTTGAAGGACGCGTTCATCGATGTAGCCATCTAAAAAATCAACTTCGTAGGCCAATAAAATCTTGATCTGCTCTTTGTATTTATCTTTGAGTGCCAAGACCTCTTTTTCATAGTTTTCCATCTCATGAAAGCCCATACGATAGGCTTCATCAAAATTCATAGGCGCATGATCGGAAAAACCAAATACATCTATTTTTTTAGCAATAGCCGCTTGAATGTACTCTTCCATACTTCCTTCTGCATGGTTACATAAAATGGTATGGTTATGTAGGTCAATGATCATAATCGCTTTCCTTCTCTTTAGGGTCTTTAAATTAAATTATATAAAAAGTTCACTATAATAGACCATAATTTGTCATTTTGAGGAGAAAGCTTATGACGCAAGAAGAACTTGATGCTTTGATGGCGGGCGATTTAGATGAAATGGATGACGTTGCGCCAACAGAGACAGCGTTTGAAGAGAGTGCTGAGCTAGAAGATGAACCTATGGATAGCGATGCCTTAGATATAGAAAAAGATAAAGCCGCTACCCAAATGATGCATGAGTACAGACCATCATCAACAATGTCTTGGCCACCACCACCACCAACAGATGATCATAAAATGGTACATCAGCTTGACGATGTAACTAAAGATTCTGAAATCAAAGCAACACAAGTGTTTGATAAACTTGAAACGGTTAATAACTTCATGCTTAGTGCAGAAGAGAATGCAAAAGAGGTTATTAAGCTCATTGAAAGCAATATTGCTCTTTTTGAGACCTTGGTTGCGAAATTCCCTAAGATTGAGCAGTTTCAACAAGCACTTGATGACAATAAAGCGATGAAAGATCGTGTCGAAGATCTTTTAATGAATGCTCAAATGGCTGAAGATGAAATTATGATGACTATGGATATCATGCAGTACCAAGATATTCATCGTCAAAAAATTGAACGTGTAATTAACGTTATGCGTGCGCTTTCAAAATACATGAGTGCTCTCTTTGAGGGTTCCAAAGATGACTCTAAACGTGTAAGTTCAGCTGTTCATATTCATGGCGATGAAACAACAGAAGATGTTGTAACCAGTGAAGATATTGAAGCGTTAATTGCTAGTTTAGGAAAGAAATAGGTGTCAAACGTCGAACTGCTTTCTCCTGCTGGAAATTTTGAAAAACTAAAAATAGCGCTTTCTTATGGCGCAGATGCCGTGTATGCGGGTGTGAGTCACTTCTCACTTCGCATACGCTCAGGTAAAGAGTTTACCTATGAGAGCTTTGAAGAGGCGATCAACTATACCCATGCTCGTGGGAAACATCTGCATGCAACGGTGAATGGCTTTCGATCTAATGCACAGATTCCTTTACTTGAAAAACACATTGAGCGTGTGGCGGCTATGAATCCCGATGCCTTTATTGTGGCAGCACCTGGTGTCATCAAGCTTGCACGTAAAATTGCGCCTCATATTCCCATTCATCTCTCCACTCAAGCCAACGTTTTGAGTTACCTTGACGCTGAAGTCTATTCGGATATGGGCGTGAAACGTATTATTGCGGCACGTGAAGTGAGTTTGAAGGATTTAGAACAGATCAAAAAACATTTACCTCATTTAGAGTTGGAAGTGTTTGTGCATGGTTCCATGTGTTTTGCTTACAGTGGTCGTTGTTTGATTAGCTCGGTGCAAAGTGGTCGTGTATCGAACCGTGGAAGCTGTGCCAATGATTGTCGTTTCCCTTATACCCTTTATGCCCATAATGAAGAGAGTGGAACACTGTTCCGCGTGGAAGAGAGTGAAGAAGGTACTCACATTATGAATGCAAAGGATCTCAATTTGAGCGCTCATGTCAAAGAAATTCTTGATTCGGGTGTGATTGATTCGCTTAAAATTGAGGGGCGAACAAAAAGTGCCTATTATGTCGGCATTACAACGAAAACTTATCGCCAAGCAGTAGATGACTATTATGCAAACCAATTTGATGCGAATAAATATACAGCTGAATTAGATACCACGAAAAACAGAGGCTTTAGCGATGGTTATTTAGTGAACCGTCCGTTTGAAAAAAATGATACACAAAACCTGGCACACTCTATTAGTGAAGGTACACATCAAGTGATTGCCCAAGTGAGTGAAGATGGTACAAACTGCCTTTGCAAAGATGTGTTATCGTTGCACACTCAGTATGAATTGATTATGCCGTCACAGGCAAAAATAGAGTCTATCGATAATGAAATTGGAACGATTTTTAAAGAAGAGAACATCTGGAAGATCAGCTTTAAAAAATTACAAACACCCAGTGGAAAATTATTTGATGAAATTCATAGTGGTAATACAAATGCTATTGTGCTACCAACGGTATTACCAGGATTTACATTTTTAAGAGCAAAAATAAAAGGATAAACATGAAGTTCGTTTCTATTTTAATGGGAAGTAAAAGTGACTATACGGTTATGGAAGAGTGTGCTAAAACATTAGAAAAATTTGGTGTTATGTATGAGATTATTGTTTCATCAGCACACAGAAGTCCTGATCGTACACACCAATATGTTAAAAACGCTGAAGCAAAAGGCGCAAAAGTGTTTATCTGTGCAGCAGGTATGGCAGCGCATCTTGCGGGTGTTGTTGCTTCTCTTACCACAAAACCTGTTCTTGGTGTTCCAATGAAGGGTGGCGTTATGGAAGGTATGGATGCACTTTTAAGTACGGTTCAAATGCCTGGTGGTATGCCAGTTGGTACCGTTGCTATTGGCTCTGCAGGTGCTGTTAATAGTGCTTATTTAGCAATGCAAATTTTAGCGATTGAAGATGAAGAGTTGGCTGCTAAACTTAAAGAAGACCGTATCTTGAAAGCAAAAAAAGTTGAAACTGATTCTATGGGTATTGAAGTAATCATCTAAAAGGTATAACAATGAATAGTTGGTTGGAAATTGAAGAGTTTAGTACATTAGTCAATTTGGATATTTCTGCCATTCAAGCATTAATCGAAGAAGGCAAATTAATATCAAAAGAAGAAGATGGACAGTGTTTTGTTGAGGTGAGTCGTAGTGCACAAGCATTGATTCCTGCAACACGTGGAATTGTCGTTGACAATAACTATGAAAGTTCTTCTGTAAGTATGAGTTCTGAATTTGTTGAGAAAACGGTTGGTGCCATTTTAAGTTTACATGAAAAAGTCTTAGATGCTAAAGAGGAAACACTTGATGCGCTCAAAGGCGAAAATCGCTTTTTAAAAGAGGCTCTTTTCTCGATGCAAGAACTGTGCGATGAAGATAGAAAAGTGATTGAAACACTTACAAAACAACTAGAGTTATTACAAGATGAGCTTGAATTTACCAAGCGAAAATATAAAATGATGTGGAACAAAGCGGTTGAGAGTTATACTCCACCGACCAAATAAAAGGAAAAGATAGTGTTAACTTTTAGTCAGATGCTTTTAAATCTCCAAACTTTTTGGCAAGATCAGGGCTGTACAATAGTCCAGCCGTACGATATGCCTGCAGGTGCTGGAACATTTCATAATGCAACGTTTTTAAGAAGTTTAAGCAGTAAACCTTGGGCAACAGCTTATGTCGCACCAAGCCGCAGACCAACAGATGGTCGTTATGGAGAAAATCCAAACCGTTTGGGAAGTTATTATCAGTTCCAAGTACTTATCAAACCAAGCCCTGATAATATTCAAGAGCTTTACCTAAAAAGCCTTGAGATGCTTGGACTTGACATCAAAAAACATGATATTCGTTTTGTCGAAGACAACTGGGAATCACCAACACTTGGCGCATGGGGACTTGGCTGGGAAGTTTGGTTAGATGGTATGGAAGTAACACAATTTACCTATTTTCAGCAAGTAGGTGGTATCCCTTGTAACCCTGTATCAGTTGAAATTACTTACGGTGTTGAGCGTTTAGCGATGTATTTACAAGAAAAAGAGTCTGTTTTTGATCTTGTATGGAATGAAAACCAATTTGGTATAACAACGTATGGTGATGTTCATAAACAAAGTGAGTATGAATTTAGTAAATACAATTTTGAAATAGCTAACGTTGCGATGTTATTTGAACACTTTGAAAATGCTCAAGTAGAGTGCAAACGTTGTCTTGAAGAGAATTTACCGTTACCTGCGTATGACTATTGTTTAATGGCGTCACATACATTTAACGTTTTGGATGCTCGTAAAGCTATCTCTGTCACACAGCGTCAAAACTATATTTTGAAAATTCGTGAACTCGCAAAAGGGTGTGCCGTTAAGTACAAAGAAGTGGTGGGATAATGAAATTAGGGGCAATCTATGATTATTTAGATGCATTAAGCCCCTTTGCTACGCAAGCTGCTTGGGATAATAGCGGCTTGCTCATTGGAAGCAAAGACGATGAGATAGAACAGATTTATCTTAGCCTTGATGTCGATAGTAAACTCCTAGAAGAAGTTTTACCAAACTCACTTGTCATTACCCATCATCCTCTTATTTTCAGTGGATTAAAGCAGCTTAACTTCGCAAAATATCCTTCGAATTTGATCCAAATAATGGTACAAAAAAAGATTAGCTTGATTGCGATGCATACTAATTTTGACCTTTCTCACCTTAATGCCTATGTTGCTTCAAAATTAGGTTTTGAGATACAAGAGAGTAGAGAGTTTGTAGCATATTGTGAAGTCAACAAAAGTTTTGATGATTTGATTGTACAGGTTAAAGAAGTTTTTGGCATTGAACATATCCGAGTTGTAAAAGCAAAAGAGTGGATAAATCGTTGTGCTATTACAACAGGTTCTGGAGGTGATTTGATCTCTAAACTTGATGCAGATTGTTTTCTAAGTGGTGATCTAAAATATCATCAAGCTTTAGAAGCAAAAGAAAATAACCTCTCATTAATCGACATTGGTCACTTTGAGTCCGAGCGCTATTTCCCAGAGTGTTTGGCCAAATATTTGAAAAATTTGCCATTAAAAGCTATAATGTCAAATTCTAAAAATCCGTTTCAGTATACATAGAGGACACACAAGATATGAATAAGTATTTAGAGCAGTTAATTGAGCTTTCCAAATTAGACAAAGAGATCGACGATTTTGGTCCACGTATTGCCAAAGTTGAGAAAATGTTGAAGCTTTCTTTAGACAAAGAGAGAGATTTAAAACTCCAAGCTGAGTCTTTCCAAGCAGACATTGCAGATGCGAAACTCAAAAAAGCGAAAAATGAAGCACATCTTGCTGAACTTTCTTCAAAGCTTAAAGACCTTGCGAAAAAAAGTTCTTTAGTTAAAACAGCAAAAGAGATTAAAGCACTTCAACTTGAAGAAGAGATTTCAAAAGAGCAATGTGATTTTGCAAATGATGAAGTTAACCGTTTAGACAAAATTATTGATTTGAAACAGACAAATATCGCTGCATTGCAAGAAAAAATTGCTGAAGCTGCGAAAGAAGCAGAAGAGATTAAAGCATCAATTGATTCTCAAATCCAAGCGATTGAAGAAGAACGTAAAAATGTTTATCAATCAAAAGATGAACTTGTTTCAGGAATGAGCCAAAAAATCTTGACGTTTTATCAAAAAATCCGTAAATGGGCTCAGAATTCAACTGTAGTACCTGTAAAAAAACAAGCATGTTATGGTTGTTTTATGCGTATTAATGACAAAACATATGCAAGTGTTTTAAAACAAGATGACATTGTAACTTGCCCACATTGTGGTCGTATTTTATATAAAGAGATAGAGGACGCTAAGGCGTAAGCTTTGAGCTTTTTTTACTACTTTTTGGCAGCGTTACTCTACATTGTAGCGTTGCCTTACTTAATGTACCTTCGCTTCAAACCAAAATATATAGATTCAATTCCTGCGCGCTTTTTTTTGAAAAACAATGTTCCTTTTTCTCAAAATGGTATTTGGTTTCATGCGTGTTCTTTTGGCGAAGTACGTTCATTAACACCATTTATCGATCAAATTGAGCCTGAGAATGTTCGTATTAGCGTTATAACACAAACAGGTTTTAAAGAAGCGTGCAAACATGGACGTGCAGAAGTGCGTTATCTGCCTTTTGAAATCTTTTTGCCTTTTTGGATGCGAAAGCAAAAAGTATTAGTTGTTATGGAAGCAGAGCTTTGGCCACTGTTATTTATTGTCGCTAAAGCTAAAGGAATTAAAACGGTTTTACTCAATGCTCGCATATCTGATAATTCCTATGCGTCCTATCAAAGGTTTTCTTGGTTGTACCGTTGGATTTTTTCTCATATTGATCTTGTATTTGCGCAAAGCAAAGAAGATGATGAGAGACTAAAATATTTAGGTGCTAAGGATGTTCGTGTCTGTGGAAATATCAAAGCGTTTAGCGAATATGAAGTGACGCATCATTATTCAAAGGCAGAGGCGAAAAGAGTCATTGTAATGGCAAGTACGCATGAAGGAGAGGAAGATATTATTTTATCGAACTTTTCTTTATTGCAAAACGATCAGTTAATCGTAGTACCAAGGCATCCTGAGAGGTTTACAAAGGTAGATAAACTTTTAAATGAGTACTCTCTTAAAATGAATAAAACCTATCAAAAGTTATCTGAGCAAAATACTCTCTCTTGTGATATTGTTTTATGTGACAAAATGGGTGAGCTTATTAATCTGTATGCGATTGCAGATATTGTCATTTTGGGAGGCTCTTTTATCGATGGTATTGGTGGACATAATCCACTGGAACCTGCCTTCTTTGAAACAAAAATTATCAGTGGCGAGTTTATCTTTAATCAAAAAGTTCTTTTTGAAGCAGTTGAAAATATCATTGTCAGTAATGTTGAAGATTTAAAAAATGTTTTTGATCGTATTGAAACTTATCCAAAAAGTACGATCACACATCGTGGTGACATTAAACCACTATTAGAGCAAATATTAGGAAAATAAAATGGAAAAAGCATATAAATTATTAGCCCTTCAAGAGGGTATTTCAAATCGTGCAGCAAAAGATCTCATCGATAGAGGTGTCGTGTATGCAGCAGGTAAAAAAGTAAGCGTTGCAAGGGGTGAACTAAGCCCTAGTACAAAGTTCAAAATCGAAAAAATTGCACCAATTAAAGTGTTATTTGAAGATGAATTTATCATGGCAGTAGATAAGCCCGCTTTTATGACTTCTGAAGAAGTTGCAGAGATCAAAAAACTGCCTCTTTTACACAGACTAGATCGTGAAACCAGTGGCGTTTTACTTTTAACTAAAGATGAAGAATTCCGTAAAAAAGCTGTTAATGCTTTTAAAAAACGAGAAGTTCAAAAAGAGTATCTAGCGGTAGTAGAAGCAAGAATCATGGAAGCAATGGAAATTAATGCTCCTATCTTAACGATTAAAAAAGGCAATACTGCCTATAGTAAAATCAGTGACGAGGGAAAAGAGGCAATTAGCCACGTTGAGCCTTTGATGATTGAAGGTAAACGTTCAAAAATTAAAGTACGTATTGAAACAGGCAGAACACACCAAATTAGGGTACATCTTAAAAGTATTGGTGCTTCTATTTTAGGTGATACTGAATACGGTGGAAGACCTCATAAGCGATTAATGTTACATGCTTCAAAAATTATGCTTTTAGGATATATATTTCAGACAAAAGAACCTGAAGATTTCCTGAAATTTGCTGCTGTTTAGATTTTCAATAAAATTCAACTAAAAGCCTATAAAATGGGCATTTAAAACATTTGTAAATTAATTTTTAAAATGTTATTTTTAAGGATTAATTTAGTTTAAAGTATTGCTTGTGTATAATTTTGCGTTTTAAATCATAACCGATTAGGTTATAGTATAAAGAAGGATCATCTGTGTTTGAGGTATTAACCGATTCATTTCGTTCTGCCATTAATAAAATTCGCTTTAGTGATGATGAAAAGTCATTAAAAAATGCTTTAGAAAATTTAAAAAAAGCACTTTTAAAAGCAGATGTGCATCATAAAATTGTACGTGATTTATTGCGTCAAGTAGAAATTGAAACAAAAGCAAAAGGAATTGGACAAGCCAATTTTTTACGCTCTTTAAAAACTAATTTAACCACAATTTTAACAGTACCTGGACGACAAGGTTTTGTTTTCGCCTCTAAGCCCCCAACAACTGTTTTGATGGTAGGTTTGCAAGGAAGTGGTAAAACAACCACAACAGTAAAATTAGCCAATTATCTCAAATTGAAACAAAAGAAAGTTTTAGTTGTTGCATGTGACCTTCAACGTTTAGCGGCAGTTGAGCAATTACGCCAACTTTGTTCTGCAAATGAAATTGATCTTTACTCAGAAGATGCAAATGTCAATCCTGTGCAAATCGCTAAAAATGCAATGAAAAAAGCAAAAGAAGGTCTTTATGATGTCGTTCTTATCGATACTGCGGGTCGTTTAGCGATTGATGCAGAATTGATGGAACAACTTGAAGCGATTAAAAAAGAAGTTACACCGGATGAGATTTTTTACGTTGCCGACTCCATGACAGGTCAAGATGCTGTAAAAAGTGCTGTAACGTTCCATGAAAAAATTACGCTTAGCGGTGTCATTTTAAGTAAATTTGATGGTGATGGTAAGGGTGGTGTTGCTCTTGGTATTGCTGAACAAACTAATGTACCACTTCGTTTTATCGGTGTGGGTGAAAAAGTTGCAGATTTAGAACATTTTATTCCTGATCGTATCGTAAGTCGTTTGATGGGCGAGGGTGACCTTGAAACCTTGGCTGAAAAAACAAGTGCGATTATTGATGAGAAACAAGCAAAAGCATTGACTAAAAAGATCAAAAAAGGTGAATTCAACTTCAATGACTTTTTAGATCAAATGGAGCAAATGAAAAAGCTTGGTAGTATGAAATCATTGATTGGTATGATCCCGGGTCTTTCATCAGTCGCTGGAAAACTCCAAGATGTTGATATGGAAAATTCTGTTGAGATGAAGCGCATTAAAGCCATGATTGGTTCTATGACGAAAAAAGAGCGTGAAGATCCAGAGTTACTCAATAACAGTCGTAAAAGAAGAATTGCAGAAGGTTCAGGACTCTCTCAAGTAGAAGTCAATCGTTTCTTAAAGCAATTTGGCAATGCTGCAAAAATGGCGAAGAAGTTCTCGGGTAAAAAAGGAATGCAAGACCTTCAAAATATGCTTGCACAAAGTAAACACGCACACCTTCGTTAAGGTGTGACGGTTTATATCTGCATGTACATGTTACATGCAAATCTAAGTCGTAGAAAAAATTTAAGGAGACCATAAAATGGCAACAGTTGTAAGATTAACAAGAATGGGTAGAAATAAAACTCCATTTTACAGAATTGTCGTAACAGACAGTAGAAAAAAACGTGACGGTGGTTCAATCGAGACTATCGGTTATTATAACCCACTAAGCAATCCTCAAACCGTTAAATTTGATGCAGAGAGACTTGCTTACTGGAAAAGCGTTGGCGCAAAGCTTAGTGACAGGGTTGCAAAAATCACTGGTAAATAATCATGATTGACAAATTCCTCGAAGAGTTTGCCAAACTTTTGGTAGACAATCCAGCGGGTGTACGTGTTGAGCGAAGTGATGTTGATGGAACATTTTGCGAAGTTGTCATCTATGCGGATAAAATTGATACTGGTAAATTGATTGGCAAAGATGGCAAAATGATCAATTCACTCAAAACGCTTATCTCTGGATGTAAAGCAAAAGACGGTAAATCGTATAGAGTTACGGTCAAAGCTAACGATGAATAATCAATCTTCACTCATTGAAGTCGCTCAAATTGGGCGACTTGTGGGCTTAAAAGGTGAGTTGAAACTTCACCTTCAGTGTGATTTTCCTGAGCAATTTAAAAAAGGCAAAAAGTTTACTACCCAAAAAGGTGAAGTACTTGAAGTCTTTTCATATAATCAAACACGTGAACTTATCTCGTTTGTTGGATATCAAGACAGAGAATTGGCTGCTAAATTGGTCAATACCTTTTTGTTTACAACACAAGAAAATTCAGTCAATGAATGTGCCTTAAAAGAAGGCGAATTCTTTTGGTTTGATTTGATTGATGCACGTGTGATTGACGAAGATGGCACATTGTTGGGAAAAGTTGACGAGATAGAACGTATTGCAGCAACGGATTATTTGGTTATCAAAACCGATGATACTTTGATCAAAAAAGGAATGGCAAAGTCTTTTTATTTGCCATATATTGAGCGTTATATCATTACATTTGATAAAATCAAAAAAGAGGTACTAAGCAAAGATGGTTTAGGAATTCTGGAGAACTCCTAATGCATTTTACCTATGTAACACTTTTTGAAGGATTGATTACTTCATACTTTGAAGACTCAATCTTAAAACGTGCCATTGCAAAAGAGCTTTTGCATGTTGATTTTGCAAATCCACGCGATTTTACAAACAATAAGCATGGCAAAGTGGACGATTATCAAGCGAGTGGTGGTGCAGGACTTGTCCTATTCCCTCAACCTTTGTTTGATCTTTTACGACATATCAAGCAAGCGTCTTTAGATGCGTATATCGTTTTTCCAACTCCATCAGGGAAACTTTTTACACAAAATGATGCAAAACGATTAGCCTCTAAGAAGCATATCGTTTTTGTCAGTGGACGTTATGAGGGAATTGATGAGCGAGTTATTGAAACATTTGCTGATGAGCTTTTTTGCATAGGAGACTATGTTTTAACAGGCGGGGAACTTCCAAGCCTTGTGATGAGTGATGCGATTAGTCGTAACATAAAAGGCGTTCTTGGTAATGAAGATTCTTTGAGCATGGAAAGTTTTGAGAGCCCTCTTTTAGAGGCTCCATGTTTCTCAAAACCACCAATTTATGAAAATAAATCAGTGCCCTCAGAGTTTTTAAAGGGAAACCACGCTAAAATCACAAGCTTAAAAAATAAAATGTCTGAATCTAAGACCAAATATTTCAGACCAGATCTGTTTTCTCGCTTTAGCGTGAAGCATTAGAATGAACAAAAAGGATAATAGATGAGAAATAAATATATTGAAGCTTTTGAAGCAGGACAGATTGCAGAGAAGAATGTTCCTGATTTTAGAGCAGGTGACACAGTAAGAGTTGCCGTTAAAATTGTTGAAGGCGATAAACAACGTGTTCAAAATTTTGAAGGTATTTGTATTGCAAGAAGAGGTTCTGGCGTAGGCGAGACCTTTATGGTTAGAAAAATCGGTGCAAACAGTGTTGGTGTTGAGAGAATTTTCCCAATTTATTCTGACAGTATCGAAGAGATCGTTGTTGTAAGACGCGGTCAAGTTAGACGTTCTAAACTCTTTTATCTTAGAGATAGACGTGGTAAAGCTGCAAAAATTAGAGAACTTAGAAAATAATACTTTTTGGGCAGTAACAAAAATGATGTTGCTGCCTTCCCTCCACACTTCTTCTTTTAATCTTACGTACCAATGAAATTACAAGAGCACTGTTTAACCTGTATTTACGATCAAACAAAACGTGTCTGCGAACTTTTAAATGTAGATGAACAACAAGCACAAAAGATTGATTGTTTAGCACATGCAAAGATCGCGACGTTTGATATGAATCAAACACCACCTCACAATGCTGCACCACTTTACGAAGCAATGGCAGAGGTTTTAGGTGTTCATGATTTGTATGCACAGTTTAAAGCGGACTCTTCAGAAAAAGCAAAAGCGTTTCTACCTTTATGTGAGCAAAAAATTAAAGGAAGTTCTCATAAGCTTTTTGAAGCGACCAAAACAGCAGTCGCAGGTAATGTCATAGATCTTGCTGCAGTTATGCTGTATGATCTTGAAGAAGAATTAGAGAAGATCTATCATACGCCATTTGCCATTGATGATTTTGTTTTACTTGAGCAGCAATTAGCCCATACACAAACACTTGTTTATTTAGCTGATAATGCGGGTGAAGAGATTTTTGATAAGCTCTACATTCAAACGATAAAAGAACTTTTCCCCAAAATTAATGTCTATTATTTTGTTCGAGGGCGACCAATCATTAATGACTTAACGTGCCAAGATGCTTTAGCGTCTGGAATGAATGATGTTGCTACTATTGTAGATAGTGGTGTTCCAACTCCAGGGCTTGCTATGGAGCTTATGAATGAGAATGCACGAGTTTTGTTTGAAAAAGCAGAGTGTATTATTTCCAAAGGTATGGGAAACTATGAATGTTTAGGCGAGGTTGCAGGTTTGCCTATCTTCTTTTTATTTAAAGTAAAATGCAATGTTGTTGCCCAAGCTGTGGGTGCACAGCTTGGTAATATCATCTGTAAGCGTGGAATTTAACAAAGCTCTACATAGGCTTCATGAAGCTTCTTTACACCTTCTCTAATTTGCTCTAAACTTGAATTAGTGTAGTTTAAACGTCCAAAAGAACTTACACGTTTGTCAGAAAAGAAAACACTACCTGGTACAAATGCAACACCTTTTTTGATAGCAATGTCGAAGAGTTTCATGCTGTCAGTACATTTTTTAAAGTTAACCCAAATAAACATACCGCCCTCTGGGACGACAAACTCAATGCTATCTTTGAAACATTCATGTAACGCATTAACCATAGCATCACGTTTTGGACGATAGTATTCGATGAGTGTTTTGGTATGCTCTTGAAGTTCTCCATTTTGCATCATACGTGCGCAGATATGCTGGAAAAATTTTGAGTTTTGCAAATCTGTACTCTCTTTTGAAAGTGTGAGTGCACTGATGATTTCTTTAGGTGCTTTCATCCACCCGATACGAAAATCAGGAGCAAGTGTTTTTGAAAATGTTCCAAGTGCAATGGTGAGTTCAGGGAGTAAATCTGCAAATGCAGTGGTTTGTACACCATCGTAACGAAGGGCTTCATAGGGGCTGTCTTCCAATAGAATAACATTGTATTTTTTAGCGATTCGTACTACTTCTTGACGTGTTTCAAGTGTGTAAGAGTATCCTGTTGGATTTTGAAAAATAGGAATAGTATAGAAAAATTTTGGTGAATAGTCACGGAAAAGCTCTTCCAAAACAACAGTATCAACACCATTTGCGTTGAGTGGAGCGGCTTTCACGTTAACGTTATACATATGAAAAAGTCCAAGGGCTGCTAAATAACTTGGATCTTCAACAATAATGTAATCTTGCTCATCTAAGAATGTTTTGCATACAAGATCAAGGCCTTGTTGAGAACCATTTGTTAACATAATTTCTGCGGATGTCGTATTGTGATATTTTTTAGCAATTTCGACTTTGAGTGCTTCAACACCAGAAGCATTGCTGTATTGGAATAAGCGATTGTCTTCTGTCTCGAAGAGTTGTTTTGCATGTTTTTCAATGTTCTCTCTTGGAAAAAGTGCAGCGTCAGGAAGTCCACCTGCAAAAGAGATAATAGAGTTTTGTGCCGTTAAATCTAAAATGGTGCGCGTAAATGAACGTGATGCTGTGGTAACACGTTTTGCAAATTTGGTTTGCATATCCTACCTTTATAAAAAATGTATCGTATTATAGCGTTCACGACTCGATTACACCACATAAAAAAGGGGATTTGTTTTGTCCATTTGTGCTATAATTGTTTCATGAGACAGAAACAAATTACTAAAAATGATCATCTTGAACGCGTCAATGAAGTACTCTTTCATATACACGGTGATATTGAAAAAAATTTCTCTGTGGAAGAACTTGCCGCGTTAGTAGCGATGTCCCCCTTTCATTTTAATCGCATTTTCAAAGAAATAACCAAAGAGAGTTTGCATGCGTATATTAAACGTGTGAAACTCGAACATGCAGCTAATCTTCTTTTATTTAACCCTGATGCAACCATTACGCATATTATGCATGATGTAGGATTTGTTTCTAATGCTTCGTTTACCCAAGCGTTTAAAGAAAACTTTGGGGTAACGCCCACAAAATGGCGAGAAGTGGATAAGGCGAATGAAAATAGAGACTATACATTTGCTCATCAGCCTTTAGAGGTAAAAATATGTTCTATGCCAAGTTTTGAGGTAGCATATGTGCGGCACAAAGGCTATGATAGAAGTATCAAAATGGCGTGGCTAAAGCTTCAAGAGTGGGCATTAAGACAAAGCATTGATTTTTCAAAGCAGAGTATGATAGGTTTGCATCATAGCAATCCACGTTTTGTGGAGTCATCACAGTGCCATTATGTCGCTTGTTTAGAGCTTCCTTCTTCAAAAAAATTTTACAGAAGTGCAGAAGTAGGGGTTATGCGTATTCCTCAAACATTTTGCGCTGTTTTTTCTTTAAAAGGTATTTATGGAGATCTACGAAAGTACATGGATGTCATTTACCATGAATGGTTACCCAAAAGCGATTATGAAAAAGCGTCCTTACCGTCCTTCGCACTGTATAGAAAAAACCATTTTATCGATGCAGATGAGACGTTTGATCTAGATTTTTGTATTCCCGTACGATTTAAGTAGCATAAATTATCATTAATTCATCTTTTTAAGCAACACCCAAACCAACCATCGTTACAATCACCGTGTATCACGAAAATGTCACAAGGAGTTTGTTATGGATGCATTGTTCTTAATCGTTCCGCTTGGAGTTATATTCAGTCTGATTGCTTTTTTCTTTTTTGAAAAAAAAGCTATAGCATCTAAGAAACTCAAAGAGTCTTTAGGTTTGCCAACGCCAAGTATTGAGGATTTTTATGAGAAGTTTCAACGTTATGAAACACTCTCCAATGTTATAGGTTTTTTCATTGCCGCGTATGTGATTACGCTTTTCCTTGCGAGTCTCAAGCATGACCCAAGTTATGGCTTAATGCATGCACTTTCTTATATTTTTGCAACAACATTTATAGGAACCCTGATTATTTTTGGAACGAAGCTCAAAAAAAGTATTTTGGTGCAAGTCTTCGCAACATTTTTGTATGGCGCACCACATATCATCGCTGCTTCTCTTGCGTTTCTCACACGTTATTTAATCGGTTAAATACTAAGGGCGATAAATGCCCTTAATCTCTTTTTGGTTATAATAACGCCAAAAAGAGTACTCACGATGAAAAAATATCCTCCTATTTTTATTACTGCGACCAATACGAATATTGGTAAAACCTATACAACACTCAAGCTCCTTGAATCTCTTTCTGCAAAGGGATTGAAAGTAGGTGTTATGAAACCCATCGAAACAGGTGTCGTGAAAGACCCACTCGATGCAACACTGCTTTTTGAGACAGCCAAACGACTCAATCCTGCACTTGAAGTGCTAAAAATGAGAGATATCACGCCGTATCAGTTTGAACTTCCTGCGGCTCCTTTTGTTGCGAAAGGACGCAAAAAAATCAGTTTGGAGTTATTGGAAAGTGCCTATGCTAAAATTGAGGCATTGTGCGATATCGTCTTGATTGAAGGTGCAGGTGGTCTATTAGTGCCCATCGAAGAAGATTTATACATGTATGATTTTATTCGTCTGTTTCATGCAAAAACGTTGCTTGTGGGACATGATCAATTAGGCTGTATTAATGATGTTTTACTCAACCTTCATTTGCTTGATAGCCTAGGTGTGGATGACTATGAATGGTGTATTAATTTTAGAGGAGATCGTGATTCTTTTGATGAGATCACTCTGCCATTTTTTAAAAAGTTATTTGGCAGAGTGCTTTCATTGCAAGAAAATATGAATGAAATTTTAGAGAGTTTAGTAGCTTGCCGTGACATTAACGTGGATAAACTCTAAAGGTTGATCAGAGTATTTGACAATGCTCTGTCCTTTATAGTTAGCTGTGTTGCGATACCCCATAAATTTCTCCGCACTTTTCTCTTCGTAACGTGTCGTACAACGTCTTTCTGTTCGATACGTTGGAGGAGGGGGTGGAGAATAACTGTTCTGCTCAGCCAAATTTTTTCCGACTAATGTACCCACAATAGCGCCGCCAACGGTTGCTGCAGTTTTACCACTACCACCGCCAATTTGATGTCCTAACACACCACCCGCGACACCGCCAATAACACCACCTACGACGCCACTGCCATCATTATGGGGTGGTGGTGGAGCATAATGTACTTCGATTTGCTCGTCCCAACACTCTTGAAAGGGCGTACGAGTTGTGACCATACGATACTCAGGTTTACTGGTAATAACGCGTACCTCTTCTGTAAAACTGATGGTCTCTGCATAAAGGAGAGAACCAAAAAGTAGAAGCGGTGCATAAAAGATTTTTTTCATGTTTCCTCCTTTTTTTGGAATTGTAGCAAAGAGAATTCAATGAAGTGTTAACGAAACTTACAGTCAAAATTTGTTATTATTTTTCCAAAATCATCAAGGAGCGGTGCGTGAACCATTTGATTAATACACGGGATTTTTCGTTGGAAGAGATTGAGCAGTTGTACAAAAGAGCAACAGAGTTTTTAGATGAAAAACCACGAGAAATTTTGAAAAATAAAACGGTCATCACCATCTTTTTTGAGAATTCAACCCGAACACGCAGTAGTTTTGAGATTGCCGCAAAACGTCTTGGAGCAATGGTTGTAAGCCTTGATGTTTCTCGTAGCTCTTCGAGTAAAGGCGAAACGTTGTTTGATACAGCAGCAAATCTTGATGCAATGGGACCTGATGCCATTGTTGTTCGTCACAAAAGCTCAGGTGTTCCGCATATCTTAGCAAACTATGTCAATTGTCCGATTGTCAATGGTGGAGATGGTGCTCACGCGCACCCAACGCAAGCACTCTTAGATCTTTTTACAATGAGACGCCATTTTGGAGATGTTCGCGGTAAAAAAGTAGCCATTGTTGGTGATATCAAAAATTCACGTGTTGCGAACAGCAATATTGAACTTTTAGGACGCGTTGGTGTTGAAGTCATTTTGGTTGGACCTCCGCATTTCTTACCTCAAACGGATCTTCGTGTCCATCACCGTATAGAAGAGGTCATTGATGAGGTTGATGTCATTATGAGTTTACGTGCTCAAACAGAGCGTCATGCCAATCAGATTTATGCGTCATTGAAAGATTATGGAACTGATTTTTGTATTACCTCTAAACTCATGGGTAATCGTGACATTATCATTCTTCATCCCGGTCCAGTACACCGAAATGTGGATGTGGATGATTTTATGATGAAAGATCCACGTTCAAAAATTTTAGAACAAGTTAAAAATGGTGTAGCCGTGAGAATGGCTGTGTTGGAGAAGCTGATTGAACATTGAGTTTGCTTCCAAACTCAATCATTTTGGTAAAAACAAAGAACCTTTTTTCTTTGTTATCGATTATGCAGCAAAACATTTTTATGCTTCTGCACTCGCATCTTTAGAAAAAGGTATTTTATACCGCATAGAGACTCAAACCAATGCCATGGAAAATGTTATCAAAAAACCGTTGTCATGGCAAAAAAATTTACCTTCAAAAGAGCACTATCTTTCTCAAATAGCATCTGTGATTGAAGAGATTAAATCGGGCAATACCTATATGCTCAATCTTACGTCTCCTACTAAAGTCACGCTTGATTGCAGCCTTGAAAATCTTTTTTATAGTGCAAATGCCCCTTTTAAGCTCTGCTTTAAAGAAGAGTTCGTCTGTTTTTCTCCAGAGCGTTTTGTAAAGATTGAAGCCAATCAGATTAGCACGTACCCTATGAAAGGTACGATTGATGCGAGTATCCCTAATGCGGAAAAAATGATTTTAGATGATGAGAAAGAAAAAGCCGAACATGTAATGGTGGTTGATCTTTTGCGTAATGACCTCTCCATGGTTGCTCGTGAAGTACGGGTTGAAAAATTTCGTTATGTTGAAAAAATTCAAGCAGGCACGAAAGAGCTTTTACAAATAAGCTCTAAAATCACTGGAAAACTAGAGGAAAATTGGCATGAACATGTGGGCGATATAATCGCAAAACTCCTTCCTGCAGGCTCCATTAGTGGCACGCCTAAACGGAAAAGTGTGGAGATTATAGAGCGAGTTGAAAATTACGATAGGGGCTATTTCACGGGCATTTTTGGCATTTACGATGGGCATAATCTTGACAGTGCCGTGATGATTCGTTTTTTAGAAAAAACAGAGGATGGTTATCTGTTTAAAAGTGGTGGAGGTATAACGCTCTTAAGCGATGCATCAAAGGAGTACGATGAGTTGTGTGATAAAGTCTATATCCCCGTGTTTTGAAACGCTTAAAGCGGTGAATGGTGAAATCGCACATCTTGCATTTCATCAAGCCCGATTTGATAAAACACGCTCTGAGCTTTATGGATCTTGCCAGAAAATAGTTCTTTCTGAACATCTCAATCCTCCTAAAGAGGCTTTATACCGTGTACGTGTGGAGTATGCACAAGAGATAATGAAGATAGAGTACATTCCCTACACACCTCGCAATTTTGAGAAATTTTCACTGGTTGAGACAGACATTGACTATAAGTATAAATATTGCGATAGAGATGCGTTAAATAAACATCTTAGACCAGATGTAGATGATGTGCTTTTTATGTGTAATGGAAAGCTTCAAGATATGAGTATCGCAAATATTGCTCTCTTGATTGATGGGAAATGGCAAACGCCTCATCATCCGCTTTTAGAAGGAACGACAAGGGCTCGTTTGCTTGCAAGTGGAATGTTGCAAAGCGCGCATTTAGACATTAAAAGCCTTCAAAAAGCCGAGAAATTTGCTATAATGAATGCACTTATAGGATTTAAAATCATTGATAATGTATTATGGATAAAGGAATAATTTTGAATTGGGATATCTCATCACTCTACGAAAATGAAGCGTTATTGGAAGCAGATTTGAAAGATGCTGCAGCGCGCGCAAAAAGCTTTGAATCGGTTTATAAGGGTAAACTCAAAGAGTTGCATGTCAACGAATTTTTAGAATCGATCAGAGAGTATGAAGCAATCAATGAAAAACTTGGTCGTATCATGACCTATGCGTTTTTAAAATTTGCCACCAATAGTGACAATGGTGGTTTTTATGCCAAATATCAACAAGCACATACGAATATTGCTGAAAATCTTCTCTTTTTTGAACTTGAATTTAACAAACTCTCTAAACCAAAGCAAGAAGAATTTATTGCATCTTCTTCAATGTACAAATATTATTTAGAATCATTGATGGAAGAAAAACCGTATCAACTGAGTCAAAAAGAAGAACGCATTCTCTTAAAAAAAGAGATGACATCCGCTTCTGCATTCAGTAGACTTTTTGATGAACATTTCAGCCGTATGAAATTTGTTTATGAAGGTCAAAAACTCTCTGAAGAAGAGATTTTGAGTAAACTTCAAGATGCCGATCGTGAGGTAAGAAAAAAAGCAGCCAGTGCTTTTACAAAAGGGCTTAAACCACACCAACCCTTACTCGCATATATTTTTAATATGATTAAAACGGATCTTGCGAGTGATTGTGAGCTGCGTGGGTATAAAAATGCAGAACAACCACGCCATATGGACAATAAAATTACACAAAAAAGCGTTGATGCTCTGATTAAAAGTGCAGAGAGTAGTTTTCATCTTGTCCAAGAGTATTATGAACAAAAAGCAAAATTATTGGGATTAGACGAGCTTTTTGAGTACGATCGTTATGCTCCACTCGAAGCTTCTAGCAGCAAGTACGATTTTGAAACGTCTAAACACATTGTATTGGATGCATTCAAAAAGTTCAATCCTAAATTTTATGAGATTGCCTCATTGGCATTTGAAAAAGGCTGGATTGATGTTTTCCCAAAAGATAAAAAAAGAGGTGGTGCGTTTTCACACCCTGCAACACCTTCAACCCATCCATATGTGCTTTTAAATCATACCGACACCAGACGAGATTTATTTACGTTAGCCCATGAATTGGGACACGCCATTCATCAGTACCTCTCACGAGATGTTGGGTATCTTGGAAGTGACACACCTCTTACAACATCAGAAACAGCATCGGTTTTTGCTGAAATGCTCGTGTTTGATGCGATTAAAGATGGACTCAGTACGACTGAAAAACGTTCATTGTATGCAAGTAAAATTGAAGATATTTTCTCAACACTCTACCGCCAAATCAATTTTACTACCTTTGAGCGTAAAGTTCATGCACACGAAGGCGAGCTTGATCTTGCTACGTTCAATAACTACTGGATGCAAGAGAGCCAAAAAATGTTTGGCAAAAGCATAACACTGAGCAAAGATTATACGATGTGGTGGAGTTATATTCCTCATTTTATTCATTCACCATTTTATTGCTATGCTTACAGTTATGGACAACTACTTGTTTTAGCACTCTATGGTTTGTACAAAAAAAGCGATAAAGTAACTTTTGTACAAAACTACATCAACTTTTTAAGTGCAGGTGGAAGTCAAAGCCCTAAAGAGCTTATTAAACATTTTGGTTTTGATATTGAAGATGAGCATTTTTGGCAGTTAGGTATAAGCGAAATAGAATCCCTCTTGAAAGATTTTAAAGGAATGTGTGATGCTTGAAAACTTACTTGGAAGTGAAGATTTTCACGCTTTGATGAAAAAACACACAAAAGAAGTGATAGAGTTACTTCTCAAACGTGGTGTTAATTTTTCGATTTTAACGAATATTGCAGATGTAACGTTTGACCCTCCATTACCTGCGGAAATTCGTCAAAATTTCAAACCTATTACCATGTTTTTTTTAGCGGGCTATACGTTTGAAAGTACTCAACTTTACAATGGAAAAATGAGTTTTGAAGCAGGTTTTGGAAGTGATAATTTTGGCTCGCTCGTCAGTCTTCCTGTTGAAGCGATCTTGCAGATTATTATTGAAGAGATACCCGTATTTATCAATCTGAGTACTCCTCCAAAGAGTGTTGCTAAAGCACCTAAAGAGAATGGACTTAGACGCTCTATGGAAGCGCTTATGTCCAATCCCAATAATCAAAAACTTATAAAGAAGTAGGGCTTACGCTTTAATGTCTTGTTTGCTCATGATGTAGTTAATAACATTGTCAATGAGCGCATCATGTTTTCTATCTTTGATGTAGCAAAGATAAAGCATACGTGTTAGTTTTAAGCCTTTCATTTTTGTTGTATATAAAATCCCTTTTTCGATCTCTTCAGCAATAATATGTTTGGAGAGAATCGAAACCGTAGGGGTGTCTTCAATATTTGCCTTCATCAGCGTATGTTTTACTGCTGTAGAGCTGGTAACGATACTTTTAACTTTAAAGCTTTTACAATCTACATCCATTTTTTCAAACGTTTCATGAATGATTTTGCGGGTGTTGGACTCTTCCTCACGACAAATCCAATTGTAAGAAAGTAAATCCTCTTTTTTAACAATTTTTGGAAGTGGTGAGCGAGAGGTGATGACGAGCTCATCCTCAAGCCATTCACGGTAAATAATGCCTTCTTGGAAAATAGGCGCTTCAATCAGTGCTAAATCGACTTTTTTATCGAGAAGTTTTTCAGTAATTTCAGCGGCATCCTCAACTTTGAGCATGACATTATTTTTGATTGCTTCTTGTATATCGTTAAGAAAATCTGGTAAGATGTAGTTTCCAATAACAGGTGATGCTCCAAGAACAAAAATAACTTCTTTGTTGACCAAACGAAGCATTTCTCTCTCAGCTGCTAAAAGGTGCTTTTCAAGTTTTAAAGCGACTTTATACAGCTCCTCGCCTGCGGTGGTCAGTTTAATACCATTTTTTTTACGATCAACAATTTGAATGTCTAAATACTCTTCTAAAAGCTTGATCTGTTGTGTAACAGCAGGCTGGCTGATACCAAGCTTCTTTGAGGCTTTTGAGAAGCTTTTTTCACGCACAACGGTTAAAAAGGTTTCTACTTTTGAGAAATCTTTAAGCATGCAATAATCCTTACGTATTATATTAATTTCTTTTATAACTGGTGAAGATTATAACGAAAAATAATAGCAAAAACAATGTGTTTGATTATGATATTTTTTTTAGAATTTGTCTTAATTTTAGGCATTAGCGTAATCATCCAATGCTATGGAGTTTTGCTTAAACTTTTTTCGCTATAATAAATACAATTTATATCATAAAAAAGTAGATGAACGTATGCAAGATTTAACGATGTTGAATGAATCACAACAAGATGCGGTAAAATGTGTAGATGGACCTGTGCTTATCCTAGCAGGTGCAGGTAGCGGAAAGACCAAAACGATTACGTCACGTTTAGCGTACCTTCTTTCTTTAGGCATTCCTCCTGCCAATACATTGACGCTTACGTTTACCAACAAAGCTGCAAGTGAGATGCGAGAGCGCGCGATGGCGATGATCGAAGAGCACAATTATCCGCCACTTCTGTGTACATTTCATAAATTCGGTCTGCTTTTTTTGAAATTTCATATTGAAAAAATAGGACGTAAAAATAGTTTTGTCGTCATCGATACCGATGATAAAAAGCGTATTTTAAAAAGTTTCAATACCAGTACGGAACTTCCAACAGGCATGATTTCTAGTGAGATCTCTCGCTATAAAACATCATTGATTGATCCTAAAGTGGCATGGGAAAAAGCAGAGCAGAAAAGTTATCAAGTCATTGCAAAGCTATACGAGCAATACGAAGACTATTTAGCTGCCAATAATCTTGTAGATTTTGATGACCTTTTGGTCCTTCCATACAAAATCCTAGAAAGTGATGATGCCCTATGTGAAGAGGTGAGCCGTCGTTACCAGTATATCATGGTAGATGAGTATCAAGATACCAATGAACTCCAATATAAATTACTTCGAAAACTTTGCCATACACACAGCAACCTTTGTGTGGTGGGTGATGATGACCAAAGCATTTATGGTTGGAGGGGTGCGAATATTAAAAACATTTTGGAATTTCACGAGTCGTTTGATGATGTAAAGATTGTGAAATTGGAGAAAAATTATCGCTCTACCACACAAATCCTCAAAGCTGCCAATGATCTCATTGAACACAATCGCGGACGTATCGGAAAGGTTCTTGAGAGTACCAAAGGTGAGGGCAAAGCGATTGAAGTGATGGAATCTCATGATGAAAACCAAGAAGCACTTTCCATCGCAAAACGCATTAAAAAGCTCATCTTGAGTGGCGTCAATCCTCATGAAATCGCTGTGTTATACCGCATTAATGCACTGAGCCGTTCTTTGGAAGAAGGACTTAACAAAGAGCAAGTTCCTTACAACATGGTAGGTGGTGTAAAGTTTTACGAGCGTGCAGAGGTTAAAGATGTTATCAGTTACCTTCGTGTGATTGCTAATCCTCATGATGATTTTTCAATCAAGCGCATTATCAATCGCCCTAAAAGAGGGCTTGGTAAAGTGACCATCGAGCGTATCTTTAAAGCAGCGTATGATGCACATCAGTCTATTTATGAGTACATTACACAAAATGAAGTTATGATTGAAAAGGAAGCGACAAAAAAAGCTGCTTTAGCCCTTAAAGAGTTTGTTCAAAATATCGCGCATATGCAAAGCATTCAACAAAACTCAACCTACGATATGATCGATGCGATTGAAGAGGCCTTTTCTATTAAAGAGTACTATAACAATCAACCAGACTCCCTTGAGCGTCTCTCGAATATCGATGAGTTTTATGGACTTTTCCGTGACTATGTCAAACAAAACCCTCAAATGGGCGTGGATGACTTTTTAAATGAACTGGCACTTCAAAGCGATCAAGACCAAATTGACAGTGAAAATATCTCTATTATGAGTATCCACGCGAGCAAAGGTTTGGAGTTTGAATATCTTTTTGTCATTGGTATGGAAGAGGGCTTTTTCCCACTTATTGGAGATGGTAGCGACATCGAGGAAGAGCGTCGTCTAGGTTATGTCGCCATTACGCGCGCTAAAAAAGAGCTTACCCTTAGCTTCTCAGGAAGTCGTTTTTATAAAGGGCGTAGAACAGAGCTTACAAAGAGTCGTTTTCTCAAAGAAGCTGGCGTATGTGAGGGAAGTCTTATTTTAGAGAAGACAACATCATTTAAAAAAGGTGATCTTGTTAAACACAAGATTTTTGGTATTGGACGTGTGACAGAAGTGAGTAAAGTAGGGCGTGAATTTAAACTGCAGATTAACTTTAGTGGCACAAGAAGAGATATCTTGGCGTCATTTGTGGAGAAGATCTAGTGGATAACCGTCTTTTTGTTGCTTATAAACCTGCCAATATGGTGTGTAACCATTTTTTAAGCCGCATTAAAAGACGTTACAATGTAAAAAAAGCGGGTTTCTCAGGTACGCTTGACCCTTTTGCGCAGGGTGTTTTGATCATTGCCTTTGGGCAGTTTCCAAAATTGTTTCGTTTTTTGAAAAAAGCACCAAAGACCTATCGTGCGACCCTATGGATAGGTGCGTCAAGTCCAACATTAGATATCGAAAAAATTGATAACGTTGAAGTGATGTTGCCATTTCATCCTGATTCTGTTAATTTTGTATTGCAAAGCATGATTGGTGAAAAGACTTATTTGCCACCTAAATACTCGGCTAAAAAAATTGATGGAGCACGTGCCTACGACCTTGCTCGCGCCGATAAAGAGTTTGAGTTAAAAGCCATTACCAGTACGATTTATGATTGTCATTTAGTGCATTACATGCACCCTTTTTTAACATTTGAAATTACGATTTCTGAAGGTGGCTATGTAAGAAGTATCGGTGCTTTAATTGCAGAGAAATTTGGATTTAAAGGGTGTTTAAGTGCGCTCGAACGCCTCAATGAGGGAAGTTTCATCTATGAGAATGAAAAAGCACTCAATCCACTAGAGTATCTAGATCTTCCAGAAAATGCTTATCTGAAAGATCCTCAAGATATTCTTCTAGGTCGCAAACTCAGTGTAGAAAATTTTGAAAAACAAGAAGAGGGTATCTATCAGATTGTTATCGATGAGGTACTCAGCGTTGTGGAAATCAGCGCAAATGGAGTAGAATATCTTCTAAATTCACTATCGCTAAAGGCGTAACATGTTAATACTCACACGAAAAATCGGAGAGGGTGTTGTTTTAAATGAAAATATTACGGTACGTGTTGTCGAAATTTCCAAAGGCGTTGTCAAACTTGGTTTTGATGCACCTAAGGATATGTTGATTTTAAGAGAAGAGCTTGAGAGGGCGATTAAAGAAGCCAACATTGAAGCAAGTAAAAGTGTTAGCCATGATGCACTTTTAGATTTAAGTAAGAAGTTCAAATAATGCACTATAAAGCCTATGCTAAAGTCAATATTTTTTTAAAAATCGTAGGAACACGTGGTAATTACCATGAGCTTGTTTCGCGTTTTATGATAGTTCCCTCTTTGTTTGATACACTTTCTTTTGTTCCCAAAAAGAGCAAAGAAGCCTTTGAATTGGTGGGTGATTTTAATTGTGCATTAGAGCATAATACACTGTACCGCACGTTCATGGTCTTAAAATCGCATGGTTTTGCCAAAGAGGTTGAACGTGTTATTGGTATGTATGCGCTTCAGGTGAGTAAAAACATTCCTACAGGTTCTGGACTTGGTGGTGGAAGTAGCGATAGTGCAACGTTTTTAAAAATGCTCAATGATGTAGGTAATTTAGGACTCAGCTTAGAAGAGATGATGAAGCTTGGCAGTGAAGTAGGTGCAGACGTGCCATTTTTTGCTTCAGGATATGAGAGTGCTAATGTGAGTGGCATTGGTGAAATTGTGGAAAAATACGATGAAGCTGCACTTGATCTAGAAGTATTTACTCCTCCACTTGCCTGCAATACAGCGATGGTGTATAAAACGTATAGGGAATATTTCTTGCAATCCATGGATCAAGCGTTAGCATCGAAAATGGTGACATTGAAGAGTGTAGAGCTTCTCAGTCAGTTTAGTAAAGAAGAACTTAATGATCTGTTTCCCGCATGTCTAAAAGCTTACCCAGAGCTTGGCATTTATGCTAAAGAGGGATGGTTTTTTAGTGGCAGCGGAAGCAGTTTTTTTAGATTAGCGCATAAGGTAAACAATGGGTGAAGCAGTCGCACGCAATAAAAAAGCGTTCCATGACTATGAAATTTTAGAAAAGCTTGAAGCAGGAATTGTACTTCAAGGCAGTGAAGTAAAGGCAATTCGACAAGGAAGAGTCAATCTTAAAGATTCGTTTGTAAAGATTATCAAGGGAGAGGCATTTTTGCTCAATGCGCATATTTCGCATCTTTCAACGGCAAATTTGCACTATGCTCCTAATGAAAGAGCTCCAAGAAAGTTGCTTTTGCATATGAAACAGTTACGCAAATGGGATATAAAAGTAGCAAAAGATGGACTGACTATCGTGCCGCTTGCTATTTATTTCAATGCAAAAAACCTTGCAAAGGTAGAGATTGCTTTAGCACGTGGTAAAAATATTCATGATAAGCGTGAGAGCTTAAAAGAAAAAGATGCTCAAAGAGAAGCTAAAACAGCTATGAAAAATCATGCTTACAAAGAGTAGTTTACATATTATTTATCTTAACAAAGTAGAATAAACCAAAAGTTGTATGAGGGAAACATGAAAAAATTAATCAGTTTAATCGCGGTTGTGACATCGCTCTTGTTTTTAGGATGTGGTTCGGAATCATCGAGCGTTCCGGCGGTCAAAGAAACCTATAAAGAGGGTGATAAAGTTGAGATTAAAAGTGTCTCAGGTGCCAAGCTAACATTGCTTCGTAAAAATGGTGGTTTTGTACTTGAAGATGATGAAAACAAAGTTGTTTTAATCGATATTTTCGGCACATTTTGTGTTCCATGTCAAGAAGAAGCACCTTCTTTAATGGATTTTCAACTTCAAAACAGCGATGATGTTATGTTAATCGGATTGAATTATTTTGAAGAAGTAAGTGATGAGTATGTGGTTGAAAATTTTGCCGCAAAATACAATGCGTATTATTTCATAACCAATTCACCAAAAAATAAAAAAATCGTAGAAACAATTGTTCAAGACATTGCCTATAAAGGAACATTGCAAGTACCTTTTAAAGTCGTGTTGAAAGATGGTAAATACCAAAAAGTAACCGATATTTACAATCCGTCAAATGTTGAAAATAAGTTTTATATTGGAAAAGTAGGTTTGGATATTATCCAAAAAGATATTGACAAACTCACAGCAAAATAGAGGCTTTTAATGCACCGCTTAGAAGGAGATTTTCAAAACGAAACGATTGATGTTATAGAGATCAAAGAGCCAAGAATGTATAAAGTCCTGTTGCTCAATGATGATTATAGCAGTATGGAATTTGTCATTAAAGTTTTAATGCAAATCTTTCATCATAGTTTTGAAAAAGCAACTGAAATTATGCTCAGCGTTCATGAACAAGGAAAAGGTCTTTGTGGTGTTTACACCTATGAAATTGCTGAGACAAAAGTGGCGCATGTACGAAAAATGGCAAAAGAGGAAAAATTTCCACTTCGTGCTATTATGGAAGAAGAATGATGTATATCATTCTGCCAACGTTGTTGGCAGGCTTTAGTGCCAAGTGCAGCGTAGCTTTTAGAGCTTTGCTGTAAAAGCGTATTAAAGTAAAAAAGGAGGGATTTATGGTTAGTCAAGAACTCAATTATGTTTTTAATGATGCGATCGCATTTGTCAGAAAACATCGCTACGAATACATCACTGTGGACCATCTCTTCTTTGCATTACTGAACAATGAACATGTGACTGAACTCCTTATCAATTGTGGATTAAGCATTACATTTTTGCAGCGCTCGATGGAAAAGTATTTTGTGGCGAATCCTCAAGTGGTTCCTAGTGATGAAAATTATGAGCCGTTAGAGACTGTAGCACTTTCTCGCGTGGTCGAGTCTATGATGTTACATGTCAAAAGTGCAGGAAAATCAGAAGCAAGTGTGTTTGATCTTTTAATCGCTATGATGGATGAAAGTAATGCTTTTTGTGTTTCCCTGTTATTGCAACAAGGCGTTGATAAACTGTTGGTTGTTGAAGAAGTCACTGCTATGAGTGCCCCACAACATAAAGAGCAAAGCCTAAATGAGCAACAAGAGAATGCTCTTGCAAAATATACCCTTGATTTAATCGCCCTTGCCAAACAAAAGCAGATAGACCCGTTGATTGGGCGTGCTGATGAAGTTAAACGTGTGATGCAAGTATTGTGTCGCAGAAAGAAAAACAATCCTCTGCTTGTGGGTGAACCCGGTGTTGGTAAAACAGCTATTGTCGAAGGTTTGGCTGCAAAAATTAGCGAAGGTGCTGTGCCTGAAATCTTAAAAGAAACACCGGTGTATGCCCTAGATATGGGCTCTTTACTTTCTGGTACCAAATACCGTGGTGATTTTGAAAAACGCCTCAAAGAGATTTTAACAGAGTTAGAAGCTAAAAAAGGTGCGATCTTATTTATCGATGAGATTCATACCATTGTAGGAGCAGGAGCAACAAGTGGTGGCTCAATGGATCTTTCTAACTTGCTTAAGCCAGCATTAGCGTCTGGAAAAATTCGCTGCATTGGTGCAACAACGTACGGAGAGTTTCGTAATTTCTTCGATAAAGACAAAGCGCTCAGCCGTCGTTTTGCCAAAATTGATGTTTTAGAACCAAGCATTGAAGACTCCTTCTTAATTCTGAAAGGACTTAAGGGAAGTTATGAAAAACATCATGGTGTTAAGTACCCGACTGAAGTTATTAGGGCTTCTGTAGAGCTTGCCAAAAAATACATTAGTGATAAGTTCTTACCAGACTCTGCGATTGATCTTATCGATGAAGTGGGTGCGTCGTTTCATTTGGATAAAAAACGCAAAAAAGTAGTAGAGCTTAGCGACATAGAAGCCGTTCTTTCTCGCATTGCAAA
>Ga0209016_1000390_pt1 | contig 53729 bp, 47 predicted proteins | sample EPASupsiteSAE305_FD_187265 | JGI IMG/M metagenome (GOLD analysis project Ga0209016, IMG submission 187265) | Bioremediated contaminated groundwater microbial communities from EPA Superfund site, New Mexico - SAE3-05 (SPAdes) (version 2) | ecosystem: Environmental > Aquatic > Deep subsurface >... | reverse complement strand
ATCGTTCGAAATCGATGTTCCAAAGATACTTTTACTCATGATCAATGTGTTAAATATTACGTCTATATCTTAACACGACGTTCATGGACACTTCCTCGGCCCACTGACTAATTCTTCCGTTATTCCACTTAAAGACTTATAATCGAATCAATTAACAAAATGCTATGATCGGTTATAAGAAAGTAAATATACGCCTACTGTTCTTGTTTGTAATATTGATATCAATACTAACCGGTTGCAGTTCAGCTAAATCTCAAGATCTAGTTACAAAAGAGGAATTTAATAATTTAGAAAAAAGATTAAACGCATTGGAACAAAAACAAGGAAGTGAAACAATAAAAAAAGAAGTGAATCCGAACCTTGAAGAATATGGAGTAGATGTTATTCAAGTTGGAGGCGAAGGATCGACTCTAACACAAAAAACAGCCTATAATACTATTGGTGATTATGGATATTTGGATAGTGATGTTTACGCTATAACCTCTTTTAATGGGCCAGCAGATGTTATGTGGGTAAGTTGCGCAACCGGATATGTCATTAGCTCACATGAAAGTCCAAGTAACAATAAAATACTCCCAACAAGTGATGAAACAAATTTTGGAATAATCATTGAAAATAAAATGCAAAACAAATCAAGAATTACTTGCAAAAAATCTATCTAACTCTTGCCCAAATAGTTCTTGTAATTATTTTCGTCACGATAAGGTGGCTTATAATGACCAAAATAGAATTTTTATATTTTTCTTATTCCCATCATCCTCTTCTTCAGCGTCCCAAGCTTCTCTTTGAGCCTGAGTCTCAGAACAGACAACCAAGAAATCCATAATTGCAGAAATCAAATATCAAAAGTGGATACTGTCGTCCTGAATTTATTTCAGGACCTTTTTATCTTTTCTTTATTCCATATTATACAATTTGTACTGGGAATATTGACCCTTTTCCTTTCCCTCAAAGACTTGTATAGTATGCCATCAAATCCTCTTTCAAAAACTTCTACAGCAAATTCTTGAGAAAAAGTATAACTTCTTTTGCACGTAATTTTCCTGGTAAATTCATCCAACAGATTCTCACTTCCCAAATATATATTGAAAGGTGAATGAGGAGACACCAAGCCAAACAATAAAGTGTCATCGGAAATAGAATACGACATAGGATATCCTTTTTCGTCTGACTCTGACTCTCCCTTTGCTAAGAATTTCTTATGGCTTTTAGAATGATTATATTTAAGGCATGAATTTGTTTCAGTTAATGCTGTTTTCCAATCCTCAGAAAGATAAATAATATCGATTTCCCGAGTTTTCCCTACAACAGGGCTAAATCTGCCAGAACTATTATAGAAACCTCTTTCATAAGGATTTCTTTCACGTAACTCCTTTTTTGTATAATTTTTATTATTACACCACCCCCTTTCTGACCATGGGTATCTCATTATTCTAAAATTCTTCATCTCACCCCAAACTTCTTCTGAAGGTAAAAACTTATCAATCATTTTTAATCATTACTATCTAATAGTATAAGATTCACCAAGTAAGATAAATCCGTTATTTAATTACAAGCTCACAACTGATAGAATGGTTACTGAATAATAATATCGCATGATCAAGAAAATATTCTTCCCATTCTGCAATGGTGCTAGACACTCGTTTTTAAATAAAAGACGCTGGTTTAGGCTGTTAATTGTTCTCTACATCATTTTTATTATCGCCTGCATTATATTAATTTTTGTTTATAGTGCTCAAAAAGCTTGGATGTGGTGTTATGACTCAATACATCCCTATGCGAGTTATGCAATTAATGACAAGAACTATACAGAAGATGCAGTTAATAATTGCATTGATATTGCAAATGGTGCAAAGGTAGAAGTATATTCAGGAACGCTCTTATCGGTACTTTTTATCCATTATTTAATTCAATTTACTTTTTTTAAGGTAATAATAGATTTCATTTATCTTGGTCCAAAGAAGGAAGATGAAATAAGTTCAAAAGAATAAGTATTTTCGAGAACTCCGAACGAGATCCTGAAATAAATTCAGGACGACAATCCTATACTTTTTCTGGATTCCCGGATTTCCGCTCCGCTACATCCGAGAATGACAGTGTTTGTGATTTCTTATTTGTTTCTAATTTGGGATTTATTGATTGTGATTTGTTTTGGATTTTTCAGCTTAGGATTTAGGATTTCCTTCTCTATGTTATACTTTCCATAAATTAATAATCTTCATAATGAAGGTAGCCGTCCTCTTATCAGGTGGAGTCGATAGCTCCGTAGCTCTAAAACTACTCAAAAATCAAGGTCATGAATTAAAAGCCTTTTACTTAAAAATATGGCTGGAAGATGAGCTGTCTTTTCTCGGTAGTTGCCCTTGGGAAGAGGATTTAAAGTTCGTTGAGGAAGTTTGCGAAACTGAAAATATTCCTTTGGAAATCGTTAGTTTACAGAAAGAATATTTCGATCAAATCGTGAGCTACACCATAGGAGAAATCAAAGTTGGCAGGACTCCAAATCCCGATGTTTTGTGTAATCAGAGAATCAAATTTGGAGTTTTTTATGACAGATTTAAGGGAGACTTCGACAAGATAGCAACCGGTCATTATGCTGATATTGAAGAAATTGACGGTAAATTTTATTTGAAGAGAAATCCGGACAAAGTAAAAGACCAAACATACTTCCTCTCAAGTCTTAGCCAAGAACAACTTTCAAAAGTTACTTTCCCAATCGCCCAATTACTCAAGAAAGAGGTGAGGGTATTAGCGGAAAATTTCAAACTTCCGAACATGAACCGCAAAGACAGCCAAGGTTTATGTTTTTTGGGCAAAATTAAATTTAGAGAGTTCATTAAATCCAATTTAGGCATAAAAAAGGGCGACATTATCGATATCGACACTGGCAAGAAACTAGGAGAACACGAAGGTTTTTATTATTACACAATTGGTCAAAGACACGGACTGGATCTCTCCGGTGGGCCTTGGTTTGTGGTGAAAAAAGATACCGAGAAAAATATTATCTATATTTCCAATCAAGAATTTATCGAGGATAAAGCCAAAGATGAATTTGTTGTTACTAACCTAAACTGGATTCCCGAGAAACCAAATAAAACTAACTTTCTAGTTAAACTTCGCCATGGAGAAAATTTCTACAACGGAACTTTGGAATATTTGGATAAAAATAAAGCCAAACTAAAGATAGACGGTAAAGATACCGGTGCAGCACCCGGTCAATTCGCTGTCTTTTATGATGACAAGTATTGTCTGGGATCGGGAATTATTTCTTCTTAGGAGATGTTTTTGCCTTTTTCACTGTAGCTTTCTTTTCCGCTTTTGCAGTTTCTAGCTTTTTGGAGGTAATTATCAATTCATCCTTCACTAAATCAACATTAACAATGTCGCCCTCTTTTAGCTCCCTTGCCAGTAGCTTTTCAGCAATGACATCTTCGATATTGTCTTGAATGACTCTTCGAATCGGTCTGGCACCATAAATGGCATCAAATCCAATTTTGATAATGTGATCAGCCGCCTCTCTACTAACTTTTACTTGAATATTTCTTTCTTTTAAGCGGTCTCGAAGCTCATTTATTAATATATCAACAATTAAAAGGAGACTCTCATGAGTTAGTGGTTTAAAGACAATTGTTTTATCAACACGGTTTAAAAATTCCGGTGCCATTTGAGTTTTTAATTCATCCAAAACAATGGTTCTCATATTGTCATAGTCTCGTTCCGCTTTATCCAACGCTTTACCTGTCGCAAACCCAATCGGGGCCGCACTATCAGTCAATTTTCTAGCTCCGATATTGGAAGTCATGATAATAATTGTATTTCTAAAACTGATTTTTCTGCCTTTGGCATCGGTTAACATCCCATCTTCCATGATTTGTAGAAGGATGTTGAAAACTTCGGGATGAGCTTTTTCAATTTCATCGAAAAGTACGATTGAGAACGGTTTTTTTCTAACTTGATTGGTTAGTTGTCCGCCATCTTCAAACCCAACATAACCGGCTGTTGCTCCAACCAAACGCGAAACATTGTGTTTCTCCATAAATTCACTCATATCGATTTTGATCAGTGCATCTTCTCTCTCATAAACATGTTTAGCTAAAGTTTTCACAAGTTCCGTCTTTCCTACTCCCGATGGACCGATAAAAATAAACGAACCAATCGGCCTATGTCTGGAAGCAATTCCTGTTCTAGATCTTCTTATAGCTCTCGACACCGCCGAGATAGCTTCTTCTTGACCGACAATATGTTCCTTCAAAACGTTCTCTAAATTATTAAGCCTATCAATATCACTTTTTACTAAATTGATCGATGGAATTCCGGTCATACTGGATATAACCATGGCAATATCTTCTTTGGTCACTTTTACTCTGGATTTTTCTTTAGGATCTTTTTTACCGTGATCTAATGACGAAAGCTCTTGGTTGATTCGAAGCTCCTCTTCTCTGAGTCTTGCCGCTTTTTCATAATCTTGTTCAGATACGGCAGTTTCTTTTCTCTCTATTGTGCTGGCCAATTTCTTACGTAATTTTTTGGATTTATCCGGTTCAACTTTGGTCCTAATTCCCTTCTCGGAAGCAGCTTCATCCATTAAATCAATCGCCTTATCGGGCAAAAAACGATCTCCAATAAACCTCTTGGATAAAAGAACAGCAGCCTCAACCGCCTCATCTGTAATTGTTAAATTATGATGATCTTCAAAATTTTTCTTAATACCTTTGATGATTTCAATCGCATCTTCTTCACTTGGTTCATCAATAGTTACAACCTGAAATCTTCTTTCCAGGGCACTATCTTTTTCAATATATTTTCTATATTCATCGGTTGTGGTCGCTCCAATTACTTGAATTTCTCCCCTGGATAACGCAGGTTTCAAAATGTTAGCTGCATCCAATGTTCCTTCAGCTGAACCGGCACCGACAACAGTATGCAATTCATCAATAAACAGAATTATATCTCCACATTCCCTAATTTCATTTAAGATCGCTTTAATTCTTTCTTCAAACTCCCCACGATACTTGGTCCCGGCAATTACCGAAGCCATATCTAGAGACAATATTTTCTTGTCTAAAAGAATATCCGGCACTTTCTCACTGGCAATTCTTTGGGCAATTCCTTCGATAATAGCGGTTTTACCAACTCCCGGTTCTCCGACCAAACAAGGATTGTTTTTGGTTCTTCTGTTTAGGATATTAATAACTCTTTGCACTTCTCTATCTCTACCAATTACAGGATCCAGCTTGCCTTCTTTAGCTTGTTTAGTGAAATCAACAGTAAAGTAGTCCAAAGCCGGTGTTTCAATTTTCCCACCGGGACCCTTTTTTGGTTGATCTTTGATTGCTTGCCTGGTGTTTCTTTTACCACCAAACTGATAAGGACTTTCTTTGCTTCCTCCCATGTCCATAAAGTTTCCAAATATTTTCTCAAAAAGTGTATCGAGAGATTGGACATCCGCTTCTTTTGGTCTCTCCTCCTTGTAATTATCAGTCTGTTCAAACAGTTTCAAAATGCTTTTCTTAACCTTATCCGGACTGACATTTAAACTTTTTAAAATAATTGTAGCAGCGGTTTCTCCCTGATCTACTAAAGTAAGCAAAATATGCTCGGTACCAACATGAAAATGATTAAATTGATTGGCGGTTTGAACGGAATTTTCAATAACTTTCTTCGCCAAATCGGAAAGACCGTTTTCCAAAACATCTTGAGATGGTTTTTGCCTTGGTCCCGCAGCATCAATGAGGGAGTAGATACTCTCCTCCTTAACACCTAATTTTCGTAGCAAACTTCCTCCCAAGGAATTAGACTCTTTAACGATTCCGAGCAAAATATGTTCAGTCCCAATATAAGGAAGATTCATTTTTTTGGCTTCCTTTTGCGCTGTGATTAGTACATTACGAGCTTCATCAGTGAACTTATGAAATTGATCCATGTGTATTTTTAATAGTCACTAGATTTTATCATTTATGAGCGATTTATTCTAGTTTGGACAACTTCGAAAAACTTAAATTATTTTAGTAAGGCCTGGTGCAAAGTCATGAGACCAAGTAGTCCACATTTAAGCCTCACTGGACCAAGTTCAATTCCCAATATCTCTACCATATTATCTTTATTGATTTTCATTATTTCCTCTTTCTTCATACCAATAACCTCATCTAAAAGCATCGAAATCGCCGCCTGAGAAATCGCACATCCGTTTCCTGTAAACTTTGCATCTCTTAAAATTTCTTTATCGTCGAGAAAAATAGTGATTTCTATCTTGTCTCCACACAAAGTGTTGGCTTCCCCGTGTTTCACGGTAAATTTATCCAACTGCCCATAGTGTCGGGGATTCTTATAGTGATCCAAAATGTTATCCATATATACCTTATCCATTCCTTTTATTTAAGCTCTTTTAATCTTTCACATAATTCATCAATTTCCGTTGTCGAATTATAGAGATAAAAACTGGCTCGAATAGTAGCACGTAGCGAAAGTCGAGTAAATAAAGGATGAGTACAATGCTTCCCGGCTCTAACACAGATTCCATAATTATTCAGATGAGCGGCTACATCATGTGGGTGCCACGTGTCATGAGTGAAAGAAATTATTCCACCTCTGTCTGCTAAATCTTGTGGACCATAAATCGTGATATTTTTAATCTTAGATAATTCACTTAAAGCATATTTCGTAAGGATTCTTTCGTGTTTTACCACGTTATCCATTCCAATCTCAGTCAGATATTCTAACGCTTTGGAGAGAGAAACAGCACCGGAAACATGAGAAGTCCCCGCTTCAAATCTGGCGGGTGAATCTTGATATATTGTCTTCTCTTGCATGACATCTTTAATCATATCGCCACCACCTAGAAACGGTTTCATATTTTCCAAAATTTCTTTCTTGCCAAACAGCACCCCAATTCCCATTTCAGCCAATATTTTATGACCGGAAAAAACAAAAAAATCAGCCCCCATTTTGCTTAAATCAATCTTTTGATGTGGAGCACTTTGGCTTCCATCTACCAATACTTTTACATTTTTTTTCTTAGCAATTTCGATAATTTTATCTATTGGATTAATAACTCCCAGAGAATTATTTACGTGAACTACTGATAAAAGCTTAGTGTTTTTATCAATCTTTTTGTCTAAATCTTTCAAATCAAGGATTCCATTCTTATCTACATCTACAAACCTGATTTCAAAACCTCTTTCTTCCTGCAAAAGATGCCATGGAACGATATTACTATGATGTTCTAAAAGAGTTAGAACGATATTATCTCCTTTTTTCAGATTACTATTTCCCCAAGAACGAGCAACAAGATTAATTGATTCTGTCGCGTTTTTGGTAAACACAATCTCTTCGAGAAGACAGGAGAAAAAATTGGCAACATTAGATCTGGCTTCTTCATACAGACGCGTAGATTGCTCGGAAATGTCATAAATTCCACGATGAATATTCGAATTGGAGTTTTCGTAATAATCTTTGATAGCATCTATGACGGATTTAGGTTTTTGAGAAGTTGCCGCACTATCCAGATAGATAAGTGGGGGGTTATCTTTCTTACTTTGAAGAATCGGGAAATCTAAGCGAATTTTATTCAAATCAAACATAAATCTTTTAAGAAAATCTTTTTCTCACTCCTTCCAAAATATACCGCCCAATCGTTAAGTCGTCTATTTCTTCCTCGAAAAGATCGATTAAGAAACCTTCCACTATCATTTTTTTGGCTTCCTTTTCATCAAGTCCCCGAGACATCATATAAAAAAGCTCTTCTAAATCAAGTTTGGTCACCGAAACGCCATGTCCGGCTTTGACGTCGTTCGTATCAATTGCAAGTAATGGAATCGCCTTAACTGAAGACTGATTGTCCAGGAGCAAGACATCTTCTTTCAGATAAGTATCTGCCAAAGCACCATTTTTTGTTATTTTAATCCGACCTTCAATATTACCCTTAGCGCCATCCTTCAAAACACTTTTTATCAGAATTTTCCCTTTCACTTCACGTTCTAAAATATTGTTTTCAACAATAACTTTGAAATCATCCGATTTCTGGCCTAGAAACACATTGCTAATATTGGAATTGGTTTTTTCACCACAATTGGCAATGTATTTTATATCATTAACTCCACCCAGATTTAGACTCTTATAATGCATCGTACTCCCTATGTCCAAGAAAGATTCGTCATTTTTATTAAACAATGAATTCTCTTCCAAATCAGAAATACAAAGGTAGTGCAGAGATGAATTTTTACCTACTATGAATTTGGTTTCACTCTTTGTATTCACATTGCCAATGATAATATCAACGATTTTCACATTCAAATTTTCGTTGATAAAAATAACTTTTTCTTTGGATTCATCTTTTATCAAATCCTCCATTTTTAAATAACTATCAGCTTTTGTCGATTTCTTGATACTGATTGATTTCTCCTTATCAAAACCACTAATTTTATTAAGTAATTTCTTCATTTTCATAAATTATCCAACAGACCCTTCCATCTCCATTTCGATCAGACGGTTTAATTCCACCGCATACTCCAAAGGAAGTTCTTTTACTATTGGGGCCAAGAAACCGTTTACTATCATCGTTTTTGCTTCTTCTTCACTAAGTCCTCGACTCATTAAGTAGAAGACATCGTCATCATTTAACTTCCCGCAAGTAGCTTCGTGAGCAATCGTGACATCTTCATTTTGTATATCCATGTAGGGGATTGTATCGGATTTAGAAATTGGATCCAAAATCAATGCATCACACTCCACTCTAGCACTGGCGTTTCTGGCGCTTTTCATGACCTGAAGAAATCCACGATAAATTGAAGCTCCGCCATTCTTGGAAAGACTTTTCATGACAACATTAGAACTCGTGTTTTTCCCGACATGAATTACTTTTGCTCCGGTATCTTGAATCTGTCCTTGATTGGCAAAAGCCACTCCCAGGTGATCACACGTTGAATTATCTCCTTTCAAAATACTACAAGGATAAAGCATTGTAACTCCGGAACCGAGATTGCCTCCCACCCATTCCATTCTGCCACCTTTATCCACAATTGCTCGTTTGGTGTTGAGGTTATAAGTGTCTTTGCTCCAATTTTCCACGCTGGAATATCGGACTTTGGCATTTTTACCAACGAAAATTTCTACACATCCAGCATGAAGAGCATTTCGTCCATATTTTGGAGCTGAGCAACCTTCGATATAGTGCACCTCGGCCTCGTCTTCCACAATAATTAAAGTATGTTCAAACTGCCCCATAGCGGCCGCATTCATCCTAAAATAAGCCTGTAGCGGTGTTGTGAGTTTCACACCTTTTGGAATATAGAGAAAAGTCCCTCCACTAAATACTGCTCCATGCAAAGCGGCAAATTTGTGATCATCGTTTGGCACACATTTCATGAAATATTTTTTCACGATTTCCGGATATTTTTTCACTGCAACGTCAAAATCGGTGAAGAGAACTCCAAGTTTTTCCCACTCTTCTTTGAGTTTATGATAGACCACATTGGACTCATATTGAGCTCCAACTCCGGCCAAAACACTCCTCTCCGCCTCTGGGATCCCAAGTCTCTCAAAAGTCTTTTTTATATCATCCGGAACATCATCCCAAGATTTATTTTCCTCGGGTATTTCTCCGGGTCTGGCATAATATGTAATATTCTCAAACTTCAGAGCATCCAAAGACGGACCAAATTTTGGCATCGGCATTTTTAAGAATTTCCGATAAGAATCCAATCTTTTTTCTTTCATCCATTCATCATCTCCTTTGTCCGAACTTATTTTTAGAATCAATTCTTGGCTCAAACCTTTTAACGTTTTCTTCATATAAGAAGAATCGTTTTTATGGTCAAAAGTATCTCGATTGATATCCGCTATAATAGTATCTACTACCATAAAAATGTCCGTTATTTTATTCCTTTGTACCCCTTCTTCTCAAGTTCTTCGGCAAATTCCTTGCCACCGGATTTACTGATTTTGCCATCCACCATCACATGCACATGATCGGCATGGATATAAGTTAAGACTCTTTGGTAGTGGGTGATTAAAAGAACTGTTTTACCTTTGTCTTTTAATATTTTTACTCCTTCAAAAACAATTTTGAGAGCATCTACATCAAGCCCCGAATCCGTCTCGTCCAGAATCACAAAATCCGGATCTAAAACCAACATGTGTAATATTTCCGCTTTTTTCTTCTCTCCACCGGAAAATCCCTTGTTCACATATCTTAAAAGGAAACTCTCATCCATAGATAAATCTTTCATTAGACTTTTAAGAATATTTCGAAATTTAAATACCGAAGGGGAGACAAACTTCGCATCTTTAGCTCGATTCACAGCCAAATATGATTCTCTTAAAAAACCTTCCAAAGTTACTCCGGAAATCTCTCGCGGATACTGGAAAGCCATAAATATTCCTATTTTTGCTCTCTCGTCAGGAGCAAGATCTGTAATTTTCTTACCTTCAAAAAAAATTTCACCCTTGGTAACTTCATATATTGGGTGTCCCATTATCGTGTTGGAAAAAGTGCTTTTCCCCGAACCATTAGGCCCCATAATTACATGTGTTTCTCCTTTTTTAATTGATAGATTTACTCCCTTCAAAATTTCTTTTTCAGCGATTTTCGCATGCAAATCGGAAACCTCAAATATATTATTAGATTTCATTTTATATAATTAATCTTTGATCAAATCCTGAAGAGTCTTTTCTTTAAAAAAGTTTATAAAATCCTTATTTAAAGCACTCCAACCTTCTTTAGATTGACACTTATCACCTCTTTTGCAACTTTGGAAATCCTTACAAGCACAATCTACTAAGGCTGTCTCACCTTCAAAAATTTCCAGGATTCTTAAGATTGATATTCCTTCCGGTTGCACCAAAATTCTGTAACCTCCTCCAATGCCTTCTTTACTCTCTACTAATCCAGCTTTTTTTAACTCTGACATTACTTGAGACAAGAAATATAACGGAAGCTTTCTCTCTTTTGACATTTTACTCATGGAAATTAATTCTCCATTTTCCGCCTTGGAAAGCGCTATTAAAGCTTCTATTCCATAATCCGCTTTTTTTGACAATCTAATCATTTTCTTAACTTATAGTATTGTTGTGGTAGTTTAAATTATTAATACATGAAAGTCAAAACCGAAATATTATAATTAGCACATGATTTGAGAGAGAAATCGTTAGAATTCTGATAGATATTGACATCATATTTCGGAAAACATACAATCACATCCAAAATTTAAATTATCAAATTATGTCAGACAGTAAAAATATTAGAAATTGCCAAGTCTCCGACTTGTTTGAAGGTGGGAAACAACACCTCTCAAATATACTGAATCAGGAATTAATTAATGACGACCTCGTAGTATCACTATTAGAGAAAAGTGGATGTGTAATAAATAATATTAGAGAAACTATAATAAAGAATATCCTATCCGCAGATCTTGCAAATGTTTTGATTGCCCCAGAAGAGTTGCCTGACGCTCTTTTATTCTATTCTCGCAATTTTACCACTATTAATAATTATCATCTCGCAATCACAAACCCAACAACACCTTCTTTATCGCTCAAATCAACTAATTATCCCTATGGCGTGCTCATAAGTGACGTTCATGATGAGGATTATAAGATGTCCGAATTCAAAAGCAGTGGAGGATATAATAAAAGTTGGATGTATATTAAAACCGCTGATGAAGTCTTGGGCATTACTTTTCCGAAACAGGAGGAATAAAATCTATATTTGAGATTTTGAATTAGTTCACAAAGTCTTAGTTGCTAAAATCATAGACTGTTTTTCGTGTATCTACTTCGCTTAACTTGACCTTTTTGTTCTTTTATGGAATAATCACAAACCTACCAAAATAGTATCTTGAAAAAGAGAAATTGGTAGTGCACCTTAAAAACTTGGAAGAAAAACCCTCTTAAAGATTGTTATTTTTGCTACAAATGAGGAGATTATCATCAAATAGTCTCTTGTTCTGTAGCAAAAATAATTAATTTAAACATCAAACATAGAGGTAATATCATGAAAAAGCTATTAGTTTTTTCTCTCGTTATTTTATTTTCATCTGGCCTAAGTTTTGGTCAAAAAAATCTTGGCGCTTTTAAAGAAGTGCCAAAGTATACAAAGACTATCACACAGGTTCGTCAAAACCCCGTGGATGGAAATTTTGCCATTGCGCGAACCAACAGGAACACACAAAAAATTAAAACTTACTTCAGCAACTCCGTTGTCAAAAAATCCATTAAGTCGTTTAATTGGCCCTCCAATGTTGGTTCATCATTTATTGAAACCCTAACTGAAGGGGAAAACAGTATTCTTTGGATTAACAGAGGCAACGGAACTGAAAAAGTACACTCTCTCCAAACCTCAGACTACTGGTTGGTGATTCTTCCTCTAAACAATCTAATCGCTGAAGACTACTCTTCAGCTAGTGGGTTGATGATGGGGTTTAAAGCTACATTCAAAGTCGAGGGGACAGCGACTCTTCTCATCGACAGAGAAGACAGCAGTCTCGTTTTCTGTACCGCAGATGAGTGTGGTAATCCTTTTGTGCCGGCGTTCCTGCAAATCGTAGACCCTGATGTTGGAGACACTATAAAAGTTAAAGGGGACCCTTACCCAGTCCACGATACTTTGTATGTAGAGCCTGAACACAAGCATAAACCACGCACCCGCGTGAATTATGAAGGTGTTTCCGTTGGCTTCCAATGGATCAGTGCCACAAAGAAATCCGTCAACACTATTTCTGCCGATTCAGTCTCTAACGGGTATACGATTGAGATTGCAACCAATAAGTCCTTAACCGGCACAAACGGAACCGTGAACTACGGTGTACGTTTCGGTTGGGACGGAACAGCTCCGAACAAGTACACCGTTTACATCAACGTAAATGGCGAAGACCAGCAAGTTCTCGGTTTGGCGGATCTGTTTCTCGACGTTGCGAAACCTTACACCTTAACCGTCATAATAGATGGCAAGGAATATGTAAGGACTTTTACACCAGCTGAAATGCAGAGACACGAAAGTTGGAATATCTCTCATAAGGTCGAAACCAAGGCCGAAGAGAAAATTCCGGTGAAGAAGGATTATAACTTCTTCGTTCTTGATGCAGGTCCAACATTTCTGATGAATAATTGGCTCCGTTTTGGTGCTGGATTATTCGGTGGTACAAATTTTCAATCCGATAATTTTGGTGGATTATTCGTTCTGGTTGGCTACAAACCAAACGAAAGCTTCAACAAAATTAATCTTAAACTTTACATCCCAGTTGTTGGGAGTAAAGACAGCTTCAAGCCTTTCGGATTAGGCTTAGAAGTTGGTAGTCTTGATGTGAAATTTGGTAGAAAGTCCATCACACAGGTTTCTGCACAAGTTTCCTACTTCAAAGGCACCTACGACAGCAATGTCGCCTTTGGAGTAAATTTCTCATTTTGATTCCCCCCACCCGTCAGTCGAGCAGCTTTTATGTTTAACATAATTGATTTCGATGATCGTCACTCTACTGACGGGTTTTACTTTTCTTCCAAGTTTTTCTTACCGAGGTCCTACAACAAATTTACGTTGTAGGCCTCATTTCCCATGCTTAAAAAAATAAAGATGACGTTTGTCATCCTCGGAAAGCGAAGCGCAGATCCGGGGATCAACTCTAAGCACGCAAGTCTTTAAGAAGGACTTCTTCAAGTGCTGCATATTTGAAGTAGATCCCCGAGTCCACGGCATGCTTTGTTATATCGCATGATGTAATCGCCATGGCATGCTTCGCCCGAGGATGACAAACTTCTTCAAGAAGTATCACAGACCTTTATTCTTGGTCGCCAAGAATAATCTCCTTAATCTCAAACACCCACAAGGCGTGCTCGCCCTCCAATTCCGGTAAATAATACTTAAAGCTTACTTTAGCGTTCACAAAAGCTCTATTTAAATATTCTTTATAGTCTTCTGTTGATAATTTAGATGTCATAATCACACCACCAATTTTTAAGAGTGTTTCAATATGTTTGTTAAACTCCTCTTCCACTTTAGCCGGATATAAAACAGGTTTTTCCAAGACATTAATCGGAAAATTACCAAAAGTAATAATATTCTTGTTTTGATTTCTGTCTTTTAAATCATAAATCAGACCCTCTAAAAGAGCTTTTAAATTCATCTTTTTCTTCTCTTCTTCTTCTTTATCTCCACTTTTCTCTTTATCTTTGTCTTCTTGTTCTACACTTTCCGCACGATCAACATTTTTCTCCTCCAAGACATCCTCTCTTCTTTCCAAGACTTCCATAATTTCTTTTTCTTTTATGCTTAATAATTTATTTTTTACTTCATTTACTCTGACTTTAAGAAGTTTCAAGGCTTGTTCCGCACCTCCCGACACAGACACAAGTTCACTGAATAGTTGATAGTCTTTAACCAACAACCATTTCTCGTCTACTTCTTCTAAGTTCGCTACGGAAGCTTTTACCATTTCTTCCACTTTATCCAATATCTCATTCTGTTTTTTCTCCTCCTCCTCTACAAACTCCTTCTCCTCTTCTTGTTCTTCCTGTTCAACACTTAGAATTTCTTTTTCATCTATCTGTTTATCTTCTTCTAACGCCACTTCTCTCACCTCAGGAGTTACTACGATTTCTTCTTCAATCTTGTCCACTACTCTCTCGGCTACATCAACTTTTTCCTCTTCATCTTTAACAATCTCTTCAATCACCTTTTCTTTTATAACTTCTTCTTTTTCTTCTTTAATATCTTCATCAACTTCTTCAACAATTTCCTTCTCGGGAATTGTTTCTGTTTCTCCCGAAATGGCATCTTCCTTATTTACAACTTCCTTTATCTCGTCTTCTGTTTTCTCCAATGTATCATTTATTTCCTCTTCACTTTCTTTAATTTCTTCAACCAACGCTTCCTTAATAATCTCTTCTTTCTCTTCTGTTATATCTACATCAACTTCAACGAAGTTCTCCTTCTCGGGAACCACCTCTGTATCCATTGAAACGACTTCTTCTTTATCAACATTATTTTCTTCAATCTTTTCCTCCATTTCTTCTAATATATTCTCATCGTTTTGTTCTATAACGTTCCAAACAACCTTTTCTGGAACAACCTCCTCTACTTCTTTTTTAATATCTTCCTCCAAATTTGCTTCAGGAATAATCGTATCGTGTAACGAAACTCCATCTATTTCCGGTTCCAACTTTCTTGCTTCAACTTCTTCGATTATCTTCTCTTCCTTATATTCCTCTTTATTAAACTCTTCTCTTCCTGAAAAATCTTCTACTATTTCGTCTTTCTCCTCTTTGACAACCTCTTTACCTTCTTGCATATTCTCTTCCATTTCTTCTTCTTTTCCTGAAATAATTTCATTTTTATCAATTTCCACCACTTCTTCTTGTTTTGGTTCATCTTTTATATCCTTAGGAACATCTTCTTGAATTTCATCCCCTAGTTCTTCTATTTCTTCTTTGTCATTATCCACTCTTTCTTCCGTATCCTCTTCCAAATCAATCCAAGACTTCTCTTCTTCATTGTCATTTTCAATCTTTTCTTCGTCTTCCGAAACATCAACTTCTCCCTCTTCTTGAATATCTTTGAACATCTCTTCATCTTCCAAATACTCTTCCTCTGTTTCTTCTTCCCTTTCTATTAGCTCATCTTCCTCCTCTTCCACTATCTCATCTTCAATTTCTTCTTCCTCTTCAACAAATTCTTTCTCCTCCTCTTCTTCATCTTCAATTATTTTTTCTTCCGTTTTTTCTTCTGATTTAATATCTTCCACACTGTCATTTTCTTTTTTAACCTCTGTCAAAGAATCGTCTTCGTTTACCTCTTCTGTTTCATCCACTATTTCTTCTTTTGTTTCAACCACTTTTTCCTCAGTTGGAGTCTCCAACTCAAACTTTTCTTCTTTAAAAGCCACTTCCACATTATCATTCTTTTCTATAACTTCCTCTTTCTGCTCTTTTGAATGTTCTTCGATTTCTTGCACCTCTTCATCCTGGACACTTTCTTCAAGTTTCTTCACATTAAAATTCAGATCAATTCTATCCTTATATATTTTTAAATAACGATAAACATAATCCTTAAAACTCATATCCACAGTCTTGAGAGCTTCCGTAAACTCATCAAATAAATCCGGATCATAATCATAGATATCTTGGAGTGATATTCTATTCTTCTCCAAAATTAAATCCTCAATCACACCTTCCATTTCTAATTGAATTACTTCAAAAATTTCTCTATTAATTTTTTGCTCATCTGTCTCCGGCTGATCCTTTTTCATCACAATCGTGATTTCATCATTTGTAAGACCCGCTTTTCTAGCGACCTGTCTGAAAAACTGCCTAAACACCTTTCTGTCACGCCCAATTATTTCTCTAATGTTCTTGATCAACGGACCTTCGTTTCGATACAACTGTTCCAAGGTAAAACCATCCTGATATTCGAAAAATTCTTTTTGAATTATTCCTGATAGAATTCCCGAATATGTCTCCAGAATAATAGAATCGTCTTCTTTAACATCTTTCATGAAATCAATTTCTTCATCACCTTCTTCCTCTTCACTTACCTCTTCTTCTGTCTCATCAACCGGTCTCCATAAATACTTTGACTCGAGTTCCGGAAAGTACGCCAAAATAAACTCATGCCATTTATCTTTTTGGTCTTTAATTTGTAGATTCAGTTTCTGGTATGTCTCGTGGAAATTATCATAAAAGAACTGCGGTGTTACTATTGATGGAATTTTCATCACACTGACATCTAACTGCATCTCTTCTATTTGTTTATGGAAATGTGGATATGGATCTAATTTTTCTTCCCCTGACTTCTCTTCTTCGTCACCTTCTCTAAATAAATCTATTCTATCATGCAGATTTTCCGCTACATTTTCTTTAATGAATTGGTCCCACAAACCTGAATCCAAACCCATTACAGAAGTAAGCTGAAAATATAAACCTGCATCTTTTTCTTTGATATATTCCAACGAAATCGTTTCTCCTCCACTTGATTTAATTAGCGAAGACAACCTTTCCCCGGATAATTTACTAAGAGCTGCCATTCTTTTATCCAGCATAACTTGATCTCTGGAGAAAAATTCAAATTCAAATCGCGAAGCATAGGAAGCTCCAACATATTCATCAAAAAAAGAATTCCAAGCGCCTGAAGATTCTCCCAATTCTCCAATAAGCTTACTATAAAGTCCCGGTGCATATTTATAGATTGATCTGTTAGTTACACTTCCCGGCCCATAGGAATCGATTAAACTTTTTAAGTTCTTTCCCAAGCCATGAAGTTTCATCATTTTTGATATTTCTATATCTGCTCCAGCTTTATCCACAGATCGAAAGGCAAATCTGCTTTCGTATTCCGGTAAAAATTTTCTAAACATTCTTTCCCATTCCTCTTTATTCGATCCCAAAATTCCGGAAATAGAATCATAAACATTGATCCCATACATCTTCCCATATTTATAAATCGACCTTAAATTAATTTCACCTCCAGATCCCTCTTTGGATTCTACTAAAGATATTAAAGCTTTCAATTTCCCAACCTTGGATTTCAATAATTGATCATTAATCCTCCTTCTTTCTACTTTCCCCAAATCGACCGGAGAAAATTCAAATTTGTTCGCCTCATCATCTCCAACATATTCAGCCAAAAACTCCTCCCAAGCGCTTTCATTGTTACCTAACAAATTATATAAAGCTTTGTACAGATTGGGATCATGCAGATATATTCCATAGGGAGTTATTTTTGAAGCTCCTTTAGCCGCTATTTTCAACCTTTGTCCCAGGGTTGAACTCGCTGAATTTACATTTTGTATACTATCTTTATCGATATCTAACGATTCTCTAAAACTAGGTAGAAATTCTTCAAAGAATTCTGCCCAGGCCTCTTCATCATCTCCTAGAATCGCCAATAAATTTTTGAGTGTTTCCGGATCCGCATCTCTTATGTCTTTTAAAGTTATGATACCTCCGTTTGGTTTTAAATTATTTCTTAGAATATCTGCACATTTTGTTAAATCTTCAAATTTCTCTTTTTCTTCTTCAAATTTACGATAATCAAGATCCTCCCATTCAAAGTCCACTCCTGCGGCCTCAAACATTTTTTCCAATAGTTCTTTAGAATCAATATCCCTCACTCCTTTTCCAGAATATCCCGATCCGCTGTTCAATAATTTCTCTAAAATTGTCGGATTGTATCTATAAATCAAGCTCGGTGACAGTGTCTTGCCTCGCGGTATTTCCCCAACCAAGCCTCTTATGATTGAATAATTATCTTCTTTTACCTGTTCCGACCTCAAATATTCGTCTTTTTTAAATTCTCCCTTCTGCAACGCTTCCAAAGCCCATATTCTACTTTCCGCACTCATTCTTGAGATCCCTAATCTCGAGGCCTCTTCTTCAATTAAGTCAAGCATTTGTTCAGCATCTTGGAGATTATAAGCTCTGATGCGTTCAGATTGTGATTTTCTTCTCATTTCTTGAGTTGTATCCTGCTCACTTCTGGATGGATTTTCGTTTCTTGATTCGTTATTTAAAGCTGCAGCAGCCACCATCTGAGATTTATTAATATCCATTCATTATATCAGAAAATAAGCTTTTCTTAAAGACAAAAGAAAGATATTTAGGAATAAATCATAAAAAATACATTTTAATAATAAGAGTTATTATTATTTTCATCTTATGTGTTTTATTTATGAGACAATACACACCAAATATACTGTCAAGATGTCGATGGATCAGTATAAGAAACACCATCAAACACGACAATATTATTAATATTTGTAACTAAAAAGTAATTTTGCATCCAGTAGAAAGAGTGTTTGGGATTACAAATTTTTTAATAATTATTTCTATTTTGTCTGCAATCGTCTTTTGTTTGATAAGTCTGGCTAGATCGTATCCCATCTTCTCCACCAGATTCCATTCATTATTTATGATTTCTTTTTTGACCAGATTAGTTATTTCTTCATAACAAATCGTATTGGTTAAGTCATCCGATTTCCCAGCTTTCTCCAAATCCTTAAAGATTTTTAATGAAATAACAACCTTTTGCTTAATTTTCCTTTCTTCTTCTGTTACGCCAATATTAGCTTCTAGACTCAACTCGTCTATAAAAATATAGTCTTTCATTTTAAAAAAATTGTTCAAAATGAATATTTTCTTTTAACAAACCTTTGTCTTGAAATATCTCTCTAGCTTCCAGAATCATATCTTTATTACCACAAATATACGCTTCTGTATTTTCATTACCTTTAGATCCCATGTTCTGGCTTAGATAATCGGTAACTCTTCCGGAATAAATACCAGCCTTTTCTTCACATCTGGATACGGTTTTTACATAAGAGAAATTTGGATATTTTTGTGTTAATTCATCAAGTTCCTTAATTAAGAATAGGTCTTCTAAAAATCTCACTCCAAAGATTAATCTAACACCATACTTCCCGCCATTTTCCAAATATTCCTTAATCATGGCGTAATTTGGTGAAAGCCCTGTCCCTGTAGATACAAAAATTTTAGATTTATTAATGTTTTGGGACAAAGTGAATCGCCCATAAGGCCCTTTGAATGTAACCGTGTCGTCATCTTTTAGGGTAGATAAATAGGTTGATCCTGGACCACCCTCCACTTTTTTGATAAAGAATTCAACAACAGGAGATTGTCTCGATTGTGAACCTATCGAGTAAGCCCTACTTAGTGTTTTTTCCGAGGGAATGTTTATTGATAAAAACTGTCCGCTTTGGAACTGAAAATTTTCATCTAACACTTCAATTATTAAGTGAAATGTATCTTTTGTTAAAAAAGTATTGCTTTTCACTTTTCCCTTCAAATCGTTTGTTATCATTTGTTTCCTATCAAATTTAAAAATTCCATTCTAGTTTTTGGACTCTCTCTAAAAGAGCCTAACATACAACTTGTGACAGTTTTAGAATTTTGTTTTTCCACGCCTCTCATCATCATACAGAGATGATAACCTTCCATCACAACGCCAATTCCGACAGGCTCAAGAAGTTCATCAATTGTATGTGCTATTTCGGAACACAATCTTTCTTGTAATTGAAGTCTTCTGGCAAAGATATCGACTATTCTGGCCATTTTACTTAGGCCTATAACTTGTTTACTAGGAATATACCCAATATGACATTTCCCATAAAAGGGGAGCATATGATGCTCACAAAGACTATAGAATTCTATATCTTTGACAATAATCATGTCTTTTATATTCTCCTCATAAAGCGAGCCATTCAAGATCTGTTTGGGATCTTTTCCATATCCGGAAGTCAAAAATTTGTACGCCTCTTGTGCGCGCTCCGGTGTCTTTATTAACCCTTCTCTCGAAGGATCTTCCCCTAACTCTTTAATTAGCTTTTCAAACAACTCTTTCATACGAAAAATTAAAGCTTAAAGATGTTAAGCTATTTGTCGATATTATTCAATTAAAGGATTATGCTATTTTGGTTTTTCTACTCCTTCTCGTATTGTTTTTAGGCTTCATAGAAGTTTTGTCCAAATTCACAACAACTTCCTCCACTTTCTCTCTATTTCCCATAATACCTGCGACGACTTCTTTTCTTTCATCCATATCTTCTCCTCTTAAATAAGTTAAAAGACCACTCTTCCCTTGATCATAATCTGGACCTGTATATATTTTTCTATTGAGAAACAAGTCATTTCTATGCTTTACATCCACAACCTTGGCTAAATCAGGAACTTTAGACAGAAGATGGGCCACAATCTTATGTTTCCTCTCTACAGCTTCTTTCCGTATAGTTTCTCTGTCTGCAAGCAAATTCACAAGATTGACTATTGTAGGATTTTGCGACTCGATCATAGCCGCTTTCACCTCATCAAACAAACTCACAAATTGTTCTTTATCCCAACCGTAAATTTCTTTCATCGTATATTCTACAAGATCATCCAATCCCCTAATCTTTTTTATATTGGCTAAATTTCTCTCATTAGATTCGGTCTTACCATTTTTCAAATAACCTGCAACATCAACACCGAATAATACATTTGGTACTGCCTCCCTCTGCTTGTAATCAGCTACAATCGGACTAAATCTCTTCATCAACAACTCTTCAACTTTCTTCTTATTTTCATTTAAACTCATTAACATATCATCATAGACTTTTGCCTCCAAATCAAAATCAAAATTAGTATTAATCATTCTATTTATATTTTGAGTGTTTTCCTTTAGATATTTCTCTATTAAGCTGAACAATTCTGCATCTCCCATTTCTTTGTACGTAGACCAATATAGTCCACCACCAGCTTCTTCACCTCTGGTTTGGTCCAACTTATTAATAATAGTTTTATTTCTAAGGATTTCAGCAATCCCACCAGAAACCACCCTTATTACTTCCTGAGGTATCTCGTCATGATTTTCTATTTCAGGCATCACCTCGGCTCCATTGAGCAGACTTCTTCTTGTATCTTCAGTAAATTTAGAAGCTTCACTATTATTTTTATTCCCTTCTTCCGTTTTATTGACCAAACAATTGACAAACTTAAGATCCATAAATATTTATTAGATAAAAATCCAACCGAAAAATAATATCACAATATATCATATAGTCAAAGATTTGTCAATAGTATTTATACCACCATTCAAAAAACCATGAATAGAAGCGCTCTATCTTGTTTTTCTCTCAATGCCTAAGCTTTTCTTTTAACTACTATCTTTCTTTCCTGTCCAAAGCCCGTACTTTCCGTTTCCAGCTCTGGATACTTCTCCATAACATGAAAATGGACTGCTCTTCTTTTATAGGAAGCCATAGGTGGAAGCTCAATTTTTTCTCTTTGCAGTTCATTCATTCTTTTAACGAATTCGTCTGTTATGGAAAGAGCGTTATCAATTTGATTGTCTCTATATTTATCAACATCAACAATAATATGAGGAATTTCTTCATCGGGAAATTTTTTCTCAGCCATAAGCCTAAAAATATGTTGAAGAGAAAAAAGTGTCTCACCAAATTTACCAATAACTATGTTAGGTTCTTCGGAAGTAATTTCAAAACGATAGACCTTGCCATCATTCTCCTGAACGCATCTTATTGACTCAACGCTTAAAAAAGCTTTTATAGAAAGTTCTTCAAGCATTTTAGTTAGTTCTTTTTGCATAAATTAAAGTTAGTTATTTTTTCTTTTTTTCTTTCCCAAAAGTTTCTGAACTTCTTTAACGTCTTCAATCTCTGTCATTACAATGTTATTCTTTTCAGCATCTATTTTTTTAATATGTTCCTCTTTCGTCTTTAAAACTTTCATTTGTTGGAAAATTGAAAACGATGTTGATGTGGCCCAATAAAGAGAAAGCCCTGCAGGATAGCTTGCAGAGAAAAACGCTACCATAACCGGCAGAAAATATGACATCATTTTGTTTGTTGCTTGTGGATCAAATGGCATCGCTTCAGTCTTGGTAGAGGTGGGCTTAGCTTGGGACTTAACCAGCATTTGCATCTGATAAAACTGCAACATTCCTACAATCAAAGGCATAATATAACGACTGCCTATATTCTTGTTGACCAAATCTAAGACTCCTAGAAACATTATATTGATATCTGTAAAATTAAACCCCTTAAGTGGCAAATATAGATATTGAACATTTTCAGGAGACAAGCCTTTCTGAAAAACATAAAAAAGAGCGATAAGCACAGGAAGTTGAATTAGGAGAGGCAAACAACTGGAAAAAGGATTAACACCATGCTCCTTATATAACCTCATCGTTTCTTGAGCCTGTTTTTGAGGATCGTTTTTATAGGTCTCTTTGAGTTTTTGTATTTTTGGTTGCACTTCTTGAAGAGCAGTTTGAGATTTCAGTCCTTTCTTGGAAGGGATATAAAGAATACCCCTTATTAAAATTGTCAAAATAATAATGGCAAATCCGAGATCTTTATACGGGAGAACCTCAATCAAGAAAATCAAGGCGTTATATAAAGGCCGATATAATAACTCATTCCACAGTAAGCTTAGCATTTCTAGATACTTTTTATTGCACGAAATAGTCTATACGAACACATACAAAGACGCAAGTTCGTTTGAAATTAAGACTAATTTGCTGTATAATTCAAGGATTAATAAAATCAATGGAAGACACACATAAACTAAAGGAGGCACAAAACTTAGAACAAGGTATTGATGGGAGTCAAGACAATGGCTTTAAACATCTACCTAAAGATACCAACATTCTGTCATTCAAGTCGCTGGAAAGGGAATATCACTATAAAGATTCTTCTTGGTATTTCTTAGCTACCATTTTTATTTTAGGTTCAGTTGCATATTTCATTTATGACGGATCTTTTTCTTCTGCGATTCTTTTTATGTTTATCTTAAGCTTCTTGTATATTTATGGTAATCACCCTCCTCGTGTAGTGGAAATACACTTTTCTGAACAAGGTCTGTACATCAATAAAATCTACTATCCATACACCGAACTTAATTGTTTTTGGATTGTAACTTCGGGAGAAGACAATGTTCACTCTCTAAATTTTGAATTAGGTAATAAGATAAAAAGAATTATCACGATTCAACTCCATGACATAAATGATAACTTCATCCGAAGCATTCTCAAAGACAAAGTGGAAGAAGACTACGAAAAAGAAGAGCCTGGACATACCAAGCTCTCCCGTTTTTTTAGACTTTAATTGTGATAATGCCGTTTCAAAGATGCTGAATTAGCATACGGCTGACAAGAGGTTATTTCGTCATAAAGCATATCTCTAAAAGTGTAGAATGTGGTTTTCCCCATTGCTTGCTTTAATACTTCACTTTCTTCGAATTTAGTCATAGCTTCATACAAATTATGAGGCAAGGTCCTAATTCCTCTTCTTCTAATGTCCTCGATAGATAATTCATATAAATTCTCCGTCATAAAACCTTCAAATTTCTTTTTTCCTTGAATACCACTTAGCCCTGCTACAATAAATCCAAAAGCCATTAGATATGGATTAGCTAGTGGATCGGGGAATCTAAATTCTACCCGAAGACCTTTTTCTTTTGTTTTTGCATCTGCTATAAGTGGGATTCTTCCCGCAGCCGACCTGTTTCTGGGACCAATCACACCTAAAACCGGTGCTTCAAAACCGGGAACCAGTCTGGCGAAAGATACCTCAGTATGATTACCAATTGCGGAGAGACCTCCCACTTCATCTAAAATTCCCTGCATAAACTGCTTGGCTTTGTCAGAAAAACCAAATTCATCTTTCGATTTACTATCATAAAACAAATTGGTCTTATCATTTTGAACGGATATATGACAATGCATTCCACTACCATTTCTGTCTGGGAAAGGTTTTGGCAAAAAAGTAACATCTAAACCATATTTCTGAGCAACTTTATGGCTGATTAATTTAAATATTTGTATTCTGTCCGCTGTAATTTCCGCTCTATCATACTTCCAATTGATTTCGAACTGATCCATGCCAACTTCCGTATGAGACCTCTCAATAATAAAATTCATCTGAGTGAGAACGTCTACGATTTCTGTAATCACATGATTATAAGGGTGTCTAGCTGAAAAATAATTATTATTTCCTTCTCTAACGTCTTGAGTCTCGGGATCTACAAAGAAAGCTTCCGGTTCCGAACCCATTACCAATTTTCCTCCATTCCATTCTTTTGCTAAATCTGACTGTGCTTTTTTGAGAAGTGACCTAGGACAATTAGGATGAGGCTTACCATTGTTACCATAAATGTCACAAATAATCATAAACTCAGGCTTATCAGTATCCCAAAGGTCTTCCGGAATTCGAACTAACGTTTCTGGATCACCTTTGTAAATTGAATCGGAGTCTTCAATTGTGTTAATACCAACAAAAGACGACCCATCATAAGCAACTCCTTTTCCAATCAACTCATCATAAACATTCGTAGGAAAAAGTATTTCCCTAAAGTGACCATGCAGATCGGTGGTATACGCACGCAACCACCCCTCCGACTTCTTTAATTGTCCGAGAGCACCGTTTTTGAGCATTTTATCCAAGGTTAAAAAACAGTATTTATAATCCTTAAAATATTGGATTTGGTCAAAGAATTTATTGAGTTTTTTCTTTTCATATCAGATAATTATTGGTAAATTATCTCTTGCCTTGAAGATTTTGTTTTATATGACGGACGTAGCTCAGTGGTAGAGCCCTTGGTTGTGGTCCAAGTTGTCGCCGGTTCAAGCCCGGTCGTCCGTCCCATTGTGTTTTGTCCTTGTAGCTCAGTGGATTAGAGCGTCCGGTTGCGGTCCGGAAGGTCGCAGGTTCGATCCCTGCCAAGGACACCATTCTTCGTGCTACGAATGGCAAAGCCATGAGCAAAACGATTATAAGAAATATATCCTGCATGGTTTTAACAAAGTAGAACAAGCTCAAAAAAAACAAATTCTAAATTCAAAATATCGGAGATTTTTTATTTTGCTTATCTTTAGGATATAATCGATACATTGTATTAAACAAAGACGTATTTATGCCAAAAATCGAACCTAGAACATTACAAGGATTTTTCGATTACTCGGGAGAAGAGATGTCTCTACGCAGAAGCGTAGAAGATAAGATTAGAAGCGTATTCGTAAGTTATGGATACGAAGAATTAAATACTCCATCTATTGAATATGCTGATATTCTTTTTGGTAAATATGGTGAAGAAGAGAAATTAATCTATCACTTCAACGATCATGGAGATCGTCACGTCGCACTTCGTTATGACCAGACCGTTCCTCTGGCAAGATTTGTCGCTCAGAATTACAACACACTAACTTTTCCATTCAAAAGATATGAAATCGGTCGAGTCTGGCGTGCAGACGCAGCCAGAAAAGCTCGCAAAAGAGAATTTATGCAATGTGATGTAGATATTCTGGGAGACAATTCTTCTCTAGCGGATGCCGAAATCCTAATGATTACTATGGATGTGTTTAAGAAATTGGAAATTGACCTGAAGCTACACGTCAGTGACAGAAAAATTCTAAGCCAGATTCTGGAAAAAGAAGGAGTAAAGACAGAATGGCTTACAAATATTGTCCATGCTATTGATAAATACGACAAAATCGGACAAGATGGTGTCTTAACAGAACTGGAAGAGAGATTTGAAGATAAAAAAACTCAAGATATTTGTAAGAAAGCGACTCTTAAAGTTTTTGAATTGGCTTCAAAATCTTTTAATGAATTTAGAAAATGCTTTGAGCTTGAGAATTCGTTTTTAGTTGAAATTTTCGATTTCCTACAAAACACTAATTTTAAAGAAGGTAGAGATTATACCTTTAATCTTACCTTGGTCCGAGGACTAGATTACTACACCGGTATGGTGTTTGAGGCTAGAAAAGACGACTACAAGGCTTCTTTTGCCGGAGGTGGAAGATATGACAATTTAAGCGCCATGTATACCGACAAGAACATTTCAGGAGTTGGAGTTGGAATTGGTTTTGAGCCGATTATTACTTTCTTGAAAGAAAATTCTAAACTTCAGGAGGAAGCGAACAAAGTTTTGGTGACGGTTTTTGACCTTAAATATGCTACAAACAGCATTAAGATTTGTGAAAAACTACGAAACTCTGGAATAATATGTGAGCTTTTCACCGATTATAGTCAAAAAATAGGCAAGCAGTTTAAATACGCTGACAAAAAGGACATCAAGAAAGTTGTAATTATCGGTGAAGACGAAGCTAAGAACAACACATACACCCTCAAAGATTTATCCTCAGGCCAACAAGAAACGTTAAACTTAAAAGATCTAATCAAAAAACTCTCCGTCGCTAAGTAGCATTGAATATTAATAATTAGATAATTGAAAATTATTTGCAAAATTGCCTTTAGGTGCCGAGTCCTGAGCTAGGCGAATGGAAGAGGAAAAAATTGCAAAATTGAAAATTGAAGTCTGCACCAGTAGCTCAGTGGATTAGAGCATCGGTCTTCGGAACCGAGTGTCGGGGGTTCGATCCCCTCCTGGTGCACCAGTCTTTTATATGGAATTTTAGAAATATTTAATTTCTCTGATTTATCTTTAGAGAAATAATGCTTTTTATGCCTGAATATTTCGTCTATGTGTTAAAAGGGTCTAATGGTAAATATTATAAAGGGATGACAAACAATCTCGATAAAAGATTTTTCAAGAGTGACGACGTCTTGGGTGTAAATTACCCAAAATCCAAGACCAAAGAATTAAAAGTTGTTAATTTGAGTATTCTTTGCCTTTTTGATATTCTTCCAAAGTTAATCTAATGCTTATTACGTCTACTATGGACGTTTCGTCTATCTTACTTCTAATTATTCTCATTCTCCTTTCAGGTGTTTTTTCTTCTCTTGAAATTGCTTTCTTCTCACTTAGTGCTGGGAAAATTGAAGTAATGATTAACAAGAAACGACCCGGCTCTTTGCTTGTCAAAAAATTAAAAGACGATCCGGAAAAACTACTTACTACTATTCTCGTTGGAAACAACATTGTGAATATTCTAGCCGCTTCAATAGCAACATCATTATCAATTAATTATTTTGGATCCTCAGGAGTGGCTTTTGCAACTTTTCTTATGACAATTTTAATATTGATGTTCGGTGAAATAATTCCAAAAGCAACCGCTTCCAGAAATGCGGCTTCCTTAGCTTGTGCACTGGTATATCCATTCTATATTTTTATGCAAGTCATTTCACCAATTGTTAAATTTTTTGAATATTTCACAAAACGTATTCTGTCCAAAATGAACTCTGTTAACAGATATATTGTTTCCGATGATGAGCTTCGTGCCATGGCTAGGATAGGTGTTCGCGAAGGAAGTATCGAAAAGAACGAACACAAATTGATTCAGAATGCTTTACGTTTTAACGATATTGAGGTTTATCAGATTATGACCCCTCGCGTTAAGATGGTGGCATTAGATGAGGAAAAAACGATTCGTGATATTTTGTCTATTGTGCAAGATTGCAGTTATTCTCGTATCCCAACCTACGCCAATAATGATGATAATATAACTGGTATTTTTTATGTGCGAGATATTCTTTCTTTAAATGAGGCAGAGTTTAATAGAAAAAGACTCAAAGATATGAGTAAAACCCCTCTTTTCACGTCGGAGAGTTGTAAAATAGATGACCTGTTTCGAGAATTTCAGCAGAAAAGAACACATATTGCTATTGTTCTGGATGAACATGGCGGCACAGCCGGTATTATCACGCTGGAAGATATTATTGAAGAGCTAGTTGGTGAAATAGACGATGAAACAGATGAACATGTTCGACTATTTCGTAAAATTAACGCTAATACTATTCTTGTGCAAGGAGATGCTGAGATGAAAGTTGTTTTCGATCATTTCGAAATTGATGATGTTGACGATGAAGAGTTCCATAAGTCGGTAAACGGGTTTTTGGTGGAAAATTTAGAAGTCATACCAAAAATCGGTGATATGTACAAAGAATATAGCCTTGTTTTTACTATCGAGGATGCTAACAAGAAGATGATTCAAAAGGTAAGAATAGAGAAACAAAATCCTCCTCCAATTCAATAAATGGAGCGTTTTTCGCAATGTTATTCGGCAGAATCGCTGTATTAATTGGAATTTTGTCGATGTTATTTTTATGAATGATGTGTTTCAATCTCCTTTTTAAAAGATTTCTAGCCACCGCTGTCTTGCATACCTTCTTGCTAAGAATTATCACATATCTAAAATCCCCATATCTGTTCTCTGTGATTCTAGCCCTTACATATTTCCCAGATGCAAATCTACCCTTTCTTAAAATGTAAGAAATAGTCTTTTGTTCACTCAAGCTCTGTTTAGATGAGAGCATTGTTTAGAGGTATATAAACTAAACAGAGAGTTTTTTTCTTCCTCTTTGTCTTCTTCTTTTTATAACTAAACGACCCGTCCTGGTTAACATTCTTTTTAAGAATCCATGACGTCTTTTTCTTCTCCTGTTTTTTATCTTACTTCCTGGTACCATGTTATTATCATTGAAAGAGCTAGATTATTCTAATAAGATTAGTCTATCTAGTCAAATTAAATCCTATGGAAAAAGAAGCGCTCTCTATATTATGGGAAGGTTTTATCAAGTCATTGAAGCACAGAACGACTAGTGCCCATTTGATTACTTATTTCCAAGGAAGCGCACCGGAAAGCGTAGACCTCAGTGGTGTTTTAACAATTAATGTACCGAATGCCTTCATAAAAGAGACACTCGTTCAAAAATATGGAGATGATATATTGGCTTTTTTTAATGCCGCCGATCCCGCCATCAAGAAGCTTAATTTAAAAACACATACTCTTAAAAAGGAGGATTCTGTTGATGTCTCATCAATCTTAAAAAATCCAAAAAGTGAAAAAACTGATGTCGGTGTATTAAACATCGAAACCAGTGCTAAAAATTCTTTGGATAATTTTATTGTTGGTGATAATAGCCAACTGGCATACGCTGCCTGTAAAGCGATTGTTAAAAGTCCTGGTTCAAAATACAACCCGTTGTTCATTTACGGAGGTGTTGGCTTAGGCAAAACTCATTTACTCCAAGGTGTAGCTAACGAACTAACCAGGAAGTATCCAGATTTTCACGTTGTGTATACAACAGCGGAAAACCTTACTAATAATCTGATTGACGCTATTACTAGAAAAAATATAAAAAAATTCCGTTATAAGTATAGGGATAGTATTGACGCTTTAATTATTGATGATATCCAATTCATTGAAGGAAAAGAAAAAACTCAAGAAGAAATGTTTCATACTTTTAATGTTCTTTACGAGGCTAATAAGCAAATTATTTTAAGTTCGGATAAATCTCCAATTCAATTAAAGACTTTAGAAGAGAGATTGAGGTCTCGATTTGCGAGTGGAATGGTAGCCGATATCACCAAACCCGATACGGAAACCAGAATTGCTATCTTAAGATCCAAACTCCAACAAAGGGGTTATTTGGTGTCTTTTGATGTTCTAAATTATATCGCCGAAATGATTGATACAAACATTCGAGAACTTGAAGGTGTTTTGGGTCAAGTTGTGCATGAAGCTGAGCTCTTACAGCAAGATTTGAGTTTAGGATTAGTACAAAGAGTTGTGAAACGCCTTTATCCAGCTAAAATTAAAAAACAGTCTAGGCCTACGCCTATTATTAATAAAGATGATATTCTTAACACTGTTGCTGAATACTACAATATAACCCCTCAAGAAATCATTGGAACCTCAAGAATTCAAAAGACCTCCACAGCAAGACATGTTTGTATGTATCTACTTCGAGAAATTTTAAATATGTCTTTGGAAAGTGTTGGTGAAGTGTTTGGCAATCGCAACCACACCACAGTTCTTCACGCTGTAGTAAAAACGAAACACAATATAAAAAACGATCTTAAAATTTTAAAAGCTGTAAATCAAATTAAGAGAAATTTAGGTTTTTAATGTTCAAAACTTATTTCAAGTTTATTGCCAAAATACGCAATAGTTATCAAATATGTTTCTGTTTTATCAACAATTTATTTCTAAAAACTACTCTTTTTTAACAGTAAATATAGTTATAAACATAGTGTTTATAATTTATAAACAATTAATTTGTGTTTTATCAGCGATTTTATCAGTTTTATTAACATATTTTTAAAATAAAACTTATTTTATGTCAATACCTTACTATTACGAATATGTTAATATACTTCTGTTTTAATTATTTTATAGTATTATTTATTCGCTTATAAACAAAAACAATATGAAATTTTGTGTAGATAAAAATCTTTTTGAAGAAAGTTTAAGTATGGTTGAAAGAGCAATTAGTACAAGAAGTACACTTCCTGTATTAAACAATGTTCTGTTAGATGCAAAAAACAACAAACTAACTTTAATAACAACCAATTTAGAAATAGCTATAAAAACCACAATACCAATCAAACTTGAAAAAGAAGGCAGAACAACAATTCCAGTAAAATTGTTATCAAGTTATATTTCCTTAATTAATTCTCAAGAAATTGAAGTTGAATTAAAAGATGCTGAAACTATTCATATTCAAACAAAAGAATCTAACACTAAAATTAAAGGTATATCAGCTGATGAATTCCCTTTAATACCAAAAATAGAAGAAGAAAAAAGTATAAAAATTCCAGTTAAGTATTTTATGGAAAATGTAGCTAGTATTGTTTTTGCTTCAGCTTTAGATGAACTTAGACCTGTTTTAGCTGGTGTTTATTTAAAAGCTTTAGAAGGTAAAATGTATGCGGTAGCTACAGATAGTTATAGGCTTGTAGAGGTTACAAAAGAGATAAAAGATAAAGATAGTTTTTCGGTAATAATTCCTTCAAGAGCTGTTTTAGAGTTAAGTAGAATAATTCAAAAATATAACGACAAAGATATTCAAATCGATATGGCAAAAAACCAAGCTAAGTTTACTTGTGAAAACATTGAATTAATCTCACGGTTGATTGAAGGACAATATCCTGATTATAGAAAAATTATTCCAAACACAACAGAAACTTTATCAACTGTTAAGAAAAACGATCTAGTGACAGCTGTCAAAAGAGCAAGTCTTTTTGCTAGAGAGAATTCTAATAGTATTAAGCTTAATGTTATGGATGACAGAATTAATATCATTGTTGACACCGTTCAATCTGGTAGCGAAAACGCTTCAGTTTCAGCAAAAACAGTTGGTGGAGAAAAAACAATCGCTTTTAATGCACAATACCTGATTGACGCTCTAAACAATCTTGATTCTGAAAATGTTATAGTTGGTGTGAATTCTTCAATCACACCAGGAGTTATAAAAGGAGAAAATAGAGGAGATGTTCTTCATGTAATAATGCCTTTAAAAGTTTAAGTTTTTGTAATGAAAAAATTACAACTTTTCTTTAAAACACTGCTTCTTCCTGCGGATTTTTTAATTTGTATTCTTTCCTTTTTTATTGCGTTTGAGTCTAGAATTGAAATGCAATCATTCTTCTTTTTTAGGTTGTACCCGGGATTTGTGCCACCATTCCAAGAATATTTATATTTTGTTTTTTATACAGCATTTTTACTTATAATTGTTTTTTTTGTTGGTGGTTTGTATGAGTTTAATATGTATAAAAGAGGTTTAGATTTGGTATCAAAAATGTTTTTTTTGTCTATTGTTTGGATGTTTTTGATTTCATCTTTTTTCTTTTGGTCTCGAACGTTCTTTTTCTCTCGTTTGGTTTTGTTGGTTGGTGTTTTTTTAACGGTTGTTTTGGTTGTTTTAATGAGGATTGTTTTAGATTGGATTAAAGATGTTAATTTTTTAAAAAAATATTTTCAAAAAAATGCTGTTGTATTAGGTTTGGGTAATTTAAACAATACAATTATAAGTGCTTTAGAGAAGGATAAAGAATATGTTGTAATTAAGAACATTAATCAAATAGAGGAGCTTCGTTTAAGTAAAATTAAAGAAAGTATTTTACATCTCAAAATTGACACTATTATCCAAACAGACGTTGGTAGAGATTTAGATTTTGATTTAAAACTTTTGGATTATTGTCAGTTAAACAATATAAGATATATTTTTACACCAACACTTTTTAGTCTGCATAAAGCTAATATCGAAACAAGAGTTTTTTCCAATATTCCATTAATAGAACTTAAACAAACGCCATTAGACGGTTGGGGAAAGGTTATTAAGAGAATTTTTGATATTGTTTTTTCTTTAATGGTTTTAATTTTTTTAATTCCAATCTTTTTAATAATTAGCTTGTTAGTAAAAATAACCTCAGAAGGTCCTGTGTTTGTTTTTTTGGATAGAGTTAAGTATAAAGAAATCTTCAGAATAGTGAAGTTTAGATCAATGATAAACAACGCTCATGTTCTAAAACAAAACCTCCTTAAGAATAATGAAAGGAAAGATGGTCCACTCTTTAAAATAAAAGACGATCCACGAATAACACCTTTGGGTAGATTTTTAAGAAAATCTAGAATGGATGAGCTACCACAATTTTGGAACGTGTTAAAAGGGGAGATGAGTGTTGTTGGGCCGAGACCACATGAACCAGAAGAGGTCTCTAAATATCAAAAACATCATAGAAAGCTTTTAACAATAAAACCAGGGATTACAGGTATGGCTCAAACTGAAGGAGCATCAGATCTGCCGTTTGAAGAAGAGGTGAATCTAGACACATACTATATTGAAAACTGGAATGTTTGGCTTGATATCAAGATTGTTTTGAAAACTGTGGTAGTTGTGTTTAAAGGTAAAGGAGCGTGTTGAAGAAAGTTTGGATAACAAAATACTAATTCCAAATATTTAGACATTTGGTATCTATCAGGGCTTACTTTTTTGGTGTTTTTCTGATATAATAAACGGAAACAAAAATAAAACATGGAAGAAATAAAAGAAAAAAATTGGGATTTGAATAGGGCTATTGATTTTATTCATGATCACAAAAAAACAAAAGATATTAGAAGTGTTGAAGCTTTTTTTGTGGAGAAATTAAAAAAAACACAATCAGAAGAACAAAAAGCTGAATATTATTATCATCTGTTGCGATGTAAGTTAATGAAACACTCGGTTTTTGAAATCAAAGAATGTAAGGATTTATATTACAAACTACTAACTTCATTGAAAAAGATTGAAAAGTTGAGTTTGGAAGAATATAGAAAAAATAAGAATTCAGTTTATGAAGATCAACTGTCCGCTTTTTATGTTACAGTTGCTCATTATCTTGGAAGTTTAAAAAGAATTTATCGCCAAAAGAGTTTTTCCGATTCTGTTCGTAGAACTTTTATTGATGAAATGCATTTTACTAAAGCGCAATTCTTGTTTAAAAGGGAACATGGGAAATTTTTTGTGTATACTCTTTACGATATTACTAGTAAGTATGGAAGTAGTATGGGAAGATGGCTTCTCACTAGTCTTTTTGTGATGATGGTTTTTGGTTGTTTATATTTGATAGCCGATACATCACTTGATAGCACAGCGATGTACTATGGAACTAAAAGTAAACATTTTTTTGACTATTTTTATTTTTCAGCTGTTACTTTCACTACTGTTGGTTATGGAGATATTTCTCCTGTGCATCTGGTAACACAGATTTTAGCAGTCACCGAAGTTATGGTTGGTTATATGATGCTTGGTGTTCTAGTTAACCTACTTGGTAGAAAACTATAAGAAGACAAATAGACTTTTTTACATCTTTTAAGGTATCTTACTTAAGTCTTTTATCTCGTTTGATATGGTGAAAAATATTCAAGAAAGAAAGAAAAAAGGTAAGATAATTTTGTTTGTTGGTGCTGTGCTGTTGACCACCATTCTGCTTTTCGAAGGTTTTTATAATTATTCTTTAGGAACAAGACCTTCAATTGATGAGACTGTGTTTAGTTTTGTAATAAATAATGGAGAAAGTTTAGAGGATGCAGCGAAAAGACTAAAAAACGAAGGATTTATTCGGTCAAAATACTTTTTTTTAACATATTTGAGTAGAGAAAATTTGGATTCAAAAGTGCAAGCGGGTAAGCACTCATTATCGAAAAATATGACAATTAGAGAAATCTCAGATGCGTTGATGAAATCAGAAGATGATTATGTTGATCTGACTATTTTGGAAGGATGGAATAATAAAGAAATTATTAGTTATTTAGGGAAAAAGGGTGTGGATACAGATCAATTGGTGGAGTGTTTGAAAGAGTGTGAATTTGCATATGGCTTCATTGATGAAAAGGTAAAGAATAGTATATATGAAGGTTTTTTATTCCCCGATACTTATAGGGTTACGCCCGACTTAGATCCGGAGAAAATCTTGAATAAAATGCTTAAAAATTTTGATGATAAGCTAAAGAATGTTCTGTCCGAATTGCCGGAAGAGAATGATGTATATGACTTTGCCAAAAAAAAGTCGCTTTATGAACATGTGATTGTGGCTAGTATGATTGAAAGGGAGGTTAGAGGAATAGAAGACATGAAAATAGTATCGGGTATTATTTGGAAAAGATTAAAGCAAAACATGGGGTTAGGCATAGACGCAACTTTGCTTTATGCCTTAGGTGATTGGAAGGCTGAAATTACGATTGAAGATTTGAGTTTGGATTCGCCATACAATACGAGAAAAAAACTAGGATTACCTCCAACACCCATTTCCAGCCCCTCCTATTCAGCATTACTAGCAGCTTTTTACCCTAGTGATTCGGAATATTTATATTACCTTACCTCCAAAACCGGTGAGGTGATTTATGGCAAGACTTTGGAAGAGCATAATAGAAACAAGAGAGAATATTTAAATTAGCTTTATGTCGCCTGAGATATATCCATTAACACTAACAAGAGATTACAAATCACTGCTTTGTGGTGGCTTGTCTTTAGGGGAAATAGAAACGGAAATAAATAATGAAATTAATATTCAATATCCATGGGATTTAATCGTGGAAAATGAAAGAATTATTGGAGCGAATCTGGATTTTATTATTAAGAATCAGAAGCTTAAAGAAATAAGGGACAATGTATTTGTTGGTGAGAATGTAGAAATTGCCAAGGAGGTTGCTTTTATATCCAACACAAAGAAGAAAATTGTAATTTCGGATGGGGCTGTAATAGAACCTTTTGCGCTTATTGAAGGGCCCGTTTTTATAGGTAAGAATTCCAGAATTATGGCAAGTGCCCAAATTCGTAACGCTGTAACGATTGGAGAGTCTTGTAAGGTTGGAGGTGAAGTGTCCTCAAGTGTGATATCAAACTATTCAAACAAGGCCCATTTTGGCTTCATAGGTCATAGTTATATTGGAGAGTGGGTGAACCTCGGTGCTGGTACAACAAATTCAAATCTCAAAAATACTTATGGGACAGTGAGAGTAGATTACAGAGGCGTTAGAATGGAAACAGGTTTAACATTTTTAGGATGTGTAATTGGAGATTTTTGCAAAACAGCGATTAATACCGCGATTTATACAGGAAAGATAATTGGAGTAAATAGTCATTTGTTTGGGGCGGTGAAAGGAAATGTTCCATCTTTTGTGAATTATGATAGTGGAAAAATGTCTGAATTTGATCTCGTTGTCGCTGGCAAAGTTCAGGAAAGAATGTTTCTTAGAAGAGGAATTAAACAAACAGAAAAAGACCTAAAGGTTTTAAAAAGTGTTTTTGAATCAACCAAAGAAGATAGATAAATTAATCAAATAGTATGACAAAAATTACAAAATTATTAGGTAGAGAGATATACGATTCTAGGGGAAATCCAACCGTGGAAGTTGATTTGGAAATTAATGGTAAATTCTTGGGTAGAGCCTCTGTCCCTAGTGGAGCTTCTACTGGAAGTAATGAAGCTTGTGAACTAAGAGATGGAGGAGAAAGGCTTTCCGGTAAAGGTGTTTTGAAGGCTGTTATGAATGTAAATACCATCTTAAGGGAGAATATTGTTGGCAAAGAGTTTAAAAATCAAAAGCAATTAGATTTGTTTCTAATTTCGTTAGATGGGACGGAAAACAAGAGTAAGCTTGGAGCGAATGCCATTCTTGGGGTGTCTATGGCTTACAGTAAGGCTATGTCAGCTTATAAGAAAATACCTCTCTTTGAATATTTTGCCAAAATTGGAGAAAATAAAAACAAGTTTAAAACTCCAATCCCGATGATGAATATTTTAAATGGGGGCAAACACGCAGATTCCAATGTGGATATTCAGGAGTTTATGATAACTCCGGTTGGCGCTAAAACCATCAATGAGGCAATGGAAATGGGGGTAAATATTTATGTAGCGCTTAAGAAAATTCTGAAACAAAATAATTATGTTACAGCGGTGGGAGATGAAGGAGGCTTTGCTCCAAATTTGAAGTCAAACGAAGAAGCTCTAATGCTAGTTAAAGAAGCCATCGCAAAAGCAGGATATGTTGCTGGCAAAGAGATATGTATTTCTCTAGATGTGGCCGCGACGGAGCTTTATAAGGATGATAAATATTTTTTTGCCGGAGAAAAAAGAGAATTTAACGCAAAAGAGTTAGTTTCTTATTATGCTGATCTAATCAAAAAATATCCGATTATTACCATCGAAGACGGTTTATCGGAGCAGGATTATAAGGCATGGAAACTTCTCAATAAAGAACTGGGCGGTAAAATTAAGCTTGTGGGTGATGATTTATACGTCACCAATGTAAAACTTCTCAAAAAAGGTATCAAAGAAAAACTATCCAATGCAATTTTAATTAAACCTAATCAAATTGGTACCATCATAGAGACAATTTCAACAGTGAATCTAGCAAAGAAAGCAGGTTTTGTAACCATCATGTCGCACAGAAGTGGGGAAACTGAAGATTCTACAATTGCCGATTTGGCTGTTGGTTTAGGAACCGAGTTTATCAAAACAGGAGCTCCGGCTAGGACCGATAGAGTCTGTAAGTACAACCAATTAATTAGAATTCAAGAGCTAATTTAGGACTTTTTCAACAACTTGTCTGACAATTGTTCCGTCAGCTTTTCCTTTAAGTTCTTGCATAACAACTCCTATCAACTGTCCCATTTTTGACGTGTCGATAATTCCCATAACTTCTTTTTTTGCTCGGACAACTTTTTCGATATCGGCTTCATTCATCATTTCAGGCACATAAATACTAATGATATCGAGTTGTTTTTGCTCTCTATCCACAAGTTCTTGTCTGCCACCGTTTTTGTATTGTTCGACAGCGTCTTTGCCTTGTTTTAGGCGTCTTTTAAGTGTCTCCAGTGCTAGCTCATCGGAAATCTTGTCTCGATCTCCACTGTCTATACCGGCATTTTTTATTTGCGAGAAAATAAGTCGAAGAGTTTCCAGTTTATCTATATCTTTGGCTTTCATAGCATTTTTCATGTCTTCCGTAATTTTTTCAAAAATCATAATTGATATATTAAGTTACCTTTAGATTTTAGCATGGATCGAGTGTGAAAACCCAATACATTGAACATTTGTTTTTAAGCAATCTTGTCATTGGAATGGTTTTAATTTATCATTTACGAAATATTTTGTTTATGAAAAACATTAGAGATTACAAAATTGCAACATTGGGTTCTCACTCTGCTCTTCAGATATTGAAAGGTGCCAGAGATGAGGGATTCAAAACTATGTGTATTTGCCAAAAAGGAAGAGAATATCCTTATCGGAGTTTTAATGTTGCTGACGAGATTATTATAATCGAGAACTTTGACGAATTTTCAGCTTTGGAAAGTCGTTTAATCAAAGAGAATGTAATTATTATTCCACACGGTTCTTTTGTGGAATACATGGGATACGAAAATCTAAAGAAGCTTAAAGTTAATTATTACGGGACTAAGGAAATATTGGAATGGGAGTCAGACAGAACTCAGGAGAGAATGTGGCTTACAGATGCCGGTTTAAAAATGCCAGACGTTCTTGCAACACCAGAAGATATTGATAGGCCGGTGATAATTAAATTTCATGGAGCAGGAGGAGGAAAAGATTATTTTATTGCCAACAACTCGGAAGAGTTCTATGAAGGTATTGGTAAATACAAAAATACTAAAAAATATGTAATTCAAGAATATATCGTTGGCGTTCCTATTTACGCTCATTTCTTTTATTCACCTTTGCATGATGAGGTTGAACTAATGGGTTTTGATAAGAGATATGAATCTAATGCCGACTCGATTGGACGAATTTCAGCACCGGATCAAATTATGGCGCAGATTAAGACCAGTTATACTATTTGTGGCAATATTCCTTTAGTAATCAGAGAATCACTTTTACCAGAGTTTTTTGAGATGGGCAGAAAGGTTATTGAACAGTCAAAAAAAATCACGAAAAAAGGTTTAGTCGGACCGTTCTGTTTAGAGGCAATAGTTGATCCTAATTTAAAGATATTTGTTTTTGAAATATCCGCCAGAATTGTTGCCGGAACCAATCCATACATCTACGGGTCTCCTTACACTTGGCTTAGATACAACGAACCGATGAGTACAGGCAGAAGAATAGCGCGTGAAATCAAGGAAGCTATTTTATCAGATGCTTTAGCTCAAATTTTAGATTAAATCGTTTGGACTTATCGTGCTTTATTCATTAAGATAAAGTGTATTAAATTTCCGAAAATGAATATTGAAAAAATTTTCCAAAAATATGATCAGAAAAATATCACAATCGCATCTTTAGGTGGTCACTCTGGTTTGGATGTTTGTCATGGAGCGAAAAAGCATGGTTTTAAAACTCTTGTTGTTTGCGTAAAAGGGAGAGAAAAAACTTACGCCAAATATTATAAAACCAGAGGAGAAAGAGGGTGTGTAGATGATGTTATTGTTTTGGATAAATTTAGTGACATTACCAAGAAAGAGGTTCAGGAAGAACTTAGAAAAAAGAATTGTATTTTTATTCACAATCGATATTTTTGGGTTTATTTTGACTTTAATGATATCGAGAAGAATTTTCTTGTACCAATCTATGGCTCAAGAGAATTGCTTAAATTGGAAGAAAGGGACGTCCCTAGAAACCAATATTATTTATTGGAAAAGGCAGGAATTAGAATTCCAAAGATATTCGTCTTGCCTGAGTTGAAATTTGTAAAAGGAGAAATATCTATAACAAAGGGAGCTAGAGAAGACATGGATAGATTAACTTTAACAAAAGTTAATAATGCTGTACGAACTTATGAAAGAGAGAATTTTATTGCTTCAAGTTGGAAAGAGTGGTTAAAGATTGCTAATGAGAAAGTGAAAGGGGGTCAAATTAATTTTGCAGACTTAAAAGATTCGATTGTTGAAGAGTTTATTCTTGGAGCTCAAATTAATTTCAATTTCTTTTATTCGGTTGTAAATAAAGAGTTGGAATTAATGGGTACTGATATGAGAAGACAAACAAACTTGGATGGAGTTTTAAGACTCCCAGCAGTTGAGCAAGGGAAAATACCAAACATTGAAAAACACATTAAGCATATTGAAACGGGACACGTCGCAGTTACTTGCAAAGAATCTTTGGTAGAAAAGGCATTTGAGGCCGGAGAAAAATTTCTTGTTTCGTGTAAAGAAAATGCCAAGCAAGAATTAATTGGTCCATTTGCTCTACAGGGTGCAATAGAGACCAGGGATAACAAAGAAGAAATAGTTGTCTTCGATGTATCAATGCGGATTCCAGGAAGTCCTGGCACTAAATTCACTCCTTATAGCGGATATTTATATGGAACCTCTATGTCTTACGGAGAGAGAATAGCTCTAGAGATTAAAGAAGCTCTTAGAATAGGTAAACTAGAAGATCTACTGACATAAAATGAAAAGAGATATTATTACTATCGTTGATTTTGGTGGTCAGTACGCTCATCTGATAGCGAACAGAGTTCGACGTCTTGGGGTGTATGCTGAAATTGTTCAAAACGATGTAAACGTGAACACAATAAAACACTCCAAAGGTATTATCTTTTCCGGCGGGCCACAAAGTGTGGATACGGATTTATCTCCAAAAATATCAGATAAAGTTTTTAAATTACATATTCCTATATTGGGTATTTGCTATGGTCATCAGGTTTTTGCTTTCAAATTTGGAGGTAAAATCGGAAGAATCCCGGAATATGGTAAATGTTTATTGCGAGTCAATGATAAGTCTACTCTCTTTAAGGGTGTAAATAGTCAAGAAACAGTCTGGCAAAATCACGGTGACGCTGTGTTGGAAGCTCCTAAGGGATTTTCGGTTTTAGCTTCAACTGCGGACAATGAAGTTTCAGCGATGAGCAATGTGGAAAAAAAATGGTACTCGGTACAATTTCATCCGGAAGTTACTCATAGCGGGCAATTAGGAAAACAAATTTTTCAAAACTTCATTTTTGATATTTGCAAAGCACAAAAATCATGGAGTATGAAGAACTATTTAGAGGACCTAAAGGCATCAATTAAGTCAGAAGTGGGAAAAAGAAATGTGTTTTTGTTGGTTTCGGGAGGAGTTGATTCAACTGTTTGTTTTGCCCTTCTAAATTCAATCTTAGGTCCAGAACGAGTAAGAGGATTGCATATAGACACCGGATTTATGAGAAAAAATGAGTCCAAAATGGTGGATAAAATGTTGAAAGATAGAGGTTTTAACAATCTGGAGATTTTTAATGCCGAGCAAGAATTTATGAAAAGATTGAAGGATGTTTATGATCCAGAAGAGAAAAGGAAGATTATAGGGAAAGCCTATTTGGATATTAAGGATGAAGCTTTAAAAAAATATAATTTGGATGAGAAAAATTGGCTTTTAGCTCAAGGAACGATTTATCCGGATACTATTGAATCAGGAGGAACAAAAAATGCAGATACCATCAAGACACATCATAATCGTATTGATCAAATTCAAGAACTAATTAAACAAGGTCTTATCATTGAGCCCTTGAAGGAGCTTTATAAAGATGAGGTTAGGGAGGTTGGTCGTATTTTGAAATTACCGGTGAAATTAATAGACAGGCATCCGTTTCCCGGACCAGGTTTGGCTATTAGAGCTTTATGTAACCAAATAAAGAGGGTCGCAATCAGCCGTTCGATTGATAGTTATAAACCTTATAAAGTTGAAATTGTTGATATAAAAAGCGTAGGTATTAAAGGAGATGCCCGGTCTTATGCCAATCCGGCGATTATTTCCGGCAAATATAATTTTGAGAAATTACAGTCGATGATGACGGAAATTACCAATCAACAAACAGGCGTCAACAGAGTTGTTTACAATGTTTTAGGTTGCGAGTTTGCAAATGTAAAATTACACCAACAATTTCTCAATGAACAATATTTAAGAATTCTAAGAGAAGTGGACGATATTACGACAGAAATTATTAGAAAAGAGAAATTATTAAAGAAAATATGGCAATGTCCTACGGTGATTTTGCCTTTGGGTAACGATAAAAGTAAATTTTCCATCATTCTTAGGCCGGTTGATTCAATAGATGCAATGAGCGCTAAAGCCTATGAGCTTAGTGAGAGTATACTGATGAGTATTAGCAAGAGAATAAAGCAGGAACATAAAGAAATTTATGCTGTTTTTTATGATTTAACTTCCAAACCACCGGGAACGATTGAGTGGGAATAATTATGTGGTGGAGACTATCAACACTTTTTTTGGCATCAATGGCTGTGGTGAATTTCCCTTTCATACCTTTTAGACCTGCGTTAATGGTTTTTTATTTTTCAAAAGATATTAATTTTTTATTAGTAACTTTGGTGTGTGTTTTGGGTACTACAATTGGCGTGATACCTGTGTATGGAATGATTTACAAGATGTCCGAAAATAAAAAAGCTAAAGAATGGTTGGAGAAAGGGTGGCTTCAAAAAATCCTCAATCCAATAAAGCATAATATGTTTTTAATAATAGTTCTTATTAACATAACACCGCTTCCTGACATTTTGGTTGGCGCAATTAGTGGTACGGAAAAGTACGATTTTAAAAAATTTCTATTAGCAAATTTTATAGGTCGAGTCATTTTCTACTTTCCTTTTGCGTTAGGAGGAGTGTATTTTGCGGGAGATCTTAATGCATTTGAACATTGGTTAATGAAAATGGTACATTTGTTTATATAAATATTAAAAGAAAAGCAAGAGAAGGGTGTTAAAAACAATAATAACTATTCCTAAAAATTTAAAAAACAGTTTATGAAAAAGAAGTTAAGGATAGGGGTGTTAGCATCGACAAGGGGGACAAATTTGCAAGCATTAATTGATGATTTAAGACAAGACGATTCATTGTATGAAATTGTGTGTGTTGTGAGTGATGTAAATGAGTCGGGTGCTATTTCGAAAGCGAGAGAAGCTAAAATTCCGGGGGTTTTCCTGGATCCGGTTGGGAAGAAGAGAACAGAATATGACGAAAAAATGGCTTCAGTGCTTATGAAATATGAAGTTGATCTGGTTTGTCTAATTGGCTACATGAGGATAATAACCAAACCATTTATTGATGCGTTTAGAAATAGAATCATAAATGTTCATCCGGCTCTAATTCCGGCTTATTCGGGCCCGGGTTTCTACGGTGATAAAGTCCATGAATCTGTTTTGGCTGATGGTTGTAAGATATCCGGCATGACCATCCATTATGTTGATGAAAATGTTGATGGTGGCGAGATTATATGCCAAAAAGCTTGTGAAATAGAGGAGGATGATAATGTTGCCGATGTGAAAGCGAAGGTTCAGGCATTAGAAAAAGAATGGTATCCAAAAGTAGTTAGAATGTTAGCTAGAGGTGGACAGTAATATCAACAGAAGAGTAGTTTTCTGATTGTTAATTAAAAATGATGAGTGATTGTATAAATGAAGAGGATGATTATTTTTCTGTTACAGAAAATGAAAAAAGAGAAAATTTAATTCAATGGTCGAAAAAGTCTAGGGTTATCATTTTAGCGTTGAGTAGTAATTCAGTGCATGAAGTTGAAGCGATGGTATTGAAACATAATCTGGCAATCATGGACTGTATTAATGAATATCAAGATGATTTATCGTTTAGAGAGAGTATGGAAGCGAGTCTCCTAGACGTCAATAAGGTTGTTAGCTTTGGTAAGGTGTGGCCTGTTTTATCTCAAGAAATTAAGTGGTATGAAGGCAAGAGAGAGGAGATATTAAAAAAAGTGAATGAAGAAACTCCAAACATAAAGGCAAAATTCAATAATAAAATTTGGTCTTTTTTAAAGGACTGGGGAAATGACTTGGAAACAGATCTACGAAAAAAAATAACGGATCTCTTGATTACGGAATAGTCAATTTATATATACCGTGAGCAAGAATAATGTCATTGTTGCTAGGCAAATTAACATGATTGTAAATTGCACCCTAGATCCGCTCTGTTTAACTATAGAACACCATAATATTGGCCTTTTTCTAATTCTTCAACAATTTGTTTAACGTCTTGGCTACGGTCTTTTGGGCAGATCATTAGAGCGTCTTTTGTATCAACGACTATCATATCTTGAAGCCCACTTATAGCTACTATTTTTTTATCGTAACCATAAACCAGACAATTCTTAGAATCGAGAAGCAAAACATTACCTTTGATTACGTTATCACTGGGGTGTTTCTCTTGAATTTCTTTGATTGCGCTCCAACTTCCTACGTCATTCCAGCCGAAGTCAGCTTCTAGAATGGCCATATTGGGAGCTTTCTCAAAAATTGCGTAGTCGATGGAAATCTTTTCCAATTGAGGATAAATTCTTGCCAGTTCTTTAGTGAATTTCGGAGTTCCAACATATGGCTTAAGCTCCATTAGACCTGTATAAATCGCAGGTGCGTATGTTTTAAATAATTCCAACATGTAACTTGTTTTCCAGCAGAAAAGAGTGGGATTCCATAAAAACTTACCACTTTTTAAGTATTGTTTTGCTGTTGGAAGGTCAGGTTTTTCTACGAATCTTTTAACTTTATAAATTTTTTCGCCAAGTATTTCTTCCAAGAAGGTATCTTTTTCAATGTATCCAAATCCCGTTTCCGGATGTTTTGGTGTGATGCCAATTCCGGCAAGACATTTTGGGTTCTTGTGTAAAAATAATTCTAATGAGTCAATGCAGTTGATAAAACTTTCTTCGTCTTTAATAAAAGCATCGGAGTTGATGTTAATCATAGAGCTATCTGCATCTAGAGTGTTTAAAATCATGGTCGCTAAGCCGATAGCCGCGGCGGTGTCTCTTTTATCCGGCTCAACTGAATATTGGTTTTCCGGTAAATCGGGGATTTGTTTTTTGATAGAGTCGTAGTGTGAGATATTAGTGGTAATCCAAATATCGCCCTTGTCGAATTTGTGCAGAAGACGTTTATAAGTTTTTTGTAGAAGTGTTTCTCCGTCAAAGAAAGCACTCACTTGTTTGGGTGTGTTTTTTCTACTCTCCGGCCAAAGTCTTGTTCCGCCACCACCGGCCATAATTACTGCTTTCATATTTTTTCTTTAAGAAGCTTAGAAGATAATAACCTAATTTAATTATAATTTCACATTGATTCTGTTAGAATCTAGTTAATTTTAGACACTTTTATTATGTATGCAGACGTTTTTGTTGATAATGTGGTCCTGGAGAAGACGGAAAGCCTCCTTTATAAGATACCATCAGTATTAGAGAAAATTGTTGGGGTTGGTCAGCTTGTTACCGTCCCGTTCGGCAGGATTTCAAAAAAAGGAATAATTATCAATCTTATAAATAACATTCCGGCTCAAAAATTCAGGATTAGAGAGGTTGTAAAAGTATATCCGGAGGAAGTATTGATTAGTAAAGAAAATTTGGAGGTAGCCAAGAAGATTTCTATTTATTATTCAACTCCGCTATACAAATGTATCAAGCTTTTTTTACCCAGTGGACTCCTTATAGGAGCGCTTAAGACAAAAACGGAAACATTTTATAGAGTTGTTGATAAAAAAGTGGTTTTAGGAGAAAGAGCGAAAAAACAGAGAGATTTATTCTTGGATTTTCTCAATAAGGGAGATGTTGATTTGAGCGCTAACGAGGTGTCTGAACTACCGGGATATTCAGCTTCAGCTTTGACTGCGTTGATTGATAAAGGGGTTGTGGAAAAGAAAATAAAAGATATTATAACGGATCCTTTATCCGGATACGAAACTGAAAAGAAGGATTTGCCTACTCTAAGTGCAGAACAAGAAGGGGTTTTTCAAGAAATAATAAAAAATGAACAAAAAATACATTTAATTAGAGGAATTACCGGATCTGGTAAAACGGAAATATATATTAGTTTGGTCAAAAAAGCGCTGGACAACGGACAGTCTTCAATTATTCTCATTCCTGAAATTAATTTAACACCTCAAAACATTAAGAGGTTTTTAAGTTTTTTTCCAAAAGAAATTGCCGTTTGGCATAGTAGGCTGACAGATAGTGAGAAGTTTTACGAACTGCAAAAAATTAAAAATGGAGAAGCAAAAGTTATCATAGGTTCCAGAAGTGCCCTTTTTATGCCTGTGAGAAATCTTGGGCTAATTGTTGTAGACGAGGAACATGACTCCAGTTACAAGCAAGAATCTTCTCCTAGATATCATGCTAGAAAGGTAGCGTCCATGATGGTTAGTGAAAATAAAAATGCTTTTTTAGTTTTGGGTAGTGCTACTCCCAGTATCGAAAGTTACTATTTTGCTCAAAAAGGGGTTATTAAACTGCATGAGATAAAATCACGTTATAGTTTGACCAATGATCTGAAACTGCCGGAAGTTAAAGTAATTGATTTGGTTAGAGAAAAAAGGACATATGGTTCACCTATTGCCGGGACTTTGTATTTGGCCATTTCCAGATGTTTAGAAGAGAAAAAACAAATTATTTTATTCCTCAACAAGAGAGGATATCATAAACATATTCAGTGTTTTGATTGTGGTAATACAATTTTGTGCAATCGTTGCGATATTGCTTACACTGTTCACCGAGAAGGTGATAATTACATGCTTCACTGCCATTATTGTGGGAAGAGAGAGAGAATTCCGGCCACTTGTCCCACTTGTCATGGCCCTATGATGAGGGGATTGGGATATGGTACGCAAACAGTGGAAGAAAATATTAAGGAACTTTTTCCTGAAGCTAAAGTCGTGAGAGTTGATCGTGATTCCACCAAGAAAAGCGGTGCTCACAAACTTATTTATGATGATTTTTTCCACAAGAGGATTGATATTTTAATTGGTACACAAATGATTGCCAAAGGTCTAGATATACCGAATGTTGGCTTGGTCGGTGTTATCATGGCTGATATTGGACTTCATATGCCTGACTTCCGAGCTCACGAAAGGGTGTTTCAGCTTTTAACTCAGGTGGCGGGTAGAACAGGTAGAAGGGATAATCGAGGAAATGTTGTTATACAGACTTATTCACCCGAAAATCCCGCAATTATGTTTGCCAAGAATCATGATTTCGAAGGATTTTATGAATATGAAATTAAAGAAAGAGAGAAATATTTCTATCCACCATTTTCTCGAATTATTAAATTCAAAATTTCCGATCCGGTAGAAGTCAAAGCTAAAGAGGAAGCGATTAGGTTTTTCGGCATCTTACGTGAAGCATTTCCTAAACTCGAGATGTTGGGACCTAGTCCGGATATATTCGCTAAAATTTATAACAAGTATTATTACCAGATTATTCTCAAATTAGGGTTAAAAGATAATATTTCCGAGATAGTGCAAATAGCGCCAAAGGGATGGCAGACAGACAGCGACCTCTGAGGTCGCAAATTCGAATTACTAAATCCGAAATCCAAAACAAACACCAATAATGAATTACAAATTCACAGATGCTCTTAACGTAAACACTGAGGAGCTCTACAGAATGTCCTTATTCACAAATTGACATAAAGACTCGTTGTGGTGTAGTATGTATGTGGCTGGTTTTTCCCGAGCTAATTGCATTGCATTGTCAAGGAGATTACTGCAAGGGACTCGACCGGCTTTTCTTATGGTTAAAATATTATTAAATGAAAGTCTGATAATTTCTGGTTTCTCTTGTTTTCTGCTATAAATAGTGAGCTTATTTAATATATTTTTTATGTCTGTATATTCTTTGGAGTGTAACAAATGTGGTCACATATTTTATGATATAACAGTGCTTTGTAGTGGGCAGGATGTAGACAAAGAGTGTCCCGTTTGTGGATCTTTGGATACCGAGTTGGACAAGGTAAAAAAACCGGAAGGAAAAATCTGGGCGGAAGATTTTGGTTGTTCTCACGGAGATCCGGAGAAGTTTTTACATGGGAATTTAAAGGAAGGGAAAAAGGAGAGAGGTGCTTGTGGAAGCCATGGAGGTGTTTGTTCGTGTGATAGTAAAACCGAGGATCAGGATCTGAGCTTAGACGAATTGATGGATAAACGAATTGAGCAGAATAATAAACCTCTTAATACATTTGTTCTACCAAAAAAGCTTAGAAAAAAATTAAGTGAGCCTTGGGGTAAAATAATTCAAGAAGTTCCGATTATGAAAAGAGATTTTCCGATAATTACCATCGGGGACGTTACGACAAAAGCATTTTTAAAAAAAACAGTAGTTCCAAATGTAGCCATTATTGATCATAGAGTTAATAGAAAGGCTTTGATGAAAACGGAATACATCAATGAGGAAATGTTTAGCACGAGCTACTTTATTCCTAATCCCGAGGGGCAACTTACGGGTAGATTGTGCCAAGTTGTTTCTAGGATTGATTATACAAATCTTAGAAGAAATATATTAATTCAAGTACAAGGAGAGGAAGATTTGGCTACATTGATATGTATTTTAAATGCACCAATCGGTTCAAATCTTTTCTATGGTCAGCCGGATCAAGGAATGTGTCATATTGTTTTGGATAAGGAAATAAAGTATAAAGCTGAAGATATATTCGCGCAGTTTGATTTACTAAAAGGAAATGATAATTAGAAAATGATTGTAGTATCTTGGAATGGAAAGTTTGTAGAAGAAAAAGAGATAAGAATATCGCCATATTCCAGATCTTTTTTGTATGGTGAAAATATTTTTAACACATTTTTACTTAGAGAAAACCAAATCGTGGATTTGAAAGCTCATGTCCAAAGATTAAATAATAATGTTAAGACCCTTTTTGGAGGTAAGAGCATTGATCAGACTAAGATTATGGAAGATGTGAAGAAACTCATTGTTATCAATAAATTAAGTGATGCAATCATTCGGATATCCGTTTTCAGTAATGAAGAACAAAGAGGTTTACTGCATGCTAAAAAATACGAATTAAACTACCTGATTTTGATTTATCCATATCCAAAAAAAGAGAAAAAAGTATTTAGCGAGGGGACGAGCCTGGGTGTAGTGAAATCAACTAGAAGTGGATATAGCCAATTGGATGAATCGAAAGTAGGGGCATGGTATATTCCGAGAATAATTTATAGAAATCAAGCGGTCCAAGACGGTTACGATGAAATGTTATTATTATCTAAAGAAGGTTTTGTGGCGGAAGCAACGATTGCCAATATTTTTTGGATTAGAAAAAATGTTTTATATACTCCCAGTAAAGAAGTCGGTCTATATCCCGGAATTACCGCTCGAGAAGTGATGAAAATTGCAAAAAAATTGGGATTAAAAGTTGTTTCCGGAAAGTTCAAATTAGCTCATTTGAAGAAAGCGGAAGAGATTTTTCTATCAGCATCTTTGCTATGTGTTATACCTGTAACTCGTTTAATGCAGCAACAAATATCCGGAGGAAAGGCCGGAGAAATCACCTCTTTAATAGCTGAAAAATATTGGGAGAAAAAGAAAATCAAAAATCCTTATCTATGATTGATTTTAGAAATTGCTTTTTTGAAACAACATTGGAAGAACATTCTAATCTAGAGCAATTATTAGAAAAATTTAAAAGTGACAAATATGTTGTGTTATTGGATTCAAGCTTAAAGAGTAAGAAACTGGGTCGCTATTCCATTGTTGGAGTGAAGCCGATTCTATGTCTTCAAGGAAGCCTGAATAATTTTGAGGTTATGAATTATTCCGATTTAAAAATGAAATTTAATACAAAGAGAAACTCTTTTTTCGAAGTTCAAAGGGAAATTTTAAGATCACTACCGAAATTTACGAACAGTTTAAATTGTCCTTTTAATTTTGGTTTTTTGGGATATTTTGGGTATGAATTTCTCAATAATTCGACAAAAAAAAACTTTTTGGAAGTTCCTGATGCTTTTTTTATGATTCCTTCCGAAGTATACATTTTGGACAATTGGATGAAGAAAGCACAAAAAATTGTTTTGAAAGGCTTTGAATTGAAAGAAGAGAAATATTTGCAAAGTAAATGTAAGCAAAAAGATTTAAAAATAGATGATGAATTAACTTACACTGAATACAAAAGGGATTTTAATTATCTAAAGGAGAGAATTGTTGAAGGTGATATTTACGAGGCTTGTCTTACGTACAAAATCTTTATAGATGGTCAAATCGAACCTCTAATTACTTATAATAAGTTAAGGAATGGCAACAAGGCGCCGTTTGCTTCATTTTTAAAAATTTCCGATCAATACATTTTGGGATCATCTCCCGAAAGATTTTTGTGTAAAAGAGATAGTATCGTGGAGATGAGGCCTATAAAAGGCACAATTAAGCGTGGAGAAAATATAGAAGAAGATAAATTATTAAGAAATAAACTGAAAAGTAGCCTCAAGGATAAAGCGGAGAATGTCATGATTGTTGATTTGATTAGAAACGATTTGGGGAGAGTGTCGAAATTTGGTTCTGTTAAGGTTGATAAGCTGTTTAGTATTGAAAAATATGCGTCATTGTTTCAAATGGTGTCGATAATTAGTTCGGAGTTAGAGAAGGGAAAGGATGTCTTTGATGTTCTTAAGGCAACATTTCCAGGAGGTTCTATGACGGGAGCGCCGAAGATAAGGGCAATGGCATATCTTGATTTATTAGAGAAGACCAAAAGAGGAGTTTACTCCGGTTGCATGGGATATATTGATATAAATGGTGATGCCGATTTCAATATTGTTATTAGGACGTTGATATACGACGCCAAAAGACAAAAAGGATATTTGCAAGTTGGAGGTGCAATTGTTTATGATTCAATCGTGGAAGAAGAATTCTCGGAGAGTAAATTAAAAGCTAAGAAAATACTTGAGATATTGAGAAAATAATGTACTATAACATCTTAATAATATATCCAAATGAAGCGTCTCGTTAGTTTTCAGATAATGTTATTGGTAACGATTTCTTTCTTGGTAGGTTGTTCGGCAAGTACTGACACCAAAGGATTGACGGGCGAAAGTGGTGTCGTGGAACAGTCCGTGACAGCAGGCGCTAATTCGTCAACAGCTTTAAAAAAGGTTAAGGTCGATATCATAAAAAGCAATGTTTTAGGAGAAACGCTTTCCTATATTGGAACTATCAAATCATCTAGGACAATAAGTGTTAGAGCTAAACAAGATGGTACGGTTGAGAATATTTACATTAAGGAAGGGACAAAGGTAAAAAAAGACGATGTTCTCATCGATTTACGAAATCCGGTCGGAGAAAGTACTCAACAAATAGGTTTGGAATTGGCAAATTTAAATTTAAATAGTGCTAGACAAGGATTGGAAGATGTGAAGAAAAGCATCACTGAAAAAATAAATGCATCTGAATTGGCTCAAAATGTTTCCGCTCAAAGATTAAAAGATACTGAAGAAACGTTGCAAAAGACAACACAACAGAATCTTGTAGTCGTTTCCAATGTGGAAATACAACTTGGTATGGCTAATAGAACTTTGGATAATCTTAAAAGTACGATTGATTTAACTAAGCAAAATTTAGTTGTAAGTAACGATACGGTGGTAAATACAACAAATGTTACCTTGGAAAATGCCTACAACTCTTTGGAGCTGGCGCTTTATGCTACCTTTCCTTCTATTTTTGCTACACTTAATGCTTCAGATTTGCCATCCGGCTTGAATAGTTTGGAGAATGATTTGGAAGATTTACAAGATGATTTAGATCATGTCAGAAGAAATGACCCAAAAGACATGAAAGATATTGTGGAAAATTTTCACGATTACGTTTTGGATTTTTCAGATTATCTTCATCAGGCAGATGTATTAGCTGCCGCGCCAACTGTTATCCCAACAGTACAATCGACTGTCAGTTCAATGGCTGCACAAATGGATGGAATTTCTTTCGGTCTGGTAAATGCAAATAACACTATCGAGTCACTTAGATTGGGTCAAGAACTACAATTAAAAGCATTGGTTGACCAAATAGCGAACCTGGAAGATCAGATGAAAATGCAACGGAACGCAGTAGAAAATACAAAGATGCAAGGTGACTTATCTACCCATGCTTTAAGATCGAGCATTAATCTTTTAAATAAAGATGTTGAGGGTAGTAAAATTTCTTTCAATTTAACTAAAATTAGTACTTCTTCAGAACTTAGAGGTGCAGAAGATAGACTTAAACAAGCTGAATTATCTGTAAAACAAAGTAAAATGTTGGCCAACTTCCTCGAAGTTAAAGCTCCATTAGATGGAGTTGTCAGTAAAATTTACATCAAGAAAGGTGACTATGTTGCTCCTGGAGCGATGGTTTTCGATATTTTCGAGGACACCAATAAAGAAATAGAAATTTTAGTTGACCCTAAAAATATTTCTAAGTTTGTTATTGGCAATCCGGTCGAAATTAAAATAAATAGTGGTGATAACAAGAATGTTACTGGAAAAGTTGGAAACATATTTCCTACAGCAGACCAGTCTACTCATCTTATTCAAGTTATCATTCTTGTTGATGATGGTTCAAATATTGAGTTAATGCCTAATGTCATAGCGGAAGTTTTTGTTCCTGTTGATTTGTCCCAAGACATATATATTCCATTAAAAAGTGTTTTAGTACGCAATGATGGAAACTATGTTTATATTTTGGAAAACGGTAAAACAACAAAAAAAATTGTTAAGTTGGGAGATTTGTATGGTTCCAATGTACACATCACAGAAGGTCTTAAACTGGGAGATATTTTAATTACCGAAGGTCAAAGAACTTTAGTTGATGGGGAGTTTGTGGAGATTATTACCGATTAATAACTTACGGATTCGCCACTTATAAATTCAAATGCCGATCTAGCAGCATAGCATCCTTCGGCTGCAGAAATAATAGCTTGGTTAAAATCGGAATTAGTGACGTCACCTGCAGCATAGAGCCCTGGAATATTGGTTTTACTGTCTTTATCGATAACGATTTCTCCTTTTTGATTTAAGTTTGCACCTAAATCTCGGGCTATTTTTGATTCCGGTAATTGTCCAATGGCGATAAAAGCTCCGTCTACTTTGAGCTCACCTTTATCGTTTTTGAATATCATTTTTTCCAATTTGTTTTCACCAACAAATTCTTCAACTTCCGTCTCGGTTAAAACTTCAATTTTTGAATTTGCCAATATTCTTTGCTTGTTTATTGGTTCGGGATGGATCTCGGCTTTTCTGTAAATTAAATAAACTTTTTCACAAATATCAGCCAGCATCAAAGCTTCTTTGGCAGCTGAATCTCCACCACCGATGATGGCGGTGACTTTATTTTTGTAGAAAGCACCATCACAAGTCGCACAATAGGAAACTCCACGGTTGGCTAATTTTTCCTCTCCGCGAGCGTTGAGTTTTCTGTGTTCGGAACCTGTGGCCAGGATTAAAGTCTTGGATTCGGTTTCTCCTTTGTGAGTTGTTAGTAAAAATCCATTAGTTGTTTTTTTAACATCTTTTACTTTTGTGTATTGAATTTCCACTCCTACCATTTTGGCGTGATCTAAAAATTTATCACCCATTTCCGGTCCGGAAATACTCCCAAGTCCAGGATAGTTTTCCACGATATGAGTTGTAGTGATAAGTCCACCCGGCATTTCACCAAAAACAATGGTTTTGAGTCCATATCTGGCTGTATAAATACCAGCGGAGAGTCCAGCACATCCTGTGCCTATAATAGCTACATCATACATATTTGAATAAGTTAAAATTTATTAAGCATGAGTATTATATAGATAAAATTCGAATGACGAAATCCGAATTACAAATCAATTAGAAGGATTGACTCATTGTTATGTTTGATATTGGTTTGTTATTTGAGCTTTGTCATTCGAATTTTTGACGGTAGAATTTTGAATTCTATCGTCTTTATGGTATCTTTTTGTCGTCCAGATTTTTATAAAAACATGAGCTTTAATCCCAAATATATTGAGCTTAGTAAGATGTCCGATTCTCAAGTTTCGGAAGTCTTAAAAGAATGCAAAGTCGGTTTGACTGTTATAGAAGCGAGAAAAGTGGAAGAGATGATCGGGAGAGGACCCACTGAAACTGAATTAATTATGTTTGGTATCCAAGGATCTGAACATTGTTCATATCGAAGTTCCAGAGATCATTTAAAAAAACTTCCTACTAAAGGTGGTTTTGTAATGGTTGGCGTTGGAGAAGATTCGGGGATTGTGGAATTGACGCAAGATAAAAAAGGTAGAAAATATGGAGTTGTATTGGCTCATGAAAGTCATAATCATCCGTCGCAAATTGTCCCTTACGACGGATGA
>Ga0209016_1000384_pt1 | contig 54150 bp, 49 predicted proteins | sample EPASupsiteSAE305_FD_187265 | JGI IMG/M metagenome (GOLD analysis project Ga0209016, IMG submission 187265) | Bioremediated contaminated groundwater microbial communities from EPA Superfund site, New Mexico - SAE3-05 (SPAdes) (version 2) | ecosystem: Environmental > Aquatic > Deep subsurface >... | reverse complement strand
GCCAATACATCAAGAATCAGAGAGAACATCATCACGAGAATCAAGGGGTATTACCCCTAGATACGACCGGGGGCGTCTAGCCCCCCAAAACAAAGCCACCGGCCGTATGGCCGGTGGTTGTTTACTTTTTAGGGGGGGGTACCAGAGACTTAATAAGTATGATATTATAAAAGTATATACCTGTTAATAAAATAGACAGAATGTCGGTTGTTTTAAAGAAAATTATGATTATCAAAAAAGTAAGAAGGGATATCACCCGTTGTGTTTTTATTTGCTTGACTGCTGCCGTTTTCGGTATTATCTTTTTAACGCCGTCAACAGCTCAAGCTGCTTATAGAGATACAATTGGAGCCGAAGGAACACTTCTGTATTATTGGCCGATGGACGAAGCGGCCGGGACGACAACTTTAAATGCCGCTGTCGGCGGCACGGCGATTACTCTTTCCGGCGCAACTGCGGGAGCAAGCGGACAGATAGACGGAACGGCTGTATATTTTGATGGAGTAAATGATTATGGAGTAACAGCATCGAATATAAATTTAACAGCTTATAATAAGATAGCTGTCGAGGGGCTGTTTTATTTTAATTCTTATGACAATACTGACAGACTTGCTTATCGATTCGGTTCGACATATAGCACACCAGGATCATTTCATCTTAATCCTAATTCTTCGTCTCCATCAGGGACGCTCTTCTCTTGGTTGTATGGTAGTGCCATGTCTTCGGCTGCGTATACTCGGCCATCGGCAGCGGCCTGGCATCATATTGTTGCAATCTATGATATGAGCACGAGTACGAATGAAGTTGATTTATATATTGATGGTGCTTTGCAGTCGGTTTTATCGCGGCCGGCAAATACTGATAATGTTGGTCATTTTGGCAATTTGCCGCTCACGCTCATGAGCAATATAGGCGTATCCTATTTTAATCAGGGCAAGATTCAGCACTTAGCGGTTTATAGTAATTTAAGTTCGGATCGAATTTTAGCACATTCCCAGGTAGCTTTAGCGGCGGCATTATCAGCTGGCGTATTATCTGAAGATTCTCATGCCGCTACTTCAACGACAGTCTCGTGGACGGCGGCTGTCGGTGGAGTTTCCCCGATAACCGCACAGCTGCAGCGGAGTCCGGCCAGTGCTGGTACATGGTCGGATGTGAGCGGAGCGACGACTAGTCCAACTACGGATTCCGGGGTTTCATCTTCAACAGCTTATGATTACCGTGTCGTATATACAGATGCTTCATCGACAGCTGCTTATTCTAATACCGTCACGATAACTACTGACGCAGCCGCTACTACGACAACCTATACTGTCCAGCAAGCTGATTTCTGGGATAACGGTTATGATAATGTTGCCGTACCGCGCCAGTCATCATTTTCGAGATTTATTTTTACTACAGATGCTGCTAGTGTAGTTGTCACCGGTAGCACTACTATGCAAGCGGCTTATCCGACCTTCGCGCATTTAGGAGTTAGAGTAGATGGGGTCGATCAATCTCCTTTAATATTTACAGCTAATGGTTCTCAGAGTTTTACTGTTAATTTAGGCAGCTCTAGTACCACAAGAACTGTTGAGATTATCAGTGGCGCGCAAAGTAAGCCGTCTAGCGCCGTGATTGGTACTTTTATAAACAGTGTAACCTATATAAACTCCGCTACCTTTAATATAGTATCGCCGGTTATTTCAAATCGTAAGTTGTTTTATGGCGATAGTATTTCGGTGGGCGGTAATGCGACCAATCCGGAAAGCGCCGGCTATATCCCTTTATTAAGAAATACCTATAGCCATAACATCATGCTTGAAGGTTGGGGGTATCGTTCTCTCTATGAAGATACAAATACCTCCGGGATCCGTAGTGCTTTTGTTAGCCGTATCGTCAGCTATAATCCGACAATTTTTTGGTTAGCAATCGGTACTAATGATTATGGTTTAAATAGATGGAGTGCCGCTAATTTTGGCGCCGCTTACGCGGCCACTTTAGATGATTTACATGCGGCTTTGCCGTCGCTTAAAATAGTTTGTCAGACACCTTTACTTAGAAACTCCGAAACAGCCAATACTTTTGGAAATACAACTAGTGATTATCGTAGCCAAATAGTTAACGTTTGCACTGCTCGTCCATGGACGTTTTTAATTGACGGATCTGCTATTTTAACTACTTCTGATCTGGCCGACGGCGTCCATCCTTCCACTTCCGGACACGCTAAATATGCTTTGAAAAACAATGATTTTTTAACAATAACACCGACAGTTTCGTCTGTTACCGCCTCATCCGTTGCTTCATCATCCGCTGTTTTTAACGGGACTATCAATACTATAGGTAGCACGACGCCTAATGTTCGCGGTTTCATTTATGGTCTAACCACTAATTATGAAATCGGTACTACCACCGAATCAGGATTATTCAGTACGGGCAGTTTTAGCGCCACTATCTCCGGTTTAACCCCAAATTCCACATATCACTATAAATCGTATACGACTAATCTCGCTGGCACAGTTTATGGCAGTGATCAATCATTTACTACCTTAGCTTTACCAACTGCCGCTATGGCCACTTCTTCTAGCGGCATGCCTGTAGCCTGGACAGTCGCTCCCGCCGCTCCAGCCGGCGGCTTCAGTGTTTCTGTCTCGCCGATGGCAGTGGCCGCTGAGACAGCGACTCTAAATTTCAACGCCGGCACCGATGTCAAAAAAATGGCTATATCTTTCACGGAAGATTTTAGTCAAACTAGCCTGGAAGACTATAGTCCGACCGTTCAGCTGGATATCTGTTCTCGGCTCGGACAAAATAATTGTTCCACCGGAGAATATGCCGTTTATATAAAATTCTATACTGCTGCCGGTGTCGCTTCCGAGACTATTTCCACAACAGTTAAAGTATCTCCTGATAATTCTACCGTTTCCGGTTCAAGCTCGGTAGTCAGTGCCCAAGCTGTTAGCGGTACAATTTCCCAATCCCTCTCCGCCCGCCTCTTCGGAAGAATATTGCTCCAAGTCGAATCTCATGGCGAAGCCTGGTATGTTAACCCCGAGAACAACCGGAGATACTATCTCGGTCGCCCCAGCGACGCTTTTAGTATCATGAGAGAACTCGGTCTCGGAGCGACCACTAAAGACATTAAATCATTTACCAATATAACCGCCCCCAAACGCCTTTCCGGCAGAATATTACTTCAGGTTGAAGATAAAGGCCAGGCTTACTATGTTAATCCGCTTGATTTAAAGCTATATTATCTCGGTCGTCCCGCAGATGCCTTCGCTTTAATGCGTTCTCAAGGACTGGGAATAACTGATAGTGATCTGGGGAGGATAAGGGAGAACGGGAAGTAATAAAACGTATAATGACTACAAAAAATACCTTCCTCCGCCAGCTGGCGAAGGGAGGTATTTTGTATAGGCAAAACCCGCCGGCTTTAGCCGGCGGGTGCGTTTGAAGGCGAAGCCGTGTTAATATAAAATCACCCCCGTCTGGCTAGGAAGGAGGTGATTTTTATGCCCAAAAACGGTAGGCTATACCGTCTGGATTACTCAACATACCGTTGTGAGTATCATTTGGTCTGGACTACTAAATATCGAAATAAGATAATGTCCGATAAATATATTAAATAATGTTTATGGACAATAATCAAGTCCATCTGCCAGTGGAAACATTGGCCGCTCTTCGCTTGGCACATCGGTGATGAACACATCCATCTTTATATCTCTATTCCTCCGAAGTATTCCGTCTCTTATGTCATGACAATTCTCAAAGCCAAATCTTCCGCCTGAATCAAAAAGAAGAACAAGAAAATACCTCCGGGAAGCTTTTGGTCAAGAGGATACTTTGTGTCGACGATTGGAATTAATGAAGTGATGGTGAGCCAATACATCAAGAATCAGAGAGAACATCATCACGAGAATCAAGGGGTATTACCCCTAGATACGACCGGGGGCGTCTAGCCCCCCAAAACAAAGCCACCGGCCGTATGGCCGGTGGTTGTTTACTTCACGATTTAATTAAAATTTAAAATATTTGTCGGTATTGAGGTCATCGCTCCATTCTTTAGTTTTCCCGGCGGTCGGCCTATAGATAATCCTTAAGGAATTGATGCGCGATCCGGCTTGTCTCTGCACGAGCAGATTATAAGCCCCGGCCGGCATCTGCGCGTTTAATCTATCAGGTAGACTATAACTCAGAGCCGCGCTGGCGTTAGTTCCCGGCTCTATGCTCCAAAAGAACCCGAAGACGGTTTTATTGAGGCCAGGGTCATCGTTAACGCTTATATCGGCGTTAGCTTCATCAACCCCCTTAAGGCTGATCAGACGGCTTCCTAGAGGCGCGTAGACCCGCGTATAGCTGCGATAGCGGGTAGTGCGCCAGTCAAATCCGCCCTCATGGGTGTAATCAAGACGAACAGTGGCATTCAAGCCTTTATCATCTTGGCTCAGAGTGTAAGAGATGTCTTTCTTAATGACCGCATCGCTTTTAAAAGCTCCTAAATTTGCGTCTACAACCATCAGATAATCGCTATCGGCTTGTTTTAGCTCTCCGCCCATGCCGACTTCCCTTCCCAGGCTCTGCCAACCGGCATTCGGAAAATAAGCTTGGATATTTTTTTCCGTGATATTATTGTCAATTATTTTTACGAGCTCGCTGAGCTGGTCGGCGCTTAGTTTGAATAAGCGGCTCCTCAGTTCGCCCATTAATTCATCGACGATATCTTTGCGGTCCCATGACGATATCGCTTGGTCTTTGTAAGCGATTTCTACATTGTATTGCAGCAGAGGCTGGAAATTCGTGGCATCGTAAGTTTCGCCGCGCACCGTTATCGGCCCGACCAGGTTAAGCAAATCGCCGACAAAGTCCGGAGTAATGGCGACAATGCCGGTGAAAGGCGCCACGGCGTTTCCGACCGCTTCGTTTTCTCCCTGATAAATTGAGGCCACTTGAGCGGCGGCGGTCGGCCAATCAGGAGACCAATTGGAATCGCGGAAATACCATTTCTCCACTTTTAAATATTTTTTTAAAGGTTCCGGTGCTTCCAGAGTCCATTTGTCAGACCGCGCGGCCGGCATATCGATATGATAACTGTCGTCGGTATCAATGGTTAATATCTCCCCGTTTCTAGTTTCTAAGATGCCATAGACGCCGATGAAGCCGCCGGTCGGGCGCAGTTCATCATTGTTCTGGAGAATGAGCAAGAAGCGGCTGGTGTCGGGATAACCGGCTAAAGCCGGCAGGAGTTTTATTAAAGGCGTAGTTTTGCTTAGCAGCTCAGAAGCTTGCGCCAGCTCTTGCTTCATGTCGCTTATTTGCCCGTATATCGGCCACAGGATGCCGATTCTATGGATTTTATCCAAGTTGAGCAAGGCTAAATCAATATTAGCCTTAAGGCCGTTTAATTCGGGCTCAGATTCGTAGATTGATTTTATGAAGCGGGCTTTGTCACTTTCCGACAAATCAATAAAACTGCTGACGCCGGCCCCGGCGCTTATTCCGTCAAGCTGGCTGGCAATAGGCAGGCCGCGTTCCAGGGACAGGCTCAAGATATCGGCGGTTTTCAAAAGATATTCCAAGTCATTAATTTGGGTCCTGATAGGGGCAAATTTTTGGATGGCTGGGTTGGAACGGCTAGCGGCCAAGCTGGCTAAAGAAACTTTAAATTCAAAACTGGCTTGAGCTGATAAGGTTTGGGCTTGAGACCAGTCTCTGTTTTTGGCGGCGACGACGGCAGCTGTGATATTATTTTTTCCGGCTAAACCATGTTCCCCGGCGGCTCGCAGATCTTTGTAAGCGCCGCCTAGGGCAATGAGCAGGACGACCAGACCGACGATAACAATAATGAAAGCATATTTTAGGATGAACCAGATAAAGCTGAGCCAGTAGGCGAGATATTTGTTCATATTTTTAAGCCTGTTTATTGATATTATCTATTAAAACGAGCTTTTTCCCTTCCAGGATATTATATAGGAATATATCCATGACATCGCGTCGGTAGCGGTATTCCCTTTCATTCATAATCGTAAAGTTTATTTCGCGTCCCAATTCTTTTTCTAGACCCTTGACGAGCTTTAAAAAAGCTTCATGCCGGATAGTGCCGACTAAAAGCAGGTCGGTTTTAGCCTCCGGATAATTAACGAAAAAGCCGGATAAAACTAAAAGTTTCGGCTGGCAGATTTTTTGCAGATTAATTATGAAGTCTTGGCTGAACAGTATCTGAGTCTTGGCAAACAGGGCTTTTATTTCCGGATAAAGGATAAAACCTTGATTGACGCTGAAATATTTTTTTTGATCGTTCGGCTCGGGTTCGTCTTCTTTGATAACCCCGGTTTTTAACAGATGATCCATTTCTCTCCTTAGGGAATTAAGTGGCAATCCGAAGGCGTGGGCTATTTGTTGTTGGGAGTATTTTTTGTCAGGATAAAGAAAAAAAAGGTTGATGATTTTCACCCTGGTTTCTGAGCCAAAAAGCGCATTGAGCATATTTCTTTATTTATGGATTTATAGTATAATATTCATAAGAAACAGTCAAACTAAAAAATTGGGCTGATTCCCCTTTTTCTTATGTATAATAAGATTTCTTCAATTATTTTGAACTCCGCTAAGGCCGTTGGCTTGAGCGATATTTTTGTCGCCCAGCCCGACATTCTTAAAGAAAATCAAGCCGGCAAGATTTTTGTAGTTGCCGATATCGGCGGAAAAAAAATTGAAGGCCAGAAAATTTTTGACTTTTTAATCATGGCTCTGAGCGACAACTATTATAACGATGAAAAAATATTGTTTAAAGATAAGATACCGGGGCTGAAGATAGAAAATATCTTTGAAGCGGCCGTGACTAAGACTAACCGCGATTTGGCTGATTTTTTGGTTAACGAACGCATTAGGCTTAATCCCGCCACCACTAATTTAACCATCGGAGTTGTTTACGAGAATAAAATCTATTTCGCCAACTTTGGGCGCAACCGGGCGCTGCTAGTTTTCCGCCGCGCTGATGAATACGAAATTATCAATGTGGAGGCGAACGCGGCCGAAGCTCTAGTGGATACTAATGCATCGGAGACGGCTCCGTCGCGCGCTCCTAAATTATTCTCTTCGGTTATCAGCGGGGAAATCCCGACTTTTTCTTACTTCGTATTCAGCAATGAAGCCTTGCCTGAATATTTGTCGGGCAAGGAAATGACCAATATTATCACTAAGCTTCCGCCGCAGGCCGCCGCCGAACAGATTAAAAATGTCTTGGCCAAGGTTAATACCTATATTCCTTTCTTAGGTATAATTATCAAAAATACGATCGGCTTGGCCAGTCAAGAAACAAAGGATGATCTGGAAGAGTCTTCAGCCCATAGTTCCATTTCTTCCCTTAATTATACCGAACAAAAAACAGAACGCATGTTGGCCCCGGCCGGCCTTATTAATCTTTCCGGCGTTTTTAAAGGCATCCGGAACAATATCCGGAATTGGCGGGCGGAGCCGTCTCGGCCGCAGAAAAGATATATCCATTCCGAGGAAGAAGACAGGATGTCCCGGCAGTCGCCGATTGATTTGGGTTCCATTAAGAGTCTAAATACCGCCCGCTTGGAATCTTTTTCCAAGCCGGATAAAATTTTCTTTAAAAAGCGGACAGGTGTTATTGGCGCGTGGTTTAAAAATGTCGGCGCCATTTTAGCCGCTCTCTTCGGCGGCCGCTTGTGGTCCGGCCTGGGGCAAGGCTTGAGGCGTTGGATGTCGTCTTTAAATAAGAAAAACCGTTTGCTTTTTGTCGTTCTCGGCTTGGCTCTTGTCGTTTTGGCGGCCAGTATCGTTATGACCAAAATAAATCATCAACGGGCGCTTGAGGAGGCTAATTTCAATAGTTTGGTAACGGCTATCAGTGATAAAGAAAATGAAATCGCTTCTCATTTGTTATATAAGGATGAAAACGGCGCCGCCGGAATTCTGACGGAAGCGCAGGCTTTGTTGGATACCCTGCCCCGGGACAGTGAAGCCCATAAAGCGGCTTATCAAGATTTAGCTCTTAAGCTCTCTTCAACCGCGGAAAAAATTCAAAAGATAATAAAGATTGCTCAAGCCGATAAGGTCGGCGATTTGATCGGTCTGGGGATTAATAATTTGGTTTTCGCCGATGGCCAGGTGTATGCGGCCGGAGGATTTTCAATTTATGCTATTTCCGTTGACGCCCCCTCTTCCTCCCAGATAAAGATCACCGGAGCGGATCACTTGTCCGAGCCATATTATTACAAAGATACCGCTAATGTTTCTCATATATATTATCGAGATACCGCTAATATTGTTGATTTCATCGTTAAAAATAAGACCAGCAATCTCATCAGCACCGCCAATATGGAAGCGGCGAACAGCTTGACCGGATTCAAGATTTTTACCAATACGCCTAAATTATATTCTTTAGCTAAAGACAAAAATCAGATTTATGTCTATGCCAAAAATTCCCAAGGTTTCAGCGCTAAAGCTGATTGGCTGAAGGATAGCGCCGATTTGAGCCAGGCGGTAGATTTGGGAGTAGACGGTTCCATTTATGTCTTAAAAGCGGACGGCCAGGTTTTGAAATTTTATACCGGCCAAGCGGTAGATTACGGATCAACGGCTTTGTCTCCGATTATGATTAATGCCGATAAACTGGTAGTGGGCAATAAATATTTATATATCTTTGAAGCTTCTTCCAAACGCTTGGCCGTTTTATCCAAAGAGACCGGCGCCTTGGTTAATCAGTATGTCGCGGAATCTTTAGTTCAACCCAAGGATGTGACTATTGATGAAGCTGGAAAAGCCGCTTATTTCTTGGATGGCGAGGCGGTCTGGAAGATCCAATTGAATCAGTAGCCCTTAAGAATATTTTGACACAACAAAAAACTGGCCCTTGAGAGGCCAGTTTTTTATCGGGAAAGTAATTATTTTAAAGTGACTTTAGCGCCAGCTTCTTCTAATTTCTTTTTCATGGCTTCGGCTTCGGCTTTCTTGACGCCTTCCTTTAAAACTTTAGGAGCGCCGTCAACTAAGTCTTTAGCTTCTTTCAAGCCCATTTCGGTCAATTCGCGAACCGCTTTAATGACGTTGATTTTGCTGGCACCGCCATCGGTGATCTCCACGTCAAAAGCGTCCTTCTCTTCAACCGCGGCCACGGCACCGGCAGCCGGAGCCATCATCATGGCCGGAGCGGCGGCGCTAACGCCGAATTTTTCTTCCAAGATCTTAACGAGTTCCGCTAAGTCCAGAACGCTCATCTTTTCAATTTCGCCGACCAATTTTTCAAATTTAGCCGGAACGACTACATTTTTCTCTTCCATACTTTTAAAATTAAATATTATTAATTAATTATTTTTTTTCTTCAATTGCTTTCAAGACATTGACCAAGTTGCGCAGATTGCCGGCCAGCGCGTTAACGAATCCGGAAATCGGGGCGTTTAAGGAACCGACCATTTTGGCGTATAATTCAGTCTTGCTCGGTAATTCCGACAAGGCCTCAACTTCATTCTTGGAAAGCAGCTTCCCTTCCAAAATTCCGCCTAAAAAGAAAATCCTGTTTTCCTTGTCTTTGTCTTTACGGAAAGTGCCTAAAATTTTAGCCGGAGCAACCTCATCTTCGTAAGAAAAAATAGCCGCGAGTTTGCCGTCAAAATCTCTGACATTGATATCCATTTTATTTTCTTTCAAGGCTAAACTCATTAAGGTCTTTTTGGCAACATAATATTCGCTGCCGGCCTCTCTTAACTTATCGCGCAAAGCTTCATTGTCTTTGACTCCGAAAGCGTTAAAACCCGCGAATACCATAGACTTGGACTTTTTGATTTTCTCGTTTAGATTGCGAAAAATTTCCCCTTTTTGAATTTTGTTCTTTGGCATATATATCTATAATAATAAAAAATCCCTGGCTAGCCATGGACATATAAGAGAAAATACTTAGAAATAAAGTATTTATAACCTCGGCAAGACTTATAATCGGCAGGCTTGATAACCCGAGCGAAAAGCTGGCTGTCTATGGCAATATTTTGTTATGTTAATATATTAGCAAATTATAAAGTTTTGTCAAGCGGTTGCTAGGCAGTTATTATATGGTTTATTTAATTGCTGTTGACTATTGTTATTTTTTCTAGTATTATTTAATATTAGTGTAAAAATAATTTTTTCTTTAACAATCTAAATGATGGATGATATGAAAAATTGCGGAGTTTTGTGTTTTGACTGTGATGGCGTGGTTGTTAATAACACCATACTAGGGTTTGAAAGAGTCAATAGGTTTTTGAGGTATGTAGGTTTAGCGCCTATTTCAACCGAGTTTTTAAGGATGCATTGGGGAATGAAGTCAAATGATTTGTTTGACATTATTTGTAAAACCCAAGGTGCCAGTCCGAAGCAGATCATTGCCTATAAAAAAAAGGAAAAAGAAGAGACTATGGGCGGTTATGTTGATCCTCGTTTTGTGAAATCATTGCTGGTAGCTAAAGATATTGGTTTTTTAGTAGCAATGATTACTAGTCGAAGCCGGTATGATCTGAAAAAGTACGCTGGGGAGATAAATTTAGATCTGAATATCTTTTCCCATGTTCAAACTATTGATAATTACCATGAGCATAAACCGAGTGGCAAGGTTTTTAATCCTCTTTTCAGGCACGCACTTCAGACAGCCGGGTATAAGCCGGAAAATGTTATTTATTTCGGCGATACAGTTCAGTATGACTATGGCGCCGTTAAAAATGCTCAGGCTAACGGGGCAATGGTAAAATTTGTCGGAGTATGTTCTGGTATACATACTTTTGACGAGTTTGTTGCCGCCGGATTGAACGAAAAACAGATTATTCCTAGCCATGATGTCATGCCATTTTTTTTGGATATGCTTATCCGTGGTCATAAAATCAGCCAGTTTTAGAACAATTTAAACGGAAAACAAAACCGCCCCAATAAACAGGGCGGTTTTTTATTAAGCTTTATATTTTAAAATCTCTTATTTTACCTCATAGTTTAAAGTGACTTCCACCTTAATTTCATTTTGGCCGGATTGGATAGACGGAGCCGATAAGGCATCGGCGACGCCGGTGGCTGATAATTCCATCTTGGCGTTGGTATAGGCAATCGGGCTGATTATCGGAGAAGAGTTTTCGTAGACGCTTTTTACTTCTCCTAGTTTCATGCCGGATTGTTCGGCAATCATCATCGCTTTTTCTTTGGCTTTTTCAATCGCCAGTTCTCTGGCCTGGTTTTTCAGTTCATATTCATCGTCAATGGTAAAACTGATATTACCTATTTGGTTAGCTCCTTGTTCGGTGGTTTTGGCGATGACGTCACCGATTTTATCAAGATCGCGGATTTTTAAGGACACATTTTGTGAAACCTCATAACCGCTTAACTCCTGTCCCCGATTTTCAGTCCAGTTATAAACGGGGTTGAGGGCGTAGCCGCTGGTTTTAATGTCTTTTTCTTCAATGCCCAGAGATTTGACCGCCGCGATAATCGCGTTCATTTTATCGGTGCTGTCTTTAGTCGCTTCGGCCGCTGTTTTTTTAACGCCGGTCCTAAGTCCGACCTCCAAATTGGCTATATCGGCCTTAGCGTAGACCGTGCCGCTGCCGGTAACCGAGAAGCGGTCTTGATTATTAGTTTTTCCGGCCATTACCAGGGCGATAATGACGATGGCGGTGACCGCCAAAATTCCTAAAGTCGTTAGGAAAACGTAGATTTTTTTCATATTTTTTAATTAATTATTTTTTCTATTCTTTCATTATAGCGTATTATTCATTTTTGAGCCAGTGGTTTTAGGAACAATCTTTTTAGATATTCGCCCGTGGTTGGCGAAACGGTGCGCCTCTTCCCTGAGTTTCAATAGGCTAGGTTTAATATTTTCCGCCAAATCGCGCCACGCTTTTTTCATTTCCGGAGTGAATACCAGTTTATCTCCGCCGAATTTGGAAATGCCCACCAAGGGAATATTTATGTTATTGGCCTTAAAAACTCGGGACAGGAAACTTATCTGAGGCGAGCCGCCGTCTATCATGATCAGTTCCGGCCAGACCCACTCCCTATGCTTAAAGCGGCGCAGGAGCATTTCGCTTAAAGCGCGTTCGTCATCTCCGGCCGGCGCTTCTTTAATTTTGAATAAGCGGTATTCCCGTCTGGCCGCTTCCCCATTTTCAAAAACGACCATGGAACCGTAGCTTTCTTTGCCGGCATGATGAGAAATATCATAGCCCTCCAAGCGGTGGACTATGCGTTCGCCCAAATTATCTTCGCGCGCCAAAAGAGCCACATCCTGGATATGCTTGAGCGCTTTGATTTTATCGGGATTCTCTTTTTTAAGCTTATTGATCAAACGTTTTTTTTCTCCGGAAAGGAGAAGAATTATATTATTAATGTTTTTTTGGTAATCTTTTTTGGAAATTGCGCCCACGCAAGCGCCCGGACATAAGTCGATTTGATAATCAAAACAGGCTTTGCTCTCTGGGTTGCTGGGACTGCCGGCCTGGGCGCAGGTACTGTAGGGAAAAATGCGGCGTATCAGCCTCAAGGCGCCTTGGATAAGATAGAAGGATTGATAGGGGCCGAATATTTTAGCCTTGGCCGCGGGAAATTTCTTTAAATCCGTGGCTCGGACAATAAGCGGTTTGGGAAAGTCTGTTTTAGGAATGACGACATAGATGAAAGAGCGGTCGTCTTTATCTTTAACATTGTATTTGGGCCAATATTTCTTTATGTTCTTGGCTTCTAGAATTATCGCTTCCAATAAGGTTTCCGTTTCTTCATATTTTATATCGGCGGCTTGGGCGACCATTTCCGCGATTCTAGGATCAATATCTTTTTGAAAATATTGGCTGAGGCGGTTTTTTAAGCTGGTAGCGCGGCCGATATATAAAATTTTTCCTGATTTATTCAGCCAGAAATAAATGCCGGGTTTTTTGGGAATGGCGCTTAGCTTATTTTTTAAATTTAGGCTCATAAAGATAATTTTTAAGATCTATGCGGCCATTTTTGACGGCTACGCCTTCCTTTCTAAGCATGTCTGTCTTTTTGGCGCTGCCCCGGGCAAAGCCGCCGACTTGGCCGTTAGAGCGGATAACGCGGTGGCATGGAACCTTGGGCGCGTAAGGGTTCTTATTTAAAGCGTTGCCGACGGCGCGGCTGGAATGAGAATTTTTCAAAGCCCGGGCGATTGCTTGATAAGTGGAGACATGTCCGCGCGGTATCAAGGCCGTTATTTTATATACTTTTTCTGTAAAATTAGCCATATACTCTTATTATTATCCTTCTAAAAAATAATATTAAAACAAGGAAAAGCATTTCGGAAAAAAATTTTGACCCGTAGTCGCAAGTTACGGGTTTTTTTATTTACTGATTAAACCGAATCGCCGGATTCGTAAATTATTGCAAATATTTTTTTAGATATTGTCCGGTGACGCTGTCCGGTTCGCGAATTATATCTTCCGGAGCGCCGGATGCGACCAAGCGTCCGCCTTCTTCTCCGCCGTCCGGACCCAAGTCAACAATATAGTCCATCGCCTTGAGCATATGCATGTTGTGCTCTATCACCAGCACCGAATTCCCTTTCTCCACCAATTTATTTAGCACCGATAGAAGCATATCAATATCGTAATAGTGCAATCCGGTCGTCGGCTCGTCTAAAAGATAAAGGGTTCTTTTACCGAGAGTGTGAGTTAACTCTTTGGCAATCTTGATTCTTTGCGCTTCTCCGCCCGATAAGGTCGTGGCGCTCTGGCCGATTTTCAAATAACCCAGTCCGACCGATTGCAGGACTTTCAGCTTGTCGGTAATGAAATAATTGCCCTCAAAATGTTCAATGGCTTCATCAATAGTCAGGTCCAGGATTTCGGCGATGTTTTTCCCCTTGTATTTTACTTGCAAAGTTTCCCGGTTAAAGCGTTTGCCGCGGCAGACTTCGCACTCTACCAAGACTGGCGGCAGGAAATGCATCTCTATCAGATTGGCTCCGGCTCCTTCACAGGCCTCACAGCGCCCGCCTGGACGGTTAAAAGAGAAACGTCCGATAGAATAGCCGCGTTCGCGGGATTCGGGCAAGGAAGCGAAGAAATCGCGGATAGGAGTAAAGATGCCGGTGTAGGTCGCGGGGTTGGAACGGGGCGTCCGGCCTATAGGCGACTGGTCAATAACCACGACTTTATTGATATACTCGGCGCCTTTGACCTCTTTGACTTGTTCCAGCTTGGCTTTGCCGGGACGGTTCTTGATATGAGTGATATTTTTGTAAATGATGTCATATAATAGCGATGATTTGCCGCTGCCGGAAACGCCGCTGATGCCGACTAGGCGTCCAAGCGGTATATCCACATTTAAATTTTTTAGATTATTGGCGTAAGCGCCGCGTATTTTAAGAGCGCCGTGGTTTTGTTCCCGGCGTTTGGCCGGAAGGGATATTTCCCTTTGGCCGCTAAGATACTGTAGAGTCAGCGATTTTTTTAAAGCTGTTTTATTTTTTTCGTCTTTTAGCAGATCTTTAGTGGCGCCGATAGCGACGACTTCTCCGCCATGGACTCCGGCCAAAGGTCCGAGGTCCACCAGGTAATCCGATTCCAGAATTGTCCTTTCGTCGTGCTCCACGATAATAACCGTATTGTTTTTGTCTCGCAGAGCTTTCAGAGTATCAATCAAGCGATCGGTATCGCGTTCGTGTAAGCCGATAGTCGGTTCATCCAGGACATACAGAGTCCGGGACAGATGCGAACCGATTTGCGATGACAGCCGGATACGCTGGGCTTCCCCGCCTGATAAGGTATGGGCTTCGCGGTCTAGTGATAAATAATTCAAGCCGACTTTAAGCAAAAATTCCAAGCGGCTGATAATCTGGACTACCACGTTTTCGGCGATAGCCCGTTGGCGCTTGGTCATCTTTTCAAAATAAGCATTGAAAAAAGACAGGGTTTTCTTGAGAGGCAAAGCCGATATTTCCCCGATATTCTTGTTGTTTATCCGGACCGATAACGCTTCCGGCCGCAAGCGCTGGCCGTTGCATTCCGGACATTTTTCTGCGCCGAAGATATTGGTGCGTCCGAGACCGTTGCATTCCGGGCAAGCGCCATGGGGGGAGTTGAAAGAAAATAAGCGCGGCTCCACTTCCGGAAAGGAAAAACTGTCGTTCGGACAGGTCCAGTTAGCCGACAACAGGAATTCTTGATCTTTAAATTTGGCGATCACCAGACCTTTGCTGTATTCCAAAGAATTCTCCACGGCTTCAAACAGGCGCGTCTGATCGTTGAGCATTATCTTGTCAATTACGATATCAATGTCGTGCTTTTGTTTCGGCGCCAGCTTGACTTGTTCCCGCAGAGAATGAACCTTGCCGTCAATCCGGGATTCGCCGTAGCCGAGGGATAAGTAGTTATACAGGATCTGGTAGTATTCGCCTTTGCGGTCGCGTACTATCGGCGCTAAGACCGTCACATATTCTTCCTTTAAGTCGCCGCCACGATTAATAACGATATCCACCATTTCCTCCACGCTTAATTTTTCAATCTTGGTGCCGCAAACCGGGCAGAAGACTTCGCCGACGCGAGCGTATAGGACGCGCAGGTAATCATAGATATCGGTGAGCGTGCCGACGGTAGAACGGGGGTTATGGGAAAGGGCTTTCTGATCAATGGAGATTGACGGCGCCAAGCCGATTATTTCATCCACATCGGCCGGTTTTTTCTGGCCCAAGAATTGGCGCATATAGGGGGATAAAGACTCCACATATTGCCTTTGCCCTTCGGCAAAAATAGTATCAAAAGCCAGCGACGATTTGCCGCTGCCGGAAACGCCCGTAATAACCGTTAGCTTATTATGGGGTATTTCCAAGTTTATATCTTTAAGATTATGCATCCGCGCTCCGCGGATAATCAGTTTTTCCGTCTTATCTTTATCTGGCATATTTTATCTAATTTTATAGAATGTTATACAAAGTCGCTATCTATGAGCGGATTTTTTATTATATAAACGGATTTGGGTCGTCAAAAGTGATGCGATTAGTTTTATAATTTATGATATCGAGTGGTGTGCCATATTTCTTATTGTATAGAGTATCGACGGAGCAGAATAAAGCTTGAGCATAATCAAATTCTAATTTTTCGCTGGCGGATTTAACTTCTTTCTCGGATTTCCCTTCTACCTCGACATAAGGTTCAAGATAGGGCCATTCATCAATAGTCACTTCAACGCCGTCCAATATCCATAATTCGCGATAGCTTTCTTGATAGGCTTTCTGCCTGGCGCCGATGCTTTCCAAAAATTTAACTCCTTCGGCAAAATTATCAATCTTAAGGTAGATTTCCTTTTGATCCTCTATCTTATCACCGTTAACAACCTTTAAGCTCATAGTTGTCTTATCCCCTTCGTCGCGTACTCTTAACCAGCCGCCAGGGATTTCGTGTCCGGTCGGCAATTCAAAAACAATCCTTTTCATCAAGAAATTCGGCTTGATTAAAGTTGCTCCGGCTTTTTTAAGCCGGCCGCGGATTTCGTCTTTATTAATATTGATAAAAGTTGCTTCGTATTCTATGTTCATATTTTTTATTTTTCCACGGTATCCAAAAAATCTTCAATCTCCTTTTCAATATTTGTCGGGGTAATTCTATGTTTTGCATTATAAGCCAGTTGTTTCTCTCGTCGCCGTTCCGCTTCTTTAATCGCTTTTTTGATTGAAACGGTTTTTTTATCGGCGTAAAGAATAATTTTCCCTTTCACGTTTCTGGCCGCCCGGCCCATGATTTGCATCAGCGAGGTTTCACTGCGCAGGAAGCCTTCGCGGTCAGCGTCTAAAATAGCCACCAAGGTTACTTCCGGCAAATCCAGGCCTTCGCGCAGTAAATTAACGCCGATTAAAACGTCAAACTTCCCTTCTCGGAAATTTTTCAGTATTTCAGTCCTTTCATAAGTTTTAATATCGGAATGCAGGTAATTTGATTTGAATCCCTGGGCATTTAAATAAGTATTTAAATCTTCGGCCTGCTTCTTGGTTAAGGTGTTAATGATTGCTCGCTCGTTTAGGGCGGCAATTTTTTTGACTTCCGCCATCACATCGTTGATTTGGCTATAATTTTCTTGTTTGTTAAAGACCGGCCGGACTTCTATTTCCGGATCAACCAGCCCGGTCGGGCGGATAACCTGTTCGGCAATCTGTTGGGAATGCCGCAATTCAAATTCTCCCGGCGTCGCGGTCGTAAAAATTATTTGGCCGACGCGGGCTTCAAATTCGTTAAATTTCAAAGGGCGGTTATCCAGAGCGGACGGCAGGCGCCAGCCGTATTGGATCAAAGTCTTTTTGCGGGCCTGGTCGCCGTTATACATGCCCCGTATTTGCGGGACGGCGATATGTGATTCGTCTATAATGGTCAGGAAGTCGGGCTTACCGTCTTTCCAGGGGAAATAGGCCAGCAAGGAATCGGGCGCTTCGCCGGCCAGCTTGCCGGTCAGATGGCGGGAATAATTTTCAATTCCGTGGCAATAACCCAAAGTGCGCAGCATTTCTACGTCATATTTGGTCCGCCGTTCCAAGCGCTCCGCTTCCAGAAGCAAACCTTCTTTTTTGAAATAAGCTAGCCGTTCCTTCAATTCTTCCTTAATATTTTTAATGGCCGCTTCTATCTGCGGCGCGGTAGAAACGAAATGTTTCGGCGGAAAAATGACAATTTCTTCCAAATTACCGACAATATTTCTGGTGATATTATCAATAATGGATAAATCGGAGATTTGTTGGCCGTTTAACTCCAGGCGATAGACGACATTTTCCGATTTCGGCCGGATTTCAAAGACATCGCCGCGGACTCTAAATTGACCGCGCTCTATTTCTCCGCTAGTCCTTTCGAATTGGATTTTAATCAACTGTTTAATCAAATCGGCGCGAACCATCGGTTTGCTTTTTTCTAAAACCAATTTCGCTTCCAGATAGCTGGACGGAACGCCTAAGTTGTATATACAAGAGACGGAAGCGACAATAATGACATCGCGCCGGGAAACCAAGGACGAGGTGGCGGCGTGGCGCAAGCGGTCTATCTCCTGGTTGATCATAGCTTCTTTTTCAATGTAGGTGTCGGTTATCGGCATGTACGCTTCCGGCTGATAGTAGTCATAATAGGAAACAAAATAATGGACCGCATTCTTCGGAAAAAAGTTTTTATATTCGCGGTAGAGCTGGGCGGCAAGCGCTTTATTCGGAGCGATGACAAGAACCGGACGGTTAAATTCTTGAATGACATTGGCGACGGTAAAAGTTTTTCCCGAGCCGGTTACCCCTAAAAGTGTTTGATAATCAAAACCCCGCTCCAGCCCGGAAACTAGAGTTTTAATGGCCTCCGGCTGATCGCCGGCGGGCTTAAAATTTGATTTTAATTTAAATAATTTTGGCATTATCTTGATAAAAAGCGAATTCTGATTTTATAATAAAATTAGACGATTGTAAATATATGGTAGCATATTCCGACCATCCTTGAGCAGATTCTTTATTATTTTAACATTTCCTGCCATTTTTGAATCTCGGCCATAAAGCGTTCCTTGCTTTCCGGTTTAATGGCTTGGCCCGGTGGCAATATTTCCGTCAGAGGGTTTATTTTTACGCCATTTTTAACCATTTCAAAATGAACATGCGGTCCGGTGGAAAAGCCGGTGGAGCCGACATAGCCAATAGTCTGCCCTTGTTTGACCTTAGTCCCCTTCTTGACCGCGAATTTGGACATATGGCCGTAGTTGGTCGTATAAGTGCCGTTATGTTGGATTTTAACCATATTGCCATAAGAGCCGTTATAAGCGGCAAAAATGACCGTTCCATCGCCCACAGAGCGAATAGGCGAGCCGTAGGTGGCCGCATAATCAACCGCTCGGTGTCCGGTGGAAACATTGAAGGCTTCCACATATCTTAAGCCGGTGGTGAATCCTGAAGATATGTATTTGAAAGCGACCGGCGCTTTCAAAAACATCTTTTGGACGGAGTTGCCATTTTCATCAAAATAGCTGATGTTGCTGGCATCTTCAGAAAAATAATAGACATTATAAGCTTGACCGGCGTTGGCATAGGTGCCGGCCAGAACCTGTCCCGGCATAACATATTGTCCGTCCAAATATCTTTCTTCATAGACGAATTTAAACGTATCGTCGATCCGCGGATCAAGCGCGAAATCTATGCTCCATTGGAAAGCGTCGGCGAGCTCGATAATTGCGCGTTCGTCAATATTATTTTCCAGGGCGGCGGCATACATGGATGTTTTTACTTCCCCACTTTTGACGACTAAGCGCACTTCATAATCTATCGGTTTCATTTCTGCCGTCCAAGTTCCGGCAGTGTCTTTAACAATATTAACCTCATCTTCGGAGTCAATTTTATAGGTTAGTTTTTTTAGCTCGCTCCAATCAGTATTATAAATCAATTCCAAGTTATGGCCCGCCCTGATTTTTTCCAAACCGTAAATCGGCGCGGACGCTTTAAATATCGCTTCCGCCGTGGAAGTGTCTATACCCCCCTTACCCATCAGTTGACTGTAGGTGTCGCCGCCGGTTATTTCCAATAGTCTTTTGTTTTCTATGGGTTTAGCTGGTATCTCCGCTTGCGCTTGAGAAGCTGACCCATTTTTAGTTTGATAGTTACGGACATGGAAAAATAAACCGAGACCGGCGGCAATAATCAAAGTAGTGGCCATAATTAGGACCCTCCTTTTTTTGTTAAAAGAGCGTTTGTGAAAAAAATGTTTAAACATATCAGTTTTTATTTTTAGAAGCGAATCGAGCCTTCACTATTTCCAGCATTATAATATTAGCCAGAGAGACTGCCAAGACTATCAGCCATGATTTAGCCGATAACGGTTCGGTTTTTAGTAATTTATTTAAAAATGGCCAATACACCGCCGAAGCCAGAAGGATAAGGTCAATCCCGATGGCTATAAATAAATAAGGATTAGTGAACTGTTTTATTTTATGCAGGGGCAGAATAAAACTACGCAGACTAAAAATAGCGGTGACTGATTTGGCCGTTAAAATAGCTACCAATAAAGTTCTTAAATAAGAAATACTCCAGCCTAGGCGGTCCAAATGGGTGGCGCAGTAGTAGAAAAATATTAATAGCAGGATTTCTCTAACAAAACCGACACCAAATAATAAAACCTTCATTTCTCTATTGAAGATAGACTCTCGGCGTCGCATCGGCGGACGAGCCATGACGCCGTCGTCGTTAGTTTCAAAGGCCAGGGAAAAACTGGGAAAGCCGTCATTTAAAATGTTGATCCAAAGAATTTGTGTCGGCAATAAGGCGAGTGGCAAATTAAGAACGATAGACCCGGTAATGAGAATTATCTCCGAGAAACAATCGGCAATGAGATAAGTAACGGATTTTCTGATATTATCAAAAATTATTCGTCCTTGCCTGATGGCGCTCACAATAACGCTGAAATTATCGTCCAATAAAACCATATCGGCGGTTTCTTTGGCCACTTCGGTTCCCGACCCCAAGCAGATGCCGATATCGGCGGTTTTTAAAGCCGGGGAGTCGTTTAAGCCATCGCCGGTCATCGCCACGACCTCTCCGTTGCTTTTCAAAGCGTTAACGATACGCAGCTTATGATGCGGGCTGACGCGGGCATAAACAGAGACGGTTTTAACCAATTCCCGTAACTCATTTTCATTAAGATTTTCTAAGAATTCCCCGCTGATTACGCCGGTGTCGCCCAGATTCATTTTTAATTCTTCCGCAATCGCTTGAGCGGTATTGGGATGGTCGCCGGTGATTATTATCGGCCTGATGCCGGCCTTTTTACATAAAGCGATAGTTTTTTTGGCTTCGCGTCGAAGCGGATCTTTAAACGCCGCCAAACCGATAAAGGTTAAATTTTTATCAATTAAGCCCCATTTCTTATCTTCCGCGCTGGGGTCGAACGGCAATGTTTCCAAGTCTTTGTAAGCTAAAGCAATAACGCGCAATCCGCTCATGGTCAAGTTATTGTAAAGAGACAATATTTTTTCTTTATCGCTTCGGTCCATGGTCCTGATAGCGCCGGCGTCTTCCAAAAAGGTGCATTTTTCTAAAACTATTTCTCCGGCCCCTTTTTCATAAAGACTGAAGGCGTCTTTTTTCCGATGCAGGCTAATCATGAATTTGCGATCGCTGTTAAAAGGCAATTCACTGAGGCGCGGTTCGTCGCTGGCGAGATCGGTCTGAATTACACCCAGATCAAGGGCGACTTTCAAAAAAGAAACTTCTAGCGCCAGACCGGATTCTTTTAAAGTTTCCGCTTCAATAGTGGCGTTATTGCATAAAACTCCGGTTTTTAAAGCCAGCATGAAATCTTTTAATTTTGATAAATCTTTGGAGCCGGTTAATTTTGCCGGTGCCAACCGACCTGAAAAAGAAACTATTTCTTCCAAACGCATTTTTCCTTCGGTTAAAGTCCCGGTTTTGTCGGAACAAATTGCCGTGATGGAGCCGAGCGTTTCCGCCGCCAGCAATTTTCTGATTAAGGCCTTTTTCTTGACTATGTGTTTCATTCCAATCGCTAAGATGACAGTGACCGCGACTGACAGCCCTTCGGGAATGGCGGCCACGGAAATAGCGATGGCCGCTAAAAGCATGGTTAGAAAGTTAAGACCTTTAAGGGTTCCGATGATTATGATAATCAGGCAAATAGTTAATACACTTAAGCCCAATAGGCGAGAAACTCCAGTCAGCCGTCCTTGCAGCGGGGTCGGACCGCTGTCGGCCTTTTTTACCATGTCGGCGATTTTACCTACCTCGGTCTTCGCCCCGGTGGCGACAACGACGGCTAAGCCGTGGCCGCTGATAATATTAGTGCCGGCGTACACCATGCTTTTACGATCCGCCAGGCCGGTTTGAGACGGGCGAGGGTAAATACTCTTGGAGACCGCGGCCGACTCTCCGGTCAAACTGGCCTCGTTTATTTCCAAATCGGAATCTTGAAAAATTCTGGCATCGGCCGGCACCACCTTCCCCGCCTTTAACACTAAAATATCGCCGCTAACTACCGCCGCCGCCGGTACTTCAATTTCTTTTCCGTCTCTTTTGACGTAAGCCTGGTGCTCCACTATTTTTTTTAAATTGTTTAAGGCGTTATTGGCCTTATCTTCTTGGATGAAAGCAATAATAACGTTTATTAAAACGGCGGCAGAGATTACTTGCGCGTCTATGTATTCGCCGACCGCCAAAGATATTACTCCCGCGCCTAACAGTATATAAATAAGGGGATTTTTAAATTGGGAAATTAATATTTTAAAACGGATATATGTTTTTTCTTCGCTTAAAATATTGGCTCCATTTTTAATTAAGCGCGCCTTGGCTTCTTGGAAAGTCAGCCCGAAGGGCGCAGAATTGACGATTTTAAAAACCGCTTCCGCTTTTAAATCATAGAAGTCCGCTAATTTTTGGGCAGTTATTATTTGATTTTTATTTATTTTGTTCATGTCAAATATTTATTCTTTTCTTAAAGCGTCTATGGGGTTCATTCGGGCGGCTTTTTTAGCCGGATAAACTCCAAAAAATACCCCAAATAAGAGAGCGAAGCTGATTGAGACGACGAAAGCTGTAAACGGAACGCGGAATTCCCAGGCCAAGCCGGCGAAAGTCGCTCCAATGGCGATTAGCTTGGATATGGCTACGCCGATAATCACGCCGATGAGGGCGCCCAAGAGCGTAATCATAATGGCCTCCACTAAAAATTGAGTCATGATATCGCTGTAGTTGGCTCCGACCGCTTTTCTCAGTCCGATTTCCAGGGTTCGCTCACTGACTATAACATACATTATATTCAAGATGCCGATGCCGCCGACAACCAGGGAAATTACCACTATCGCCAACAACAGCCAGGTCAAAGCTCCGGTTACGGTGTCTAGCATAGACATCATTTCTTCCATAGTGGAAACGCGGAAATCATCTTTAGCCGGGTCGGTGATGTCATGGTTGTCTCGGATAACGCGTTTAATCTCTTCGGCCGTATCGGCCGCCAATTTCGGATCTTGGAACTGATGAATCATGTACATGTAATAATCCGTGCCCATGATTTTCTTTTGTAAAGTATGGACCGGTACATAAATGTAGTCATCTAAGTCCATGCCGAAAGTAGCTCCACGCGGTTCCATGACGCCGATGATGCGGAATTTAAGCTTACGGATACTGATATATTGTCCGAGTGGGTCGGAATCGCCGAAAAGGCTGATTTTCATTTTGCTCCCCAGGACGGCTACCTGGCTCAAAGACGCGTCATCATCTTGAGTATAGAAAAATCCGTTGGCGATTTTACTCCTGTCAATATCCAAGTAACTGGCACTGACGCCATAGATATTGGCTTTTTGCGATTCGTTGCCGACAGCCACTTTTTCCTGAGTGATGACGGCGCCATAGCCGTTTATGATATTAGGAACCTTATTAATATCCTTAAAGTCTTCGTCCGATAGAGTAGTAATCTGGACGCCGGAGGCCATGGCCATAGCACTCTCCGTATCTCCGGAAGAGCCTTTTTTAGCGGTCGGGACCTTTATTTCCGTTTCAATAATATCCGTTCCGAAGGCTTCCAGTTGGGAGACCAATAAGCTCCGAATGCCTTCACCGGCGGAATAGACTATAATGATGCTGGCTATCCCGATCATAACTCCGAGGACGGTCAAAAATGTCCGCATTTTATTGGCGGCCATTGATTTTAAAGCCATGGTGATAGACGGTAAGATTTTATCCATACTATTCGTAGCTTAAAGCCTCAACCGGTTCCAGCTTGCTGGCTTGTCTAGCCGGGTATAGTCCAAAAATTAAACCGATTAAGGTTGAGACCGATAGAGCTAAAATGACCGAGGAAGGAGAAATAATAAATTCATAATTATAACCGAGATTGTTGACCACTAAGGATATCAGCCAAGACGCTAAAGTCCCCAAGAATATGCCGACCGCGCCGCCAATGAGAGTCATGGTCATGGATTCAATCAGAAATTGCCAGATGATATGGTGGGTATTGGCGCCGACCGCTTTTCTCAGTCCGATTTCTTTGGTTCTTTCATTAACGCTGATGAGCATGATATTCATGATGCCGATACCGCCGACAATCAGCGATATGGCTGCCATGGCAATTAGGAAATATTTCAGGGCATTGGTTATCGTAATGATCATTTCCAAAGCCTGGGACATGCTTCTGACAGAAAAATCGTCATCTTGGCCGCTTTGATCTTTGATATCGTGCCGATCGCGCAAAACCAGCGCGGTGTCCAGCATTACTTGATCAACATAGCTTGCGTTATCCGCCTTGATGCGGATAAAGCTTAGATAATTAACGCCATTGATCAGTTTTTGCGCAGTTTTCAAAGGTATATATATTTGGTCGTCATAGTCGGTGAAGGCTATTTTTCCTCGAGGCGCCATGACGCCGATAACTTCAAAAGATTGTTTTTTTATTTTTATTTGCCGGCCGACGGCGTCGGAATCGCCGAATAATTCTTCTTTGACGGTTGAGCCTAGAACGGCCACCCTAGCCATATCGCGGTCTTCTTCGTTGGAAAAAAAACGTCCGAGGGACACTTCTCCCCCTTCAACATTCAGATAGTCTATGGAGCAACCATTGATATTGGTGTCATAGTTATTTTGGCCCCAGCTGGCCGTCGCTAAACCGCGCGAATATCCGACAGCGCCGTCTATATTCGGAACTTGCTTGCGAATCGCTTCCATATCGTCGTTTACCAGCGTGGTTATGGCTATGCCCATGGCTGTCGCGGGCGCGCTGCCGGAGTCTGACTTCCCTGGTAAAACTCCGATAAGATTGCTCCCCAAACCTTTAACCTGATCAATAATGAGGCTTTGAGCGCCGGCGCCCAAAGACATAATCATGACTACCGCCCCGACGCCGATTACTATGCCTAGCATAGTTAAAAAGCTTCTAGCTTTATTAGTTAGAAGCGCGAGTATGGAAATCTTTAGGGATTGTTTTAAAGGCAAACGCATTGGCGTTTTTTTATTTTAACAATTCTCCGTCATGAGCGCGGCGTTGAGTTTTGATTTTTTCATCGCTGATAATTTCGCCGTCTTTAACTTTTATTATCCTTTTGGCGTGTTCGGCCGTATAAGTTTCATGGGTAACCAGAATTATGGTATTGCCATCGTCATTAAGCTTTTGCAAGATTTCCATAATTTGGATACCCGACTTGGAATCTAGATTCCCGGTCGGTTCGTCGGCAAAAATTACCGAGGGGTAGTTAACCAGCGCTCGGGCAATCGCCACGCGCTGCTTTTCACCGCCGGAAATTTGATTGGTATAATAATCAAGGCGATGACCCAAGCCGACGCTTTCTAAAACTTCCCTGGCTCTCTTATCATAATCAATTTTTTCTTCGGAATAAATAAGGGGTAATTTTACATTTTCCAAGACAGTAGTGCGCGGCAATAGATTAAATGACTGGAAGACAAAACCGATTGATTCATTTCGCAGTTTCGCCAGTTCGTCGTCGTCTAAATGAGTGACGTTTTTCTCGTTTAAAAAGTATTGTCCTTTAGTCGGTTTGTCCAATAAGCCTAAAATATGCATTAAGGTCGACTTGCCGGAACCGGACGGTCCCATGATGGAAACAAATTCTCCCTTCTCTATTTCAAAATCAAGGCCGCGTAAAACAGTAGTCATGGTTTCTTCGCTGCCATAATTCTTGTGCAGATTTTTAACGCGGATAAGCATATTAATTTACGGTTTTGATGAAGGTGATTATCTTCTGCCCGGCCGTCAAACCGTTGCCGCTCACTTCTATCATGCCGTCATTGCCGGAAATACCGGTCACGACCGGAATTTCTTTAACTTTATTGTCATTTTCTAAAATACGGATAATTTTTCCCGAGCCGTTCTTGTCTATTACCGACCGCGCCGGCGCCAAAAAGACATCGTCTTTTCTATTGGTGGTGATGGTGACATTGGCGGTCATTCCCGCCTTGATGTCTTTTAGGTTGTCGGGGTTATCGCTTAGATTGATATTGACTCTATAGTAAGTGATATCCTGGATAACAGTCGCTGCCGGTTCTATGAAATAGACGACGCCGTTAAATTTTCTGGTTTCTCCAAAGGCGTCAAAATCAATACTGACCGGGTCATTCAATTTAATCTTGGAAATATCCGCTTCTGAAATGTCTACCTCTATTTCAAAATTATTTTCCGTCAGCATGGAAAGAGCCACTTTGGAGGAAACCTGTTCTCCGATTTCGTAGTTAATTTTAGAAATTTGGCCGTCTATCGGAGCAATAATCTGGCTTTCGGATTCTTGCTTTTTTATCAAATCAAGATTGGCCTGAGCCTGTTCCAACTGGGCTCTAGCCAAATCAATATCTTCGGTTCTGGCCGGAGTCTTAATGCTGGTTAATTGTCTTTGCGCCACTTCCCAAGCCTGCTTGGCGGCGCTGAGTTTTGACTGAGCGACGACCACTTGGCTCTCCCCCGTCAGTTTGGCGGAATTATAGGCGTTGCGGGCGGAATTGAGGGCATCTTTAAGATTGACCTGGGACGAATTTAAAGCGTCGGTAGCGGCCGCAACGCTGGTATCATAGGACAACAAAGAATTACGGAAAGTATAGTCTCCGGTTTGGATAGCGCTTATTCCGGAGCTGACAGCGCTTAGATTCGTGCTGATATTGGTTTTATATGTATCTAGAGTGGCCTGGGACAAGTATGAGGATGTCACCGTATTTTCCAGGCTCTTGAAACAATCGTTGGCGGTTTGATTCGTTATTTCCAGATAATCAATGGCCAGGCTGACTAAAGATTTTAAATTGTTTTCGGTCGGGTAATTTTTAGCCGTGGTTAAAGCGGCGGCCGCGGGGCCTTTGGCGTTCTGCGCCAAAATGTAATCATTTTTAGTGTTAATCAGCGTGGTTGAATCTTTAACGCTGAAAGTATTTTTTAAATCGTCATCGTTTAAGAGCCGATTTATATAATCTAAAGCGCTGTTGGCCGTAGTTATTTTAGCATCGGCCGTGTTAAGCAAGCCTTCACGGCTGTTATCAATAGTTTGTTGGGCGCTGGCTTTAGTGTTGCTTAAAGTAGTTTGCGCCGTAGCTACGGCTTGTTCTTGCGGCGTGATAGTGTCAGGAGAAGAAGATTCCAAGTCAGCCAATTTTTTGGCGGCTTGGCTGAGACTTTCCGCGCTTAATTCTCTAGTTTTGCTTAAATCATTTTCGGCCGACAGATAGGCGCTTTTAGCTTGCGCTTCTTGAGCGGCCACGATAGCTATTTCTTGAGAAGTGGCTCCTTTGAGCAGCTTATTGAGGTTGGCCTGGGCGACATCTAAGTTAGAGGTTGCTTCTTTTTCTTTTAAAATCAAAGAATTAAGATCAAGTTCCATCAAAACAGTATCCTTGGCGACCAAATCTCCAACTTTAGCGTTGATTTTATTGATTTGTCCGCTAAGAGCAAAATTCAATTCCAGCTCTTTGCTGGCTTTAACGGTGCCGACCTCGGTTACCGTTTGGATCAGAGTTCCCTGTTGCAGGTCAAAAGTTGTATACTCATTTTGCGGTTTTTTTCTGAAAATGAAAGAAGATATGACAATAACTAAAATTACGGCCGCTATAATCAGCCATTTCTTTTTTTTCCTTGACATAAATTAGTTTTGATTATTCGATTTTACTATTTTATTTTCTTCCTTAATTTTATCAGAATTAGGGTTAAAAAACAAATAAAACAGTTAGCCGCGTCTTTCCTGGTTGCTGGCCCCGCCCCAAATTATCTGGGTTGAATCTCCCGATGTTTTACGCGTGTATGCTTGGACCTGTTTATGGCTTCTTTTAGCCTGTTGGCTGGCCGAACGATGTCCGGTTGGACGTTTTATGGCCGGATAGCGCTGTTCCGAGGATCGGGGCTTTTTTGTCAGATGGCGGCGTGCAATCGGATTATTGGCTCGGGGGTGATCCGAACGAGCATATTCTCTGATTGGCAAGCTTTTGTTGATTAGGCGTTCAATATCCCTGATGTCCCTTAATTGGTCCGGGGTTGCTAAAGAAATAGCCTTGCCGGTTTTTCCAGCTCGGCCAGTCCGGCCGACGCGATGGACATAGTCGGCGGAAGCATCAGGCAGGTTATAGTTGACTACCAATTCTATGCCGTTGACATCAAGTCCTCTAGCCGCCACATCGGTGGCTACCAGAATCCTATTTTTTTGATTTTTGAAAGAATCCAAAGCGGCCCGGCGGCGGTTCAATGATAAATTTGAATGTATTTCCGTAGCCGAGTGTCCCAAAGAAACCAGTTTTTTAGTTATTTCTTTGACGCCGTGCTTGGTCCGCACAAAAACTAAAATTGACCCGGGGTGTTCTTTAATGATCTTTTCCAAGTAGTCAAAGCGTTCAATCGGTCTGACAATATATATTTCTTGTTCGACTTTCTCTACTGTTGTTCCCTGCGGCGAGACTTCAATGCTGATTGGCAGCTTCAAATGATTGGCCGCCAGTCGGGCGATTTCTTTAGGCATAGTGGCTGAGAATAGCATGGTTTGCCTGGTGGCCGGCGTTTGCTTGATGATTTCTTCCACTTGCTTGGCAAACCCCAAGTCAAACATCATGTCCGCTTCATCAAGCACTAGGACTTTAATTTGATCAAGTTTGACGACCCGCCGTTTTAAGAAATCAAGCAGACGTCCGGGAGTGGCCACTATGATATGCGGTTTTTTCCGTAAAGCGAAAAGTTGTCGGTCAACGGCCTCTCCGCCGATTAAAGTCGCCAGCCTCAAGCCCAAAGATGTGCCTAGTTTTTTTAAGCTTTCAGTCACCTGGAGCGCCAATTCTCGAGTCGGGACAACCACTAAGCCCTGGCCTTTTTCTAAGGCTAATTTCTGGAGCATCGGTATACCGAAAGCAAATGTCTTGCCGGTTCCCGTCTGGGCGATACCGATAAGATCTTTGCCGGTCAGAGCCACGGGAATAGCCTGATGCTGGATTGGAGTCGGGACGTTCAGGTTTAATTTTGTGAGAATGCCTAAGATTGATTCGCTGATACCTAAATCAGAAAATTTCGGCTCGGCCTCGCTAGAGGCTTCCGCCGCTTGTTTAATGTTTTCCATAATAAAAAAATAAGTGACCCGATTTCTCAAGGCCACTTATTTATATGACGGAGATTCGAATCTAATTAATAGAGTAATAATAGCATATAATTATAATTAAGTCAAATTATAAGCTCAGCAAAAAACCGCCATTTTTAGGCGGTTTTTTGCTGCAAGAGAGATATTAAGCGCGTTTAACATTAACCGCGTTCATTCCTTTCGGAGAGTTTTCCGTTTCAAAAGAAACAGCGTCGCCCTCATGCAATTCGTTGAATTGGACTCCAACTAAAGAATTGCTGTGAAAGAATAAATCTTTTTCTTGGCCTTCTACCGTAATGAAACCGAAGCCTTTGTCGGTTAAAGTTTTGATAGTACCAGTCATAAAATTTTTAGACTTAGTTTGTAAGATTGCAATTTAATAAAGAGTTTAAAAATCGACTACTTTTTTTGAGACACTTATTGTTGCCCAGCTACTGTAACACATAAGGATAAATAAGTAAAATCTGATTTCATTGCCTTAGATGGTCGTAGTTTTCGATAAACCAAGCAATGGTATTTTGCAAACCGTCTTCCAATTTTATTTTTGCGGTCCAACCTAGCTGTTTGAGTCTGGAAACATCAAGCAATTTGCGCGGCGTACCGTCAGGCTTAGTCGTATCCCAGATTATTTCGCCCTGGTATCCGATTAATTCTTTTATTTTAAGCGCCAGTTCCTTGATGCTTAAATCCGTGCCGGTGCCGATATTAACAATATCCGAACCGTCATAGCTATTCATCAAATAGACTGTGGCATCGGCCAAGTCGTCGACATGGAGAAACTCTCTTTTGGCGGAACCGCTGCCCCACAATTCCAGACTGCCGGCTTTATTTATTTTAGCTTCGTACATTTTTCTGATTAAAGCCGGCAGGACATGGCTGCCGATCAGATTGAAATTGTCATTGGGACCGTAAAGGTTCGTGGGCATGACAGAAATGAAATTAGTTCCGTATTGATCATTGAAGCTCTGGCACATTTTAATGCCGGCTATCTTGGCCACGGCGTAGGCATCATTGGTGGGTTCCAGCTCCCCGGTTAACAAGTACTCTTCTTTAATCGGCTGCGGGCAATTGCGCGGATAAATACAAGATGAGCCTAAAAATAGTAATTTTTTAACTTTGTATTTATAGGCATTATAGATAATATTATTCTGGATTTGCAGATTTTCATAGATAAAATCAGCTTTTTCCTGCTGATTAGCCATTATTCCCCCTACTTTAGCGGCCGCCAGGAAAACATATTCAATACTTTCCGCTTTAAAAAATTTTTCTACCGCTTCTTGATTAAGGAGATCCAATTCTTTTCTGCTTTTTAGAATCAAATTATCGTATCCCAGGCTTTCTAGCTTTCTGGCGATAGATGACCCGACCAAGCCGTTATGTCCGGCTACAAATATTTTAGAGTGTTTGTCCATATGTAGTATTAGCGAGAATAATTTTTTTCTTTAGCCAAATCATTTTCCACCATGATCTTTACCAGTTCTTTGAAGCTGGTTTTTGGTTGCCAGTTCAATTTTGCTTTAGCCTTGGAATAATCGCCTAGTAACATATCAACTTCAGCCGGACGATAATATCTAGGGTCAATCTTTATAATGGTTTCCCCGGTTTTATTGTTGATGCCAGCCTCGTTGGCGCCGCTTCCCTTCCAAATCAAATCTATATCAAGCAGGCGGCAGGCCTCCTCGGCAAATTCCCTGACACTGTGCGTTTCTCCGGTAGCCAGGATATAATCATCGGGCTCATCTTGCTGCAGCATCAGCCACATGCCTTCAACATAATCAGGCGCGTAGCCCCAGTCGCGCTTCGCGTCTAAATTCCCAAGATAGATGGTTTTTTCCAAGCCCAATTTTATTTTGGCCAAGCCTTTGCTGATTTTTTTAGTCACAAAAGTTTCGCCGCGACGGGGAGATTCATGATTAAAAAGAATGCCGCTGCAAGCGAAGAGATTATAGCTTTCTCGATAGTTGACGGTTATCCAATGCGCGTACAGCTTGGCGCAGCCGTAGGGAGAGCGGGGATAAAAAGGCGTAGTTTCCTTCTGAGGCGTTTCTTGCACTTTGCCGAACATCTCCGAGGAGGAGGCTTGGTAGATTTTAGTATCTACGCCCGATTCTCTAATCGCCTCTAGCAGTCTGGTAGTACCCATGCCGGTGATATCGGCAGTATATTCGGGGATATCAAAACTTACCCGGACATGGCTTTGCGCCCCTAGATTATATATTTCCGTCGGACCTATTTTAGCTATCAGTCTGGCCAAGCTGCTGGAGTTTGATAAATCGCCATAATGCAGAAAAAGTTTGACTCCGTTGACATGAGGATCCATATATAGATGGTCTATTCTGGCAGTATTGAAAGAACTGGCCCGTCTGATAATACCATGGACTTCATACCCCTTCTTTAAGAGAAATTCGGCCAAATAAGAGCCGTCCTGCCCGGTGATACCGGTGATAAGCGCCTTTTTCATAAGTTTAGAATTTTATCAAGCTGTCTATGACTAAAATAATTCCGGCGCCCAAGAGACAGCCGGCCATTTTGCCGACGGCCGATTTAAGTATTGTTCTTTCTTCCAAAATCATTCGGGAGCGTAAGCTTTCCGCCGTCCCGCCCTCAAATATGCCGGCAATTCCGTCGGTAATGGCATTGCCCACCACTCCGCCCAGGATGGCGCCGGTGACGCCGGCAAAATGGCCGCCAAAAATCGCCAAAATAGCTAAAATGCCATTATCGATAATGCCAAAAAAAACATCCGGCAGAGTAGTTTTTATTTTTATTTTAAATAATAACAAAGAGACTAAGGAAATCGCCGCCAGGATAATCATGACATAGCCCATCCATTGCGCCTTATCTAGGAAATAAATGCTTATTCCAGTGATGACAACGCAGAGCACTAGGATATTCAAGATGGATAAGAAGAACTTTTCTTTCATAATTTTTATAGATGGAAATAATTAAATCGAGCTAACATACGCAGTTAAGACCATATAAATATATCATAATTATTGCCTTTTTGTCAATTTATTCGCAATAGTTCAATAGCTTGGCAACACCTGTCTCTAAAAGTGGTATAATCAGGGGTTAAATCATAACCATATGCCATATACGATTAATCCCCAGATGCCCCGTCTTAGAATGGAGGCCGTTAAACTAGTAAAGAATAAGGGCTGGAGCGTCAGGAAGGCAGCTAGATATTATGGATATAATCCTTCGACAGTCTCTCGATGGCTGGCCAAGGCTCCAAATGATGCCAGGAAGAAAGCTATTCCGACCCGGAATTCTCGTCCCCATCATCACCCTCGTTCGCTCTCTGAAGAAAAGGTCAGGGCGATAGTGAAAGTCAGGCTAGAGCATAATAAATGCGCCGAGGTGGTTCACAAGCAGCTCGAGAACGGTGGGATGAATATCAGCCTGTCATCGGTCAAAAGGACGCTAGCCAGAACTAATCTAATCAGATATCGGAGCCCATGGAAGAAATGGCATTATTCCTTGCCCCGTCCTAGAGCTGAAAAACCAGGCGATTTATTGCAATTAGATACCGTCCACTTCGTCACCAGCTCAGGGAGAAGGTTCTATGTCTATACGATAATCGACCTGTATTCGAGATGGGCCTATGCCGAAGTGACCAGAAAAATCAGTGCGGGAAACAGTGTCCTATTTTTGAAAAATGCCAGAAAGCGTGCTAAGTTTAATTTCGTGATGGTGCAGAGTGACAACGGGGCGGAATTCACGCAGTGGTTTACCAGGGGCGTAGCGAGGATGAAGATAGCCCACCGGCACTCTCGGATCAGGAAGTGCAATGACAATGCCCACATCGAGAGATTCAAACGGACTATCCAGGAAGAATGCTTCGGCACGGAGAAACCAGTGAGCTACGATCGATATTTGTCCTTAATCAATGCTTATTTGAAATATTATAATAACTCCCGATTGCACCTTGGTTTGGGTCTGCAGACTCCGGCTCAAGTGTTGCGAAGCTATTGATTAGAAGACGTTTATTAACCTTTTTACGAGAAATCAGGAAATAAGTTAAATTGAAAACGCCGGAAATTAATTGCCGGCGTTTTATAATTGATCAGATTTATTGTTTAAGCTTTTGCTCCTCCGGCAGCCGCATAAGGGCCGGAGAGCGTGTAAACCCTGGACGCCAATTCTTGGTCTAACATATAAACGGCTGAACCGTCTTTGCCGATAAGATTAAGTTTATCAATGATTTCCGTGGCATTAGCCTCCTCTTCAACTTGCTCGTCAATATACCACTTGATAAATGACTCCAAAGAATAATCTTTTTCTTCCTTGGCTAATTCATATATTCTGGCAATACAAGCGGTAATATGTTGTTCATGTTTAAGGCCGGCAGAAACGAAGTCTAAAATTGTATCAAGCTTGCCGGTTTCAGGTTCTTTGACGGCTTTCAGTTGGGGTTCCTCTCCTCTATCCAGTAAGAAGCGGACAAAACCTAAAGCGTGATCGTTCTCTTCCTGAGCCTGGACCTTCATCCAATTGGCCGCTCCTTTAAAGCCGCGTCTTTCCAATTTGGCGGAAAAATCCAAATACAGATAAGAGGAGTAAAATTCCTCATTTATCTGATTGTTTAAAATATTTTTTATTTTATCAGTCATATGATTTTAATTAATTAATATAATCATATGATTATAGCATTGTTACAAAACCGGCGCAAGTTTAATTTTCTAAGAATTCAGTTGATTTTTGGCTATTTGCATTAATTATTTATGCTATTCCGCCGCAGATTCTCCGATGCCAATTTTTCTTAAATCTGAATTACTGATGCCGAGGCTTAAAGAACGAAACATATCCATCAGATTTGACGCCTCGATATCGTAGCGGTAACCGTCGTTGTCGATATAACTTATACGGCCGCGATTTTCTACCCTCAGCAATAATCGGCCTTTGAGGCGCTTACGCAAAGATTCGTTGCCTTTTTGCCCGCCTGATTTAGTGGGAATCAAATCCAAATTAGCTTCGGTTATGCCTAAAGCCAAGGATTTGAAGATGCTAAGAGCGCTGTCTTGGCTGATAAAGTAACGCTTGTTGTCCAAAGGATTGACATACCAGATATACCCTTTATTTTCCACCTGCAGAAGCAAGCGGCCGGCTAGCCTGGCGGCCAGCTTCGCATCGATTGTGCCGGCTAATTTTTTCTCTTGAGCGATTACGTCCTCGGCTGTGTCTTTATTTCTAGTGACACTTATGTTGATTGAGGCGCTATATTGCCCGCCGGAATCTTTAGCGGCCACTTCAAAGCGATTAACCCCGATTGCTAAAGAGGCGGTATAGGCCCAAGTTTCAGAATTATTGGCCGCGACCGTTTCTTGCCCGTTAATCAGAATACTGGCTCCGGCCGGCTTTGTGCCACCTATAACCAAAGTGGCCGCCGTAGTCGCTCCTAAAGATGAGGTGACTGTCGGAGCGGCTAATTCGTTATTCCGGCGGACATAGGCCGATAAGCGGTTGCTCTGCTGTCCGGAAATATCTTGATAATAGACAGAAAAACTATTATCACCTAGATTCAAATTTTCGCGATAAGACCAGCTAGAAAGATTGCGGTCTATCACAACCGCTTGTCCGTTTATATAGACAACCGAACCGATTGGTTTGACCCCGGATAATTCCAATGAAGTCGCGATCGTGGTAGTGCCGTAATTGTTCAATATCGGAGTCATGACGGCGTTTAAGTCATTTTCGGCGGCAGACATAGGATTAACGACCACCGGATAAATCATGGTATCGGTGGTTGAAGCGGTTTCCGTCCTTAAAAAAGAAGCTTGAACGCTGGATTCGTTACTGGTTCCCCAGTAATTGTTGCTGGCCGCCAAACTATAGACCATATTTTTAAGGTTATAGTTCTGATTGTTATAGATATTATTAAGACTGAAAAAACTCGGCTTGGCGGACAACTTGATGCCATAGCCGAAATTGTTTTTGATGTTATTTTGCATGATAACCGTATCAACTGAAGCAATATCCAGACCGATTTCATTATTGTTAATATTATTTTTCTCAATAATATTGGCGCGGCTGGCAGCGGCAGTCAAGATGCCGGCGACAGAGTTATATTTGAGGGTATTGTTTAAGATTATGTTATTGTCGCCGTTGGCGATATTGATACCGACGCCGTTGCTGTTTAAAGAATTATTTTGAATCAAAGCGGTAATGACCGTGTCGCCGACATAGGAATAGCCGGCCGGAGTGACTACATAATTTTGGCCGTTATTGCGGTTAATCTGGATGGCGGTCGTGTTATCCGTAAAAATATTATTCAGGACATGCAACGGCTTAACTATCTCGGCGTTGCCATTGGCGCTTGAGGAGTCGGTCGTTACGCCGCCTTTAGAACCGTCATTGCCAACTATATGCAGTCCGATCGCGTTGTTCATTATTTGGTTGTCGCTTATAAAAGGGCTGGCATCATCGCAGATAATCCCCTGACCGAATTTTATAATAGCATTTTTAATGATGCTGCCGGAAACGTATTGGCCGTCTTTAACCGTGGCGTCTACTGAGTCGGGAGTAAATTCAATCCCGCCCCAAGCGCTGGTATTTGAAGCGGTTGATTCCAGAGTCATGGTAACCGGGCTTGCGCTCGTCCCCAGAACTTGCAGTTCCCCGTTTACCAAAATCTTTGCCCCTGAAGTAAATCTTATTTCTGTTCCCGCTTCGATCTTCAAAACGGCTCCTTTAGTCACTTCAATCACTCCAGTGACTACATAGGGGCTGTTTTCGGTGGTCCAAATCGGGTTAGTGATACTGCTGGACACAGTAGTACCGGCCGCCAAACTTGGCCAGGGAAACAGCAAAAAAGCCGCTAAAAATAAAAGTTGTCTGATCTGTGCTCTTGACATAATGTTTGAATATTTAATTTATTGTTATATTTATTATAGCATACATGAGACCCCGGCAAGAATAGATTGGATTTTTTTATTAGGTATTAATTTTGCAGACAGCGGACAGTAAATCCCGTGTTAAAAGTAGAGTGTCCATGGAGTAAAGCCGGATTGCTGGAAGCGCCTAATAACACAATATATTTATTTTCTGTGGCGCTGTAAGCATCACTGGCCCACAAACCGGAGAGAATATTAAGCGCTGAATATCCGCCAGTACTGGTACGGGCGCCGGCCGGCGGAAAATTAAGGCCAGAACTATTAGTTCCATCCCAAGTGGATGATGATTTAATAGCCGCTGCGGTTGTATTTGCTCCTCCTAAATAAGTTTCTAAATATGACCATTCGTTGTCGCTCGGAACGTGCCAACCACCCGGACAAAGGCCATGGCTACTGGTTAAAGCCGGCACATTGTACAAGGCTCCATAGGTCGTGCCATAGGTGGCCTGATCGTTATTATACCAGGCATAAGCTCCGGTCGTATTTGTTTGCCAAGCAGTGTTATCGCTGCCAGGATACGCAATATCAGAATTATCCATGTATTTACCGGTCTGTAGGTTCTCGGCAAAGAAACATTGCGTTCCCACTTGGATGGTCTGATAGCCATGGCTGTCATAGATGAAGTTATTACCGCAGGTAAAGGGGGTAATAGAAAATTGAGCCGTAACATTGATGCTATTAGCTACATTAATATCTGTTCTGGGGTTATCGGTCACGCCGTCCGACCATTGGTCAAATTGGTAACCACTATAAGGAACGGCTGTGATGGTCGTGGCGTCTAGCCCATGGGTGATTAATTGTGAATCAGTGCCCGTTAAACTTCCGCCTAATCCCGGGCTATAGGTAACGGCATAACTGTTGATGGCAAATTGGGCTGTAACCGATAAGTCAGAAATTATATTGGTATCTGTTCTGGGGTTATCGGTCACGCCGTCCGACCAGTTTAAGAAATGATAACCAGTATCAGGAATAGCCATTATGGCTGAACCGCCGCTACTTTTTTTAACTGTCTGAGATGCGGCTCCCGAGAGGCTTCCATGCGTTGCCGTGTATGTTAGGCTATACATGGTCGGAAGCGAAGTCGGTAATGACGGTACTGATTTTTTGATAAGGCTGGTAACAGCTTCAGTCTCTCCATAGATTACTTGATTATCATGAGATATGGCGTAAGCGCGAACATAGGGATATGTTTCAGGCACGAGTCCCAAAATATCAACGTCAAATTTTTCCAAGCTACTGTCGATAGCCGAGATTTTTTTAAAGTTATGTTCCAAGGTCGGAATAACTGGATTATCTGGATTTAAAGAATAATCCCAGACAATTCCTTTTTCAATAATATCTCCTTGACCGAAAATTTGTCCGGAAACTGTAATAATTTGTGAAAAATTGACCATCGGTATGGGTTTATGGGTCAGCACGGTTATTTGTCTTGGGGTGTCAGACTCTCCGCGAACAGGACTAGAAATATTTAAAGCCTGATTTGTTTGAATGCTCAATGTATTTATTTTATCAATACTGATGATATCTTTATTGCTTATCCCTAGCGCTAGTTCCGTCATGATTTTAAAAGCATCGTTGGGTTTATCTAAATAATAACCTTTTAGGTCTAGAGGGTGGACGTAGTAAGCCTCTCCGTTGCCATCAACATTTAATAAGATTTTGCCTGATAACTTTTTTGGGAAAGATGATTTTAAATAACTTGTTAGCTCCGTTGACGCTATATACTCTCCGAATGTCTTCATGATATTCAGAGCATCGGCCGGCCTGTTTAAAAAGACTCGCCGTTCCGTCCCCGGTATGACATACCAGGCTTCACCTCTATTTTCAACTTGAAGAAGGATGCGGCCGGATAATTTAGACCCTAAAGATGTCTCAGCTCTAGTAGGCAGGACCAAAAAAATCAGTAGCGCAACTATGCTCATTACCGCACTGATTGAGAAATTTTTTTTGATGAAGAAATTCTTCATTTTATTATCAACTATGACCTGAACACTTCCCATTATATAAATCTATAGTGAGACACACAGAACCGTCATTAAAGGTGCAGATTGAATTTTCTTCCGCCAAAGTGCTGCCGCCTAGCCAAGCGCAATAGCTCTGATCAATGGTATCATATCCGGTAGTTTTGCGTCCGCCGATCGGACAATCTCCGCGCAATAGCGCCCATTCTTCGCAGGCCCGATTGTCATCAAAATAGCACAGTCCGTATTCTCCGCCGTCACCGCGTTTATTTATAACCAGTTGCCCGCCCGCTTGCACGCAATTCGTTGAAGCCGGATTAGCTAATTGAGCCGTGGAGGTAGAAGCGGCCTCCACTAATTGATTGTCCGTTACTTTGAAATATCGAGAAACTCCTGTTGATGGCGCGGTTGTCATCGGTTCATCCTTGGCCCTATCGGCATAGTTAACGGTTATTTCCCCGTCCTTTATCTGGACGTTTTGAGGCGCGATTCTGTCGCCTAGTAAAACAGCATTCAGGCCTTGGTAAGCGTAATTTACAGCTAGAGCGGCTGTCAAATAAAAAAATGTTCCGCTGCCGCCTCCGTCTTGAGTCAGCATGAAGGCAACATCATCGCGGCCGTCGCTATTCAGATCTCCGGTCGCCTCATTGCCGAAATATTGAGTTTTTAAGCCGGTGGCCGTATCATTGGATAATCCATTCTTAAGTATAATCAACTGTCCGTCGACGGAATAAACCGCATTCTGCGGATTAGACATGATTTCCGGCTGGTTATTATCTTCTTGGGTATCAGCAGGCGCGTGGCCGTAGATATTTGACAAAATTAAAATAGCCGCCGCCAATAAAACTATAACGCCTAAAGATATTAAAATTTTTTTCATATTTTAATTTTTAGTAAAAATCATCAGATTATTGACTATCCACCATACGACTTTCCCGCTGGCCATCTTTTGTCTCATTTCTTCGGTCCGGACCTTGAGATACGCGTAGCCGTGATTTTCAAATTTCCTAATCCAATATTCATGCGGCTGTTCATTGATGTGGCCGATGCTCCTTGGCCCTTGTCCGGGAACGGCGGCGCTGAAAATGATGTTATCAGACGCGCTAATCAAGGTCTCCACCAGGGTATCGGCGCTGCCAGTTTCCAGATGTTCGGCCACTTCCAGGCAGAGACAGAGATCGTATCGCCGATTAAATTTATACTTTTCCGATAAATCAAAAATTACCAGCTTATCTCGACCTAATAAAAATTCTTCCTTAGCCGCCGGAGAACCGTCTATGCCCAGCGCTTCGTTTATTCCGTTTTGAGCAAATCCGTTGAGATATATGCCAGCCCCACAGCCGACATCAACCAAATTGGCCGGGGAATAATACTCCAAAACTATACGGACAAATTCCGCCGCCGAGTCCGCTTCCAATTTAATGGTATCTTTAAAAAATTTGCTGTCGTAAATATGGGTCTCTACCGCCATTTATTTAACTTCTTGATGATAGTCTTCATGTTTAACTTCCTCCGTTTTTGCTTCTGACGGCATCGCTTTGGTTGTTATAGGCTTTGCCGTTTTCTTGGTGCTGATTCCCAATAGTTGATATAGGCAGCAATATCCGCTCAAAACGGTGATAATCATGAGCGCGCTCAATACATAAAATACTATCTGCCAGGCTTCTGTCAGGCGGTACCAAGCCAGCCAAAAAAAGACTAAGGCCAGAATTACCCTGACAATGCGGTCAAAGCCGCCTTCGTTTTTGTGACACATTTTGCACATAGGGTTAATGCTAATTAATTAAATTGTTTATAAACAAGGCGTCAGCCTCAATACTTCTAGAGGGGTCGGAGCTGATCCGTTCATTATTTCTTTAATCCTGGCTTCTCCTAGCTTATCAACTCCGCATTGCTGTTGTCCGGCCGTGATAGTGGTCGGAATTTTGCTGACATCCATTCCGGCGGCAGTCAGTTTGGCTTCTTGCTCGGGATTTAAAAGCGGATGATCATAACCGCCGGTTTGAGCGACGCCGGCAGCCGTTGGGGCGGATTGAGAAGCCAGGCTGGCTTTAATCATATCGCCGATTCCCAAAGGATTTTTAATCAAGAGATATGATAAAAGAGCGAGAGCGATTACCACAATAGTAATAACCACTATTAACAAGACTTTAAGAATTTTTTTCATAGAGTTTATCTTATAAGATTATTATACCATATTTCTTGATATTTATGGTATATATAGCTCTAAGCAAAACGTTTTAAGGATTCTATGTCACCCTTAATGGCTTGAATCAGGAGATCGGGACTGGCGAAAGTTTTTACTTCCCTGACCTGATCCAAAACTTCAACTTTCAGACTTTGGCCATAGATATCTTCAGAGAAATTCTGGATATATACTTCCAGAGAAACCTCTTTTTTAAAGATGTCTTTAAAGCCGAAATGCATCAAACCGAGATATTCTCCATCTCGTAATTGAACTTTAACGGCATATATTCCATGGGGTATGTCCAAATCCTTTTTATCAAGATTGGCTGTCGGGAAACCGATCTCCTTGCCTTTGCCCTGCCCTTTGATTACTTGGGCGGAAAATCTAATTTTTTTGAGCTGGCCGCGGATGGTGATTTGATAGAAAGCCAGAATCAGGGCGAATAAAGCAATATATTGGGTTAAATTAAGATAGTTACGGTTGAAAATATAATCCAGCACCAAGCCGGAAAATGGCCAGAATAATTCTAAAATTGTGGCGGCCGAGGCTGGTACGCGCCGCAAGCCGAAATAATATATGAACATTGCGCCGGCTCCGCTCGTCAAGACTATTAATCCTAATAAACCCCATTGTCCGGCGGTAACCAGATTTAAGCTCTTAACGGAACCGTTTAGGAGGATAAAGATAAGGACGAGCAGGGTTGTCAGGGCAAAACGAAGAGCCGCGACCGCTTTATAGTCCAAATGATTAGCGATGCGTTTGCCAAAAACCGTTGACGAGCCGAAAGCGAAAGCGGCAATAAAGGCAAAGATAGCTCCGCTGTGCAGCCAATCTACGCTGGCCATATCCAATCCAGTTTTGGCGAAAGCCACGAAATAGCTGGCAACGATAGCCACCGCTGCCCAAAAATAAAACTTTTTATCCAATTTTTCTTTCAGTAAAATTCTGGCTAAGAGCAAAGCGAATATGGGTTGTAATTTTTGAAGAATTATCACAGTGGCGAAACTCACGCTACCGGTCATGGCCGCGAAGAAGGCTTTAGTGATAAAAATGGTGCCGATCATGCCTCCGAATAAGCTAATCCAGCTCAAGGCGAACCAGCTTTTGGCGCTTAAAGCTTTAATTTTTGACCAAGATAAAAATATGAACGGACTCAAGACCAAAAAACCCAAGAGATGTTCTAAAAAGACTACTAATTCCGCCGGTAAAACATAAAATTTAGGCCGGATAAAAAGTCCGTCGATGCTCCAAAGCAAAGCGGCCAGCATAATTGCCAGCGCTCCGGCCAATTGTCCGGGCTTTAGGTTCAGCTTATTCTTCATGGATATGCGCATATTTTCTTTACTTTAGATTCTTTTCTGCTTCTTTTAATTTCTTGGCGGATTTTTTTAATAAAATTTTTTCTCCTGACGAGATGTCAATATTAATGTCGCGCATCACGCCGCTGGCGCCGATAACTCTGGGCAGGCTTAAAGATACGCCCTGAAGACCGAATTGTCCGTTCAAAGGATGGGAAATCGTTAAAACGGTTTTTTTGTTAAACAGTACCGCTTCAACGAGTTTTACAATTCCGGCGGCGATGGCGTAATAAGTAGCCTGCTTTCCCTCTATGATAGCGTAAGCGGCATTCTTGGCGTTTTTAAAGATGAGGCCTTTTTCTTGATCGGATATCTTTTGAAATTTATCTAAAGGTGTATTGCCCACCATCACCGTGCTCCACAGAGGCACCTCGCTATCGCCGTGCTCTCCGATGATATAAGCATGCAGGCTATTGGGATTGACCGACATTCTTTCACCTAAAAGAAAGCGCAGACGTGCCGTATCCAAAATAGTGCCGGAGCCGAAGATTTGTTTTTTATGGCTCGGAGCCAGCTTAATGGAAATATTAGTCAGAATATCTACCGGATTAGTGACGATAATCACGATAATATTTTTATTTTTTTTAAATATTTCCGGAATCAGATCCCTAATGATAGCGGAATTCTTTTTCAGTAAATCAAGGCGCGTTTCTCCGGGTTTTTGGGCGGCGCCGCAAGTGATAACCGCTATGCGGCTATCCTTTAAATCAGAGTAGGATCCGACTTTTATCTTGGTATAGCCGCAAAAAGGCACGGAGTGCTGCAAATCCATGACTTGAGATTTGTTTAATTTCCGATTGACATCAATCATGGCGATTTCTTCGGTGATGCCGGCCGCAATCAAGCTATAGGCGGCAGTGCTGCCGACCAAGCCGGCCCCGATAATGGTAACTTTATTTTTTGACATATAAATATTCTAGTTATTAATTATATAAATTAGCCGAAGGTGAAAGTGAAGGCGTCAAAGCCTGCTTGGGGGATATTTATTTCAATAGTATGTTCGGAATAATCTTCGGAATTAAACAAGGTATACAAAGCGGATCCGCTTATAACTACATCAGGTTGTTTTTTGCCATCAACATATATTTCCAAAGTCTGCGGCTTCTCCAAGCTTTGAGCGACCATGAATAGTTTGGCGGATGAAAAACGTAATTTAATTTTACCATTATTATCGTCTAAAGTCGCCCTATCGCCAAAGAATTTCCAGGTACCGTCCAAAGCAAAATTGTTCAGGTTGAGTTTAGCCGGCAAGGAATATTCATAATCAACGGTTGATGGACGCTGTGCCTCGCTAAGATATTCTTCCCGATTATAGCCAAAATACATTTCCGGCGAGCGGATGCCGCTAAGGTTCTGGCCATTATCAGGGTCTGCGTCAGCCTTTAGGCCTAAAAGTCGACGAATGGCATTTTCCGTTACGTCATATTTGCCTTCCCCAAAATGGGTGTAGACTATATTTCCCTGCTGATCAATCAGATATTCAGCCGGCCAATACTGGTTGTTATAAGCGCGCCAAGTTTTTAGATCGTTATCTTGCGCGACCGGATAGTTAATATTATATTGGGCAATTGCCTTTTTAACGTTTTCCGTGTCTTTTTCAAAGGCAAATTCTGGCGAATGCACGCCGATAACGACAAACCCCTTATTTTTGTAAGCATCATACCATTGAGTGACATATGGCAAGGTGCGAACGCAATTTATGCAGGAATAAGTCCAAAAATCAATTAGAACCACCTGGCCGCGCAAACCGTCCATTGTGAGCGGCTCTGAATTCAACCAGGCGGCGATGCCGGCAAATTCCGGCGCCGACGCTGTCGATTTATTTATTGGCGAGGGCGAAGATTTTTTAAAATTATCAATAAAGTTCTGCTCTATATTAAGGCCGGAACTCGGAAAATAGGCTAAGAGCTTGGCTTGAATCACCGTGTCATATTGGAAATAAATGGCTGCGGCCAAAAGAATTAAAATTAAGCCGAATATCTGCTGGATGCGGGCGGAGTATCTGGCCACTTTTTTTATTCCGGTAGTCAGAGCTTGTCCGCCGTAAGCGATGGCGAGCATTGGCAGGCCGGCGCCGATGGCATAAGCGGTCAACAATACTCCGGCTTGGCCTAAATCGCTCTGGAGGGCCACTAGAGTAAGAATGGATGCTAAAATCGGCCCGGCGCAAGGCGCCCAAATGATGCCGATAATAGCTCCGAGTACAAATCCGCTTAAATTTCCCCGGCCCAAAGATTCGCCCGCTTTATTGGCGGCTCCGATTATCCCGTTAAAGCGCGTCATCAATTTCTCAAAAGGCCGCGGCCAAATCATAAATAAGGAGAACAGAGTTAAAAGAATCACGGCCCCCAAACGTAAATAATTCGGATTTAGACCTAAAGATGAAACTAAGAAATTGATTATCAGCGCTAAAGCGGTAAAACTAAAAATAAAACCTAGCGCTAAGAATAATGGCCTGGTTTTATTTTTTTGTCCGACCGAGCCGCCTAAAATGATAGGCAGCGGCAGGAGTATGCAAGGCGCCGCAATCGTCAGTATCCCGGCGATAAAGGCAAAAAATATTTGAAGCATATAATTTATAATAATTAGATTAATTTTTCATTTATTATTATACCACAAAGAGGCTAAATATCAGCATAAATAAAAAAAAGCGGCTGACTTCAGTCGAACCGCTTGCATGATTAATTTTTTTTGTTAATTTGATTTAATGGATATCAAATCAAAATCATGGATAGTCATCCAACTAATGATTGACTCGGGATTTAATTCAGTAAATTCTTTCCAGGTCAAAAATTTCGGACTATCGCCGGTAGTCAGACAAAATATTTTGCCGATTTCTTCCGGGGTAACCACAAGTTCCTTAAGGGCCTTACGTGCCACCGACTCATTCCGCCTGCGCTCTATCAAGCCAAACTTATTTGGCCCGATATGGAATAATCCCTGTTGTCTCGCTGTCCTGACGGACATTTGTTTGCCATTGGGCAATTTAAAGGGTGAATTTGCCCAGGATTCCTTGTCAAATATTGACAAAAATAAATCAATAAAATTCTTAAACATATTACCTCTGTTTTAAATGAACTGTGAATCGCTATAATATATAAAATTATAATTTTGTAAAGCAAACTTCAAGGTTGAAGAATATCTTCAGTCCGGCCGTCAATGGAAATTATTACCGTATTAACAGTCGGAAATTGTTTAAGAGTTTCGGTAATTTGAGCCCTGATCGCCGCCACTTTGCAGGATCCTCCTATTTGAGATTCTAACTGTTTGTCAAAATCTACCGTGGCGACTCCATTTTTAATATTTAAGCTTTGAATTTTAATGTCGGGATTAAGGCTCGTGCTGAAATCGCCATCTTGGTCGCTTGCAGTCGGTCCGGCCAGGAGTTCAGTCAGGGCGGCGCGGGCTATAGCCGATGTTTTGACTACTTCCCTCTCTACCGAAAAAACTCTATCACAACTTATTTCCGGATCTAGCCGGCTGTTACTGAAGAAAACTTTTATTTTTGTTTTTTCAAGAATAGGCATGAATTTTATCGGCACTATTAATTCATTATCATACTCCGGCAGGCCGGAAGGATTATCTTTTTTTAAAACTATCGTTCCCTGGCTGCTCGTAGCTTGATTAAAATTTATTTCCGCTTTAAAAGGCACATAGTTGCCAGTCATCCAATCTCCCTGCGCCCGGGCAACGGCTTGTCCGATCAGATTATTGTTTTCGTCGTAAAGATTAATCGGAAAGCTGGCTTCAAAGTACCAAGAACCGCGCGCCCGCCCCTCAATCAGCAGCGGGCTGGTAACATTTTGATTAGGAAGCGGATTATTGAGAATTATCAGGTCATCTTTGGATATCGGAGCGATATTTTGCTCGGCCGGCTGGCTTATGCCCGGCTCCTCCGCCTTCCTGTCTGCCAATTTTGCCTGGTATTTAGAAACCAAGGCGAATAAGCCGGCGATGACAGCTAGAACTAAAATTAAAAGAATAATGGTTTTTTTCATAGATATTAAATATTTTTATTGATTGCCTCATTCAACTCTTCAACCGTGTCGCATATTGCTATCAGATTATCATGCTTTTCCCGCTCAAAGAAGCTTCGATTATGTATTCCCCAGGTAACGGCGATTGTGCGCAAGCCGGCCGCGGCGGCTTCTTTCAAATCACCTAAGGCGTCGGTGATAAACAGAATATTTTGAGAGTCTGCGCGATATCTTCCTTTTATCAAAATAAATTTTTCGATTTTGCTCTTAGACAAATCGGCGGTAGAAATAAAATCAAACATAGTGTCCAATCCGTTCCGTTCCAGCATGGGCAGGCAATTCCGGCTATAAGCATTGCTGTTTAAGACCAGTAGGTAGCCGGCAGTCCGCAAATTTTCCAGGAGAGATTTCATTTTTGGAAAGATAGGCAGACGACTTTTCCCTGAAGCATAATCTGATTGGCTCTTTTTCTCTTTAGCTTCACTCAGCGTTATTCGCAGTCCGGCATATTTTTTTATGCCTTCATAGTAATTATCGGCGTGGATTTCATTATACATTTCTGCGCTTACGCCCGGATGATTTTCAATAAAAAACTTTCTGGCATAATCGACGGAGTCAAAAATGACTCCGTCCATGTCAAAAATTATTATTTTTTTTGCTATATTTTTGGCCATATTAATCATAGCCACCTTAACATATTTTTTTCTTTTTTTCCATTTTTGCGGGTAATAAAAAAGAGGCGGATTAAGCCTCTTAACTAACTTTTACGTAGATACCCAATAAACCCCTGCCGGCTTGTTCTGAATCCATGCCATTTCCCACGACCCAGTCGGGGCCTATTGCGGAACCGAGGTAACGGACGGAAAAATCCAACTCCTTATGGCAGCTTTTGATTAGCATGGTACAGTATTCCACGGATTTGGGCGGATGTTCCATGCCGATCAGATAGCGATGTAGAAAATTCATAGTATCTCCGATGTCAATCAGATCTTCAACAACGATAACATCGCGACTCTCCATATTGGAATGCGGGCTGCTTATTATTTGCACTAAACCGCCCTGTTGGTCAGCGGCATAGCGCTTCAGCCCCACCGTATCCACATGATACAAAAAACCCAATTTAGAAAGTTCCCTGGTCAGATCAATTCCTAAATAGAGTCCGCCGGTTAACACAAATAATAGTATCGGCGGCTTATCGGAGTCCGCGTAATCAATCGCAATTTGTTTTGCGAATTGGCGCACTTTGTTGATTATCTGCCTTCTGGTAATTAATAGTTTAAAAATCTGGCCGTTAATTACGGCCTGGTCGTCCTTATTACTCTTCATGGCTATTCCTCCTATTTTTAATTTATTTTTAACGAACTTATTTAATAAAAAAATATACCGTAACAGGTCTATTTATGTCAAGGCTATTGGAACAATCATTTCACTTCAATCTTCAAAGGAAATAATCTGTATGCCTTTTTCTTTTATTTCATCTTCACTCCACCATAAATCCTGGAGTTTGAATTTCCGTAAATATGAAACTTTCTTTTCAAGTTTCCGTCCTGTAGCTTGTCGGCTATTCGGATCAGCCGAAGTGTATTCTTCCAATATCAAAGTGTCGCCAGGCTCAATATCAAAATCGTTGAGACGGAATTCATAGTTTTTCTTTCCGTCAACAATATCTTGAAAATATTCCGGTAAAACTTTTTTAGTTATTGTTTTGGGCATATTTTATATTATAAATATCGGGACTTTCATTCCCTTCTGGTCGGCCAATCTTTCTTTCTCAAGATATTTTTTGTATCTTAAATCAGTTTGGCTCAATTTGTAAAGGCGGCCTTTATCTAAAAACTCTGGATCGGTATATCTAAATTTTTTATTGATTATCTCGCTTTTTTTCGGAAACGGTATTTTTTTGTTCCTTAAAATTTTTAAAATTGATTGTATTTTGGCGTTTTTTGATTTTAATAGTTTATTAATTATATATTTATCGTCCCGTAAAAAATCTGCAAATTTTATAGTTTTTTCATGAAGGGCGAGCTTTAAGGCGCCAGAAAATAATTTGAATCTTGAAACAGCTTCAAATCCGCCCCAATGCACTCTTTGCAATCTCAAAAAATTAGTCGCAAAGGTATAAGCGGCGGGCTTGTCTCGGAAAACTATTTGATTGTCGATGTTTATGAGCGATGCAAATAGCGATTTGGCGACTTGTCTGGGGAATTCCCGGAATGCGTAATCCACCCTATCGGCGCAAAGACTGGGAATATCTCTCTCCAACAATTTGAAATTATGATAGTCGGATATTTTTTGAGGATGATATTTATATTTTTTAAGTATGCGGCTGATTTCCCCGGAATTTATAATATCATCATGCTGGCCGTCTTGATAAGTTTCATCGCCGGCCTCGCCTACCACCCAGTCAATGACATGGGAAAAGGCGGTATGTGAAACATCGTGCAAAAGTCCGGCAATTTGTTCTTCCAAAGACCCGCCGAGAGACCTTATCAAAATCATAACGCCGACAGAATGCTCATAGCGGCTAAAATTCTTGATGTGGTAATACTTGTCGGGAATGCCGAATTGGCTGATATTTTTTAAACGTTGGACGGGCTTTGATTTAAGCAGCTCAATAATCACCGGCTCAGTGAATGAATAGGTGCCGTATATTTTATCTCTGATGATAATTTTTTTCGTCATATTCTGGTTAATTCCTTTAAACTTGTAAATATCCTATCTATCACGCTATCCAAATCAAAAGATTCTCTCTCGTTTTTGCATTCCGTCTGTTTCGGTTCGTCATAATTATAGCATTGCGGGTATCGGAGGGTAAAACTAAGTTTGGCTATTTTACCGTTCCAGGCGGTTGTATAGGAATATTCTGTATATACGGAACCGGCCGCTCCTTCGCTTGAGGCCGAGACACAATATACCCGATTGTCTACCTGCCGCCGCTTAACTCTTTGCGGCAGGCTGCTGGCGGCTGAGGTTTCTTGGCAATCCAATTGCTGCCCTGCTTTTACCGTAATAATCGGCGGCCAGGAAACCGTATGGATATACTTCGCCGTTAAATTTGCCGGGTATTGAAACTCCAAATTTTGCTCCTTATCAGTAAAAGTCTGCCACGAGTTATTTTCTTCTTGGTTAACGGCATCGATTGAACAATTTTCAAAGGTCGCGGCATCTCCTTCGTTGATAAAAGCAGTATTTCCCTTATTCCAAAAAACAAACGATTCATCACTATTAGCGTAACGAGCGCCTGAAGCGGAAATAGCCTGCGGGAGAAGCATATTTCTTCCGTCGCTTAAAGATAGTTCCACCTTATCGGCAAAAAATATAGCTTGGATACTCTTATTCCCGGAGCAATAGAAAGTAACCGAATTGATAACGTTATCGCCGGTTTTGTTTACGGCCGGTTTCCGATATAAGAAGAAAAAAATGCCCGCTATGACAACAATCAATACGGCGACAATAGCTATAATTTTATTTCTTTTAATTTTTCCTAGTATTTTGTGTTTCATAAAATAATTAATTTTTAAAAAATTTATCTTCATGATTTCAATGTTTTAACGACTTTTATATCAAAAATATCTTGTTTTATTTTTAACTTTTTTAATAATTTTCTGGCGTTATCTTCCCCGCCAACATAGCCAAATAACTTTTTTATATTCTTTTCATAACGTGGATTTTTTAAATCACCCAAACTTTTCAATAACAAGTCAACTTCGGCTTTTTTCGGCTGTTTAAATCCCAAGGACATGAATCTCATACAAGCGAATAAATTAGCCGGATGGCTTAATTGATTCAGCTTTAATTGTTTATTCTTCAAATCGGCCAAGGCGCCGGGTAGAGATATTAATTTATCAAACCAGTCTTCTCTAAAAATATCTTTCAAGGATATGGTTGAACCATTAATAGTAAAGTTAGAATTTTGAGCCAAATTCTTTAAAGCGCTTTTCTCTTCTGAAACATGGATATCTAAATATAGATAATCATTGTAAATATGAACCGGTTTTGGGATTCGCTTCATTTTTACGACTACCTCATGCTTTCTCTTGATTTTACCATAGGCAAAACCGTTGTGTCTTAAATTTTTCACAAAGCCTTCTTTGTCCCCCATTAATATTATATCGAAATCACGACGAGGTAATTCCTCTCCAAAATATTTATAATAAATCGCATTTCTAATAGCGCCGCCCACCAAATAGGCTTCAGCGCCTTTAGGGATTGAGGTGATAACTATTTTAAATATCTCGTTAGTTTTTTCATCGTGTAAAAAAAGAGGTAATTTTTTATTGATTATCATATCGTGCAATTGTTTATATAAAGCTATTATATCAAAATTATTGGTTTAAAAATAGGCAAATGTGTTTTAATCAATGTAGTCTAAGTAAATCTTTCGGTCCGTTATTTAAAAACGATACAAATACATCATTAGATAAAATAAAAACCCCCGCATCGTTAGCGACGGCTTTCTCTTAATTAATTCTCTTTTAAATGCTTAGCTGGATTAATAAAGAAATCCATAATTACTGCTTATTTTATTCCGGTTATGATCCATCTGCCCCTATCGGCTAAAAGCTGCATATCAATCTTCGTGAAATCAGAAAACATTTTTTTTATTTCTTCTTTGGTAAATGAACTATGCGGCAACCCCTTTTCTGGGCCGGACAGAGGAATTCTTGTGCCTGGCTCTATTTCTTCATGGTTGGCCATCATTGCCCAACGATTACTGCCTTCATTATCCGGCAACGTAACAAAGAAACGCCCACCCGGCAAAAGAGTCGGGTAAATCTGTTTTATAGCTCGAATTACCTGCGCCTTTAAGCCATGATGAATGGCGGCGATTGAAATCACTAAGTCATATCGCTCTTTTGGTAAATTATATTCGTATATATCAGCCAACAATATATTTGAACTATCGTTTAAAGCTTCTTTGGTCATTTCTACTGCCGTCGGGCTTGAATCAATTCCTTCCGTGCTAAATCCCAAGCTTTTTAAAAAACTTAAATATTTTCCATTACCACATCCAATATCCAGAACTCTTTTTACTTTAAAATCCTGTTTCTGAATAAAATCTAAAAATTCGTGGATTAAACCTTTTTGTAAAGTGGCATATTCCTCACCATCCTTTTTATATTTTTGGTAGATATTATCCCAAATAGTCATATTTTTCGGCTGTCATACGCCCAGTGCAGAACCGCCTGCCGTTGCCTTGGCCGGCAAGTTAAGTCTTTCGGCCGGCAATTCTTCTTGATCTGCGCTAGGTGCCGGCGAATGGCTTTCCAACGTTTGATTTGCCGCTCGTCTTCGCCCGGAAGCCGCCTTCCCATGTAGTAGCGGCAATACCACTGAAACCAGCCGCGAGGATCATGCTCTTCATTGATCCAGCCTTTCTCAATCCAGACTTTGAGCGGCTGGCTGGCATGTTTATGGAAAAAATTCAGCGTGTCATCATGATGTTCGGGCGAAAGCTTGGCGCGGGTAAACCAGTCTTTGGGGAATTCCTTTTTGCAATCGGTCATGTATTTGCCTCCAAAGACGCCTAAGCTGAGCATTTGCTTGGGCGTAAGTTCCGGTTTGAAATCCGGATGAAAATTCCGTCCTATCGGTTCAACGAGCTGGTATTTGTAGCCTTTTTGAAATTTGTCGTTTACTTTGACCGTCTTTTTTCTCATAATAAATATTTATCGGCTTACAAGATAAATAGCCAAGAGATATGCATTAAGTATATCATCTTTTATCAGCTTTTGCGAGATTTGTGGTATAATAATTTTATATGTGTTGGAGGTCGAAACACATACTGAATAATTAAAAATAAAAAACATTATGAATAAGCTCAATGCTTTCGACTGGCTCGCTTTGATATTAGTCATTGTCGGCGGTTTAAACTGGGGGTTAGTCGGTATTTTTAAATTTGACCTTGTGGCGACCATCTTCGGCGATATGTCCTCTCTTTCAAGAGTCGTGTACGCTCTTGTCGGGCTTGCCGCGGTCTACCTCGCCGCTATCTCCATGAAGCTTGCTAAACAGTAAGCTTTTTTTATTTGCTTGAAAAAACCGCTTTCTATGACAATAGAGAGCGGTTTTGATTTATGGGATTTAATTCAAAATACAAATTGAATAATTTAAATATTTCGCTCGGAGTTTGGGATATAATTGGAACGGTTGGAGATAAATAAAAAAGCCGTACTCTTGCAAATACAGCTTCTACAAATAATTGGTCTAGCAATAAATACTATTAACGTTTAAAGCTAAAATCCATTTTCCTTTCTACGAGAGCCTCTTGGCCACCATTAATTTTGTCATTTACGGACACAGAGAGAGTAATGGATATTTTACCCTCAAAACCATATTCCCTTAAAGACTCTGCGAGTGCCGCAGCCCTGGCTGTGATAACTGGGTTAAATTGGTCAACCCTTTCTTCAAGAGTTTTCCTATTACCTTCTGGCATCATTTTTTTTATCCTCCTATGTTTAGTTAATACTATTATTAATGTAACAAAAAAGTATGCCATAAGGCATACTTTTTGTCAATCTTGCTCGTAGTTTGGGATACAATTGGAACGGCTTTAAGCTCTTTTTAATATTTTAATTATCCCCTTATTAGCATCAACTTCTATTAAATCACCGTTATGCAAAGTTTTGGTGCTAATCTTTGTTCCGATTACACATGGTATGCCTAATTCTCTAGATATAATTGCGGCATGACAAGTTAACCCACCTTCATCCGTTACAATAGCGGCTGATTTTTTCATAACGGGTACATAATCCGGAGTAGTGGATGGAACCACCAATATTTCGCCTAATCTAATTTTTCCAAATTCACCTTTCATTCTTATAACCCTAGCTTTACCGATCACCTTCCCTCTACAAGCAATCTGCCCGTGTATTTTATTGCGATCCTGGTTATTAGTAGTCAGAAATTTTATCTTCTTCTTTGCTATTGTGACGATATCGCCAGAATATATTTGTGTTTTTTCGCCGTCTCCCCACATAAGATAGCCACGCTTTCTCTCCCGAATAATTTTTTTGTTAATTTTCAACCCTTTTCTTAAGAGATCAGTAATCTCCGTTGGTAAAATATAAAAAACTTCGCTCGAAATTTTTACTCCTAGGCGGAGAGAAATTTCGCCAAGAAAGCTAGATAAATATTGAATATTCCGATAAAATCTTTCTGTTCGCCAACTCCGGAAATAAATGGCTTCTTGGAGTGTGTCAATATAACTAATTAGTTTCTTACTAAACCCAAGCGAATTACGATACTTTTTTATTTTTGTTCTATTTATTTTTCGGTTATTAAGAATGAGTTTAATTTTTGCTGGCACATCCTCACCCCGCAATTGTTCTAATCTTTTATATATATCCTTTTCCGAATAATAATTATCGTTCATGGCGGAATTTTTTAACCAGCCATATTCTTTAATATGTCTCTCAATATCCTGTTTTATAGATAATTTACGACTATCTTTTAAGGCAATTTTTAACAGACTTAGCTCAGCATTTTCCGTCGAACTCGGCTTCGCCGATATGCAGAGATCGTGGATCATGTCCGGGGCTTTCTTTCCTATTTTTTTAGTAATCGCTAATCTTACCTTATTTTCCAAATATTCCTCAATAAATAAAGGAAAAATCATGAATGCTCCTATCGAAAAACATAAATTAAAATACTTTTCCAAATTATCAGCAAGCTGACTATTTGAGAAAGAATCAAACTTTCTTTGGCCCAATTCTTTAACGAGTTTTTCTATCCGTCTATTTAATTTGTAAGCTTCCTGAAAACTATCCCTAATGAATGACGAATCACTTTCAAGCTTTGATAAGATTAACGATTGGGTTTTAAGCCAGACATTATCAGCAAACATTAATTCTTGGTCTAAATATAAGACAGCTCCCATTTCATAGGGAAATTTAAGATTATTGTTATGATGTCGTGAAACGCCCTCCCAAAGCAAATAAGTATAAAAAGGCGTACGAAAACGTTTATGAATATAGTGCCACTTGAGGCGTCCTAACTGATTTATATTAAGGTTATTTTTCATAATATAATTATAACACAGCGTTCCAAGGCGATAAACTCCCTATTAAAAATAGCCCATAAAATGGGGCTATTTAAATCCGCTCGGAGTTTGGGATATAATTGGAACGGCTCTAAATATTTTTTAATAATATTACCCTAAAATTTTGACGACTCCATTTTCGGCGTTAACCTCTACCATATCTCCATTTTTCAAAACTCTAGTAGCAACTTTAGAGCCAACTATGCAAGGTATTCTAAATTCTCGACTTATTATGGCCGCATGGGAAGATATTCCGCCCTCATCGGTAATTAAAGCTGATATTTTTTTAAATACAGGAGTAAATTCCATAGTTGTCATATAAGTCACTAAAATATCCCCCTTATCAACGGTCTTTATGTCTTTAGAATTTAAAACTATTTTAACTTTGCCTCTAATTATTCCCGGATAACCAGTCCGACCACTAAATTCTTTTAAAGCATCTTTTTTAACAAAAACATCATTAACTACATCAATATTTTTTATTTTATTAATTTCCCCTAATTTAGTATAGAATTTTTTATGTCCATTGTTTAAAAGTATGGCCACTCCATTATTTTTTCTATTTTTTAATTCCGATTTATTATACTTGCCAGTCTCCAATATATTCCGCACCTCAGTAATATTAAAATATAACAAATCATTAAAATTAATTTTTAATCTTTCGGATATTTCTGATAACAAGAATCTATAATCTAATAAAGCCCTAACAAAAT
>Ga0209016_1000382_pt1 | contig 54347 bp, 46 predicted proteins | sample EPASupsiteSAE305_FD_187265 | JGI IMG/M metagenome (GOLD analysis project Ga0209016, IMG submission 187265) | Bioremediated contaminated groundwater microbial communities from EPA Superfund site, New Mexico - SAE3-05 (SPAdes) (version 2) | ecosystem: Environmental > Aquatic > Deep subsurface >... | reverse complement strand
TGGCCCGCCTTTTCTGTGTAAGGAGCAGTAACGTGGAAGCTATGTTCAATCAGGAAGAAGTCAACAAACGGCGTACCTTTGCCATCATCAGCCACCCTGACGCCGGTAAGACCACCATCACCGAGAAGTTACTGCTGTTCGGTGGCGCTATCCAACAGGCCGGTGAAGTGCGGGCCCGCAAATCCGGTCGCCATGCCACCTCGGACTGGATGGAGCTGGAGAAACAGCGTGGCATCTCAGTTACCTCATCGGTGATGAAGTTTACCTACGACGGCTTTGAGATCAACCTGCTGGATACCCCGGGTCACAACGACTTTTCCGAGGATACCTACCGGGTGCTGACCGCCGTTGACTCGGCCCTGATGGTGATCGATTCGGTCAAGGGGGTGGAGAGCCAGACCAAGAAGCTGCTGGATGTTTGTCGCCTGCGCGACACCCCGATCATGACCTTTATGAACAAGCTGGATCGGGAAGGGCAGGAGCCGCTGGACCTGCTGGATGATGTGGAGAAGAACCTGGGGATGCAGACTGCCCCCATGACCTGGCCGATCGGCATGGGCAAGCGCTTTCGGGGCACCTATCACCTCTACAGCAAAGAGGTGCTGCTGTTTGATCCTGATGCAGAGCATGGCGTTGACCGTATCGTGACCGTGCAGGGGCTGGATGATCCGCTGCTGGATGAGCTGCTGGGTAGTCAGGCAGAAGAGCTGCGTAACGATGTGGAGCTGCTGGAAGGGGCTGCCCATCCCTTTGATCTGGACGAATATCTGGCAGGGCGTCAGACCCCGGTCTTTTTCGGCAGTGCCATTAACACCTTCGGGGTGCAGCAACTGCTGGATACCTTTGTGCAGCATGCCCCCCATCCCCGTCCCCGTGCCACCACCACCCGGCTGGTCTCTCCCTTTGAAGAGCCGTTCTCCGGGTTTGTCTTCAAGATTCAGGCAAACATGGACCCGGCCCACCGCGACCGGATCGCCTTCTTCAGGATCTGCTCCGGTCGATTTGAACGTGGTATGAAAGTAAAACATCTGCGCCTGGGGCGTGATTTCCAGATCAGCAATGCCACCATCTTCATGGCCCAGGACCGCAGCAACGTGGAAGAGGCCTTTCCGGGCGATATCATCGGTATTCATAACCACGGCACTATCAAGATCGGCGACACCTTCACCATGGGTGAGGAGATGAAATTCACCGGCATTCCCAGCTTTGCACCGGAGCATTTTCGCAAGGTGCGGCTGCTGAATCCGATGAAATCCAAGGCCCTTGAAAAAGGGTTGGTGCAGCTGGCTGAAGAAGGCACCACCCAGGTATTCAAGCCGATTTTCGGTGCAGAGTGGGTGGTTGGTGCGGTTGGTATCCTGCAGTTTGAGGTGGTGTTGCATCGGTTGGAGTTTGAGTACGGGGTCAAGATTGCCTATGAACCGGTGGCCTATGCCACGGCCCGCTGGGTAACCGGTGAAAAGAAGCTGATCGAGGATTTTGAGAAGAAAGAAAAGATGAACCTCTATATTGATGGTGAAGGCAAGCTGACCTATATGGCCGGCAGTCAGTGGCGCCTGGATAACACCATCGAAAACTGGCCGGAGCTGGAGTTTCATGCCACTTCAGAGCACAGTTAAAATGGTCTTTTTTCGCCCTGGCCCTGTCACGATGCGTGACAGCTTGTGCGGCGTACTGTTCTGTACGCCTCCGCGCATTCCCTTCCGTGACAGAACCAGAACAAAAAAATCTTCTTTTTATTGGACGTAATGTATGGGTAAGAAATCTTTTTCTGCAACCTGGCGGGCGATGACCGATCTGCCTACGGATCATTTTCCGCTGATTCTGCCTGATGTGCACAAGGTGGCTGCCTTTTTTATCCTGCGGCGCTTGAAACGTTTGGGGTACTCCAACTGCAGGGTGGACAGCAGTAGCAAAGGGCTGGTGGTGTATGCCCAAAGATAGAAAAAGGCGGCCAGTTTTCAGCTGGCCGCCTTTTTTGTCGTCTGTATAACGGGATCTTGTTATCCCATAAACTTGCCAATCTCGTAGCCGATCTGTCCCAGCGGCAGCACTTCATCAGCCACTCCGCCATCAACGCAGGCCTTGGGCATGCCGTAAATGGTTGAGGTCGCCTCATCCTGCACCAGGGTTACCCCGCCTTTTTGCTTCAGCAATTGCATCCCTTTGAAGCCATCATTACCCATACCGGTCAGAACAACACCCAGCATTGATCCTGCCGTAGCCTCTGCCATGGAAGAGATCATCAGATCAACGGAAGGGATATAGACATACTGGGGGTAGGCTGAGGTCGGAGCTGTCTTGACCACCAGACCGCCGGCGCCGCGCACCACCTGGGTGTGCATGCCGCCAGGCGCGATCAGGATGGTGCCCGGTTTGATCGGTTCACCATCAACCGCCTCTTTGACCGTTATGGAGCACTTGGCATTCAGACGGTCGGCATAGGGACCGGTAAAGGCCTTGGGCATGTGGATCGCCACCACGATACCATAGGGGAAGTTCATCGGGATGCGGGAGATCACCTCCTGCAGTGCCACCGGTCCGCCGGTTGAGGCGCCGATGCCGACATGGGTGATCTTTTTGGAATGGATCTTCGAGGTCTTGACGGCTGCCCGGGGGGGCGGCGCAGCCAACGTGCCCGGGCGCGGCATGCTCAAGCCGCTTGCCGGACGCAGGATGCGGGAACGGGTCGCTTCACGAACCTTTTTGAGCAGTTCATCACGGAAGATGTTCTGGGCATCGGATGAATCGGTGACGTTTTTGGGGATATAGTCCAACGCCCCGGCGTCCAGCGCCTCAAAGGTTGCCTTGGCCCCTTCGTTGGTAAGGGTGGAAACCATCAGGACCTTGGTGGGGGCCTTGGCCATGATCTGTTTCAGGGCAGAGATGCCGTCCATACGGGGCATTTCAACATCCATGGTGATCAGGTCAGGCTTGAGGGCAATTGCCTTTTCAACTCCTTCAACCCCATCACTGGCCGTGCCGACGACCTCAATGGAGGGTTCTTTGACCAGAATGCCACGAATGGCCATCCGCATGAAGGATGAATCATCTACAATCAGAACACGGGTTTTTGCACCCGACGCTGGAGAAAACATCATGCCTCCGTTGGTTATTCCTTGGAAAATATGGACGCTACCAGCTCTTTGACATCAGGTACGGCGTCATCCAGCTCGTAGCAGAACCGTTCAATATCAAGCTGTGCAAGGTTCGGGTGCTGCTCTTTCAGTATGGACCAGCCTTCCTCTTCAGACAGATTGAAACTGGCCCAGACATTGCCGCCATAGTACAGATCCCTGACTGAACAGAATAGGTCCGCCAGGTTGACAATGGCACACAAAACCGGATCACTGCTGGCCTCACGCGGGGTGTGGTGGTGCAGGATCACTTCACGGTAGGCCTCCGGAAAATTCCATTTTTCTGCAATGCAGTAGCCGATTTCGTTGTGTGTGGTCGAGAACGCTTCCTGCTCCAGGTCAATCAGACGTACCGGACGGGTCTTGATGGTCGTCAGAATCTGTGAAAAGGTCTCGGGCTGGTAGTAACTCAGCACCACTTCGCCGATATCATGCACAATACCTGCGAGATAGGCCTTCTCAATGTCGGCGTAGCGGATTTTTTCGGCGATGATCTTGGATACCATGCCGACGCCGAAGGCATGGGCCCAGAAGGTGCTGATGTCAATCACGCCACCCTTGTCTTCAAAGGCGCTGATGAACGAGGAGGTCAGGGCGATTTCCTTGATATGACGAATGCCGAGGTAGACCAGTGCACGCTTGAGCGAGGTGATTTCCTGGGAGGGACGATAGATGGGGGAATTGACCATCTTCATGACCCGTGCGGTCATGACCTGATCGGTCAGCATCAGGTCTGCCACCTTGTCTACATTGACATCCGGGTCGTCAAGCAGTTGCAGTACCTGGGTTGCCACAACCGGAATCGTGGGCAGGTCATCGATCTTGGCCACCATCTGGCGGGCTGTTTCCAACATTGCCTGTTTATCCATCGTGGGATCCCCCGCTATTTCTTATAACCAAAACCGCCTGGAAAATGAACGGTCTTGAACTTGTCATTAACGCCGTGAAGGGATTCGGACTGGCCAACAAAGAAGTACCCGTAGGGTTGCAGGTTGTTGTAAAAGTGCTGTACAACCTTTGATTTTGAAGCGAGGTCAAAGTAAATCAGGACGTTGGCGCAGAAGATGAAGTCGAAGCTCTTCATGAAGACCATCTTGGTGTCATCGTACAGGTTCATCTTGTTAAAGGTGACAAATTTTTTGACATCCGGTGAGAGGATGAACTTGCCGGCATCCTCCTTGAAATATTTCTTCTTGTACAGATCCGGCACGTTACGGACCGAGTAGGCGTTGTAAATCCCCTCTTTGGCCTGGGCTACCACGGTCTCGTTGATATCGGTACCGATGATCTCGATGATCCAGTCCTTGAGGATGGTGGCCCGTTTTTCCAGCAGGATCATGGCCAGGGTGTAGGCCTCTTCACCGGATGAGGATGCGGCAGACCAGATCCTCAGTTTGCGGAAACCCATTTTGCCTTTGGCTTCAACGATCTCCGGCAGGAATTTGGTCTCAATGGCGTTCAATTGAGGCACACAGCGGAAGAAATAGGTTTCGTTCGTGGTGACTTCATCAAGCAGAAAACGCAGTTCTTCACCACCACGGGGGGATTTGAGCAGGCCGTAATAATCCATGGCACTCTTGGTGCCGGTGGCCTCCATCCGTTTGGTAAGACGGCTTTCAAGGAAATATTTTTTTGTGGTGTGGAAGTACATCCCGCACAGATTATAAATAAAGTCACGTAGTAATTCGAAATCTTTATCAGATATAGCCACGTTACGTCCCTCTTTCGTGTTAAGCTGATGCTTTAGCGCCCGCCGGACGCCCCTTCGCCGCCATCAACCATGCCGACCGGGTCAACAATCAATGCAACCCGTCCATCCCCCAGAATGGTTGAGCCGGCAATGCCGGTGACATTGGCCAGGTACTTGCCCAGTGACTTGATGGCCACTTCCTGCTGTCCCACCAGGCGGGTTACCACCAGGCCGACCCGTTTGTCCGCAGAGCCGATCACGACGATGTAGCAGAAATTGTCCTGCTCACGGCAGCGCCTGACGTTGAAGACCTGCTCCAACCGGACCAGCGGCAGTACCATGTCGCGCAGTTTGAGGACCTCCTGGCCGCCAATCACGTGGAACTCCCGTTGATCAACCCGCAGGGTCTCAAGCACCGAGGCCAGTGGAATAGAGTAGATCTCACCCTCTACCTCCACCAGCAGCGATTGAATGATGGCCAGGGTCAGGGGCAGACGTAGGATAAATTCTGATCCCATCCCCTTTTCACTCTTGATCTCAATCAGACCGTTCAGCTTTTTGATGTTGGTCTTGACCACATCCATACCGACGCCGCGTCCCGACAGGTCGGATGCCTTGTCTTTGGTTGAGAAGCCGGGCAGGAAGATCAGGTCAAACATCTCGCGCTGGCTCATGGCAGCAAGCTGATCTTCGGTGATCAGCCCTTTTTCAATTGCCTTGCGTCCGACCCGTTCCGTATCAATACCGCGGCCATCGTCCTTGATGCTGATAATAATTGAGTTGCCTTCATGGACTGCAGCAAGCACCAGGGTGCCGGTGCGTGGCTTTCCTGCGGCCATTCGCTCATCCGGGGTTTCCAGGCCGTGGTCCATGGCATTGCGGATCAGGTGGATCAATGGATCGCCGATTTCATCGACAACGGAGCGGTCAAGTTCGGTCTCTTCACCAAAGATCTGCAGATCCACTTCTTTGCCAAGGTCGCGGGCCAGAGAGCGAACAATACGGGGGAACTTCTTGAAGACCTTTTCCACCGGGATCATCCGCATTTTCAGGACCTGCATCTGCAGTTCCGAGGTGACAAAACTCATCCGTTTTGCCAGTTTGCCGAATTCTTCACTGAACAGGATATGGTCCGAGGTGCCACCCTGCAGATCCTGATTGAGCTGGATCATCCGGTTGCGCTCCAGCACCAGCTCCCCGACCTGGTTCATCAGATCGTCCAGGCGCTTGACATCAACCCGGACGGTGGTGTTGTCGGAAAGGTCGTCCCCGCCTTTTTCCCCGCCTTTGGGGGGGGCCGGTTTCTTTGCCGCTTCCGGGGCAGGGCGGGCCGGCGCGGGCGGCATTGCCGCTGCCGGCGCAGGCTCTGCTGCAGGCGGCGTTTCCGGTTGTGAAGTCGGCGTTTCGGCAGCCACAGACTGCTCCTCCGCTGTCGTCGCTGCCGGGGGTTCCATTGCTGCCGGTTGAGCCGGGGCTGCCGGCTGCTCGGTAAGCAGGGGAATCAGCTTGTTGATGGTCTCGTTGATCTCACGATCAATAATTTCGCCGCCCTTGATGTCTGCCACCAGTGTCTTGACCAGATCTGTGGCCTCAAGCACGACATCCATGATCTCGGAAGTCAACTGCAGTTCACCCTTGCGGAGGCGATTCAGCACATCCTCGGTTTTGTGGGTGACCCGGACCAGCAGGTCGAATCCCAAAAAGCTGGATGCGCCTTTTACGGTATGGATGGAGCGAAAGATCCGGTTCATCAGTTCCGGGTCATCAGAGGACTTTTCCAACGCAATCAGGTCGTCGTCGAGCTTCTCCAGAAGTTCAGTTGTTTCTGCCAGAAATCCTTCAAGAAGTTCCTGGTCTTCACAATCAATGGGCATTGCTCACCTCGCCGTGCTGAGATGGTAGTGAAAGGTAACAGCGCATGTTGCTACATAGTACTGAAAAGCTGACGCTCATCCTGGGAGAACATCTTCTGCAGATCAAGCAGGACCAGCAGGCGCTCGGCCTGGTTGATAACCCCGGCAATGCACTCCTGGTCAATACCGCTGGTTACGACGGCCGGGGAAGGCTGGATTTCGCTGCTGGATATCCGGATGACCTCTGAGACGGCATCCACGATGAATCCCATCAGCTCACCTTCAACATCCATGACCATGATGCGGGTCTGTTTGTCGTATTCCACCTCAACCAGGCCAAAACGGCGACGCATGTTGATGATCGGAATAACCTTGCCACGCAGGTTGATCACGCCTTCAACATAGTGCGGGGTGTTGGGGACCCTGGTGATACTGGGCATTCTGATGATTTCACGTACCTTCAGGACGTCAACGCCATATTCTTCGTTGTCCAGGTTAAAGCTGACCAACTGAATCAGTTCGCCATGGTCACCTGCGCGTGCCTCGTTGGCATTCATCGGCACTAGGGCATTAGACATGGGCAACCTCCTTCTGGATGAGACTTTTAAAGGTTAATTTGTACGACGATTACTGCACATATGGATGTAATTCTATCAACTGGCATGATGAAGGCTGAGATCGTGTATATGTATCATGCAAGCCGTACCGGTGCAAGCTTGAGGCGAACAGAATGTTTGTTTTTATTGTTGGTTGCTAAATATTATAAATTGCTCATCTAGAGCTGTGGGTCAGTTAATTGACATGGGATGCGGTTGCGCCGTATACTAGACCCCTATTCAGGGCAAAATATGCTTTGTTTGGTTTAAGGGGTTGTTATGACTGTGAAAAGCTCGTTCAGGGTGCTGGATGGTGATCGTAAAACCCGTGATCTTGTGTCAGCTTTTCTGACATATAAAGGCTACGAGACCGTTATTCTCGATGATAATGCAGATCTTTTTGACACGGCCCGGACAACGTCGCCACGGATACTGGTTGCTGATCTGGTATCTCTGTTTGCCAGGTCCGGTGATGCACTGCAGCAGATTTGGCAGACTGACCCCGAACAGGTAGCGATCGTTTATGCCCAATCTGACGCTGCCCGTACGCTGCCCCATGATGAACGGCTGATATTTCTGCCTAAACCGCTTAACCTTGATGAGCTTGAAAGCGTGGTGATGCGGGCACTGGAGTACCAGGCCCTGAAAGTGCGGATGCCGGAGCAGCCGGTTGATGAATACCCTCATTTTCTTTGCTCCACCATCATTGGCAGAAGCCGCCAGATGCTTAATCTGTTTGAGATGATTGAGAAGGTCGCGGAATCCAGCGCGACGGTCCTGATTCAGGGAGAGTCCGGAACCGGCAAGGAACTTGCAGCTCGGGCAATACACCAGCTTTCAAGCCGGAGCAGCAAAAATTTTGTGCCGGTTAACTGTGCAGCCATTCCGGATGACCTGCTGGAGAGTGAGCTGTTCGGGCATGTGAAAGGGTCATTCACCGGTGCCTATGCCAATCGGATCGGCCGGTTTGAGATGGCTGACAAAGGAACCCTCTTTCTGGATGAAATCGGTGATATGAAGGCGACCCTGCAGGTCAAACTGCTGCGGGTGCTGCAGGCCAAGGAGTTTGAACCGGTTGGATCAACCCGTTCCCAGAAGGTGGATGTCCGGATTATTGCCGCATCCAATAAGAATCTGGATGAACAGGTGGCGACCCGTGATTTCAGGGAGGATCTCTACTACCGGCTTTCGGTAATCCCGATTACGATTCCTCCCCTGCGAGACCGGCGTGAAGACATTCCGCTGCTGATCAATCACTTTCAGGGACAGTTTAACCGTGATCGCCGGCGTCTGGTCAAAGGCTTTACCCGCGAGGCGCTTGAGATGCTCTGTAACTACGATTGGCCGGGCAATGTGCGGGAGCTTGAAAACCTGGTGGAGCGGATGATCACTATGAAGGAGAGCGGGTTTATCACGGTGGATGATCTGCCGGAAAAATACCTGGCCCCCCGTACGGTTGTAGCGCCGCCGCTGTCAGTTTCCGGTTCTGTCCCTGTCGGCAAGGAGCTGCCGCCGGAAGGAATCTGTCTGAACAGTGCCGTTGACGCCTTCGAGAACGGCCTGATCATGCAGGCCCTGCACCGTACCGGCGGTAACAAGAAAGAGGCCGCAGCCCTTCTGAACCTGAAACGGACAACCCTGATTGAGAAGCTTAAGAAGAAAAACCTGCAGTTCCCCTGAACGGGGAGGTACGTATGTCGATCAATGCAACCCAGACAATGTCGTTATTGCAGAGCATGCTGCGGGAACAGTCCCGCCCGGCAGCGGAGCAGACCGTAAGCACGGTCTCGTCCCGCTTTTCGGAACGGCTGGATGCAGCAATTGACCGCGGTACGGTGCCTGCGGAGGCATCTCCCGAGTCGGTGCAGCATGCCGCAGAGCTGCTGCAGCTGACCACCCTGCGCAGTTCACTGGAGCTGCTGGCAGACCAGCACGAGGCCGATAACGGCACGGCGCTGCCTCTTGCTTCTTTGCCTGTTTCCGGAGTGACGTCGGCCATGTCTCCCCTGAACAGCTATCTGGCAAATCTGGCTGGCACAGCAACCCTCCCTGCAGGCCAAACGAATAGACAGGCATTGCCTGAGCAGGAACCCGATCCCGGTCCCAGAGCCCCGGAGCAGGTGGAACGCCGTTCGCCCCGGTTCTCTGACGCGTCTCCGGCAGTTAACATTGAGCAGACCATAGCCAAGGCCTCACAGCGCTATGGGGTCGATGCAGGGTTGATCAAGGCTGTCATCAAGGCAGAGAGTAACTTTAACCCTCGCGCGGTCTCCTCTGCCGGGGCGCAGGGCCTGATGCAGCTGATGCCTGCCACGGCCCGCGGGCTGGGGGTCAGCAACTCCTTTGATCCGGAACAGAATGTGATGGCGGGCACCCGGTTTTTAAAAGGGCTGCTGGACAGATACAACGGCGACCTTGATTCTGCCCTGGCAGCCTATAACTGGGGGCCGGGTAACGTGGATCGCAGGCCTGACCGCCTTCCCCGCGAGACCCGGGAGTACCTGGTGAAGGTAAAGCAGTACTATTCGGCATTCACAGCCTGAGGTCTCCAGGCTTACAGCAAATCCACCGGATCGATATCAATCGCCATTCTGACGGTTGCCGGCAGGGACTGCTCTCTGCGGTAGGCGGTTAACAGACGCCGTAGTGCTGCCCGGCTGGCGTCCTTCAAAAGAATCTGCTGACGAAAACGCCCCCGTAACCGGTACAGTGGCGCCGGTGCCGGCCCCAGGATTTCAACCCGCAACCCAAGCCTGTTCTTGATGTTGCGTAGTACTGCGGCAGACTGCTCGGCTACTGAAGTCAGGCTCTTTTCGCTGGTGGCTGAGAGTTTGATTGCTGCCAGAAAACCATAGGGTGGATAGTTCAGCTCCTGCCGGAATAATAACTCTTCCTGATAGAACCGTTCAAAGTCATGATCAGCTGCGTAGGCAATGCCGTAGTGATCCGGTGTCATGGCCTGCAGCAGTACCCGCCCCGGCAGTTCTCCCCGTCCGGCCCGTCCAATTACCTGAGAAAGCACCTGAAAGGTACGTTCTGTGGCCCTGAAGTCCGGCAGGTAGAGACTGCCTTCTGCCTGGAGTACACCAACCAGGGTCACGCCGGGAAAATCGTGCCCCTTGGCGATCATCTGGGTTCCCACCAGGATATCCACCTCGCCGCGTCCAACCTTGTCCAGTATCCGGGCATGACCTCCCTTGCCGCTGGTAGTATCGCTGTCCATCCGTGCAATCCGGGCTTCAGGAAACTGTTCCAGCAGTTCATGCTCGATCCGTTCGGTACCGACGCCCATCTCTTTCAGTTCCAGCTCACCGCAGGAAGGGCAGATGCAGGGGGCCGGCACCTGATAGTCGCAGTAATGGCAGAGGCTCTTTCTGCGCTGGCGATGGTAGGTCAGGGAGACTGAACAGTTGGGGCATTGCAGATCAGCCCCGCAGGCAGGACAGACCAGCCAGCTGGCAAAGCCGCGCCGGTTCAGGAACAGCAGGCTTTGCTCGCCCCGTTCCAGGTTGTCTGTCAGTGCCTCGATCAATTGGGGCGAGAGTGGTGATTCGGCCGTCATGCGGGTGTTGATGATACTGGTTGCAGGTAAGGGACGGTTACCGACCCGCTCCGGCAGTGACAGGTAGCCCAGTTTCCCCTGTTGGGCTGCAAAGCGGGTGGTGATCAGCGGTGTGGCAGAGCCAAGCAGCACCACTGCCTGCTCCTGCTGTCCTCGCACCAGGGCCAGGTCACGGGCGTTGTAACGCAGGCCGTCGGACTGTTTAAAGGAGGCCTCATGTTCCTCATCCACCACAATGATGCCGATCCGTTCCAGCGGGGCAAAGATGGCAGAGCGGGCACCGATCACGATCCGTACTTCACCTCGCCGGATACGGCGCCATTCATCATAACGTTCACCATCGGAAAGGGCGCTGTGCAGCACGGCAATACCATCACAAAAGCGGGCACGAAAACGCTGCACCAGCTGCGGAGTCAGTGATATTTCAGGCACCAGCACCAGGGCATTCCTGCCTGCAGCCAGGGTGTGGGCGATCCCCTGCAGGTAGACTTCTGTCTTGCCGCTGCCGGTAATACCATGCAGCAGAAACGGGGCAAAACAACTGCTATCCAGGGCGGTCAGGATGGTTGTCAGAGCCTGCTGCTGGTGCAGGGTCAGCGGTTTCGGGGAGTCCTTTGTCACGCTCAGGCCGGCAAACGGGTCGCGGTACACTTCACGTTCGCTCATCCGGACCAGCCCCAACTCCACCAGTCGCCGCAGGTTGGGGCTGCATTCACCAAAGCGCTGTCTGAGTTCTGCTGATGAAACCGATCCGGACTGGCGTAGAAAGGCAAGGATATCCAGCCCCTTGCCCCTGAGTTTGGCAGTGGCATCAACAGGCAGTGCGCTGAAGATCCGCTCGTGCCGGACTTTTTTGCCGCCGCTTACCGCTTCTCCATCGACACTGCTGCGGCTTTGCAGGTTGATGCCGGTGGGCAGGGCAGTCTTGAGCACCTCCCCCAGGGGATGCAGGTAGTAGTCGGCAATCCACTGGAAGAAGGTCAGCTCTGCTTCGGTCCAGAGCGGTTCAGGGTCCAGTACATCCAGCAAGCCTTTCAGCTGCTGCCCCTCAGGAGGCGTGCTGAAACGCAATACATACGCAGTTACCTTACGTCTGCCGAACGGGACAAAGACGCGCACCCCAGGTTGTATCCGTGGGGCAAGATCCTCAGGCACCCGGTAGTGAAAGGTGGTATCGAGGGGGAGCGGAACAACAACTTCAACAATAAGTTCAGAAGATGGCATAGGGTGATAATGGCAGAAAGCAACTGATTTGGAAATGTCGATATTACTGCCCTATTGCCACCGCAGTCAGCAGGGCTTTTTCAATCTGCTGCAGGAACTGGGCAGGGATAATCCCAAACGGTTCTTCAAGCTTGCTACGATCAAGGGTGGTAATCTGGTGGCAAACCGCTACGCTGTCACTGGGGAGACCGGCTGTACCGGCAGGTAACTGTACAACAGTGGGTCCGCGCCGGGCTTGCAAGGTTGAGGTGCTGACCGGAATAACAATGATTGAACGCCAGTTTGGGGTCTGGTTAAAGGCATCATGGGAAAGGACAATCACCGGACGCCGTCCGGCCTGTTCAGAACCGGAGCGTGGGGCCAGGTTTGCCCAGCAGATATCGCCCCGTTTCATGGTCGTTCCAACTTTTCTGCAAGTTGTTCAACAGCTGCCTGTTCCAGTGCAGGATCAAGATCAGCACCGCTTCCGGCCATTGCACCGGCATAGGCAGCAATCTCTTCATGAACCGCCAGACGTTCCTGCTCTGCCAACCAGTACTCCACCGCCTGTTTTACCAGTTGAGTGGCAGGTCTGCGTTGACGTGAGGCTGTTTCCTTCAGTCTTTGGTAGACCTGTTCAGGTAGTGGTACATGAAAATTGCGGGTCTTTATGGTCATAGTACTCATGGCAGATCTCCTGCCATAAAATAGCAGGCAAAAGCACTTGAAGTAAACAATTTAATAGTTGTAATTGATGCTGTGTGGATGTGCCTGATCCGGTTAATTTTATTAGTTTTAGCTGGTTATCCGCTGGAAATTTTGTATACAAGATGCTATGTACGATGGTGAAAATATCCAATCCGTAAGGGGTGGTCGTGGATGAAACAATTGTTAGTGTTGATTTTGATGGCTTTGATATTGTTTCCATCAACAGGTTTTGCCGCATTAGGACCTGAACCAGCTCTGGCCGTTTCGGCCAAGGATCGTCATATATCGGTTAAAGCCAGCAATGTTAGTTATCAAGCAATACTAAAAAAAATTGCCGCGGATACCGGTATTAAAGTCCAGATACTCGAAGGTGTGCCGGATCGCACTGTCACGGTTGATCTTAAAGAAATACCGTATCTTGGCATCAGCGCACTGCTTGAAGCCATGGGTATCACCAACTACGGTATTGCCATTGACCACAGAACGAATGATCTTTATGTCTATGTTGTTAAGGCCGGAACAAATCTAACAAAACTTACCAAGGGCAAGACTATCATCAGGCAAGTCGATTTTAAGGCCCACGCTGAAATAACCCGTGTCAAGGGCAAGGAAATAGTCACTAAGCCACTGGATAAAAGCGGCCTCAGTATTAGCTACATCAAAGACGAACTGCTGCTTAAATTTAAAACTGGCACTACAGCTAAAGAAATTAACGAGATTCTTGCCAGGTACAATCTCATCGCTTCACCAGACGCAACCCTTAGCGGGCTGGGATATACCAAAATTGTCATTCCCGATGGCCGGGAGGTGCCTGATGTTGCCAAACTCCTTGCCAAAGAGCGTATCGTAAAATCTCCGGAACCCAACTACATTCAAAAGGTACTTGCCATAACCGATCCGCTTTACCAGGAGCAATGGTATGCTGCCAGTTCCCGTTTTGACTCTGCATGGCCAATCCTCAAAAGCAGTTCCCTTGTCACTGTTGCGGTTATTGATACCGGCGCACAGGCAAACCATCCAGACCTCGCTGGAAAAATACTCAAAGGCTACAACGTTATAACCGGCAAGGCTGATGCAGCAGATGATAACGGTCATGGTACCTTTGTTTCAGGTATCATTGCCGCCAACGCCAACAGTATCGGCATTAAGGGAATGTGTAATAATGCCCGCATCCTTCCGGTCAAGGTTATGGATGCCAATGGTGCAGGTACCTACGAGGATGTAGCCAAAGGTATCATCTTTGCCGCAGATAGCGGTGCAAAGGTTATCAACCTAAGTATCGGTGGATATGGGTATTCTCCCATGCTGTCGGATGCTGTCAGCTATGCCCAATCAAAAGGTTGCGTTGTCGTTGCTGCAGGCGGAAATGATGGCATAGAAATGCCGGTCTATCCCGCCGCTTATCCTGACGTTATCGGAGTTGCAGCATTGGCAACGGATGACAGTATCTGGTCATCATCCAACAGCGGGAGTCATATTGTTGTCTCAGCACCCGGCAGCAATATACTTTCAACTGTTTCAGGAAATGGTTATGGCATCGCCTCTGGCACTTCAGCAGCCACTCCGATGGTTTCGTCTCTGGCTGCCATACTATCAGTAGAACGTGCCGACCTTTCTGCATCGGTTATCGCTAGATTGATCCAGCAGACAGCACGTGACCTCGGGGAGAAGGGGAAAGACAAGATTTATGGGGCAGGGGCGATTGATGCGGTAGCAGCCTTGGGGCAGCAGGTGAAACCGTTTCATGATGTGGCGGTAGAACGCCTTTATCTGGATAGCAACGCCATTCAGTTAGGTAAGGATGCCTATATCGACATAGTGATTTCAAACTTGGGCAGCTACCCAGTAGAGACCGCCGACCTGAAAGTCACGCTAAACGGAGCAATAGCACTGGAACAAAAGGACATCGCCATTGCCCGAAAAATTATATTTACTCTTCCTATCAAACTTGCTGACAAGCAGGTCAGCAATTACACCATTACGGCCCAAGTGGCAGCAACGATTGACGACAACCCCAACAACAACAGCAAAATCATCACTAACAAATTCAAGTTTGATGAAAAGCAGAAGCTGTATGTTTTGCTGAAAGACCGCCCTTTTGTGCATTCATGGGTAGCTTGGCAGGCGTTTCAGATGCTGCCGCAGTATATGCGGGATGATATGTATCCATATTTTTGGGGCGGTGCGACTGAAAGCTTGTTGTTTGGTGATGGGAAAATCTGGACGGATAACTATTGTGATCCAGCAACAGGGACAGGCGGTTGTCCAATATGGGGAGCTGATCTTGGTGATGGTGAATCAATAGTTGAGGGGACATGGGAGGAAGATCAGAGTACTAATTCACTCGATCATTTCTGGGATCCTGATCATAGCATTTCTGACGGGCTATATACTCCAGCCTTTGGTACATTCAAAAGTGCAATAAATAAAGCTTCAGATTGGTGGAATATCGCTATAAATAACTTCCCAGATAATGCATCTAAATCCTACTATGCTCTGGGCAGAGTGGTTCACTTATTAAGCGACATGGGAGTTCCTGATCACGTTCACTTAGATCCACATTTAGATGGTACTGATTTTATTAATTATAACGATATTAGTAACTATGAAGAATACACAAAATTGTATTTTCGTAACTATACAAACGCATCAGCCTATCCAATTGACATTCAGAAAGATTTGCCTTTAGCGCAACCTGCTGATCCAGCATGGTTTAGTGGTGTATCAATTTCAGATGACTACTCTTTGACTAAACTCTTCTATAATTTTGCACAGTTTACACAGCATTTTGATAGCAGTGGTATGTTTCTTATTACAAGCGGCAATCCTAATGGAAACAATCTTGTTTATTCTAATTCTGGTCCTATTGCTATAAGTCCACCACTTAAACTACCTTTAGGGGATGACCTTCTTCCGCAAAATGGCCAAGCGATAAAAAGCTACAAGGTAATCGCATACCCTGTGAATTGTGGTCAGCCAGGCATTGATGATAATAATTCGCAATGCGGCATGGATCCTAATACATCGGTGACTTTGAAGGTTCTCTATGCACCTGATATTTTTTCATTTTTTGAAGACTATGCAGAACTTGTTGAAGGGGTAGATTACGGCCTTGCCCGTGGTTCAGGCTATATTGGGTTACCTGAAGCAACATGTAATAAATATCCTGGAATCTGTGATCAGGTTTCTGTATTTGATAATTATAAATTACGTACTACCTATACATACCGGGGACAGCAATCCACGGCAAATGGACGCTCTGACTATAACATTGAATCTGTAGGGCCATACACAACGGTTCCTGATAGTGAAGCAAAAAAACAGGCTGATATCCTGATGCCTCAGACAATTGCTTATGTTGAGTCATTATATAGACTTTTCTGGGAAAAGTTTCATCTAAAGCATGACACAATTCAGTTGCAGTCTGATCCTATCGTTTTAAAGCCACTTCAATTTGTAGCATCCAATAATGATTCCCGGGTTTCTATCTACGAGTGGGACTTCAATTATAATGGCACGGCTTTTAATGTCATGGCTACAGGCAATAATCCAACAACCGTTTATCGCTCACTGGGTACCAAAACAGTCGCATTGCGGACAAGTGCGCCTGGATTTGATCCTGTCATTACGACTATGTCACTTGATGTTGCCCCCTATCCATTCAACGTTACCTACGACATAGCCAGCCTTGCGCCGGTAACTGCATCAACTACACCTTCGCCCTATATCACCAACTATTCCTGGACCTTTGGAGACGGCACCTCTGCGGTAACCGGCAGTTCTGCACAGCATACCTATGCAAGCCAAGGAGCGTATCAGGTAAGGCTCAGCCTTACGCTTGATGACAGCTCGGTGATTCAAAGCTCCACGTATGTAACCGTCGGTTTTGTCGGTATTAATGAGGTGCCGGTGCCCGGCCAGACCATTACCGGATGGGAGACCTGGAAAAGTGGAACCACGTATCATGTGACTGGAAGCATTGATATTGCACGAGGAGCCAAACTGACAATTCCAAATGGCGCAATAGTAAAATTGGATAGTGGCGTTGCAATCTATGTTTCAGGTACCCTAAGTGCGACGGGAGTGACTTTCACCTGGGCAGATGGTACAAACCAGTGGGGCGGTATTCAGTTTTCTGGGAATGGATCCAGTGGCAGCCGTCTGGAAAGTTGCATCCTAGAACATGCTTCACATAGTGTGGCTAACTACAGTAATGCTTCCATCGGGATCTCTTCAAGTTCTCCAGCTATCATCAACAGTATTATACGTAATGCCATATCTAATGCTGGTTATATTGGTATCCATGGTATCTGGATAACTGATGGATCACCTACTGTCAGCGGCAGCACAGTCAGTGGTATTCCCGGTCATGGCATCCATATTGAAAACAGTATAGCCCCAACTATTAGTGGTTGCACACTTACTGGTAACCAGTATGGTCTTGTTGTGTATTCAAGCGGTGGCATCTATCAAAACAACGCGTTCAGCAGTAATACGGAATATGGTGCTTACATCGGTTATCCCGCTAAGAACCCTCAATTCAGCGGCAACACCTACACTGGTAATACCAAAGGAACGCTTGCAGTAAGTGGTTCTATTGATAGTGCGACTACCTGGGGATCCTTATGGGATCCGGTCACGCATCTGCTTGGCCTGCAAATAAATTCTGGTACCAGCTTAACTATTTCCTCTGGTAAAACCATCAAAGGCGAAAATAGCACTGTAATCAGTGTTTATGGCACCTTAAGTGCGACGGGAGTGACTTTCACCTGGGCAGATGGTACAAACCAGTGGGGCGGTATTCAGTTTTCTGGGAATGGATCCAGTGGCAGCCGTCTGGAAAGTTGCATCCTAGAACATGCTTCACATAGTGTGGCTAACTACAGTAATGCTTCCATCGGGATCTCTTCAAGTTCTCCAGCTATCATCAACAGTATTATACGTAATGCCATATCTAATGCTGGTTATATTGGTATCCATGGTATCTGGATAACTGATGGATCACCTACTGTCAGCGGCAGCACAGTCAGTGGTATTCCCGGTCATGGCATCCATATTGAAAACAGTATAGCCCCAACTATTAGTGGTTGCACACTTACTGGTAACCAGTATGGTCTTGTTGTGTATTCAAGCGGTGGCATCTATCAAAACAACGCGTTCAGCAGTAATACGGAATATGGTCTTTATTATTCTGGTGCCATAATACTTAATGCCACAAACAACAACTGGGGCGACCCCACCGGCCCGCTGGACAGTTCAGATGACCGGGCAAGCGGTGGTCTCTACAACCCAACCGGCAAAGGAAACAAGGTAAGCGATAGGGTAAATTACTACCCCTGGGTTGGTGGCAACTCTGTCTACCCCATGACTCCTACCGGTTTTTACGGAACTGGTATCAGTGGTGCTGTGAACCTGTTTTGGAAAAGGTCTACTGGTGCAACCAACTACAAGGCGTATCTACGTACAGCAACCGGCCCAATACCGGGTTCTCCGTTTATGGTTGGCGATCTGGTGACAACAAAGATCACCGGTTTGACAAATGGTACAACCTATTTTGTTTCACTAAGTTCTCTGAATAGCCTTGGACTTGAAAGCCAGGCCACCAATGAAATTACTCTGGCGCCTAACTTAAGATACACCCTGATTACCACCATTACCGGCACAGGAACAGGCAGCCTGCATAGTATGCCGGGCGGTGTTTCTTGTGATGCCGATACCTGTCAGGCTGTTTTTGAGCCGAACACAGCTGTTAGCGTCATCTCATCAGCCAATAGCATTTCACGGTTTGGTGGGTGGTCTGGGGACTGTAGCGGAGATGGGGGCTGCGATCTTGTGATGTCTGCAGATAAGGCAATTACTGCCACGTTTAATCTGGCACCCAAGGCCAAGATTAGTACTGCAGAGTTTACAAGCCTGGCCGCTGCCTACAACAGCATCAGCAGTGCTGCAGCAACCACCATTATGTTGCTGGAAGATACGTTGTCAGTTGGTGTAAGTAGCATTAACAGGTCGCTGATTCTGCAAGGGGGCTACAAGGCGGACTTCAGCAGGACTGACAGCGGGTATACAACCCTGGGGCCGTTAACCATTGGCACCGGCAGTGTCGTGATGGATCGTATCGTGGTGCAGTAAGCGAGGCTACAAGATGGTTGAAGGGCGATGACTGTTTTCCTGATAACCTTTCTTGGTATCTACGGTGCTGCTCATGCCTTTTGGCTCGTTCGGCTACTGAAAGCCTTCCCGCAGCTACAGCCCTGGTGGACATTACCGGTCGGCTGGTGCCTGTTGATGGTGGCTGCGCCGGTGCTGAGCCGCCTGCTGGAGCGGGAAGGACAGACGTTTGCAGCCTCTCTGGCAGCTTACATCGGCTACAGCTGGATGGGGTTGCTGTTTTTGTTTATTTCCCTGTCAGTGGTACTGGAGCTGTTGCGGCTGCTGCACTGGATCGCCCATTTTTTCCTGCAACTGCCAGCTAGTGCATTGTTGTCTCCCCGCCCCGGCTTTATCTGCTGTTTTGGTCTGGCTCTACTGATCAGCTGCTATGGCTGGTTCGAGGCGTCTAATCTAACGGTTGAGCACCATACGATCATAACCTCAAAGTTGCCTAAAGGGGCTGCCAGGATAAGGGTGGTCCAGATCTCAGACCTGCATATCGGTCTGATTGTCGGGTCACAGCAGGTGCAGCAGCTTGTGGCTGTTGTGAAAACCCTGAAACCGAATCTGGTGGTTGCCACCGGTGATATTGTGGATGGCCATATCAGCCATGTTGATGGTATCTCGCAGATGTTGCATGAACTGCAACCCCCGCTGGGGATGGTGGCCGTGCTGGGCAACCACGAGTATTACGCCGGTCTCGGTTCGTCCCGCCGGTTTCTGGAGCTGTCAGGTTTTCGTCTGCTGCAGGATCAAACCATGCTGGTCGGCGAACATCTGGCCCTGGTGGGGGTGGATGATCCTGCGGCAAAACGGTTTGGAAGAAACGGGATCGCAGATGAAGCGCATCTTTTTGGTGGAATACCCCATGATCGGTTTGTGCTGCTGCTGAAACACCGTCCGGTGGTGGTTCAAAAAAGTATCGGGCGGTTTGATCTGCAGCTTTCCGGGCATGTGCATAAAGGACAGATCTTTCCGTTTAATCTGCTTACCTGGCTTAATTTTCCGGTGCGGGCCGGGATGAATCAGCTGGCTGATGGCAGCCGTCTGTATGTCAGCCGCGGTACCGGCACCTGGGGGCCACCGATCAGATTTCTGGCACCGCCAGAGCTGACCGTGATCGATCTTGAGCCTGACGGAAAGTAAACCGGCCTGCTGTCGGTGACAACAGGCCGGTTTTGGATAACGCCGTGTGTTGAAGTCAGTACTACCAGTATTTTTTTGGTGGCTCGGTATGACCGACCTTTTTGATTTCACCATCAATGATTTTGAACATGTCCCCACTCTCACAGGTCCAGGCATCCCCCTCTTCAGGCGGGTTCGGGAAGTTGCGGTGTCCCAGAAAGACCTCTTCATCATCAATAAAGCCGAACCAGTCCAATGATCCGGTCATCCAGATTTTTGTTTTCAGTTCCATATTAAAACAACTCCTTGTTTAGTAAAGAATGGGCTGACTTTCCTGTAAAGCGGCAGTAAATGTCAACGACTTTTTCGTCGGAGATCTTTGGGCTGCAGCTTGACTTTCAGCAGTGGAATGGTTACATCTTTCAAAAGATACCATACCAGTCTGCTTTTGTTTTTTTAATCAGCCAGTAACAGGTGACACCATGCCACATTCCGGGGGCAGGAAACCGTCGTTTGCAGGGCAGTACAACCGGCACCTTGATGAGATGCGCTCTCTCATGCGCACCCTTGACCCACGGCTGGCAGCTGAGGATGAGGGCAGCCTGAGCGCAGCCATGGATATTTATGAAACCGACCGTGATCTTGTGCTGGAGTTTGACCTGCCCGGCATCAGTCCTGAGAATATCAGTCTGACGCAACGTGGCATGGTCTGCGTAATCCAGGTGGAAAAATTGTCTGAACCGCCGTGTGATCAGGTGCGGTACCTCTGTCTTGAACGCCACTTCGGCCGGCTGCGGCGCACCGTCAGGCTGCCGGATCTGGTTGATCCCACTCACATACATGCCGAGTACAGCCGCGGGGTCTTGCGCATCATCTGTCCCAAGGGACGCGAACGTCGTATTTTGATTAAGGAGTTAGCACGTGAGTAAGTCAGATCAGGAACATACAACTACCGAACCCACCATCGTGGCAGAAGAAGAACTGCGGATACCGGAACTGTTGCCGCTGCTGCCGATCCGTGATGTTGTGGTTTATCCCTTTATGATCATTCCACTCTTTGTTGGACGCGAGATGTCGATCAAGGCGGTTGATCAGGCCCTGGCCGGTGACCGGATGATTATGCTGGCTACCCAGCATGATATTGGCGATGAAGATCCCACACCGGACAAGATCTACAACGTCGGTACCGTGGCCATGATCATGCGGATGCTGAAGCTGCCGGACGGACGGGTCAAGATTCTGGTGCAGGGGCTGGTTAAGGCCAGAATTGCCGAGTTTGTCGAGTTCAAGCCGTTCCATACCGTGCGGATCGAGCGCCTGGTTGAACCGGTAGCAGTGGATAATCTTGAGACCGAAGCCTTGATGCGTACCGTGCGGGAGCAATTGGCCAAGATTGCCGAGTTGGGCAAGCAGATCTCGCCCGAGGTGATGGTAATCCTGGAGAATATTACCGACCCCGGCAGTATGGCTGATCTGATTGCCAGCAATCTGGGGCTGAAGCTGTCCGAAGCCCAGATGCTGCTTGAGATTGAAGACCCGGTCAGGCGTCTGACCAAGGTGAATGATCTGCTGGCCCGTGAACACGAGATGCTGTCGGTACAGGCCCAAATCCAGAATGCCGCCCGGGAGGAAATGGGTAAAAACCAGAAAGAATACTACCTGCGTGAACAGATGAAGGCGATTCAGCAGGAGCTTGGCGACCATGACGGCAAGGAAGAACTGGAAGAGCTGCGTAAGGCCATTGAAACCGCCAGGATGCCTGAAAATGTTGAAAAAGAGGCGCTCAAACAGCTGGGACGGCTGGAGCGGATGCATGGTGACTCCGGCGAGGCCGGGGTGATCCGAACCTACCTGGACTGGCTGATTGAGATCCCCTGGTCAAAGACCACCCGTGACTCGCTGGATATTATCCGTGCCAAGAAGATCCTGGATGAAGACCATTCCTATCTGGACAAGGTCAAAGAGCGGATTCTCGAGTTTCTGGCCGTACGCAAGCTCAATAAGCAGATGAAGGGGCCGATCCTCTGTTTTGTGGGGCCTCCCGGCGTGGGCAAGACCTCGCTGGGTAAATCCATTGCCCGGGCGCTGAACCGCAAGTTTGTCCGTATCTCCCTTGGCGGCGTTCGGGACGAGGCAGAAATACGTGGTCACCGCCGCACCTATCTGGGGGCACTGCCGGGCCGGATCATTCAGGGGATGAAGCAGGCCGGCACCAGAAACCCGGTTTTTATGCTGGATGAGCTGGATAAGCTGGGTTACGACTACAAGGGTGACCCCTCGGCTGCCCTGCTGGAGGTGCTTGATCCCCAGCAGAACAACGCCTTTTCGGATCACTACGTCAACCTGCCCTATGACCTCTCCAACGTGCTGTTTGTGGCCACAGCCAACCATAGTGACCCGATTCCCTCGGCCCTCTTTGACCGGATGGAGGTGATCAACATCCCCGGTTATACAGAAGAGGAAAAACTGGAGATCGCCATCCGCTACCTGGTGCCTCGCCAGATGAAGGATAACGGTCTCAAGGCCAAGCACATCGTGTTTGAAGAAGAGGCGCTCAAGGAGATCATTGCCAAGTACACCCGGGAGGCCGGTCTGCGAAATCTGGAGCGGGAAATCGGCAATGTCTGCCGTAAAGTGGCCCGCAAGATTGCTGAAGGGCACAAGCGTCAGATCAGGGTCACCCCGGCAGCCGTGGCCACCTTCCTGGGGGCTGCCAAGTTCCTGCGGGATGATGAGATGGACAAGAATGAGGTCGGCGTGGTCAACGGCCTGGCCTGGACCTCGGTGGGGGGGGAAGTGCTGCATATTGAAGCCACCACCATGGCAGGCAAGGGGGGGATGGCCCTGACCGGCCAATTGGGTGACGTGATGAAGGAGTCAGTTCAGGCGGCCCTGGCCTATATCCGCTCCCACGGCAGTGAGTTCCATATCAACCCGGACTGGTTCCAGGAAAATGAGATTCATGTCCATGTCCCTGCCGGCGCTGTGCCCAAGGACGGTCCTTCAGCAGGCTGCGCCATGGCCACAGCCCTGATCTCGGTGTTGACCAAGGTACCGGTCAAAAAAGATGTGGCCATGACCGGTGAGATCTCCCTGCGTGGCAAGGTGCTGCCGATCGGCGGACTGAAGGAGAAGATCCTGGCCGCTGTGCGGGCCGGTATGAAGATGGTCATCATTCCGGAGCAGAACCGGAAAGATCTGGAAGATATCCCGAAGGCGATGCAGAAGAAGGTCAAAATTGTGCCGGTCAAGGAGATCGACGAGGTGCTGAAACTGGCTCTTGAGAAGTTTCCGATCCCCGCTCCCAAGGGCAAGGCAAAGCCGGCTACTCCGAAAGTGGTGGTCAGGCCGAGTAAAGAAATTTCGGCGTGAAAGGTCTGGCAGAGCTTGGCGAATTCGGTCTGATTGATCATATCCGCGCCCGTTTCCCCCAGCCTGTTGCGCCTGAGCTGGGAATCGGCGATGATGCCGCGCTGCTCTCTCCCTCTGCCGGCAGGCAGGTGGTTGTCTCCACTGACCTGCTGGCCGAGGGGGTTCATTTTGATCCGGGTTTTGGCCCGGCACGGCTGCTGGGACGCAAGTCCTTGGCAGTCAACCTGTCTGATCTGGCCAGTATGGGGGCAATCCCCCGCTGGTTCTTTCTCTCTCTGGCTATTCCGGCCGGATTTTCGCTCGAAACCATTGAAGGCTTTCTGGATGGTCTGGCTGAACAGGCGGCTGAACACAACTGTATCCTGGCTGGCGGTGATACCTGTGGATCAAAGGGTGGGCTGACGATCTCGGTTACCATCATGGGCGAGCAGCGCCCGGAACTGATCCTGAAACGGAGTGGGGCGCAGCCCGGTGATGATGTCTGGGTCAGCGGTTCTCTGGGAGATTCGGCCCTGGGGTTGAAACTGCTGATGGAAGGAGTCCGGTTGGGCGGTGCGCATGATCCACTTTTGTTGCGTCAGCTTGATCCAACTCCGCGCTGTGAGCTGGGGTTGAAGCTGGCTGAGGCCGGTCTGGTCAATGCCATGATCGATATCAGCGACGGTCTGCTGGCTGACCTGGGTCATATCTGTGAACAGTCCGTTTGCGGTGCCGAGATCCTGCTTGGACAGCTTCCCCTCTCTCCTGCCTTGTATACCTGCAGCAGCAAGCAGCCTGTCTTCCCCTGGCCGCTTGTCATAAGCGGTGGTGAGGATTACGAACTCTGCTTTACCGCTCCCCGCTGTAACCGTGAGGCTATCCAAAAAATATCAAAAACTGCTGGCATTCCGCTTACGGTTGTTGGTAAAGTGACCAACTCAAGACAGGTCCAAGCGATCCTGCCTGATGGAACAAACTTCCAGCCATCTGCTTCCGGCTATACCCATTTTTGACCCTCATTTGAAAGGAGCTGTACCGATGTCCACCCCGCTTTCTGCCCAGCAGGCTCTGCGCTGCGCCAATACGATCCGTCTTCTTGCTGCTGATGCTGTTGAAAAGGCCAACTCAGGCCACCCCGGTCTGCCGATGGGTTCAGCTGATATGGCGGTTGCCCTCTGGGGCGGCGTGCTGAAGTTCAATCCTGCCGATACTGCCTGGGCCAACCGTGACCGTTTCATCCTCTCCGCCGGCCACGGTTCCATGCTGATCTATTCGTTGCTGCATATGTTCGGGTTTGATCTTTCCATGGAAGAGCTGAAAAACTTCCGGCAGTGGGGCAGCAAGACTCCCGGTCACCCGGAGTTCGGGCATACCCCCGGTGTTGAGGTGACCACCGGTCCTCTGGGGCAGGGTGTGGCCAATGGCGTCGGTATGGCTCTGGCTGCCAAGATGGCTGCCGAGCGGTTCAATACCCCCGATTTTTCACCGATTACCCACCGGGTGTTTGCGATTGTCGGCGATGGCGACCTGCAGGAAGGGATTTCCTATGAGGCAGCCGCCCTGGCCGGTCACCTCAAACTGGGTAACCTGGTCTATCTCTATGACAGCAACAGCATCACTATCGAAGGCAAGACCAATCTGGCCTGGTCCGAGGATGTTGCCAAGCGTTTTGAGGCAGCCGGCTGGCATATCCAGAAGGTGGATGGTCATGACCATGACCAGGTCACCGCTGCCCTGCAGAACGGCATTGCCGAGACCGCTAAGCCTTCGCTGATCATTGCCACCACCCATATCGCCTATGGCGCCCCCAACAAGCAGGACTCTTCCGGTGCCCACGGTTCGCCATTGGGCAAGGATGAGATCGAGGCCACCCGTGCCAACCTGAGCTGGAGTGAAAAACCGTTTACCGTGCCTTCCGATGTTGCTGAACAGTGTGCCAAGCGAGTTGCAGAGCTGAAGTCGGAGTACGATGCATGGCAGCAAGGCTTTGCTGCCTGGCGGGTTGCCAATCCGGACAAGGCGGCCCTCTGGGATGCCATGTGGCAGAAGCAGGTACCTGAGAACCTGGCTGAAGAACTGCTGGCTAGCGTAGCCGGTAAGGATGGTGCAACCCGCTCCCTGTCCGGTGCAGTACTGCAGAAGGCTGCAGCCCTGTTACCTGCGCTGGCAGGCGGTTCTGCTGACCTCTCCCCTTCGAACAACAGCGATATCAAGGGGGGCGGCTCAGTACAGGCAGACGCCTTTGGTGGCCGTAACCTGCACTTCGGCATCCGCGAACATGCCATGGGGGCGGTCTGTAACGCCATGGCACTCTACGGTTGCTTCATCCCCTACGGTGCCACCTTTCTGGTCTTCTCCGATTACTGCCGTCCGGCCGTACGCCTGTCTGCTCTGATGCAGCAGCAGGTGGTCTACATCTTTACTCATGATTCCTATGCTGTAGGCGAGGACGGTCCGACCCACCAGCCGATCGAGCATACCGCCTCCCTGCGGCTGATCCCCGGTCTGCAGGTGATCCGTCCGGCCGATGCCGATGAGACCGCCCTGGCCTGGTATGCTGCTATCAAGTACCACAATGGCCCGACCGCCCTGATTCTGACCCGCCAGAAGCTGCCGCTGCTGCCGAAGCCGGCCGGTTTTGACAAGTCCCTGCCGTTGATGGGGGGCTATGTTTTGGCTGATGTTGCCAATCCTGCAGTGGTGCTGATGGCATCCGGTTCAGAGGTCTCCCTTGCCATGGATGCTGCCAAGCTACTGGCGGATAAAGGGATCGCAGCACGGGTGGTTTCAATGCCGGATGTGGGCACCTTCACGGCTCAATCAGCAGAATATCGTGCCTCGGTGCTGCCCAAAGGGGTCAAGCGAGTGGCTATTGAGGCTGGCCGTGGTGAATCCTTTGGCAAGCTGCTGGGTGAAGAAGGCCTGTTCATCGGTTGGGAACAGTTCGGTGCATCCGCACCGGCGGAGATTCTTGCTGAGCAGTTTGGACTGACCCCTGCAAAAGTAGCTGACAAGGTGGCGGGGTTTCTAAAATAACAATGGAACTGATTCCACTGCTGAAAAACTCTCTGCTGTTTTCAGGTCTGAACGACGCTGATCTGGCATCACTGGCAGCCATTACGGTGCGGCGCAGTTTTGCCAAAGGTGAGACGTTGTTCAGTGAAGGTGATGAGGCCACCGGCTTTTATCTGCTGGTGGAAGGGCATCTCAAGCTGTGCCGCGTCTCACCGGATGGCCGGGAAAAGGTACTGCATTTTGTCCGGCCAGGGGAAACCTTTGCCGAGGCAGCATTTTTCGGCGATGGCCGCTATCCGGCTGAATCCCGCGCACTTGAAGCAGGCGAGGCGTTGTTCCTGCCCAGACAGGGTTTTATGAATCTGATGGAGAAAAATCCTCAGTTTGCCCTGAATCTGGTGGTCTCCCTTTCGCTTTCACTGCGTCGTTTTGCCCGTCAGATAGAAGAGCTGACCTTTGCGGATGTCGCCTCCCGGCTGGCATCGTTTCTGGTCAAACGGGCTGCGGAAAAATCAACCAGCTACAACGGTATCACCTACCTGGAACTGGGGATCAAAAAAGGTGAATTGGCCGCCCAGCTGGGTACCGCCAACGAGACCGTCTCCCGTACCTTCCGCAAGCTGAAAGAGGAAGGTGTAATCGAGCTGGAAGGGCGCAAGGTGACCATTCTGCAGATGGATCGCCTGCAGCAACTGGCAAACAGGCAGCAATAGCCTTCCCCGCACAAAGGGGATTGAGGGGGATGTAATGTTGATCGTAATGAATCACACCGCCAGCCAGGCCGATATAGACAAGGTCATTGAGGTAGTCAGCGGGATGGGATTTACCGCCGCCCCGATTCCCGGTGGTGAGCGGACCGCCATCGGCGTCCTGGGCAACAAGGGGTATGTGGATGACAGCACGATCCGCGACCTGCCCGGCGTACAACAGGCGATCCATGTCTCCAAGCCGTACAAACTGGTCTCCCGTGACTTTCACCCGGACAACACCATCGTTGACGTGGCCGGCGTCAAGATCGGCGAGGGAGAGCGTCCGGTGGTGGTGGGCGGTCCCTGCGCCGTTGAATCGGAAGAACAGATCCTCAAGACCGCCCGCTTTGTCAAACAGTGCGGAGCCGACCTGCTGCGGGGCGGCGCCTTCAAACCCCGCACCGGCCCCCACACCTTCCAGGGGCTGCGGGAAGAAGGGCTGAAACTGCTGGCCAAGGCCCGTACAGCCACCGGCCTGCCGATCGTCACCGAAGTCATGAGCCCCGACAACGTTGCCCTGGTGGCCGAGTATGCCGACCTGCTGCAGGTCGGTGCCCGCAACATGCAGAACTTTGACCTGCTGCGTGAACTGGGCAGGATCAGAAGGCCGATCCTGCTGAAGCGCGGCATGAGCGCCACCATTGAAGAATTTCTGGCCGCCGCCGAATACATCCTGGCCGAAGGGAATGACCAGGTCATCCTCTGCGAGCGGGGCATCCGCACCTTTGAGACCGCCACCCGCAACACCCTTGACCTGGCCATGGTACCGCTGGTCAAGGAACTGACCCACCTGCCGGTCATGGTTGATCCCTCCCATGCCACCGGCAAACGCAGCCTGGTCACCCCGATGTCCAAGGCTGCCCTGGTGGCCGGTGCCCACGGCGTTCTGGTAGAGGTGCATCCCGAGCCTGAAAAGGCCTTGTCCGACGGCCCTCAATCCCTGACCTTTCCCGGCTTTGAGGCCTTGATGGCGGATCTGAAAAAACTTCGGAACTGCCTGAGCTGTTGCGGTTGATTTCAGACACCGCTACCGGAACAAAGCGCTTGAAAAAAATGTCTGCTGGGTCTAGGATAAAACCGTAATCAATTGCTCTCTGCTCTGCCCGTTGTACCTGTAGCGCCCGGGCGGAATACTTGTTGAAACGGGGATCGTTCCCTGCCGTGGTGTGCTGCCCTCCGTATGTGGGATTTGCCTGAAGCGGCATACTGAGACCCATCTGTGAAGGAACTCGCCAGAGGACCTTTTAAGGTCAACGTCAGAGCGGAGAGACGAAACAACGAGAGGGGATGCGGATTTTAAGCATCCCCTCTCCAGTTTTCGGGAGGATGTACCCCTGGCCAGAGGGTTGTCGTCAGATCAGTATGTGGAAAAGACGTTTCTGTACCTGCTGCTCATTTCAATTGTGCTGCACGTGGCAGGCTTTGCAGCGTTGTATTTCTGGCCAAAAGAGCAGCACCAGCAGATCTCGGAGCCGACCTTCATTGATCTGCAGGATGTGCCGGAGCTCAAGACTCCTCCTCCCCAGCAACCGGTTCCAAAGGCACGGCCGTCAGACCAGCGGCGCCGTGTAGCAAGAGAAACAGCTCCCCGGCTTGCAACGCCGGTAACTCCACCTGCCAAGACACCATCCCCGCGTCAATCAGCCAGGGCACAGTCTGCCGGATCGCCGGGACGCCCCGGTCAGACCGGGGCACCTGCCAAACCATCGGAAGCGGGCAGTTCTGTCAATGAACTGCTGCGTCGTAAACCACAGCAACAGGCTGGAACAGGCGGCGGAGGCGGCACCAAGCCGCAGCCCAACCTGGCTCCCAGTGCCAGCCGGATGGCCAGACTGGAGGAAAATTACCGCCGGCGGTTTGCCGACGATATTGATGATGGCACAACCCGGTTTCTGAATACCGACGACATCCAGTTCGGCTCGTTCCTGAGGCGCTTTGAAACGGCGGTCTACGGCGTTTGGCGTTATCCGCAGGAAGCGGCACTAAAGGGGATTGAAGGGGTGACTCCGGTCAAGATCACCTTTAACAGAAATGGTGAGATCGTAAAGGTGCAGCTGCTGGAAAGTTCCGGCAGCCGGATTCTTGATGATGAGGTGTTCAGGACACTGCGTCTGATCGGGCCGATGGGGAACTTTCCCAAGACCTACGGCAAGGACGAATTCAACCTGATCGCCTTTTTTCAGTACGGTAATGCCCGCAGCCGATTGCGCTGACAGCTAGGGTTGCAGGGTCAGCCGCAGTGGCCGCTGACGCTCTTTGGATGCCGGCATCAGATAGGTCAGCGCGCCATCCTTTGACGCACTGTCGGTTTCAATCTGATAGGGCAGGGCCAGCGCATCGATGACCTTGCGGGCGGTCTGTCCTGCTGTTTCATCCCCCCTGATATTTACCAGCTCCACCTGATGCTCCTCAAGCAGGCGGCCATAGGTGTAGGCCTCTGCAGCTGAAATCCCGCAGGTAATCAGTGCCGACACCTCGCCATAACTGACCGCTGCCACCGGGTGCAGTTCCAGACCGTTCAGCAGGGTGGCGGCTGGGACGGAGCGGGCTACGGCAACCGCAATCCGTTCGGCCAGCAGACAGGGCTCGCCTGCTTTCAGAGTCAGCTCAGACGGGCTGAGCAGCGCCACCGGTACAACAGCAGGTTCTGCTGCAGGTGACGTTGTCGCTGGTTGTACTGAACGTTTTGTTGTCGCTGATGCCTTCTTTTTTGCTGCGGCAACAGGCTTTGATTTCCTGGCAACAGACGGAGGAGGAGACGGCTTTTTCAGTTCCTTCAGATCAAGATCAAAGCCGGGTGCTGCCCACGCCTGAATCGGCACGAGCAGCGCAGACAGCCATACTACTGTTTTAAGGCCTTGCATCAATCTTATCCCCCTTCAGCCTGGCAAGCTGTTGAAAAACTATTGCGGAGCCCGTCTACGGCGTTGCGCGGTGCTCGCTCCTTCGCCTAACTGTCTGTTATGTCTCAGTCGCTGTGCGCCGTGCGCCTTATAGCCGTGCTTCCTCACAACGTTTTTCAATAGCCTGCCAGATCTTCAAGAAATGTGAGACTTTTTAACGGACGTGAACAGTGCCCGGCAATCTCCCTGTCAAGTAAACGTCCTGCCGTTTCCAGTTCAGTATCATTGAAGCGGACCCTTCCAAAACTGCCGGTCTTCAGGCAATCGGACAGCGGCTGCAGTGCCGCCGTATCCAGTACCGGGCGATAGCCCAGAATGTTCAGAAGGTTCATTTCAAAAAAACGCCGATCGGTCGGTGATCCGGACTGGCCTGCCAGGTGTTCGAACAGTGTGGATAACAGCCTGAACAGCCTGGGCAGGGGATGTCCTTCCGGGGTCAACGCCTCAACCAGTTCGCAAGCATACAGTGCCAGGGCCAGAGATTCAAGCCGTTCCCGCAGTTCCGGGTAGCAGTTGCTCTGCTCGACCCGTTCAATTCTGCTTAAGCCATCTTCTCTCAGGGACAAGGTCACTGCAAGCCGGTTGGCCGGCTCAAGCTGTCCGCCAAACCGCTTGCGGCTGGCCCGTGCAGACTTGGCAAAACCGCGCAAGCGGCCATGCTCCAGGGTGAAGAGTGACACAATCCGGTCGCTCTCGCCGTAGTTGAGGGTTGAAAGGATAATGGCCTGACACTGCTCGGATTTCATGGTTAATGCGCTTCACTCCAGTTTTTTCCCCACTGTATATCTACCTTCAACGGCACCTTTAAGGCTACCGCCTGCGACATCTCCCGGTTCACCAGTTCCCGCATCTGTTCCAGTTCTGTCTCCAGCACCTCAAAGACCAGTTCGTCATGCACCTGCATGATCAGGCGGCTTTGCAGCCCTTCGGCACGGATGGCACGATCCACCCCCAGCATGGCCTGTTTGATGATATCTGCTGCCGAACCCTGGATCGGGTAGTTGATGGCGTTACGTTCTGCAAAGGAACGCAGGTTACCGTTGGAGCTGGTGATGTCTGCAATCGGCAGTTTACGCCCCAAAATAGTTGTGACATATCCTGTCTCTTTTGCGCTGGCGATGCAGGAATCAAGAAAGGCAATTGCCCCGCTGTGGCGCTCTTTGTAGGCGGCTATGAACTTCTCTGCCACGTTGCGGGCCACTCCCAGCTGCTTGGCCAGCGAGAAGGCCCCCTGGCCGTAGATGATGCCGAAGTTGATGGTTTTGGCCTGACGCCGCATCTCGCTGGTCACCATCTCCGGGAACAGGCCGAACACCTCGCTGGCAGTACGGGTATGGATATCCTCGTCCTGGCTGAAGGCATCACAGAAGACCGGATCAGCGGACAGGTGAGCCAGCACCCGCAGCTCAATCTGGGAATAGTCGGCTGCCAGGATGCAGCTGCCTGCCGGGGCAATAAACGCCTCGCGGATACGGCGGCCTTCGTCAGTGCGGATCGGGATATTCTGCAGGTTGGGGTCTGATGAGGAGAGCCGTCCGGTGGCAGTCACCGCCTGGTTATAGGAGGTATGGACACGGCCCTGCCTGTCGGTCAGCTTGGCCAAGGCATCGGTATAGGTGGACTTCAGTTTGGTCAGCCCGCGGTAATCCAGCAGCAGTTTGGCAATTTCATGTTCCTCTGCCAGGCCGGTCAGCACCTCATTGTCAGTGGAACGGCCGGTCTTGCCCTTGGTCTTCTTGCCTGCCTGCAGGCCCAGCCGTTCAAACAGTACCTCTTCCAGCTGTTTGGGAGAGTTGAGGTTAAACGGACCGCCTGCCAGCTCAATGATCCGCTTTTCCAGCTCCTGCATCCGCTGGCCAAAACCGTTACCCAGCTCGGCCAGATAGGCCAGATCCAGCAGCACGCCATGCTGTTCCATCCGGGTCATGATCTCCATCAGCGGCATCTCCAGCTCAAACAGCAGCTTCTCCAGCCCCTGTTCTTTCAGCATCGGCAGCAGCTTCTCATGCAGCAGCCAGGTGGCATCGGCATCCTCGGCCGCGTAGCGGGTGGCCTTCTCAACCTCCACCTCGCTGAAGCAGATCCGGTTTTTGCCGGAGCCGGTCACCTCGTCGTAGGAGATCATCTTGTGATTGAGGTGCTCCTGTGCCAGGGCATCCAGGCCGTGGCCGCCGCGGGAGGGGTTCAGCAGGTAGGAACAGAGCATGGTGTCGCACCAGCTGCCCTGGACCTCCAGCCCGGCAGTGGCCAGTATCTGCAGGTCAAACTTCAGGTTCTGGCCCACCTTGCGGATGGCCGGGTTGCCAAAGGCTGGACGCAGGCGATTCAGTACGGTTTGCCGTGGCAACTGATCCGGCATTCCCAGGTAACGGTGCCCCACCGGAATATAGAATGCCTCATGCGCCTGTAGCGAGATGGAAATACCCACTAGTTCTGCTGTGCGTGGATCAAGGCCGGTGGTCTCGGTATCAAAGGCAAAGGCAGGGGCTGCCTCCAGGCGCTGGGCCAGCTGTTCCAGATCTTCGCCTGTCAGGATGCAGTGGTACTGGTCGGTCTGCAGGGTGGCCTGGGCGGTCATCTCCTTGATCAGGGTGTGGAAGCCGTACAGCTTGAACAGCTCGTTCAGCCGTTCGGTATCCGGCTCCTGCGCCAGCAGCTGATCCGGGTGCAGCTCATAGGGCACATCCCTGATAATGGTGGCCAGGGTGCGGGAAAGCCGGGCCTGCTCGCTAAACTCCCGCAGCTTCTCGCCAACCTTGCCCGGCACCTCTGCAGCCCGCTCCAGCAGGCTGTCCATAGAGCCAAACTGCTGGACCAGCTTGATGGCGGTCTTCTCGCCAATCCCCGGCACACCGGGGATATTGTCGGAGCTGTCACCGGCCAGACCCAGGATGTCGATCACCCCTTCCGGTCCCACGCCGAAACGCTCATGTACCTGGGGGATGGCCGAGGTCACGTTCTTCATGGTGTCCAGCAGGGTGGTCTGCTCAGTCACGATCTGCATCAGATCCTTGTCGCCGGTCACCACCACCACCTGGCCGCCTCGCGCCTCCCAACGGGCTGCCAGGGTACCGATCAGGTCGTCCGCCTCATACCCTTCCAGCTCCACCACCGGGATGTTGAAGGCCCGTACCAGGTCGCGGATCGGCCCCAGCTGCTGGCGCAGGTCGGCGGGCATCTCTTCGCGGTTGGCCTTGTAGGCCGGGTACAGCTCCGTGCGGAAGGTCACCCGTCCCACATCGAACACCATGGCCAGGTGCTGAGGCTGGTAATCCTTCAGCAGCTTCAGCAGCATCTGGGTAAAGCCATAGATGGCATTGGTGGGAAAGCCGCTGGGTGATGACAGCCGTTTGATGGCAAAGTAGGCCCGGTAGAGATAGGAGGAGCCGTCGATCAGGTAAAGGGTGTTGTTGGTCATTGAGTGTCCAGTTTCTGAGTCTGATTTCGTGTTTGATGTGTTCTGTAATGGAATAGCCGGTTTACTCTCTTCGCCCAGCTAGTTTTCAGGCGAGGCGGCGGCAGTCGGCTGGTTAGCAATTTTCCCTTTCGATGCCAATACCATATGAAGATCTTTCTAGACGGGCTTGATATAATTCAACATGCGATAGGTTTGCATTATTCGATAGTTCTGTTCTGATAATTTCCTTATCTTCAGAGTTCATTTTGGCCCCAAAGATTATTCTATTCACTGCCGCAGTTGGGATTGAAAACAAGTGAATGGGGTATGGTGTATTCTCAATTACCTCTGTTGCCTCAGCTAAAGGTAAAATCATTCTCCATTCAGATTCATATTTCCATCTTGTACTTTTCACAAAAAACAATTCTGCACTGTTCGCATGCATCAAATTTATTACTGGTGGGGTGTCGAGATAGTCAATTTTTCTCAAATGACGCAACTCGTCGTCAGCAAATTTCTTTTGATTGAAGAACATATGTGTTGTGTCAAATCCAATGGCATAACCTTTGTGCTCCTCAGAATAATGAGACCACATAAGTTCATGATCATGGCATTCCGAAAGCGAAAGAGCGCCGAGCAGAGAGTTTGCAGTCATTTGAAGCATTCCTGGCAATAGTGCTACGATAGACGACTCAATGCCAACGACTGCATTCTTAACCGTATCTTCATGAGCTAAGGCAAGCTGGATAAAAGCCTCTTTTGAGATAAATGCGTTGATTATAGGATTGTTTAAATACTCTTCTTCAATAAGTTTTACGAAATTCTTCTTAATAAGCGCTTTAATTTCGATCTCTTCAGCGATTTTATTGATATTGGGATTGAGTTCAAAAGGATCGTTGAAATCACCGTATTGCGTGAATCGTATTTTGCAGTTTCGGATGACATCAATTCGTGCTGACGGTAAATACTTGTATAGAATCATGATTGGATCCTAGGTAAAATTCGTTATTGGCCAGCCTTATGTGCGCGTAAAGCTGGTGATCCTCCCAAATGGAACATTTATTCCACAGGCTACGTCAATTCTCCCGATTAATCAGGTTCACCACAACCTTCACAATCGTGTCCTTTTCCTCTGGTCTGCTCTCGGCGATCAGCAGGGTCAGGGCCACCAGGGCATTGTCAGCCAGGCGCTTGCCGCGGTCAGCACGGTATAGACAACCGCAGCCACCCAGGAAGTAGACGAACAACGCTGCGGCAATCCGTTTGTTGCCATCGGAAAAGGCGTGGTTCTTGACTACAAAGTAGAGCAGGTTGGCGGCCTTCTCTTCAACACTGGGGTATAGCTCTTTGCCGCCAAAGGTCTGGTAGATAGTGGCCAGGGCGCTCTTGAAGCCATTATCCTTCTCTAACCCGAACAGCCCGCCAAAATCCCCCTTCATGGACGCCACAATACTGATCGCCTCATCGTAGCCAAGCACGTAGTCACCAGCCTGGGTGGTAGAGTTGATGCTCAGGGTGCCGTGGTCGTAACGGTCCAGCGTGGTCAGGGCATAGGCGTAATCGGTGATCACCGCCAACAGGCCCTTGGCTTCTTCAAGACCGATCTCCTGCCGGGCAATGGTCTGCTCCAGCAGGGTAACGGTCCTACGCAGGTCGCTCAGTTTTTCGGTCTGTTCTTGAAGACGTTGCTGGTTGAGAGTGTAACCTTTGACAAGGTGGTCGCGTAGGGTTTTTGTGGCCCATTGCCGGAATCTGGTTCCCTGCTGGGATTTAACTCGGTAGCCGACCGAGATGATGACATCAAGGTTATACAAGGTGATTGGCTTGTCTGAATGAGCAATGTGCATATTTTGCACATTGCTTTCTTTATCAAGCTCTCCTTCGCGGAAAATGCTGCCAATATGCTTCGTAATAACAGAACGTTCCCTGCCAAACAGCAAAGACATCTGCTCTTGTGTCAACCAGACCGTTTCCTGATCGAGCTTGACCTCCAGCATGGCCTTGCCGTCAGCAGCCTGATAGATCAGTATATTGCTTGTCTGTTCAGTCATTGTGTGTCTCATCTCGTATCCAGAAGATCACAGCCGCTATATTCCAGTTCCAGATCAAGGATGAGATCAAGGCGGCGAGGAAATTGGCGACGCAGGCGTACACGCAGTACGTTGAGGAGCCAATGACAAGCCAACGAAGATATCGCCTTGAAATGGAATTGGAGTCACTTCAAAATCACCCCGGCCTCACCTTGCGCCACCACCTGCATAGACAGGCGATCCTGCAGCACAGCCGCCTCGCCGAGGGAGAGCGACTTGACCGTACCGGTCAGCCTGACCCGCTCAGCCAGTTTCATGGTTGAGAGCGCTTCAGAGGCCTTGGCGCGGGCCTTGCCCAACTGCTCGACAACGGCGCTGTCCAGCTTTTCCTTGATGGTGCTGCGGATCGTGCTGCTGAAGAGCCAGCTGCCGGCGCTGATCAGCCATCCGGCGTTCTTTGTATCAAAATCCACCTCTTCAAAGGTCAGGCTGTTGGTCTGCGGGTTGTAGACCGGTTTGGCCAACACGGTCAGTTCACCGTCAAAATCACCGGTACTGGTCAGGTTCACCATCAGGCGGCCTTCTGCACCCTTCATGCTGAACTTCTTAATGGTGATCTTCTTGTCTTCACCAAAGGTCTTGTCCAGCAGGACCGGATTCAGGGCCGTCACCAGATCATCAAAAAAGATATCGGTGGCGAGCTGGATATGAAAATTCTTGTCAAAGCTTGATAGTAGCTGGACCGGAGGTAACGGCCGTGCCGCAGCCGCGGCCGGCTTGGGGCCAATGGTGATTTCAGCGCCGGTGATGACGCCGAGCGACAGCCTGATCCGGTTGTTTACGGCCTGCAACGGGCTGATCACGACCCGTTCCGGGGTCAGCTTCAGCCAGGTGCTGAAATCCTTGTTGATCATGGACGGGGTAAAGGCGTTCTGCCACAGGGGGGCAACCTTGGCCCGCAACTGGACCGCATCGTTGACCTTGCTGTCGATGATCGGTGCCAGCAGCCGCTGTACCGGCTGGGTAATCCCCTCCACCATACTTTTCGGTTTCAGGGAAAGCGGCCCCAGCTTGAGGGTGTCGGCCAGATTGTCCGACAGGCCGGTGTAATACAGCTCGGTCTTCAGACGCCAATCCGGAGTGATGTTCACCCTGGCCTTGAAGCGCAGCCCGGCCCGCAGTGGATAGCTCTCGTAAAAGCCATAGCTGAAGGTCAGCTGAATTGGCAGGGTCAGGTAAATAAAGTTGTCGTTGGCCGTTACCGCCACCGGCCCGGTACGCAGCACCTTGACCGAGGTGCCCAGCCCGCCTTGTCCCTTGTACAGTTCCTGGGGCAGTGACTGGTTAACTATTGCAGACAGGTCAGCCGCCGAGGTCTCCACATTCAGGTTGATGGAGGAGGGGGGCACAGCGGCAGAGGCGGATGTTGCACTCAACAACAGTAGGATACAGACTATGTAAAAACGGTACACAGTGAAAGACCTCCGGTTAATAGGGTTATGCCTTGTCTTGATCCCGCGTAAACAGCAGAAAGGCCATGGACGGGCGCTTGCTGCTTTCCCGCATGGCAAACTGCATGCCGTCAAAACTCCATCCTTCGGCAACCTTCTCGTTCAAGGCCTCTTCAATGGCCTCTTCTGTGACATTGGACAGTTCTACAACTTTGTACTGCAGCATGAGACACCTCCCTTCGCGGTATACTACCTGATCATACAGGTTGGTTACAATCCGGAAAGCGGTCTTGACAATCGTCAAATCGGTTGTATCTAAAACTATACGGGAATATTCATGTTTAACCCGTAAAGGAGTGCCTATGAGTGGTGATTGCTGCGAACATGCACTGCTGGCCGATGATCCCCGCCTGAAGTTGGTGGAGCGGGCCATGAAGCGCTTGCAGTACCAGCCGGATGCCCTGATTGAGGTGTTGCATACGGCCCAGGAGGCGTTCGGCTATTTAAGTCGCGAACTGCTGGCCCATGTTGCGGCCCAGTTGAAGCTGCCGGAAAGCCAGGTCTTTGGCGTGGCCACCTTCTACCATTTCTTTACCCTGCGTCCCAAGGGTGAGCATTCCTGCATCGTTTGTACCGGCACGGCCTGTTATGTCAAAGGAGCGGGCGAGATACTGGGCAGGCTGGAGCAGGCGGCAGGGATCAAGGCCGGACAGACCACGGCTGATGGCAGGCTCTCGCTGGGCACGGCCCGCTGCCTGGGCAACTGTTCCCTGGCGCCGATGATGATGCTGGATGATACGGTGCATGGCCCGGAGAGCCCGGATGGTGCGGTTGATAAGTTGAACAGGCTGCTGGAGGTACCCCATGAACAGGGTTGAACTGGCTGAACTGGCCGAAGCGGTGACAGCCCAACAGCAGTCCTGTCGTCTGCGTCTGATGGTCTGTTGCGGCACCCCCTGTGTCGCGGCCGGTGCTGAGGCGGTGGTGGCTGCTCTGAGGGAACGGCTTGCCAGTCTAGGTAATCCGGCTGATCTGGAGCTGGTGGGAACCGGCTGCCAGGGGCCCTGCAGCCGTGGCCCGTTGCTGACGATGCTGCGTCCTGGTCAGCCTGAGCAGGTCTGGGAGAAGAGTACGCCGGAGCTGGCGGTGTCGATCCTTGAGGCAGAGCTGCAGCAGACAGCTGTACCGGATGCAAACCTGTTGCCTGCAGACTGGCCGTTTTTCAGGTGCCAGACCCGGCTGGTGCTGGCCAACAGCGGCAAAATAGATCCTGAATCCCTTGACCAGTACATAGGCCGTGGCGGCTATGAAAGTCTGGCTCAGGCGCTGCATGAGATGACCCCTGACGATGTCTGCAGCGGCGTCGTGCAGAGCGGCCTGCGGGGCAGGGGCGGTGGCGGCTACCCCACCGGCCTCAAATGGCAACTGGTACGCAAGAGCAGCGGCAGCCGCAAGTTTGTGGTGGCCAACGGCGATGAAGGCGATCCCGGTGCCTACATGGACCGCTCGCTGATGGAGTCAGACCCCCATCGAATTCTGGAGGGGATGGCCATTGCGGGGTATGCCATTGGTGCCGAGCAGGGCTATGTCTATGTGCGGGGCGAGTATCCGGTGGCTGCCCAGCGGCTGCGCAAGGCGATCAAGGATGCGGAGCGGGCCGGGCTGTTGGGCAGCCGGGTGCTGGATTCCAGCTTCAGCTTCAGGATCGATATCCGGATCGGCGCCGGTGCCTTTGTCTGCGGCGAAGAGACCGCGCTGCTGGCATCGATTATGGGCAGGCGCGGCCAGCCCCGTATTCGTCCCCCCTATCCGGCCGAGGCAGGGCTGTGGGGTTGTCCCACCCTGATCAATAACGTTGAGACCTTCGGCAATATCCCCTCCATCTTCAGCATCGGTCCCCAGGCCTTTAACGCCATCGGCAACGGCAAGAGCCGGGGCACCAAGGTCTTTGCCCTCTGCGGAGAGGTGGTCAACAACGGCCTGATTGAGGTGCCGATGGGGATCTCGCTGCGGGAGATTGTGTTTGAGATCGGTGGAGGTCTGGCAAACGGCGCCGCCTTCAAGGCAGCCCAGACCGGCGGCCCCAGTGGTGGTTGTATCCCGGCTGAAAAGCTGGATACACCGGTGGATTACGAGAACCTGCAGGCGCTGGGTTCGATCATGGGTTCCGGCGGTCTTATCGTAATGGGGGAGCAGAGCTGCATGGTGGATGTGGCCCGCTTTTTCATGGAGTTCTGCCTGGATGAGAGCTGCGGCAAGTGCGTGCCCTGCCGCACCGGCACGGTGGAGATCTACCGTCTGCTTTCACGGATCTGCAACGGCAGCGCTTCTCAACGGGATCTGCAGACCCTGGAGCAGCTCTGCCGGATGGTAAAGGATACCTCGCTCTGCGGGCTGGGGGCGGCGGCACCTAACCCGGTGCTGTCCACCCTGCGCTGGTTCAGGGCAGAGTATGAGGCCCATGTGGGCGGACGGCGCTGTCCGGCCGGGGTCTGCAGCATGGATCAACTGCCGTTGCACCTGCTGGGTGAACAGTTGCTGCAGCGGATCGCGGCACTGCGCTGTGACGGGGAGGGATACTGATGCCGGCCATAACCCTGACCATCAATAATGACCTGGTCTCTGCCCGTCAGGGTCAGACCCTGCTTGAAGTGGCCCGTGAGCACGGGATCGAGATTCCCACCCTCTGCCACCTGGATGGCCTTGAGGCGATGGGGGGCTGCCGCCTTTGTCTGGTGGAACTGCTGGGGACTTCGCGCCCGGTTCCCTCATGCGTCACCAGAGCGGCTGAGGGGATGGTGGTGATCACCCACAGCGACAAGCTTGTGGAATACCGCAAGATGCTGGTGGAGCTGCTGTTGGCGGAGCGGACCCATACCTGTTCCATCTGCGTGCAGAACAACAACTGCGAGCTGCAGACCCTGGCTGCCCGACTGGGGATCGACCATGTCCGCTTTGACTACCTGCATCAGCAACTGCCGATGGATGCCAGCCGCGAGCGGTTTGCCCTGGACCACAACCGTTGTGTGCTCTGCCTGCGCTGCGTGCGGGTCTGCGATGCCGTGGAAGGCGCCCATACCTGGGATGTGCGGGGACGCGGCTCCACCAGCCGGATCGTGGCAGACCTGGATCGTCCCTGGGGTACCAGCACCAGTTGTACTGACTGCGGCAAATGCGTCCAGCTCTGCCCCACCGGCGCCCTGTTCAAGAAAGGGGCCACGGTAGGTGAGATGAAGAAGGAGCGCAGTTTCCTGAACCGGATTCTGGAGCGGCGGCGGCTGGCAGCCCAAGGGGGTACGCCATGAGCCGGTTGCGTCTGGCAACAGCCTGGCTGGGGGGTTGCTCCGGCTGCCATATGAGCTTTCTGGATCTGGGGGAGCAGTTGGTTGCCATGGCTGACGCACTTGAACTGGTCTATGGTCCGCTGGTGGATGCCAAGGAGTTTCCGGAAGGGGTGGATGTGGCCCTGATTGAAGGAGCCGTGGCCAACTTTGAGAACCTTGAACTGCTGCAGCAGATTCGTAACCGATCGAAACTACTGATCAGTTTTGGCGACTGTGCCATTACCGGCAATGTAACCAGTTTACGCAATTTCTTCAGTGTGGATGATCTGTTGACAGCGGTCTACCATGCCGGTCCCGGCAGCGCACCATGCAGTGATGAAGCGGATCAGGTGCTGCCGGAACTGCTGCCGCGGGTACTGCCGCTGCATCAGGTGGTGGAGGTGGATGCCTATATCCCCGGCTGCCCTCCTGATCCGGAGCGGATTCTGGCGGCGTTGACCGCCCTGTTGAAGGGGGAAGCGGTGGAGTTGAGTGAAGAACAGAGGAGTTTTGGGTAAGCCTATGTCAAAGACCATTACCATAGCGCCGGTTACCCGGATCGAAGGCCACGCCAAGATCACCATCCAGCTTAACGACGCTGGTGAAGTGGCTGATGCCCGTTTCCATGTTACCGAGTTCCGCGGCTTTGAGAAATTCTGTCTGGGGCGCAGCTACCGCGAGATGCCCTCCATTACCGAGCGGATCTGTGGTATCTGTCCGGTCAGCCATGCCCTGGCCTCGGCCAAGGCCGGTGATATGCTCAAAGGGGTTAACATACCACCAACGGCCGAGAAACTGCGGCGTCTGATGCACTATGCCCAGCTGGTACAGAGTCACTCCTTGAGTTTTTTCCTGCTCTCCGGCCCTGACCTGCTGTTGGGGATGGAGAGTGATCCGGCCAAGCGCAACCTGATGGGGCTGATTGAGGCGCAACCTGATCTTGCCAGGCAGGGCATACGATTACGGCAGTTTGGGCAAGAGGTTATCCGCCTGCTGGGTGATCGTGCTGTGCATCCGGCCTGGGCGGTCTCCGGCGGAGTACGGGAGCCGCTGACAGCAGACAAGCGGGACTGGATTGCAGCCCGGCTGCCTGAGGCACTGGCAACAGCAAAAAAAGCTCTGGCCCTTGGCTACGACGCCCTGCAACGTCTGTCTGAGGAGGCTGATTGCTACGGCAGCTTCCCCAGCCTGTTTCTGGGGCTGGTCTCGCCAGATGGCGGGCTGGAGCAGTACGATGGCAAGTTGCGGCTGATTGATGCCGACGGCAGAAATCTTGAGGGTGATCTTGATCCATCCCGTTATGCCGAGTTCATCGGTGAGGCAGAGCAGAGCTGGAGCTATCTGAAGTTCCCCTATTACAAGCCCCGTGGTCATGAAGGTGAGGCCGGCATGTACCGGGTTGGTCCGTTGGCCCGCCTGAATCTGGCTGATTATGCCGGAACTCCCCTGGCAGAGCAGGAATTACGGCGGTTCCGCCAGTTCAGGGAAGGGGGCGGTCCGGTGCTGGGCAGCTTCTACTATCATCAGGCCCGCTTGATCGAGCTGCTCTACTGTCTGGAACGGGTCGGCGAACTGTTGGATGATCCGCACCTGCTGGACAGCCATGTGCGCAGCCACGCCCGCACCAACAATCGGTTCGGGATCGGCGTGGTGGAAGCACCCCGGGGGGTGCTGTTCCATGAATATCATGTGGATGATGACGGCCTGCTCTCCTACATTAACCTGATCATCGCCACCGGTCAGAACAATCTGGCCATGAACCGCACCGTGCTGCAGATTGCCAAGAAGTATCTCTCCGGCAGCAGGCTGGATGAAGGGCTCTTAAACCGGGTGGAACATGGTATCCGCTGTTATGACCCCTGTCTTTCCTGCTCTACCCATGCCGTAGGCAGAATGCCGATGCAGCTGGAGCTGTACAGCCCGGATGGCCGACTTATCCAACGTCTGGAACGTTCTTCACACCCCCCTTGACAGCTGAAAAACCGTGCTTATCTTTTGGACAGAAGGCAGTCATAGTTTTTAAAATGAAGGAGGATGAAAGTCATGGCACTCGTCAAGTACAACCCGTTACGTGAGCTGCGCAGCATGCAGGACCAGATGGATCGTCTGCTGAATCTCTCCTGGGGAGGTGGTGAGTATCCGGGGGAAGATATCAAAGAGGGGATCTGGCAACCGGCGGTGGACATCTATGAGACTGCAGATTCAATTGTGATCAAGGCAGAGCTGCCTGATGTGGATCAAAAAGATATCGATGTCCGGATTGAAGATAACCTGTTGACCATCAAGGGTGAGCGCAAGCACGAGAGTGAGGTCAAGAAGGAGAACTACCATCGGATTGAGCGTTATTTCGGCTCCTTTCAGCGCAGCTTCAAACTGCCTGCCACGGTAGAGCAGGAAAAAGTTGCAGCCAGTTGCGAAAAAGGAGTTTTAACCGTGACGCTGCCCAAAAAGGAAGAGGTCAAGCCGAAGCAGATCAATGTTGAGGTCAAATAATAGCCGTATCTGCAACATGACGATGAACTCTGTAACGCAGAAAAGGCCGGGTATTTTCCCGGCCTTTTCTGCGTTTAGCGTGATGTTGACCAAAAATCAGGCAGGCTTTTTGCTTTCATCTGGTTTGGCGGTTGCTTCCTGCTGTTGGGTATCAGAGGCAGCCTCCGCTTTTTTTTCGGATTCCTGTACCTCTACCTTGCGGGCCTCTTCCTGTATGTTCCGCTGGAAGTCTTCTGAGGCCTTCTTGAACTCTGCCAGTCCCTTGCCCAGGGATTTGGCAAGTTCAGGCAGTTTGTTGGGGCCGATCACGATCAGTGCGATGACCATTATGACAATCAGTTCCGGCATGCCGATTCCAAACATGATGATATTCTCCTGGATACAGGTCTTGTAGTGACTGACCTATTAAAGCGTTATTCGTTGGTGCAAGGCAACAAAAAAATGAGTTGTTTGCACACTGGCGGCGGTGTACTAATGTGCGTAAAAAATAATCACACATGATTAAAATATAGTCAGGAGTTGCCGGTGTCATTGCTTCGTCCTCTCAAAATTGGCAGTCTGACACTGCCGCATAATCTGTTACTTGCCCCGCTTGCAGGCATTACCAACCATGTTTTCAGGCTTATCTGCAGGCAGGCAGGGGCCTGCCTGGCCTTTACTGAAATGATCAGCGTCAACGGCATGGTTCGTGAAGGTGAAAAGACGCTGGCCTTGCTGTCAAGCTCTCCAGATGATCGTCCGCTGGGGGTCCAGCTGTTTGGGAACGCCCCTGAATTACTGGCCCAAGCCGCCAGTATGGTTAAGGATAACGCAGATCTTATTGATATCAATATGGGCTGCCCCGTACGCAAGGTGGTTGGTACCGGCGCCGGGTCTGCCTTGCTGCAGGATACGGCGCGGATAGCAGAAATTGTCAGATCTGTACGCAGGACTACAAATCTGCCTCTGACAATCAAGATCCGCAGCGGCTGGCAGTGCGGCGATGATACCTGGCAAGAGGTGGGGCGGATTGCCGAGGCGGAAGGGTGTGACGCCATCACCCTGCATCCCCGCAGCCGGGCCCAGATGTTCAACGGGCAGGCCGACTGGCAACAGATTGGACAGTTAAAGCAACTGGTGAAGATACCCGTGATCGGCAGTGGAGATCTGTTTACCCCGCAGGATTGCCGGAGGATGCTGTCAGAGACCGGTTGTGACGGTCTGATGGTGGCCCGTGGGGCATTGGGCAACCCCTGGATTTTCAGCCAGACCTGCGAGCTGTTGGAGGGAAGGCCGGTTACGCCGGTATCCTGTGCCGATCGAATGGCGATGGCTGAACAGCACCTTGCCCTGTTCACTGACTACGCCGGTGAATCGGTTGCGGTGCGGGAGATGAAGAAGCATCTGGGATGGTATATTCATGGTGTGCCTGGAGCGGCCGCCTTGCGCAGAACCGTCAACACGGCCCGTAACATGAATGAATTGCTGGACGTGATTGAGCAGATCAGGAAAACAGGAGTCTGATACTACGGTGCATACAGACCTGAGTGGATACGCCCTCACCGTACTTGACAGTGTCGGAGACGGGGTAATCGTCATCAACGCTGAAGGGTTGGTCACGCTGATGAACCCGGCAGCCGAGGAGATGACCGGCCGTTCCCGCCGTCAGGTCGTGGGCTCACGCTTTCTCGATTCCTTCAAGGCAGAGCCTGTGCTGGTTGAAATGGTAGAGCGTACCTCTGCAAGCGGCATCTCACTTTCTGATCAGGATAATGTGGTTCTGAATCCCTCCGGGCGGGTCATTCCGGCCAACGCCACCACCTTTCCCCTGATGAGATCAGACGGAGAAACCATCGGCGTCGTCCTGACCCTGCGTGATCTGACCTCAATCCGTGAACTGGAGGCAGCGGTCAGGCAGGCTGACCGGCTTGCCACCCTGGGTACTCTGGCTGCCGGTCTGGCCCACGAGGTCAAGAATCCGCTGGGGGGGATTAAGGGGGCAGCCCAGCTGCTGGAACGTGAGCTGGATGATGATAGCGATCTGCTGGAATATCCGCGGGTCATGATCAAAGAGGCGGAGCGGATCGACAAGATCATCAGGCAGTTGCTTGAACTGGCATCCCCGCGGGGACCGCGCTATACGCCGGTCAATCTGCATATGGTACTGGGTGATATCATCCTGCTGCAACGGGAGGCCGCCGGCAGCCGGGATGTCTCCATCTCCACCGGGTTTGACCCCAGTATTCCCCCGATCATGGCAGATGAGGCCCAGTTGACCCAGGTCTTTCTCAATCTGATCCGTAATGCCATCGAGGCGATGCCCGAGGGGGGGCGCCTGTCTGTCACCAGCCGTGTGCTGGCCGAGTATCACCTGGCCCGCAATGAGAACCGTTCCCGTATGGTGGCGGTGGAAGTGGCTGACACCGGCCCCGGGATATCGGAAGAAAATCTTGCCAAGGTCGGTACACCGTTCTTCACGACCAAGGACAACGGCACCGGGCTGGGACTGGCTATCTGCCAGAAGATTGTCGGGGAACACCGCGGTATGCTGAAGATAGATTCAAAACCGGGACAGGGGACCAAGATCAGCGTGTTGCTGCCGCTGATCCAGTCACCCGTGAAAGGATAGACCGTATGGGACTGCATCGGATACTGGTGGCTGATGACGAAGAGAGCATGCGTTGGGTGCTTTCCAAGGCGTTGCGCAAAAAAGGATATTCGGTTGATCTGGCTGCAGATGGTAATCAGGCCCTGCGGCAGGTGCGGGAACAGTCCTATGACCTGGTAATCGTCGATATCAAGATGCCCGGCATGTCCGGTCTTGAGTTCCTGGACAAGGCCCGTGAGCTGCGGCCGGATCTGCTGGTGGTAGTGATGACCGCCGAGGCCAGCATGAAGAATGCGGTTGAAGCGATGAAGCGCGGCGCCTACGATTACATCACCAAGCCGTTTGACCTTGAGGTGATCGATGCGATTATTGAAAAGGTCAGCCGGGCACGGGATGTCAGCAATCAGGTCTCGCTACTGAAGCAGGAGCTGAAGGACCGCTATCAGGTTGAAAAGAACATCATCGGCAACTCGGCTGCCATGCGGGAGGTCTACAAGACCATCGGCAAGGTGGCCGGCAGTGATATCACCGTGCTGATCCAGGGGGAATCCGGAACCGGCAAGGAGCTGATCGCCCGGGCGATCCACTTTAACTCAACCCGGCTGGGCAAGCCGTTTGTGGCGATCAACTGTGCCGCCATTCCCAAGGATCTGCTGGAGAGCGAGCTGTTCGGCAGTGAGCGGGGAGCCTTTACCGGGGCCACCGAGCGCAAGACCGGCAAGTTTGAACAGGCCAACCACGGCACCATCTTTCTGGATGAGATCGGGGATATGCCGCTGGATCTGCAGGCCAAGATCCTGCGGGTGCTGCAGGAACAGGAGATCACCCGGATCGGCGGTTCCCAGAACCTGAGCGTTGATGTGCGGGTGGTGGCAGCCACCAACCAGGAACTGCAGGAGCGGGTGCGCAACCGCGAGTTCCGTGAAGACCTCTACTACCGTCTGAATGTGGTTCCGATCAACCTTGCTCCGTTGCGTGAGCGCAGTGAGGATATCCCCGCCCTGGTGGAGTACTTTCTGGAACGGGCCTGTGCCGAGCTTGAGATCCCAACCAAACAGTGCGCCCCTGAGGCAATGGAGCTGCTGAGTAACTATTCCTGGCCCGGCAACGTGCGCGAGCTGGAAAACACCATCAAGCGCGGCGTTATTCTCTCCAGTGATCCCTATCTGACCACAGCCGACTTTGCCAGTCTGACCAACCGCCAGGAAACCATCCATGCCATTCCGCAGGAACAGTCACTGGAGTCGCTGGTGGAGATGAAGCTGCGCAACTCCATGAACGGGATTGAAAAGCTGGATAAAGGTGATATCTACGACCGGGTGCTGGAGCAGGTTGAGCGTCCCCTGATTCGATATGTACTTGAAAAGACACGCGGCAACCAGGTCCGTGCCGCTGATATTCTGGGGATCAACCGTAATACCCTGCGCAAGAAGATCAGTGAATTGGGGATATCGATCAAGAAGGATTAATGCACAGGGGCCGGAAACGGCCCCTTTTGTTTTTAACCGAAGACATATCCCAGCACCTGCTCGTGCCGCTCAATCACCGCCAAGGCAGGCAGGTCTGATTTATAGGCGATAAACGGCACCCCGGCAGCCTGGGCGGCCTGCATATCCACCCGGCTGTCCCCTACAAACAACGCCTCCTGCGGGGTGATGTCGTAGTGCTGCAAGACCTTCAGAAGCGGCTCAGGGTGAGGCTTGGGGTTCTGCACCTTGGCGGCGGTCATGACGCAGCCGAAGAACCCTTCCAGCCCGAAGTCTTCAATGATCATCTCCATGGAAGCAGCCCGGTTGGTGCAGATGGCCAGTTCAACCTTCCCTTTCAACGCGCTCAGAGCCTCCACCAGTCCTTCTTCCCTGCGCATGTAGGGCATCAGTTCCTTGTAGCGGATAGTCTTGCCGATGGCGATCGCCTCTTCCTTCCGGGGATCGTGACCGAAAAAATGTTCGATCACATCCAGGTAGGAGAAGGTGTGCAGCACCCGTTCTGATTCTGTGCAGAGCCGGTCGATCTCCGGTCTGCCCAGCCCGGCCATGATGCGGTTGTAGAAGATGTAGTTTGATTCGATGGAATCCAGAATCACCCCGTCGCAGTCGTAGATTACCGCCTTGTAACGTGCTGTCATGCCTTGTCCTCATCCGGTTGCCGGGCCTTGTTCAGGTATTCTTCCCATTCCATCGGCAGCAGGTATTTCTTACGGCTGTTGCATTCCTTGCAGGCCGGTACCACGTTGTTGCGGCTGGCCTTGCCGCCGCGGGTGACCGGTACGATATGGTCCATGGTCAGCTCGTCCGGTGCAAAGCGGTTGCCGCACCAGTGGCAGACCCCCTGGGCCAGGCGGTTCTTCCACCAGCGGCTGCGACGAAGTTCGCGGGATTTTTCCCGCTCACGCTTGATCTCTTCCTCGGTTATTTCAATAATAAATTCACTCATGATTCAAGCCAACTCCGCTATGGTGACGCCATCCCGGCCTTCGTGGGGTTCTCCGGGGCGGAATGCTGCCACCTGGGGATGGCGACCCAGAAATTCCCGCACGGCCCGCTGCAGGGTGCCGGTGCCGATACCGTGGACAATCCTGATTTCCCGCTGCCCGGCCAAGATTGCCTGGTCAATGAAGCCTTCCAGCTCAATCAACGCCTCTTCCACCCTTTTGCCGATCAGGTTCAGATCGTTGGCGGCCTCTTCAGTCTGTCGCTTCATGTTGATCTCAGGCACATTTTTGCGTGGTTTGGGGGCAGCTGTAGTAGTGCCGATAATCAGGCCGTGCAGCGGTACCTCCATCTCAATGCTGCCTGCCCTGACCCGCACCTTGTGACGGGCCTGGTCAATGCTGATGACGGTGGCTTCCCGCCCAAGAGAGCGCACCTGCACGATGCTGCCTGGCTGTAGCGCATCAGCGGATGGAGCCTGCTGCCCGGTCGGAGCAAAGCTGGCCTCCAGTTCTTCTGCCTTTTGCCTGAATTTTAGCTCTGTTTCCTTGCGGCGATCCTGCTTGAATTGCTCCAGTAACTGATTCATCTCGCGCCGTGCAGCGGTGATGGTGTCCCGTGCATCCTGGCGGGCTTTTTCAATGGTTTCCTGTCTCAGACGGACAAGATCAGCCTCCTGCTGCTTCAATGCCATAGCCAGACCATCAAGCCGCTGGCGCTCCTGCTGCTGTCTGTCCAGTTCATCTGCCAGGGCGTTCCGTTTCTGACGCAGTTCGTCAATGATACCGGCAAAGGCGGTGCCGGCATCTCCCAGCAGGTTACGGGCAAACTGCAGCACAGATTCTGGCAGTCCGTAGCGCCGGGCGGTTTCCAGGGCATGGGACTGCCCCGGTTCACCCATCACCAGGCGGTAGAGCGGGGTCCAGGTGGCACTGTCAAACTCCATTCCGGCGTTCTGCATCCCTTGGCTGCGTTGCACAAAACCGACAATCTCGGTCAGGTGGGTTGTGGCAAGCACCAGCGCGCCGCGGCTTTGCAGCTCATGCAGCACCGCGCAGCCGATGGCGGCCCCCTGCAGCGGTTCCGTGCCGGTCCCCAGCTCATCCAGCAGTACCAGGCTGCGGCTGCCAGTCTGCCCCAAAATGCCGGCTATGGCCGCGACATGGGCTGAAAAGGTTGAAAGGCTCTGTTCAATCGACTGATCATCACCAATATCCACCAGCAGGGCATCCAGCAACGGGATGGATGAGGAGGGTGAGGCAGGAACCGGCATCCCGGACAGTGCCATGGCGGTGATTAAGCCGACGGTCTTCAGTGCGATCGTTTTGCCGCCCGCATTGGGGCCGCTGATCGTCAACACTCTGGTTTCACTGCCCAGCTCCAGGTCCAGCGGCACAATCGGCGTAGTATCCTGCTGCTGCTCCCGCATCACCAGCAAGAGCGGGTGACGGGCAGATAGCAGGCGCAGGGAGCCGTTCTGGTTCAGTTCCGGGACCGCCATGCTGAATTTTTCGGCAAACGCCGCCACACTGTCCAGACGGTCCAGCTCAATCAGGCTCTTGAAACAGGCGCCGATCTGCTCGGCATCCTCACGAATCCAGACTGAGAGGCGCCGCAGGATGCGGATCTCTTCAGCCTTTTCTTCGGCAGAGAGATTTTCAAGCTCGTTGACAAAGGGGATGATCTCCAGCGGCTCCATGAAGGCGGTCTCACCGGAGGATGAGACGTCATGCACCACTCCCGGTACCATCCCCTTTGAATCCATCCTGACCGGAATGACCCAGCGGCCGGAGCGGATGGTGATGAAGTCATCCTGTAAAAAGATGGCAGTCTCATGCCTGCGGACAAATTCTTCCAGCTTTTTGCGAACCCGAGCCGCCAGGGTGCGCTTGGCCTTGCGGATCCGGGACAGTTCCTGCGAGGCGCTGTCCAGGATGTTGCCTTCATCATCCAGGGTGGCGGCAAGCGGCTCAAGGATGTCGTTGAATGCCACCGGGAAGGGGGACAGCAGCTTCAGGGCCGGGATATCCTCACGCGGGGCCAGCTGTCTGGCAAGCTCGGCCAGCGAACCGAGTACCGGGATGAATTCCAGCAGTTCAAAGGGGGAGAGGATGGCACCACTGGGACGGACCGCTTCAAGCAGCGGGCGGATGTCGCTGAAACGGCTGATCCGCAGGCAGATCCGTTGGCGTAGCAGGTCCCTGATCTCTTCGATACGCTGCCAGCTGGTGAGGATCTCCTGGGGCTGCCGGGAGGGCTGCATGGCCATGATGCTGTGTGCAGTGATATCACTGCGTGCATGGCTCGCAATGGACTGCAGGACTTTGTTGAATTCAAGGCGGCAAAGGGTTGTGTGTGAGATCATGGGATTTCGTTGGTCTGTTGTTTGGCGGCAGAACGACGGCTGCGGCGGCTTTTTTGTTTGCGAATCCGGGCCATTTCCCGGTCCTGTTCGGTGACGAGCCCCAGGTGGCGGGCTATTTTTTCAAGCAGTTCGCGGCGGGCCAGAAAGCGGTTTAGGGATTGACTCCGTTCGCGGCCGCAGCGAGCCTCAATGCCGGTGGGCAGATGGCGGACCTGAACGGCGGATGAGGTCTTGTTGAGGTGCTGACCGCCTCTGCCGGACGCACGTACAAACTGTTCCTCCAGCTCTTCCTCTTTTACTCCCAGCTCTGCCATGCGGGATACCAGCCATCGGTTTTTCTGATCGCTGACTGCAAAAAGCGGGTTTGCCATTACCGCATGCCTGCCTGCCAGTTATAGGCCTTTACCTGGGCCTCCATCACGGTGCTGTACGGAATTGACAATGCCCCAAGCAGCTCGGAAGCTGTTGTGAAATCAACCTGTTCCAGGGCCTCGGCCAGGGCCAGCAGGCGGCCGAAGACCCCTTCCCGGTTCACCAGGGCCTGCTGTACCTCTTCGGACAGGTTCAGTTCATCGGCTATTTGACCCATCGGAATATCATAGAGTGATTCAAGCAGTGACAGGATACCGGTCATGAAGGCCTGATCAGGTGCCTCCTGATTGCCCCGCAGGCGCGGACAGACAGTAGCCATCTGCTCCATGAATCCGCCCCGTACCGCTGCCATATCCACCAGAGGATTTTCCGAGGCATGGCTGTCATCGGTGGCAAACAGGGCCAGTTGCACCCAACGTTTGATCTGGGCACGCCCCAGCATGCTGATGGCGTGACGTACGGTCTGGATCTTCTGCAGGCCGGCAAAGGAGACGGAGTTGACCAGCAGCAGCAGCTTGTAGGTCAGGCCGGGACTGCTGCGAAAGGTCTTTTCAATCTCTTCAATATCTGCATCATCCATCATCTGACGCATCAGTTTCAGCAATGCTGCGCCGCCTTCATCGATCTTCTTCTTTTCAATCACCGCCGGCCTGGCAAAATAATAGCCCTGAAAGTAGTCAAAGCCCAGATCAAGGCACTTCAGAAACTCATCCTTGGACTCCACCTTTTCTGCCAACAGCTTGAATTGATAGTTGCGATAGCACTCAATGGTTGCGCCCAATGTGTCTACCGGTGTGGCCATCAGATCGACCTTTACGATTTCGACAATCTTGTACAGCTCTTCGTAGACCGGGTCGTAGTCGTGATCATCCAGGGCCAGCACAAATCCGGCCTCTTTCAGCTCACGGCAGCGTTCCAGCAGCTCCGGTGTTACCTCAAGTGTTTCCAGCAGTTCCAGTACCACCATATCCTTGGGCAGCAGTTCCAGAGAGTCACTCATCAGGATATCCAGCTCAAGGTTGATAAATCCCAGATGATTGCCCAGAATCTGCTGAATACCAAAACCGGCCAGGGTGTTCAGGATGACGCTGGCGGTGGCCTGCGAGGCATCACTGACATTGGCGGTGCAAAGTGAATCGGCGGAGCGGAACAACAGTTCATAGGCGCAGATCTGCTCATCGCGATTCAGGATCGGTTGACGTCCGATCAGGTATTTTTGTTCAGTCTGATCCATAGTGGGTGGTAACCTGTTCAGTCACTGGCAGTAATGTTTAAAAGAAAATTCAGTATACGTTATCTTCATGGTTAGTGCAATCAGTGCCTTGTTTTCAAAAAAGCTGCAGGATTGTTGCCGAATCGTCAGTTGCATGCTATACATTCTCTGCTGTGCAGCCGTCGTTTTTCTGCATTATTTAGAGGTGACAGGGTGAAGGTATCATTGTTACGCAGGGTCTGGGTGACCTTCTCTGCCTATGTTGTCGGTATATATGCTTCGTTGCTGAACCGCCTGGAGGTACGGGGAGGACAGTTCATTCCCGCATCAGGCGGTGTGTTGTTGGCCTCCAACCATATCTCTGCCTATGAGACCATTTTTTTACCCTGGGCCGTTCTGCGCAGTCACCCCCTGCAGATGCTTTGGGCACCGGCCAAGGAAGAACTGTTCCGGAAGCCGTTTCAGCGGTTGATCTATTCATCCTGGGGGGCCTTTCCGGTCAGACGGGGCCGGGATGTCAAGGCCGGCAAGGTCCTGAACGACCTGCTGCAGGATCAGAAGGTGATGCTTTTTCCTGAAGGCACCCGCCATAAGGACGGTCGCCTGGGACAGGGCAACCGGGGGGTGGGCAAGCTTATCTTCGATACCCGGCCAACGGTGATCCCCACAGCTCTGGTGGGGCTGAATCACTGGCGTTTTCCCGGCCTGGGGGCCAGGGGGGCGATTGTCTTTGGCTCACAGATCAGCTTTGACGATCTGTTTGCGTTGGAGGACTGCAAGGAAACTCATCAGCTGATTGTTGAACGGTTGATGGATGCAATTGCTGCATTGCTGAAGCAGGAAGGTGCCTATGTCGGGCGTGCGGAAAAGTAAGCGTAACGGCCAGGACGACCGTTACTTTTTGAGGATGGCTCTTTGAAACAGCAGAACAGCTTGACTGAGGTGGAGATCTTCTGTGACGGCGCCTGCAGCGGTAATCCGGGTCCCGGCGGTTACGGCACTATTTTGCGTTGCCGCGGCAAGGAAAAGGAGCTGTCCGGTGCTGCGACCGAGACCACCAATAACCGTATGGAGCTGACGGCCGCCCTGGAGGGGTTGCGGCAGCTGACCCGCTCCTGTCGGGTAACGATAACGACGGATTCCCAGTATCTGGTCAAGGGAATGACGGAGTGGCTGCCGGGCTGGCAACGCAACGGCTGGAAAAACAGCAAGAAAGAACCGGTACTTAACCGCGATCTCTGGGAGGCGCTGGTTGAGGCATCCAAACCGCATCAGGTTGCCTGGCAATGGGTGCGTGGCCATGCCGGCCATGCCGAGAACGAACGTTGCGATACCCTGGCCCGGGAAGCGATCAGTGCCATGCAGGTCCGGAATTGAAATGCCAGAACCCACAGCGGGGGTGCCATGAAGGATTTTGAAGAAGAAGTAGGCGTTAAAGATATTATTGGATTTTATATCAAGATCAATGACAGCGCCCGGGCCAAAAAAGATATGGCCAAGCTCTCTGCCAAGGATAAGGCTACGGCCTTTTCACTGATTGTAGAATCCAATGCCGGCCGCGAGTTCAAGATCGAGATCGCCCGCTATTTTGTCAATGACCTCGACGCCCATATCCGTCGCAAGGCAGAACTGCTGCTGGAGGCGCTGATCCCCGGCTGGGTGGCGGACCCGGCTGCCAGTATTCTGCAGGTGCTGCGCTCGGCCGAACACAAGGGGCCTGCCCGGCGTAATGCTGCGGTCAGGTTTCTGTTCGGGATCGTGGATGCCGATTCGTTGCGGATTACCCTGACCAGTCTGCTTTCCAGTCGCAATCGTTCCCACATTGTCGAGATTATTGATATCCTTGAACAGTATATCGATGCCTCGGAGGATGAGACGGAACAGGTCAAGATCTTCAATGCCTGCCTGGATATTGTACTCTCTGATGAGATCGAGATGCCGGTCAAGCACCATGCTACCAACCTGCTGTCGGTCTTCTTCAAGAAGGTTTCCACCACGGCACTGGGTGCCCATCTCAAGGCCAAATACATTGAGAAACAGGTTGAAAAAGGGGAAAGTGTCTACCGTTTTCTCTGTAGTGGTACCTGCGGTCTGACTGCCAGCTACCTGGAAGACCTGCTGCGTCCCCTGCAGGAAGGGGGCAAGGTCTATCAGCTCAAGATTCTGACTTATTTCTGTTTTTTGCTGGACAAGACCTGGAATGAAGACGAGGTGGACAACCATATTGATACCTGGCCGGAGAGCTGGGAACCTGAAGAGATTACCAAGATGGACAAGGTCAAGCGCTTCCGTTCCAGCATCCTGAAACAGGTTGAGGAGTTGTGGGAGTTTGCTGCCGATGATGAGGTCAGGGATGGTATCATGGCAGTGGTGTACAGTGGTCATCCGGTTAAACGGGAACTGTTGTCGACCGTTAAGAGCAAGCTGACCGGTGGTGGCCTTTCCGATCTGGCCTCTGACAAGATTGCCCGTATTCTGCACAGCTTCCTGAAAAGCGATCAGCATGAGGAACTGAAACCCCAGGCTGCCAATCTGCTGCTTTTCAATGTTTCGGGAGCCCGGCATCATCTTGCCGCGTTACGTTATCTGCGGGAATACCTGGAAAAGAGTTCGCTCAATGCTGCCGAGCAGAGCAGTCT
>Ga0209016_1000377_pt1 | contig 54894 bp, 53 predicted proteins | sample EPASupsiteSAE305_FD_187265 | JGI IMG/M metagenome (GOLD analysis project Ga0209016, IMG submission 187265) | Bioremediated contaminated groundwater microbial communities from EPA Superfund site, New Mexico - SAE3-05 (SPAdes) (version 2) | ecosystem: Environmental > Aquatic > Deep subsurface >... | reverse complement strand
CGGCGGGTGCCGGCCTGTGGACACTGCCGCCGCACCCCAGCATGATGAGTGGAATCGTGACTGCGATGAGCCATTCCATGGCTCGCCGATGATAGGCGTTCATGCTTGTCTCCAGATGTCCGGGAAGGCGCAACCGCCTGACGCGTGTCCCGGACCGGGTTCGATTGGCGGTTTGAGATGAATGGCGCTCAATCACCGTAGCGCCGCGCATTCAGTCCTGCCGCAGCAGGACTAGAACAGCGTGCGGATGCCCACGCGCACCGCAGTCGACGACTGCCCCGTGCCGACGTACATGCCATTGGCAAATACCGGCGCTGCCCCGCCGCCGAGGAAAACCGGCGCCGCGCCACCCGACGCGCGCAGATAGGTCGCGCTCGTATAGACATCGGTGCGCTTCGACAGCGCATAGTCGAGCAGCAGCGTGCCGTTCTGCCACTTCTGCGAACCGAGCTTGCTGTACCAGTAGCCGCCCATCAGCGTCGTGGCCGGGGTCAGCTGGAACACTTCGTTGATTTCGTAGGTTGGCATCGAACCGTTGTCGTGACCGATGCGGAAGTGCGTGTCGGTGAACAGCAGCCGCGTCAGGCTCCGGCCGAAGCGATAGCTGCCGCCCACCCCGAAGCTGCTAACGCTGCTCGCCAGTACTGGCGCGCCAGGCAGATCGGGAAAGAACGTGGTGCCGGCCTGGCTCGGCCCATTCAGGCCGAGATCGTGCGTGTCGGTGTACGCGGCGCCGAGATTCAGCGGGCCATTCGAATAGCGCAGCCCAAACGCAATCACACGCCCTGTTCCCGCCGATACGGATTGCGAAGGAAATGCATACAGCGCGCCTGCTTGCAATCCCAGGTAGTTCGGCGACGTGTACTTGACTGCGTTGTTGATATGTAGCGTGCCCGCAAGGTGATCGAAGTCGCCTGGGTGCCACGAGTACTGGCCGGCAACCTGCCCCATCGCAAACTGCGTGAGGTTGTCCCAGAAGAAGTCGTACTGCTTGCCGAGCGTGAACCTGCCGTAGGTCTGATTCTCGACGCCCAACCACGCCTGACGGCTAAACAGCACGCCCGATTGCACCATCGTGCCCGAGTAGAGATTGAAGCCGTTCTCCAGATCGAACACGACTCGTGTGCCGCCGCCGATATCCTCCACCCCGCGCAGGCCCCAGCGATTCGACTGGATCGACCCGTCGTTGGCGACGAAATTCGAATGGCCGTTCACGTTGCTGAAGTAGGTAATGCCCGCATCGATAATCCCGTACAGCGTCACGCTGCTTTGCGCATGGGCCATCTGGCTGCTCAAGGCCAGTACTGCGGTTGCGCTCAAGCTCAAGGCAAACTTTTTCATTACTCGTCTCCAATGTTTTATTTTTAAAAGGCAAAGCGTCGCCCTCCCCCGCAAAAGGGAAATCGGTTCCTGTGTGGAACTGCCCGGCGGGCCGCCGGGCGCAACTGATAGCCGGGTTTGGCGGTTTCTAGCCGCTAACCGTTGAACCGGTATAAGGTCGAATCGATGCGAAAGCGGATCTCATCGCTCAGGCTGTTACTCACCACCAGATAGCGCTGACCGTCTTCGACGAAACTGGCGGCATCCGTCGCACCGGAGGTCGCGAAGTCGCCCACCAGTTCGAAACACGCATCGCGCCATTGGAATATCTCCGACTGCTGCATGACCACCGGTGCTTTAGGCGTGCCCGTGATAAAGCACGCACGCACCAGATAACGTCCCTCTTTACCGTCGATCAAACACAGTTCGCGTCCGCCTGGGCCGCCCAGCATCTGCCGCTCGACAAACTGCGCGCCGTCGAATCGATAAAGCGTGGTGTGGTTGAGCAGGTTCGCGTGCACCATCCAGAGCGCACCGTCGGCTTCGAAAAAGCGGAATGCACGGCCGCCGTTCTCGCTGAAGGTTTGCAGCGGCACAAACTTCTCTCCGTTCCAACGATTCACCGACGATCCGCTGACGTGATCCGCATACGCGAGATAGTGCTCGCCGGCAAACGACACGAACGCGAAGTTGTAGCCCCACTGTCCGTTGAAGTTCTGAAACGGCACGAAGCGTTCGCCATTCCACTCGAACAGACACGATTCGCGTGGATGTTTCGGCTCGACCCCGTCGACCACCACGCCTTGCGACAGCCCGAGGAAATGACGCGAGTCGAACGAGAATGCCGTCCACTGTTTCGCCGCGAATGCCGGAAATCTTTGCAACGGCACCCATGCGCCGGCAACGCGTTCATACACCACCGCGTCGGTATCGAGATCGTACGGTCCGTTGCCGCTTCGAACGCCGGCCGCCGCGAGAAAGCGCCGGCCGTCGATCTCGAAGTACTCGAGGTCTTCGCCGCCAGGCAAGGCCAGCGCTTCATGCTCGACGAAACGGCCGTCCTGCCAGCGGTAGATGGGCGCTTCCATATCGCTGTCGCCACCGTTCATGTAGGGCGCTTCACCCGCCACATCGCGCGCGAGTTGCGGCACGCCGAGAAAGGTGCCTTCGTTCGTCGTAAAGACTTCGACCGCGCGCGCGCCGCTAGTCGGCAGTTGCTGCAGTGCTGTGAGCAAGCCCGCGCCCAACTCAGTTTTTGCCATGACTGGCATCTCCCAACTCCGAACCCGTGACCGGGAACGACGCAGTCGACATGATGTGTCCACCTTCTTTCTCCCGCGGCCGTAGAACATTGGACAGACACAGACCGAGCGCCGCGCCCACCGCGAGAATCGCCGCAAGTACGAAAAGTGTTTCGAACGACAGATGCTGCGACAGCAGCACGCCGCCGACCACCGGCCCGACGATCGAACCGATGCGTCCGATCGCGAGCGTCCAACCGACCCCGGCCGCCCGCACGTTGGCCGGAAAGAGAAAGCTGGCAATCGCCGGAAACGTCAATTGGCCGCCGACCAGAAACGCGCCGACCGCAAACAGCATCGCCAGCGCGATATTCCCCGCGCCGATGATTTGACCCAGCGCCACCGTCAACACCGCGCCGCCCAGAAAAGCAATCGCCACCGGCATAAACGGTCCGCGTTTGCCGACCAGGGTCGAGATCACCAGCGCGCCGCCGATGGCCCCCAGATTGAGCAACACCGAACCGAGCGCGGCACGGCCCGGTTCCACGCCGTTCATGTTGAGAATGGTCGGCATGAAGCTAACCAGGAAACCCGACAGGATCATGCTCGACAGCACGCTGACCCACAGCGCCAACGTGGCCGGGAACCGGCCGCCGGCAAACATGCTGCCGACTACATTCAGACCGCTCGCCGCCGCATGCTGCCGTGCCGCCACTCGTTCAGCATGACTGACGGTTTGCGCCGGAATCACGAGAAGCACCGGGATCAGCGCGAGCAAAGCGAACGTGCCGCCCATCAGGAACACGAACGGCCAACCAAAGCGCACCATCAACGCCGCGGTGATCGCACCGCCCACCACCGCGCCGAGCGGAAAACCGATAAACATCAGGATCACCAGCGAAGAACGGCGCTGCGGCGAACTGCTCTCGGCAGTGATCGCCGCCACGGGCGGAATGGCGCCACCCATGCCGAGGCCGCCGATAAACCGCAGCGTGGCCAGCATCGTCGCCGACGTGGCGAACGCACAGCCGAGCGTGAAAATGCCGGTGACAGCAAGCGCAAGCAGCAGCATCGGCCGGCGGCCGAAACGATCCGCCAGCGGCCCGACGACCAGCGAGCCCAGCACCGTGCCGATAAAGCCTGCTCCAAACACGCGGCCGAGCGTTGCGTGATCGATCTGCAACGACTTCGCCAGCAAGGGTGCGACGAACGACAACATCAGCGTGTCGAAACCGTCGATCATCGATACCGCGAAGCACACCAGCGTGATACGCAGCACGTTGCTGACCGGCGGACCCGCCGACGGCTCTAGTGCGAGTGGATTCATGAAGCCTGTCTCCTTCATCAAGGGCGTTTTGTTATGACCCGCGCGGGCGCCCATGCGCGCGGGTGTCGGTCCGGCGTCCGTCGTTACGACTGCACGGCGCCCGGGAAAGTCACATTCGTAAAGCCGGGGATCTCAACCTTTTGCGGTTGATTACCGTTGCTGTACAACTGATCGACGATGTAATCCGCGACGCAGTTGGACAACAGTTGAGTCGGATCTTCCATGATGCGGCGCAGACGCGCCGTAGTCGCATCGCGGTCGCCAATCGAAGTGATGGGCGGCATGCCGCCGGGCGGTGCCGGATCGAAGTCATACGGCGTCTGCTCGGGAAACAGCGCACGCGCGACCTCGATACCGGCACGCGTGTTGAGCCACAAATCCCGATACGTGCGCTCCAGTTCGGCCATGCCCGCGGCATCCGGCAGTTCGGCGACCGAGAACGACGGCGCATGCGGCGCGATAAACACGCGCTCCGGCAGCAGCACGCGATTCGACGCGCACCACACCAGATAGCACATGTTGTTCGACCCCCACGTCACGCCGGCAGTCGGCCTGCCCGAGCGGCCGCTGACGAGCACCATCAGGCGGTTCCAGTCGAGCGCCTGGGCACGCAACCAGTTGCCGATGCGATAGACGATGTCGAGAAACGCGAGCCCGAAGGTCGCGAACATCACGTCGTTCATCGGCACGGGGAACGCGCTCGTGGACGGCGCGGCGAAGTACTCGTCGTTCAGACGGTCGAAGCTCAGCAGCGCGTGATCTTTCTCGATCCGCTCGAGCAGATCGCTGGTGACGCCGCAGGTGTAGTCGACGAGATCGGCGATCTTCTGTTCGTGGCCCGCGAAACTATCGACCGCGACGTGATCGCGCCACAACGCCAGCGAGTTCGCCGCGCGGGTTTGCTGCGCGTGAGTGCGCAGGTTCGACGCGTCGCGTTGCCAGGCGGTGTCGTGCGGCGCCAGTTCGCGCATCCGCGCAAGATAAGCCAGCGCCAGCGGCAGATGCGATACCGCCGTCAACTCGATGAAGCCGCGCGTCGATTTGCGAAAGCTCTCGATCGTCGGCGCACGCCCCGCGCCTGGAAACAGCACGATATCGCTGCCGGTCGACACCAGCAATGGATCGTCCGCGTGCTGCTGCGCCATCTGCTGCGTCAGGTGCGCGCCGATGCTCTGCGGGTCCGATGTGAACGCGCGAAACAGACCGGCAAACGCTGCGTTGGGTTGGTAGGGCATAGTTGGGTAAATACCGCCTCAGTAATCGAACAGTCGCGCGGGATTATCGGCCAGGATCATCTTGTGCACCGCCGGATCGCCGGTCCATGCGCCGAGCAGATTCAGCAATTCGCCGGTGTCGCGCGTCGAATCGGGAATATGCGGCCAGTCCGAACCCCAGATCACTTTTTGCGGCGCGGCCTTGATGATCGCTTCGGCCATCGGCGCTACGGCTTCGTAGCCGCGATGTTTGGCGATCCGGTACGGCGCGCTGAGTTTAAGCCAGCAGTTGCCGTCTTTCAGCAAGCTGAGCAGGCGGTCGAAATCCGCTTGCGTGAGGCCGTCTTCTTCGAGCATGTAACCCATGTGATCGATGACGAAATCGGTCTGTAAGTCGGCGAGAAACGGAATCAGATTACGCACTACCCAGCCCGGCGCATAGAACTGCACGTGCCAGCCAAGGCTCGCGCACAGGCGGGCCATGCGGGTGATGTACTGCTGGATTTCGGCGGTCGGCAGCCCGGAACGCGCAAACAGGTCAAGCCGCACCGCGCGCACACCGGCTTGGTGGAAACTGTCGAGCGTTGCCGTGTCAGTGCCCTCGTCGATCATCACGACGCCGCGCGCGATCGAACCCGCCACGTGCAGCGCGTCGATCAGACAACGGTTGTCGGTGCCGTAGAAACTCGGCTGCACGATCACGAAGCGCTTCAGTTGCAGCACGCTCATCATCTGCAGATAGTGCGCAAGTTTGCCGTCCGGCAGCGTGTAGTGCGGATGCTCGACTTTTGGATATTTGTCTTCGGGACCGAACACGTGCATGTGTGCGTCGCAGGCGAGTGCCGGCGTGGTGAACGACGGTCGCGACAGCGTCTCGTAGTCGCGCATCGGCGTGGAAATCAGCGGGGTTTCTGCCATGATCTGAAAGTAAAGGTTCGAATTAAAGTTGACGTGCCTGTTCGACGCGCTCGCGCAGCGCCGCCAGATAAACATCGCTGTCGATGCCGGCGAAGACGAAGGGCGCGGCGCCTTCACGGCGCAATTCATTGAGCGCCTCGCATTCCGGCATGCCGCCCACGATCACCACCTTGCCGTGCCGCTGCGCCGCGGCGATCACCTCGCGGCATGCCGCCACGACCTCGGGATGGGCCGATTCGCCGGTGTGGCCCAGATCGGCGGAGAGATCGTTGCAGCCGAGCGCCAGTACGTCGACGCCTTCGACCGCCGCGATGGCATCGGCCGCTTCGACACCGGCACGGCTTTCGATCAGGACCTTAAGCACGGTCGCGTCGTTCAGGCGCCGGTTGAGTTCGCGAGCGGGAAGTTTTTCGAAGTTGACGTACGGCAGTGTGGCCAGTTGCGAACGCTGGCCGAGCGGCGGAAACCGCGTGGCGATCACCGCGTCGCGCGCCTGCCCGGCGGTCTCGACACGCGGCACGATGATGCCGAGCGCGCCGCCATCCAGCACGCGGTTGATCGTGCCGTAGTCGCGTTCCGGTACCCGCACCCACGGCATCAGGCCGAGGTCGACCGCGCATGAGCACAGTTGCGACACGGTATCGACCGGCAGCGAGCTATGTTCCATGTCCACCCAGATCGTGTCGTAGCCGGCCGCTTTGGCCCAACGGACCGCATCCGTTGTGCGCGAGGCGCGAATTCCCAGCGCAATGATCTTGTGTCGCGCGCGCAGGCGTTCGACCAGTTCCGCACCGTTCATGCTGTCTCCGTTGTTGTGTAGGTGGAAGACAGTATCGCCCGGGAAACAGTTTTGATTTATTCTCCAAATCAAGGTTATTGATTTACAGAGCAAATCAATGAATATCCGTCATCTGGAGTTTTTCGTGGTGCTGGCGCAGGAGCTGCATTTCCGCCGCAGCGCCGAGCGGCTGGGCATTACGCAGGCGCCCTTGAGTCTCGCGATCCAATCGCTGGAGACTGATCTGGGTGCGCGGCTCTTCCACCGCACGCGCCGCTCCGTCGCGCTGACCGAGGCGGGGTTGGCGTTGCTGGACGACGCACGGGCGATTCTCGCGCGCATCGAACACGCGAAGGAAAGCGTCTGGGAAACCGTGAGCGGCGACGTTGGGCGGCTGCGGGTCGGCTTTACCAACGCATCGACACTGTCGCCGTTTTTCCCCAAGCTGATTCACGCGTACCGGACGCAACGTCCGAAGGTCAACATCACGCTGCTGGAGTTGTCGTCGTCCCGGCAGATCGAGGCAATCGAGCAGCGCGAAATCGATGTCGGTCTGTTGCGGATGCCCGAAAGCGTGCCCCCTGCCGATCTGGTGTTCACGCCGCTGATGGAAGAGCCGCTCGTGCTCGCCATGCATGCGCGTCATCGGCTCGCCAAGGCGTCATCGATCAAACTCAAGGATCTGCGCGACGAACCGTTCATCGCCTATCCGCGGCAAGCGGGCGTCGCGGTTTATGAAAAGACGGTCGCGTTGTGCGCGAAGCGCGGGTTCGAACCTCAGGTGGTCCAGGAGGCGCAGCAGGCTTCCACGCTGATCGGGTTGACCGCGACCGGGCTCGGCATTGCACTCGTACCGTCTACGCTGCAGGCCATCGCGCTGCCGGGGGTGGTGTTCAAACAGCTGGACGAGACCGACACCACCACGACGTTGTACATTGTGCACCGCCGTGGCGACGCCAACGCGCGCGCGATGCAGTTTGTGGCGTTGGCGCAGGGGCTTCGGCAGGTTGCCACGAAAGCCGCCCGTAGCGCACACGGAGCATCCTCGGTGCCGGGCTGATGACCCATGCCTGTGTTGCCGGCGCGGCGCGCGATGCGGTACCTGCGGGGACTTGAAGTCGCGGTCGCTGCGAACGCATGCGCCGCCCGCGAGCATCACCGCGCTTTACGCCGCCACGCTGACACGCGCGGGCATCGCCACATTTGCGCGGCACACCGTTCAGAGCGATCTGGCGCACGGCCAAAACGGCAATGGGAACGATCGCCCCGTATGGCACACCGGTCGGTTTTCGCCAATAATGGCCCCACATCCACTACTGGACGAGGGCAGCCATGCGCTACAGCCCCGAGGCCATCCGCACCATCGCCCTGGTCGGGCATGCTGGATGCGGCAAGACATCCCTTGTCGAAGCGTTGCTGCACCGCGGCGGCGCAATACACACGCCCGGCAGCGTGGAGCGCGGCACTACGGTGTGCGATTTCGACCCGCTCGAACGCAAATACCACCACTCGCTGAGTTCCGCCCTCGCCCACCTGCACTACCTGGATACCCGTATTTATCTGCTGGATACGCCGGGCTACGCGGATTTTTCCGGGCTGTCGATCAGTGCCCTGCCTGCCGTTGAGACGGCCGCCATTGTCATCAATGCCCAGACCGGCATCGAAATGACCACCCGCCGCATGATGGCGTGGGCGCAGGAACGCAAGCTGTGCAGAATGATCGTCGTGAATGGCATCGATGGCGAAAAGGTCGATCTCCCGGCGCTCCTGACGCAAATCCAGGAGGCCTTCGGCAAGGAATGTCTGCCCATCAATCTGCCCGCGCAGCGCGGCCACCAGGTGGTGGACTGTTTTTTCAACCCGGCCGGCGAAGCCGATTTCCTTTCCGTTGACGCTGCGCACACGGCGCTGGTCGATCAGGTGGTCGAGATCGACCCCGCCTTGATGGAGCTTTACCTGGAACAAGGCGAAGCCATCAGCCCCGAGCAGTTGCACGAACCCTTCGAACGGGCGCTGCGCGAAGGTCACCTGGTGCCGGTTTGTTTTACGTCGGCGGCTAACGGCGCGGGCATTGCGGAATTGCTCGACGTGTTCGTCCGGCTGTTGCCCAATCCGATGGAAGGCAACCCGCCGCTCTACTATCGCGATGCCGGCGGCCGCCAGCAAGTCGCACGTGCCGAACCGGCACCTGACAAGCATGTCCTCGCCCATGTCTTCAAGATCGTCGTCGACCCTTATATCGGCAAGATGGCCGTATTTCGCGTGCATCAGGGCACAATCAGGCGCGACAGCCAGCTTTATATCGGCGATGGGCGCCAGCCGTTCAGGGTCGCCCATCTCATGATGCTGCAGGGCAAGGAACACGTGGACGTCCCGCAGGCCGGTCCGGGCGATATCTGCGCCACTGCCAAGGTCGACGAAATCGGCTTCGATGCCGTGCTGCACGACGCCGCCGAAGACGGCAACATCCACCTGAGCCCGCTCGACTTCCCCACCCCTATCTACGGCCTCGCAATCGAACCGGCGCGCCGCGGCAACGAGCAGCGCCTCTGGGAAGTCCTGCAAAAGCTGAGCGCGGAAGACCCTTGCCTGATCATCGACCACCCGGACAGCACCAACGAAACCGTGGTGCGAGGGCTCGGCGAGTTGCACTTGCGCGTGATGCTGGAACGGCTAGCCGAGCAGTACAAGCTCGAGGTCGTGACGCGGCCGCCGAAGATCGCCTATCGGGAAACGATCGGCACCAAAGCCGAGGGACATTGCCGCCACAAGAAGCAAACCGGCGGCGCCGGGCAATTCGGCGAAGTGATGTTGCGCGTCGAGCCGCTGCCGCGCGGCGCGGGCTTCGAATTCGTCGACGCCGTCAAGGGCGGCGCGATCCCCGGCCAGTTCATGCCGGCCGTGGAGAAAGGCGTGCTGCAGGTCATCGACAGCGGCCCGCTGGCCGGCTTCCCGATGCAGGACGTGCGCGTCACCGTCTTTGATGGCAAGAGCCATCCGGTCGACTCGAAGGAAGTGGCCTTCGTTTCCGCCGGCCGCAAGGCGTTCATCGACGCGGTGCTGAAGGCGCGGCCCGTCCTGCTCGAACCTATCGTGGACATCGAGGTGATGACACCGGAAACCGCGATGGGCGACATCATCGGCGACCTGTCCGCCAAGCGTGGGCAGGTGCATGGCACACGCACGGCCGCCGGCAATGCCGTGGTGGTTGCGGGCCAGGTGCCCTTGTCCGAACTCAACGACTATCAGTCGCGTCTGAATGCGATTGCCGGCGGCCACGGTCACTACACCATCCAGCTCAGCCATTACGATCCGGTGTCCCCCGCTCAACAGGAACGGATGGCGTCGCAGTATAAAAAACAGGGCGACGACGCGGCGCCATGAATGGTCACCGCAAACGCCTGCCGCTCAGTCCTGGAAGTAGTTCAGGCCGAGCGCGCTTTTCACCTCGGACACCGTCGCGCCTGCCACCTCCCGCGCACGCATCGTCCCGCGCCGCAAAACGTTCAGGATCTCCGCACGGTCGGTTGCGAACTCGCGGCGGCGCTCCCGGATCGGTGCGAGCATCGCCTGCAGCCGGTCGTTGAGCAGACGCTTGACCGCACTGTCGCCAAGACCGCCGCGGCGGTAGTGCGCTTTCAGTTCGTCGACCATCGGTACGTTCGGCTCGAACGCATCGAGGAACGCGAACACAACGTTGCCTTCAACCTGCCCCGGATCGCTGACGCGCAGATGGTTAGGGTCGGTGTACATGTCGGTCACGGCCCGGGTGATTTCATCCGGGCTCGCGCCGAGCGCAATGGCGTTACCCAGTGACTTGCTCATCTTGGCTCTGCCATCGATGCCGGGCAGCCGCGCCACCTGCGAGAGAACTGCTTCGCACTCCACCAGCACCTGCCGATCGACCGTGTTGTTGAAACGGCGCACCAGTTCATTGGTTTGTTCGATCATCGGCAACTGGTCGTCGCCGACGGGCACGCGTGTCGCCTTGAATGCCGTGATGTCGGCGGCCTGGCTGACCGGATAGGTCAGAAAGCCCGCGGGAATATCCCGTTCGAAACCGCGAAGCACGATTTCCGCCTTGATGGTCGGGTTGCGTTCGAGGCGCGCGACTGTCACGAGATTGAGCAGGTACTGAGTCAGTTCCGCGAGCTCCGGCACCTGCGACTGGACGACGATGGTTGATTTGACAGGGTCGATACCGACAGCGAGATAGTCGAGCGCCACCTCGATGACGTTTTCCGTGACCTTCTGGTGCCGGCCGACGTTGTCGGTCATGGCCTGCGCATCGGCTAGCAGGAGGAACTGCTGCGCTTCGTGCTGGAGCTGCACGCGCGAGCGCAGCGAGCCGATGTAGTGGCCAAGGTGCAGCGGACCGGTTGTGCGGTCGCCAGTGAGGATAACGGACTGCTTTGCATGTGACATGGGGAGCTCAGTGTTTGAGGACACCGCCAGCCATGCGCGCGCGAAAACGAAAATGCCGCCAGGACTGGCGGCATCACGTTGTAGATATACGTACGGAAACGGGCCGCCTAGGTTAGGCGCGCCACCAGCAATATAGAGTCAGCGAGGTCGGGTTCGTTTCCATGAAAACAGTATAGCGCAGCAGCGTGACGGATCGTCAATAGCAGGGCCGCCGATGCGCTCATCATCTGCCGTGCCGTTGCACGCGCCCGCCGCGCCGGCTTTTAAAATGGCCCGCGGCTAGCCAGTTGGGCGTACTCGTTCTTTAGCGTCTGGATTCGTCGCCGGTACGCGGCAAGCAGGCAAGTCTGGTTCGCCGCGCATTTCTTTCTCGCGCTCAACCAGGCCTGCTGCTCTTCCCCCATGTCCCCGCGCGTACCCATGGCGACGAGACCCATCATCATCTGGAAGCGCACGGACATTTCAACGTCCAGTTCGCTGAGTTGTCGGGATGCGCATATTGCTTTTTCGTCCGGCAAACGCGCGCGATTGCAGTCGAAGCTCGCCGCGTATCCAGATACTGAGCCGAGCGCAATCGCTGTTATCAAGGCAAGGCGCGGGCGACGGCCCATGCGGTGATTGCGCGGTTCATTCATCGTCGTTCATCAGCAGAGAGTTCCTGGAGAAGCGCCAAGGACGCATACGAGGGTTTCCAATGCAGCCAAAGGCGGCAGTTTGACGGTGCTGTTGCGCTAAGTCGAAGAAAATACGACTGCGGCAGCGCCTTCGATTTCCGCAAAGCTGCGGAAGAATCGGTAGATTTTGCCCTCGACTTCGATCAGGTTCGCACCCGCTTGCGTCATGTCGAGCATTTCGTTGGCAAGCGATGCGGCAACCGTGCCGCAGCGCTTCAGATCTTCTCGCGTGCCTGCTGCGTCACCCAGATACAGCGTGGCGGTTTCGCTCGTGTGGCGCATTACGACCAGGGCGGCGCCCGCGTCGAGCGACAACTCGAGATATGCGGCCAACGTCCGCAACGCCTCGGACAGGGGTGCCTGCTGGTTAGTATTCGCGCCCGATGCGTTCGTCATGTCTTTCTCCAACGCGTTGAACAACTGCTGATGTTATGCGCAGGCTCATTTGCCGGCTTGCCGCATAGGTCGGCGCACGGCGCGCAGGGCTGAATCCAAAGGTCCATTCGTCACTTGCCGGCCATGTCGAGCGGCATGCGGTCAGTCCCCAAACGGGTTACCGGTGTCTTTCACTTCGGTAGCAAGATTGTATTCCGCACGCATAGCCTTCAGCACACCCTCGATGTCGCGCTCGAAGCCGGCCGCGTTGCCGAAGTGGGTCATCGTCCAGTTGCAGCCCGTCTTGTCGGCCTCTTGCAACTGCGGCCGCGGCACACGAATCTTGACACCATCCTCGACGATTTCCTGCAGTCGGTGGATTCGCCGGTTGACCTCCTGCTGAAGCTGCGAGGCATTGAGCGTCTTGCGTATCATCCAGGTCTCCTTGCGGTTGCTCGGGCAAGTCTAGCGCAAGTGAGGCGTTTCGCTGAACCGCCACGGTGTTGTCCCGCGCACGCTGCGTGGGTTGCGTGAAACTTTAGCCCGTATCGAGCTGCCAAAGAATAACTGGTCACTCGGAAATTTGGGTATGGCAAGCGTGCTGCTGGTAGATGACGACGTGGAAGCCCTTGCGGCATGGGAGGCGTGCTGCATCGCAGACGGATTCGAAGTCAGAAGTGCGAGCGACGGCCAATCGGCATTGGCAATGTTCATCGACTCCCCTGTCGATATCGTGGTTGCGGACTGGCGGATGCCGGTGATGTCGGGGAGCGAACTATGCCACCGGCTACGCACGCTCCCCGGCCTGGCCGATGTTGCTTTCATACTCATTTCCGGAGAACCCAGCCCGCCCGCCTTCGTTAGTTACGATGGGTTTCTTCGCAAGCCCGTAGATGGGGCAATCTTACTGGCAACCATGCGGCGGCTGCTGGCGGATAACGTCAAGCATCGGCAATCCCAGCGCGGCGGGGCCACGTAGTCAAGAGGTTGCGAAGGCCGCCGATATGCTCGCCTGCAAGAGCCGGAAGTCGCGGATATGCTGCGCCAGACAATGCCCGCGCGGTGCGCTGCCTGCGTACCCTCACTGTAGTCGACGGTGATCGAGGTCGCGCTACCTATCGCGGACGTTGACCGAGCACGACCCATTCGTCCCCGTCGAGGTCGACCGGCACGGCCTCCAGGGCGGCGCCTTCACAGGGTCCTTCAATGCATCGGCCATCGTCGAACCTGAAGAGCGCGCTATGGTGCGCACACATCAGCACCTGTGCCCTGTAACAGGACACGATGCCAGGCTCGAAATCGAGGGGAACCGAAAAGTGCGGACAACGATTCACGTAAGCCCACACCTGCTGCCCACGCCGTACGACCACCACGGAATGCGCTGTACGGTCGACGTCGACGACGTGCGCGCCGCCATCGGGGACGTCGACGAACCGGCACAATCGACTCGCACTCATGCTTACACCCGCCGCTCGGGATTGCCGAGGCTCCAGTCCCACGGCCGAACTTCCACACGCGCGAATAGACCCTCCTTCATATAGGGGTCGTTTCCGACAAACTTCATGACGGCATCGATATCGTCTGCCTCGATGACCAGCAACGTGCCGTTCATCGCATCGCAATGCGGCGCTAACGTGGGGCCGCCGAGACGTACAAACACGCCGTGCTGCGCCGCGCTTCGCAAATAGGTTCGATGGTTCGGGCGAACCCGTTCACGGACTTCTCGCATGTCCGGTTTGTCGGTTGCGAATACGGCGAAAAAACGGGCCATGTTGTTCAGCTCCGGTCGAGGACAAAGTCGTAGCACGCTTCGCGGTACGGGCCGGCCAGGTTGAACTGCCGCGCCAGCTCATCGTTCGCGGGACGTTCCCGGTATGCGACCATTAGCGAAGGTTTGACACCGAAAACCGCGTCCGACTTCAAGAATGGGTCGGCCTCGTCAAACAGGTGAGTCACAAGCTTGCGATGCCCCGGCGCGTCAATCATGAAATGCAGATGCGCGGGCCGCCATGGATGCCTGCCGGTTGCACTGAGCATTTTGCCCACCGGACCATCGGTTGGAATGGGATAGCTGACCGGCAAGATCGTAGCGATTGCGTAGCGTCCTTCGGCGTCGGTTCGATAGCGTCCTCGAAGATTGCCGTGGGGCTGCGCGGTGTCCTGACCGGAATACATGCCGTTCTCCGCCGTCTGCCAGACGTCGAGAACCGCGTCCGCTACCGGCTCCCCGTCAGTATCCAGTACGCGCCCTCGCACGACGACCGGTGTGCCGGGCGTGAGTGCCATGTTCTCGCCATACGTGCGCTCAGGCATTCCCTTGATGTAGAACGGACCAAACACGGTCGTGTCTGTCGCCCCTGTCGCATAACGGTGATTGATGGCGTCGACGAGCATCGAAACGCCGAGCGTGTCCGACAGAAGGATAAACTCCTGGCGAACCAGGTCATCACACATCTTGCCGGTCTCGGTGAGAAAGCGAATCGCGCCCATCCACTCCGCTTCAGTCGGTTCCACCTCGCGCACGAACGCATGAAGGTGTCGGACCAGACTCTGCATCAAGGTGCGCAAGCGTTCGTCCGGCGTGCCTTCGAAGCTGGCAACGACCTGTTCGGTCAATACGCTGTCGCTCTGTTGAGATTCAATTGTCATGTCTGTCTCCACCATGTCTCCCTTCATCATGTCTTCCTCCTTCTGCCCCGCTCTTTAAACTCAACGTGGCGACCGCCCCTCCCAGGCATCCTGCAACAGTTGACGAATTGCTTCGCGCTCAACAGGGCGGGGATTGGCATAGGGGTTCTTGCACGCCAGCTCAGCAGCCTCGTCGAGACCGCTTGCCGGCAAGCCGACATCTGCCAGCGCCACCGCCATTCCCAGTTTCCGATTCAACTCGAATAGCAGCCGGCCCGCCTCGGCGGCTTCGGCGCCGCCAAGCGCTCTCGCTACTTTCCGCAAGGCCTCGGGCGCCGCACGGTGGTTGTAGTGCGCCGTGTGAGGAAGCATAGCCGCATGCGTTTGCGCGTGCGGCAAATTGAATGTGCCGCCCAACGTATGGCAAAGCTTGTGATGCAGTGCCATGCCGACGGCACCAAGACATGTCCCGGCAAGCCACGCCCCATACAATGCGCGGCTCCGCATCCCCGCGTCGCCCGGCGTACGCACGATTACCGGCAACGCCTCGCCGAGAGCGCGTATCGACTCTTCCGCCATCAGGCTGGTTATCGGATTCGCATCCTCTGCATACAGCGCCTCGACGGCGTGCGCCATCGCGTTGATTCCGGATGCCGCGGAAATCTCCGCCGGCAATGAAAGCGTCAAGTTCGCGTCGTACAACACGGTACGAGGCAATACGCGGGCATCGCGTCCGGTCCGCTTCAGGCGTCCCTCTGTCAGGCCAAAGATAGGCGTCATCTCCGAGCCCGCATAGGTCGTCGGCACGGCGATAATTGGCAGTGACGACTCAAGCGCTATCGCCTTCCCCAGCCCGATCGTGGAGCCTCCTCCGATCGCGACGCAACAGTCCGCCTCGAGCGCCGTCGCCATCTCACACGCCGCTCGTGCTACCTCGACGGGCACATGCATGACCGCTTGAGCACACACGCCGGCGGCACGCTCCCCAAGGATGTCTTTCACCCGGTCAGCGAGGTTACGCTGCTCAGGTGTCGACAAGATCAGCGCGCGCCGCACGCCGAGCCTCGCCAGCTCTTCGGGTAGCTGCGCGAGCGCACCGCACTCGAAAACCACGCGAGAGGGCGTGCCCTGGTAGACAAAGCGTTCCATGCAAACCTCAGCGCCTGAAATGCGGCGGCACGTTGCCGTCGACGTTGACCCACACCGAGCGTGCTTCCGTGTAGTCGTGCATCGCCTCGAAACCCATTTCCCGACCGTATCCGGACTGCCCAACGCCACCGAACGGGCTGCCTGGATTGACCCGCTTGTAGCAGTTTATCCAGCACATGCCTGCCCGGATTTGCGAGGCAGTCTTGTGCGCACGCGACAGATCGCGAGTCCATAGACCGCTGCCGAGCCCATACTCGGTACCGTTCGCGATGGAGAGAGCCTCTTCGTCGCTACTGAATCGCAGTACGGTAACGAACGGACCGAATACCTCTTCCTGCGCGATGCGGTCGTTGGCCGTCTTCGCCTCGATAACCGTTGGCCGCACGTAGTAACCGTTCGCGAGCGCGGCGTCCTGCGGTGCGCTCGCACCCGTCAGTACGCGCCCGCCCTGCTCGCGTGCAATGTCAGCGAAGGCAAGCACGCGCTCGAGGTGTTGCAGCGAGGTGAGCGGCCCCATTTCCGTATCCGGGTCGAGCGGGTTGCCAATCCGGATGGATGCAGCCAGCGCGACGAAGCGTTCGAGAAACGCATCCGCAATGCGTTCGTGCAGAATCAGCCGCGAACCGGCAATGCAGGCTTGCCCCTGGTTATGAAAGATTGCCCACGCAGCGCCGTTGATTGCGGCATCCAGGTCGGCATCGTCGAAGACGATGTTGGCGCCCTTGCCGCCCAACTCCAGCTGAATACGTTTCAGGTTGCGCTGCGAGGCTTCGACAATGCGCCGCCCCGTCGCAGTGGAACCCGTGAAAGCAATCTTGCCAACGCCCGGGTGCTCCGCAAGCCGCTGACCGGCCGTATGGCCATACCCGGGAACGATGTTCACCACGCCCGCGGGAAACCCGACCTCCGCCATGAGCTCGACGATGCGCAAAGTCGAGAGCGGCGTGATTTCCGACGGCTTAAGCACCACGGTGTTCCCCGCTGCGAGGGCGGGCCCCATTTTCCAGCTCGTGAACATGAGCGGAAAATTCCACGGCACAATCTGTCCAACGACGCCGATCGGCGCGCGCTGCACATAGTTCAGAAAGCCGGTCTCGACAGGAATAACAGAACCTTGCAGCTTGTCGGCCATGCCGCCGAAATAGCGAAAGCAGGCCGCCGTGCGTGGCACGTCAAGCCCCCGCGAGTCGCGAATCGGATGACCTGTGTCCAGCGATTCCAGTTGCGCAAGCTCCTCCGCGTTCGACTCGATAGCATCGGCGAGGCGCAACAGCAAGCGTCCGCGTTCCGCTGCCGCCATGGCCGACCATTTCGGGAATGCACGGGTGGCGGCCTCGACGGCGAGGTCGACGTCTGCCGCGTTTGCCGCTGCAATCTTCGTGATGAGCGAGCCATCGTGAGGATTGAGTACGTCGATAGTGCCGCCGTCGACGGCATCGACAAAGCGGCCGTCGATGAAGAGTTGGGTTTGCATGAATCGTCCTCGGGTTGTTGCTGGCTCACTATTCAGAATTCAATCGGGTACGGCGCGAACTCGCCGCTCTCGTATCGCTGCGGAAGATCCGGGGTCGCGTTCTCCCAGACGAGCAGCATCGAGCGTTTTGTCGAATACCCCTGATGGCGAATGTCGGCCGGCATCGCGCAGATGTCGCCGGCACGCATCGTGATGCGTGCGCGCGGCGCGCCGGTATTCTTGTCGCCCACGTCCCAGACGATCTCGTCGGACAGTTGCAGGAACCATTCGACCCGGTCGTTCCCATGGAACACCGGGAGAATGAATTCCTCGGTCGTTGGACAGAACAGGCTGCGACCGCACACGGAGGTGACAGACGGATTCCAGGTCACGTCGGAGCGCGACAGATACTTGAAGAGATTGAACGCGTGCAGCTCGCCCTCGAAGCCCGGCTCGGCGTGAACTTCGGGCTCGTCCTGTACGACATCGAGGAAGGCCCGATTGACCGGCAAGTCATCGCGCAAAGGCGAATCGCCTGCAAGGCCCGGCATTCTGCGAGTGGCGATGCGAGTCCGTTCGATCGCCGCGCCGTTGTCGCCATGTTTGCGGCCGAACGCCGTTCCGGTTTCCTCGGGCGCCGCGAACGGGTCGAAACCCTCGTTGGTCCAGTCGTGCAGCATGGCTTTGAACGTGGCCATGATGGTCGGCGTTTCGAAGGTCTCGATGTAGTCGACCCCGGCGTCTTTCATGATTCCGTTGAAAGTGCCGGCATAGACATCGACCTTGCCGTAGTGATTGCGCGTGCCGAAAACGTGGTCGAAATTCACCCAGCCATAGAAAAATCCCCACGCGACATCACGCATCATCGCGCGCAAGAATGCATCGGCGGGAACGGCGTGCGTGCGCGTCTGGCCTTTCGCCGGCCAGTTGATTTTCACAAAATACTCATCGCGTTGAAATTCGAACGCGCCGAGCGTGAAGCGCCGGTAACCGGTGACCTTATCGGGCTCGGTCGAGCGCACCGTGTCCGCGGCAAAACCGAGGGCGTGGTCGTTGGTTTCGAGGGTGGCCATAGCGTGTCTCCTAAGAATGTTCGATGCGTGGATGTCAGTGCAGGCAGACGTCTGCCCACTTCTGCACTGATAGTTCGCCCAGCATGGTCTGCACGATCGCGACGCCAGCCTGGCGCGCGCTGAACCGATAGGCGCAGCCGGCCGGCAATATGGCCTGATGTCCTTTACGCAGCACCACGTGTCCCATTGCACGACCCGCGGGTGCCTCTGCTGCGTGAATCGTCCCTTGCCCCGCGGCAGGTGGCGTGTCGAGCTTGATGAAGTCGATTTGAACCTCACCATCCATCAGAATGGCGAACTCGTCGTGCGCACAGGCGAACCATGCGGAACGGCCCTCGGTCCGCAGCACTTCGATGACGTATTCAAGGTTTTTGCCGACCACGACCTTTTCGTACGGGGTCGACTGCGACGCCACCTCGAAGATGTTCGAGAAGGCATAGTGGCGAGCGCTTCCGCTCGTGATTTCGATTTCGCCCTTGCGGTAGCTCTCGAGCGAGCCAAAGACGGTGTGGAACGCCGTATCGGTCATTGCTGTCTCCTGTTGTTGGAAGCTTGCGTTAGCTTCAACTTTAGGAGCCGGCGGCGACGGCAACAACCTGCTGGACGACGACTACGGCATTTGCGCTTCGCGAATAATCGGCTTCGTTCCTTCGTTAGCAGACCCAGCCGCGCTCAAGCAAAGGCAGGTCCCAGGCAGGTTCGGGGCCGAGATACTCCACGAGAAACTCCACTAGCGCCTTGACCTTCAGGGCCTGTCGCTGCGTGGCGGGATAGACCGCTGCGAAGCTCAGATGCGACAGCTGGTACTCCGTCAGGATCGGCACCAGAGAGCCGTCGAGCAGCGAAGCGCTGGCGACCAGCGTCGGCAGGCACACGACCCCGCCGCCAGTCAGCGCGTAATCGCGAAGCAGATGGACCGAGTTCGACCGGATCATGCCCGGCAGCTCCATCTCGACAACCTCTTCTCCGCGGGTTAGCGTCCAGCGGTTGCGTGAGGGGTATCCCGAGTAGAGAGCTGTTGTGTGCTGCAACAAGTCTCGTGGGTGCTGCGGCGCACCATGTTCGGCGATGTACGCCGGGGCGGCGCAGAACAGACGGCGCACGGTGAAAAGGCGCCGCTCGATGAGCGATTCCGAAATCGCGGGGAATATCTGGAATGCGATGTCAAACCCTTCTTCAATCGGGTCGACAACGCGGTCGTTGACTATCACGTCAAGCTGGATGCCGGGGTAACGCCGGTTGAACTCAGCCATCGGGATACCAAAATGACCCAGCGCGAATCCCGGCAGCATCTGGATGCGAAGGCGGCCGGTAGGCGTTGCACGAAGCTCGCGCATCTGGTCGGTTAGCTCATTGACCCGACCCACTACCTCGGCACACTCGCGATAGAAGGCCTCCCCCACCTCCGACAGACGCACGTGGCGCGTGCTTCGGTGAAAGAGAGGCGCATTGACGAATTTCTCCAGTTGCTGAATACGGTTCGTCACCACTGAACTGGTCACGCCAAGCTGCCTCGCCGCCTCAGCGAAGCTGCTCGCTTCCGCGACCCGCACGAACGCTTCGATGCTCAGAAACCGGTCCATACGCACCCTTCCATCGTCAGCAAATGCGTCAGTGTATATGGACGGAGGACCCGCTGTGCATCACGTGGAACGTTGTGGCCTCATCAATAATCCTACCTCTCGGGCACGCGTATCGAGACACCCCTCTCAAGTCCTTTCCAGCTCCGCGCGCACGGGCTGACGGCGCTGCAGGACGGCCGGCGCGGTCTCCTTGAGCAGCACGCTGACAACGATGCCCAGCACTACGGCGCACATCGGCAGCCAGAGAATGTTCTGAATCCCGAAGTGAGCTGCCACGTAGCCGCCCAGGGCGGGCGCGATGCCGCCGCCGAAAATTTCACCTACACCGACCACGACACCGATCGACGTCGACACGAGCCCCACCGGAGCGGCCTCAGTCGCGACCGGCCCGGAGAGTAACGACACCAGACCCAGCGTGAAGAAGGAAGCCGCGAACAGGACGGCAAATAGCGGCAGCGGTTGGGGACCAAGACCGCGGAAGATGTAGAGCATCGCGGCGGTCCCCGCAAAACCCGCGATGCTCGCGAGGCGGCGTCCAACAATGTCAGACAGGCCTGGCAAGCCAAACTGACCGAGAAACCCGCCGAAGCCAATGGCGGAGACGACGAGTCCCATCCGCTGCGTGTCGAGCAGAAGATATCCGGTGAGATACAAAGGCAGCAGCGCGCCAAGGACAAAGACGCCGGTCATCGCGCAGCAGAGTGCGCCCATCGCCACGAGAATGTTCCTGCTTTTCAGGACGTGACGGAGCGAAGCCGGAGTTTCCTCGGCGGCGACCTTCGGCGTTACCCTCGGTTCGCGAATCACATAGAACATGATCAGACCGAGTATCAGCCCCGGGATGGCTACGAGAGCGAACACCCACCGCCATGTGACGAAGCCCAGCAACTGCGTCGCGATGATGGGCGCAAGCGCCAATCCGAAAAGCGCGAACCCGCTTTGCTGGAGGCCGAGATTCAAACCGCGTCTGCGTGGGTGCGATGCATCGGCGGTGGCCGCGAAACTCGTGGGGCAGAAGGAACCTTCGGCGACACCCATCAAGCCGCGAATCGCTATCAGGCTGAACAAACCGCCGGCGAGCCCCGAGAAGCCGGAGAGGAGCGAGAACGCGAGGATTGCCGGGATGAGCACCTTCCGGCGCCCTATCTTGTCCGAGATGCCGCCCATCAATGCGGCGAAGACACCCCACGAAAGACCAAGCACGCCAATGCAGTTACCGACGTCCTGGGCATTCAGATTGAGGTCCTTCATGATGGATGGAAAAAGTGGCGCGATAAGCCAGCGGTCCAGTCCAACCAGGCCGAAGCCGAGCGCGAGTAGCGTGACCGCTTTCCATTCGTAGGAAGTATCCCACTTGTCTGCATTCATTTCCGTCTCCGTTGACATTGGCTCACCTGTGCGCGCCGAAGCGTTAACGCACGGTCCAACTCCAATCTTTTTGTGCGACCTCGGTCGCGAAGGATGGGGGCGTCGCTTTGATTCGCGACATTCTTTCGAATGTCACCCGGCGACGCCCCAAAGATAGGTGCAAGGAGCACAACTCGGTATTGGGGAACGGGCGAACGCCTCATTCGCGAAAGACGAATAATCAGCGTCGGCAAGCGGGAAGCGTCTACGGGAAAGCGCAGCGCGATATGGAAGGCAAGGGAACCACGCGGTGCGCGCAGTCCCAGGGGATTCCCTCGTAGACGCGCGCGCGGCTGCCGTCTGCAACGACACGGCAGGTACTGACAGCCATCGTGATCCTCACAGCGCGATCGGCCGCCGGCGCGGCGGCCATCGCAAACCGTCGTGTGACGCCAGCGAGCGCGCCGGCCGACGACAGGCTATCTCCAACGCCCGTCGATGACGGACCGTGGCGCCTCCCCGCGCTCCTGTGCGAGCGACGGATAGTCGGTATATCCTCGCTCGCCGCCTCCATAGAACGTGGACGGATCCGGCGAATTGAGCGGAGCGTGCGACCGGAAGCGTTCCGGCAGGTCGGGATTGGCGATGAACAGGCGTCCGAAGGCGATCAGGTCCGCGTTGCCGTCCTCGAGCCATCTTTCGGCACTGCCGGCGTCGAAGCCCCCCGCGACCATCAGCACACCGCGATAAGTGCGCCGTATCATCTCGTTCATGCGTGTCGCGCGCTCCATGAAAGCAACATCCTCACCGGTCGCCGCGAGCGTGGGATTGACGATGTGCAAATAAGCCAGCCCGTATTGGTTGAGCTTCTCGATGACGTAAGAAAAGGTCGCCTCGGCATCGTCGTCATGCATGTCGTTGAAGGTGCCGAGAGGCGAGAGCCGTACGCCGACCTTTTCCGGCCCCCACACTTCGCAAACCGTTTCGATCACCTCGAACAGCAGCTTGGCCCGACGCTCGCTCGATCCGCCGTATTCGTCCGTGCGGCGGTTCGTGCCGGACAACAGAAACTGATCGAGCAGATACCCGTTTGCTCCGTGCACTTCGACGCCGTCCATACCGGCCGCCTTCGCGTTTCGCGCACCCCGGAAGTATTGGCGCACGAGATACGGCATCTCTTCACCCTGCAGCGCGCGAGGCGCGATGCAGGGCGCGAGGACGCCTTCGCCGCGCTCGTTCTCGATGAAGGCCTCCGCTTCTGGCCGGATCGCGGACGGCGCAACGGGCAGCATTTCGTCGGGTTGCAAGGAGGGATGCGATATACGTCCGACGTGCCATAGCTGCATGAACATCAAGCCACCCGCCTCGTGCACGGTGTCCGCCACGAGCCGCCAGCCCTGGACCTGCTCGCGACTATGAATTCCAGGCGTCCATGCGTAGCCCTGCCCTTGCATCGACACCTGCGTCGCCTCGCTGATGATGAGCGCGGCCGCTGCGCGCTGCGCGTAATAGCAGGCGTTGAGCTGCGACGGGATGTTGCCTGGCTGGCTCGCACGCGAACGCGTCAGCGGCGCCATGACGACACGATGACGCAGGTTGTATGGTCCCACCTTCAGGGGTTCGAAGAGCTTGCGCAGCGGGCTTTGTTCCTCGTGCTGCCCGGCTTCCCCGGGCGCGATTTCCGTATCAGGCATAAATTCCCTCCTTGTGGTTTCGACCGGGACCGAAAAGCACCGCATAGCCGCTTAGCCGCTTAGCCGCGTCGGTGTCGATCGCATCGGCGGAATCCCGGTTTCCGCCCAGTCTAGCCATGACCCGGTTGCGCTTCTTTCCAGTTTCTGCCCGGACATGTCAGGATCCTGCGCTCACCCGGCGCATCGCTCCATCGGCTTCGACGCGGCCCGTCATGCGCTTGGCTCCGGGATTCGTCAAACGGGGGCAAAGTCAAAGTGTCGGAATCATTGTTCTGATCAACCTCAGGCAGTATCCACTTCGCGATACTCGTATCGCTCTGATCTGATCGCGTGCGCGCCAGTCCCGCGGTCATTGTTTTGCTCGCAGTTTCGCCAAATGAATCAGCTACCGACGTTCCGGTGGGCAAGTCGGAATGCGCGCGGCGTCGCACCGGTGTACCGATGAAACACTTCGGTGAAGTGCTGCTGGGTCTGAAACCCCGCGCGCGCGCCAACGTCGACGAGCGGAATGGTCTCCTCGCACAACATCGTCCTCGCAAATTTCACCCGTTCGAGGGTCACGTACAGATGGGGCGGCGTACCTGTCGCCGTTTTGAAAACACGCGCGAAGTTTGATGCACTCATGTGCACCAGCACTGCGAGTTGCTCGACCAGAATGGTTTCGGCTATGTGCTCATGAACGAAAGCTTCAATGCGAGTCAGCAGTTGACGCGTAAGAGGCATGTCCGGCTCGGCCGCACCAGCACAGTGCCCGCGGCGCAGAGCGATGTGCACCGAGATGACATCTGCAAAAGCGTCGGCGCAGGCCGCGTCGATCAAATCCGCATGATGCAAGGCAGCCAGGGTGTCCGCCGCCTCGCGCAGGAATGGATCCCAGGACCTGGACCATTTCGGGACCGCGTCAAACGCTTCTTGCGAGACTTGCCCAAGTACGCCCGCTTTGAGTGCGATAACCCATCCTGAGGGATCGCCGTCAGCGACTGTGGCCAACTGCGCCCCCGCCGGAATAACTGCGACGAATGGTGCACCTATCAGGATGACATGACTCGTTCCGAGGTCGTCGCAGCCCGCAGCCTGCACAACGGTGCCACCTGTCGGCATGACGAGCCGAAGTCCCTGCACCAGATGCAGGCCGCCATCGGCGACAGCAACGTTCATTGCCTGGCAGCGTAACCCGTGTTTCGGGGTCGATCCTGTTTCTTGCTTCATGGTGAGCAGAGGTTTCCTCCTCGTCTCGTCGCATGCCTAAGTTTACGTCGAATTCAGGGCTGCTTAAGGCGGATTCGTAATATGGGCCCAGGCAATTCCGACCACGTTGACGGCGTTGCTGCCAAGCTAAATTGCCGGACAACCTGGGGCGACGCTCGACACGCTATTAGCCGGGACTCAACGCAACCCAGGGTTCCTGAAGGCTTTCTGCAAGCTGACGCTTACGCCGGATATTGCGCAGCGTCAGCAAGCAGTCAGGTTCGTCGTATGCACCGCACTCGTGTCCGCGATCCGGGAACATCGACTGGACGTTGCTGCGGTAAAGCTTCGCGCTCGAATGGAGCCTGCCGATCATCGCGATCACGACCCGGTATGCGGGCTCAGAGATGAATTGCCGCTTCAACCTGTCGCACGCGACGTGCGTTGCACCGGCGCTGGTTAAGAACGTCGCTCGAAGAGCAGGCGACAAGCGTGCGACATGAAGAATAGTCACGCGCGGTGGCGCACTAAACGGCGCTGCCCGTGGAGCGAACGTGCCGCGCGTCAAATGCATCGATCACGGACGATCGAGGACAGATATCAGTGATGCTCGCTGTAGTCGGACCTTGGCTTAGGTGTCGCGCGCACCTTTGTGTATTGAAACTCGGGCAGCGCCTTGATCGCATCTTTCGTCGCACCGGCAAGCACCAGTTTGCCATCGGAAAAATCGAGCTGCTCGATCGGGATGGCCACGTCGTGATGTGACACCCCCAAAAACTGATTTGCGGCGACGATTGCAAACGATACCGATCGGTCCGGTGCCACGATAATGTCATGAATGACACCGACACGCTCACCCTTCTCGTTGAAGACCGGCTTGTCCATGATCGACTTTCTCACGCTCCAGCCCGCCACGATCGCGGCCGACTCTTCCACGCTGACACCAAGCGGCTGGGCGCCGGCCACCTGGGCGCGCGCGTCTGGAGCAAGTGCGAGCGACGACGCAAGCAAGCATATAAGCAGATTCGCTTTCATGAGATTCCCTTCGTTCTGACGTTGACGGTACGACACCGGGCCAGCGATGATCGGGCTAACGCCAGACCGTGCGCGGCGTAAATTCATGTTAGAACGCCTCACGGCGAGGCGCTATAAAAAAGCGGCGATGGATCGGGTTATTTTGATGCGTCTGGAATGCCAGTCTGGATGCCATTCAGCACGCGCACTGAATGAACGCAGAATCGCGAAACGCATGGCAGAAACGCGAAAGAATCGCAGATGCGTAGAGCCTAGACTATAGCTGATCACCTGACGGTACAGCTTGGAGTCCCACATGGATGAACTGCTTGGACGCGCTTGGTGGATGCTCATTCTGCGTGGCACGGTTGCGCTGCTGTTCGGCATTCTGGCGCTATTCTGGCCTGGTCTCACTCTGCTACTGCTTATCACCCTCTTCAGCGCCTATGCAATCGCCGGCGGCATTGTCGCGATCGGTGCGGCCATCCGCTACCGCGCAACGCACGGCGGCTGGTGGGTGCCCTTGCTGCTCGGGATCTGCAGCATCGGCGCCGGTGCGATAGCGATCCTGGTGCCGGGCATTACCGCGCTCGTGCTGGTCGCCGTGATCGGCGCAAACGCGATTCTCACCGGCGTTTTCGATCTGATCGCAGCAACGCGGCTGCACAGGCGCCTGCGCAATGCGTGGATGCTGGTGCTGACCGGAGTGCTGTCCGTCATGTTCGGTATTTTCGTGCTGCTCTTTCCGGGCGCCGGCGCATTAGCGCTCGTGTGGCTGATCGGCGTGTACGCGTTGTTCACGGGAGCACTGCTGTTCGTACTCGGCATCACTGCGCGTGCCTGGCACCACGGCGGCCCGATCGACGAGCCACACGCACCGCTGCATCCGTAAGCACACCGCTCACGGGCACTCGCGGGTTACAGGATCAAGCCCGCGGCCAGACCCGCGCCGCTCGCATCCGGAGGTCGAATGGACCACCCGTCATCTCAAGTGGTCCAACCTCAGGCCTGGCACTGGCGTATCTCACGTAAGGAGAATCACATGCCTCTGGATCTCGACAAATGGAATCCGTTCCGGTTCTTACGCTCGCACCCCGCGCAACAAAGCGCATCCAGCCGCGCCGATGCGTCGCGCACCGGTCAGCAAAACGCCCCGCAAAACGGGCAACCGTCGGGCGGCACGCAAACGGGTAACGGGGCACCGATGGCGGCTGCTGCACCGGTACCCCTTGCGCCCGCCAGTTGGCCGCTACCTGATCCGATTCATCTGTTCGCCGAATTGATCCGCGATCCGTTCGGCGGCCGCGGGCCACTTGGAAGCTGGTTCGGCGACTTCAGCGCGAGCGAGTTTCAACCGCGAATCGACGTCACGGACGAAGGTGATGCGCTGCGTATCGTCGCCGAATTGCCGGGCATGACCCGCGACGACATCGAACTCGAAGTGATTGACGACATGCTGATCGTCAGCGGCGACAAGCGCTTCGAATCGACCAGCGAAGAACAGGGATGCTATCGGGTCGAGCGGTCGTTTGGACACTTTCAGCGCGCGGTGCCGCTGCCCGCGGGCATCGATCTCGACCGGGCAGAAGCCAGATTTGAAAACGGCATGCTGACGCTGCGCGTGCCCAAAGCGACCGGAGAACCGTCAGTGAAGCGGCGGATCGAGATCAAATAGCACCGTCCTAACTCCGCGCTCGAGCCTACCGTGAAACAACTCGTCCGCTTCCGCAGTCCGGGTGATTAGGCTCACGCCGCAAGCGGACGTTATGCCACGTTTCGAGTGCAGCGAGCCCAGCGCGCAAACACGGCGACCTCGGCATAAGCAGCGGAACAGATATTTCCACCCACCCATTACCCGCCCCGGGAAGCAATGCCCTCGCGGACGAAAAAAGGAGTTCATCATGGCCGAGTGCAGTGTTTGTGGAAAGCCCGCTACCTCGCAGATCACGATTACCGAAAACGGCCAACGTCGTCAGCTGATGCTGTGCGATGAGCACTACATGGAGTTCATGGCACGCAATCAGCGCCGCCTGTCGCCGCTCGAATCCCTCTTTCACGGGGGACTGTTCGACAGTCTGTTCGATGACATGTGGCCACAGATGGAAAGCGGCCGCGGCAGCCGGTCACGCATCGGACGCGCGCCTGGACAATCGGGTGGCGCGGGTCAGGGCACAGGCGCCGGTAACGGGCAAACGGGCGAATCAGCGGGCGCACTGCCCGGCGGCCGCCCACGCCGACATCGCCGGGCCCGTGAAGCGGTGGACCTGCAGACGTACCTGAGCCAGAGCGGTCTGGACCGCCTGCAGGCCGCGGCGCAGGCAGCGGTCGAATATGGCAAGAACGAAGTCGATACGGAACACCTGTTGCTAGCGCTCACCGATAACAACGTGGTGCAGGAAATCCTGCGTGAATTCAAGCTCGATCCCGAAGAGATCAGGAAAACCATCGATCAGACCGCGCCGCGCGGCACCCGCAAGGAGCCGGCTGACAACGAGCAGATCGGCGTGTCGCCACGCGCCAAGAGTACGCTGGAAAATGCGTTGAAGTCGTCGCTCGAACTGGGTCACAGCTATGTCGGACCAGAGCACATTCTGATTGGGCTCGTCGAGGAAGAAGACGGCTTTGCCGGTGAATTGCTGCGCAAGCTCGGACTGTCGCCGCAATCGCTGCGGCAAAAGGCCGTCAAGGTGGTCGGCAAGGGCGCCGAAGACGGCAAGATGGAGGACCGCTCCACCACGCCCACGCTCGATAAGTACGCGCGCGATCTCAGCGCGCTTGCGCGTCAAAGCAAGCTCGACCCGGTGATCGGCCGTGACAGGGAAATCGAAACCACCATTGAAGTGCTCGCGCGGCGGCGCAAGAACAATCCGGTGCTGATTGGCGAACCCGGTGTCGGCAAGACCGCTATCGTCGAGGGCCTCGCGCAACGCATTGCTCAGGACCAGGTGCCGGAAGTGCTGCGCGGCAAGCGCGTCGTCGAACTGAATATCAATAGCGTCGTGGCAGGTGCGAAGTATCGTGGCGAGTTCGAGGAACGTGTCAAGCAGGTGCTGGATGAGATCATCGAGAACCAGGACCGTCTGGTGGTGTTCATCGATGAACTGCATACGATTGTCGGCGCCGGCCAGGGCGGCGGCGAAGGCGGCCTCGATATCGGCAATGTCTTCAAGCCCGCGCTCGCTCGCGGTGAACTGCACCTCGTGGGTGCGACCACGTTGAACGAATACCAGAAGTACATTGAAAAAGACTCGGCATTGGAGCGGCGTTTTCAGCCCGTCATGGTGCCTGAACCCAGCGTCGAGGAAACGATCGAGATTCTGCGAGGCCTGCGTGACCGGCTGGAAGCGCATCACAAGGTGAAAATCAGTGAAGAGGCGATCGCTGCCGCGGCAAGACTATCGGACCGCTACATCGCCGCGCGTTTTTTACCCGATAAGGCAATCGACTTGCTCGATCAGGCCGCCGCCCGCGTGCGCATTTCATCGAATTCGCGTCCGCAGCCATTGCACGACATCGAGGCGAGCATCCGCCGCATCAGGCAGGAACAGGACTCAGCCAGCGCTGCAAAGCAATTCGATAAAGCCAAGGAGCTGGAAGAGCGGCTCGTCGCGGAACAGAAACGGTTGCATGAAACGACTGAAACGTGGAAGAAGGAACGCGGCACCCACTCGCAGGAAGTAACGGCGGAAGACATTGCGCAGATCGTTTCGTCGCTCACGGGCGTACCGGTATCCGAACTGACTGCCGAAGACCGGGAAAAACTGTTGCGGCTGGAAGACCGCCTGAAGGAACGCGTGGTCGGCCAGGATGCGGCCGTCTCCGCGGTCGCCAAAGCGGTGCGGCTTTCGCGCGCCGGTTTGACGGAGGCCGGCAAGCCGACCGCGAGTTTCCTCTTTCTGGGACCTACGGGTGTGGGGAAAACCGAACTCGCGAAGGCGCTGGCCGCTTCGGTGTTCGGCGACGAAAACGCGCTGGTACGCATCGACATGAGCGAGTATTCCGAGCGTCATACGGTGGCGCGGCTGGTTGGCGCGCCACCCGGATATGTCGGCTACGAAGAAGGCGGACAACTCACCGAGCGCGTGCGGCGCAGGCCATATTGCGTGGTGCTGCTCGACGAGATCGAAAAGGCGCACTCAGAAGTGCATAACCTCCTGCTGCAGTTGTTCGACGAAGGGCGGCTCACCGACGGCAAGGGACGTCTGGTCGATTTCACCAATACGATCATCATCGCGACCAGCAACATAGGCTCACAACTGATCCAGGACAACATGAAGACCGACTCGAAGCAGCTCGACTATCCTGAGTTGCGCGACCGGTTGATGGAGATCCTGCGGCACCATTTCAGGCCGGAGTTTCTCAATCGCGTCGACGAGGTGGTCGTGTTTCGTGCGCTCGGCAAGGAGCAGATTCGCACCATCGTCGATCTGCAACTTGCGCGCGTACGGCGTACGGCGCTGGCCCAAGGCATTGACCTTTCGTTCGACGACGGGTTGCGCGATCACCTGGCGCAGATCGGCTATGACCCCGAGTTCGGCGCGCGGATGCTCAAGCGCAAGATCCGCCTCGAAGTGGAATCGCAACTCGCCGATGCGCTGTTGGGAGGCGACGTGCGCGACGGCGACAAGGTCACAATGACCTACGACCCGGGTACGCACTCTGTGCGCGTGCAGAAAGGAGCATCGCTGACAACAGAAGCGCCCAGCGAGACGTCGGAGCCGGCGCATGCGTGACGCCGGCATGGTGAAGAACGCGGCGCCGCCCGCACGTGCGGGGCGGCGCCGTCAGGATTCGAGTTCACCGGCGACGATCTCGTCGCGATAGCACCAGATCCACGTTTCGCCGGGCTCGATTGAACGCACCAGCGGATGGCCGGTCGCGTGAAAATGCCTGCTTGCATGCCGGTTGGGCGACGAATCGCAACAGCCGACGTATCCACACGAAAGACAGAGCCTCAAATGCACCCACGGCTGGCCAAGCTTCACGCAGTCCTCGCAATAGTTTATGGACGTGTGGAGAATGCGGGCCGCGCCCAGGTGCGTGCAACCAGGGGTCATCATCGTACTCCTCGGACAGGTGCGCGCAGACGTGCGCGGATCAAGATTGCGCTTGCACTCAGGCGCTATTCAGATAGCGATGCACCAGCGCCACAGCCATGGCGCCCTCGCCGACTCCCGACGCCACGCGCTTGATCGACGCGTGGCGGACATCGCCCGCGGCGAATACGCCAGGCACAGAGGTTTCCAGATGCAGCGGCGCGCGTTCGAGCGGCCACTTCAGATTCGCCCGATAATCCTGCAGGTCTGGACCGGTCACGAGATAGCCGCCTTCATCGCGCACGACGCCAACCTCCTGCGCCCATTCGGTCTGCGGCACACCGCCAATGCAGACGAAAAGCCAGTTCGTTCTTATCGTGCGTTGCCGGCCGGTGCGCAGATCGGTCAGCGTGATCTCCTGCAACACGTCACTGCCTGCGAGCGCGGTAACTTCCGTGCACGTGCGCACTTCAATGTTCGGCGCCGACGTGATGCGATCCACCAGGTATTGGGACAACGTGTTCTTAAGCGATGCGTCACGCACCAGCATATAGACGCGGTTGGCGGACTGCGAAAAATGCATGGCTGCCTGTCCCGCCGAATTGCCGCCGCCCACCACATAGACGTCTTCGCCCTGGATCAGTGCGGCCTCGCTCGCGCCGGCGCCGTAATAGAGGCCGGCGCCGAGAAAACGCTCTTCATCCGCCAGGCCTAGCGTGCGATAAGCGACGCCGGTCGCGCAGATAGACGTGCGCGCCGTGATACGTGTGCCGTCTTCCAGATACACGATGCCCTGCCCGGGCAGAAATTCCGCGCGCACGCCGGCGCGAGCCAGCAGGATTTCGGCGCCGAACTTGACTGCCTGGGCGCGCGCCCGTTCAGCGAGCTCCGCGCCGCTCACGCCCTGCGGAAAGCCCAGATAGTTCTCGATTTTCGAACTGCTGCCGGCCTGGCCACCCAGTGCCAGACGCTCCACCAGTACGGTGTGCAGCCCCTCCGATGCACCGTACACCGCCGCGCTCAGCCCTGCCGGTCCAGCGCCGTAAATCGCCAGATCGTAGGCCTCACGGGATGGACTCGCAAACCAGCCGAGCTTCTCTGTGATTTGCCGGACGGTGGGACATTCGAGCCGCGTTCCGTCGTGGAAAACGCAGACCGGCAGGCGCGAATCGGAAAGGTGCTGCACGTGCGCCAGTTCCTTCGCCTCCTTATCGCTGCCCAGCTCGATCCATTCGAACGGTATGTCGCAGCGATGCAGGAAGTCGCGTATCGCGTAGCCATTTGCGCTGCGCATGCGTCCATAGATCCTGACCATGAATATGCTATCCGCCATTGAGGAGGTTCAGAACAGTCTTTCGTTTCTCGCGCTTCACAAGCAGGCGGCCGCGCAGGGATAACGGCGGGAGACCGTATGCGTTCTGCGCCGGCTGTACCACGATCTCGTAGCCTCGATGTTCAAACACGTGCGTTTGCATGACCCGCTCCGGTTTCGTATCAAGGCGTCAATCGGGAAGCACGAACTCGGTACGCATGTCTTCGATCACCTTCTGGAGATGATGTGCGCAATCCGCGCCGGGGTCATTGAGCGGCACTATGTTCCAGTTGCGGCCGGATGCGTCCGGCGGATGCCGCTCCGGCAGCGGTATGCGCATGCGCAGAACGCCCGGCGTGTCAGCGGCGACTTTCGCCATGCGGTTCTGCAGTTCATCGCGAATTTGCTCAGCGCTTCGAACGGTCTTCGGCATCGGTCTGCCTCCCTCGGTCGCTCGTCCGGATCGTGACTGAACGGCGCATGCGTTCCTCTTGCACAAGCATGCGCCAACGATGCTTTAAGTCTAGTCGCTAATCCAGATTTGTTTGGACAATCGGTCGCTTCCGCGGACTGCATCACGGGAGGGCGCGCCGCGAGGCATCGGTCGTATGAACGATTGATGACCGTGACCGGCCGGCGCATCCTGAGCGGGTCTGGGTGCGAGCGGTTAGTGACGTTGTCCCCGATGCGCGCTGCCCAAATGGCGTCTTCCATATTGCGCTCGTCGGGGTACAGTGCATGGAACTGCTGCTTCGGGCAACTTGCCGCGAAGAACCCGCGCAAACGCGTAGGGCCGTAGCGTATGTGCGTCACGCGCCCGTCGAATGAACTGGGCACGGTGCATGTGCAATCGATGCACACGCACGGTGCGTACGCGGCGCAGCAACGGCCGCCCGGGAGCTAATCATGGAAACGAAGAAAAGCTGGCTGCGCAAGGACCTCGATGCGTTGCGTCTGCAGTGGGACATGCTCACCTTTTATGAACGATTCGAGCAGCTTGTCGCGCATGTGCTGAGCGTCGTGATTTCCGTCATCACCCTGGTGTCGCTCTGGCAATTGATCCGCGCGGTGATTGCATTGCTGGTTGCGGACGCGCTGAACCCGCTGGATCACGCGGTGTATCAGACCATCTTCGGCATGGTCATGACGCTGCTGATCGCTATGGAATTCAAACATTCGATTACGCGCGTGATGGCGCGGCGCGATCACATCGTGCAGGTCAAAACGGTGCTTCTGGTTGCACTGCTGGCTATTGCCCGCAAATTCATCATTCTCGATCCCGCCAGTGCGCCCGCCCAGATCGCGGCGCTTGCGTTTGCGCTGGTGGCGCTGGGGAGCGTCTACTGGCTGATGCGGCAGCGTGATGACCCGGCCGACGCGACAGCCGCCGAGCGAGCGGAGCGCGATCGCGTGGCCCTGGCGCAGCGACAGCAAGGGGTACGGCCCGGCGAAGGCGGGCAGCGCGACACGTGACCCGACTCGCCATGCCCGTCACGTAATGACAGCGTACGCGTCGGGGTAGCGGACGGCGAAAACGTGTCGGATCTCTGCGCCCCCGCTGCGCGGCTTTCAGATGTGAAGGCATCGCAGCATTGCGCAAAAACCGCGCAGACCCAGGGAAGAAAATCCGCCCCGCGCGCCCTACCGTTGGCGGATGCGTGCGGTGCAAGGCATAGCCCGCGCGCGTTCGTCCGTCAACGAACCGCCAAGGAGCAGCGATGAGAACCGACGAAGACATCAAACGCGATGTGGAGTACGAACTGAAGTGGGATCCGGACATTGATGCATCAGATATCGGAGTTGCGGTCAAGGACGGCGCGGTCACCTTGTCCGGTTTCGCGCGCAGCTTCCGGCAAAGGCGAAAGGCCGAGGAGGACGCGACGCGTGTGCGCGGCGTGAAGGGAGTCGCAAACGATATCGAGGTTCGCTTGCCTCTGATCAACAAGCGGCCCGATCCGGAGATCGTGCGCGAGATCATTGCCCAACTGAAGGCCGAGCTGCCTTATGCGTCGGACGACATCAAGGCAATCGTGAGGGACGGACTTGTGACGCTGAAGGGCGAAGTCGAATGGGACTACCAGCGCCGCCGCGCCGCCGACACGGCGCTGCGGGTGAGCGGCGTAACCGGCCTCGCGAACGAGATCGAGGTCAAGCCGAAGATCAAGCCCGACGACCTCAAGCGCAAGATCGACGACGCGTTCAAGCGCAACGCGGAGGTCGACGCACAGCACATCACGGTCGAGGCCGAAGGCAATAAGGTCGTCCTGCGCGGCAAGGTCCGCTCATGGGCCGAGCGCGAGGAGGCCGAGCGGGTGGCATGGCTTGCCCCGGGTGTGATGCAGGTCGACAACCGGATCACCGTCGATTACTGACGGGCTGGGGCTGCAGACTTTCGTGTCCGCCCGTAGCGCTAATGCAGTGCAACATAGTTTGGAGCAATTTGTGGATGTCAACCCACCCCCTCCGAATTGGCACACAAACGGGATACGAACATTCTCTGCAGCCAAAGTGCGGCATCTAATTCGGACTATGATCTCGCAAACGCAAAGTTTGGCGAATCGCAGCTGAGAACGGATGCCAGCCGGCGTAATTTAAGGGACCCAACAGATGGTCGCCGCGCCGCACTACGACGCAACGGATCAGTATTTCTCATTCAATCCGCGCGCGGATTATCTGTGGTTAGACTGCAGCCAGTCGCTGATACGGGCTCTCTGGGCTGCGTCGAGACTGTTAGCGTAAAGCCGGCAGCGACTCAAAAACCGAGTCGCGCTGGCGATCGACTCCCCCGCCAATTCTTCTAACCAATAGTCGATTTGCCGGTCAACGAACGCGCTCTTCTCCTCCAATAGCGTCAACATGTATTGCTTTACCGCGGGATCCAGTTCTCCCGGCAATCGCCCCCTCGGGCCGCACCGCGCAACAGCAATCAACGCTTTGCACGTGACTCGCTCAGGGGGAAGCTTCGCAACAACAACCTCGCGCGCCACATCGAGGCTCCTCCGGAGTTCGCGGCGGTCTGCATCGCTTCGCCCTCTCGAACCCCGATTTCGAGAATTGAAATCCTGAAGCCATCCGTTGTCGTGTATTTTCAACTTAGCGTACAGCTTTAGATTGCGCTGCCGCGCGACGCGTAATCTTCTCTCTGCTGGAGCAGATTCAACACAAGCACGCCATTCCGCGCGGAGAGCCATGCGACAAGATTTGGACAGTGGGATTGCTTCCAGCAAATGCGCCCTCATCCAGTATCCTGCCGCACCGTTGGCGATTCCAATTTTCTTTCCGGCGGCAATCGCGGTCATCCCCCCGCGAACAAGCTTTCTAAAAGCAGTCTCGTACCGAGGTCCAAACCGGATCACTCTATGGTCGTAAAGCTTCCGGTCGCTGTCGATCCTGAAGGTGATCGATATGCCGCACGTGCAGTCCGCGATGTATCTCCCGCTCGTCTTGCCAAACCGCATATCGCCGAAACCATCTGCATCGCGGTGCAGCTTGCCCGAGCAAATCAAAGGTTCATTCAACGCTACTGGCCTCTGTTCGACACACGGATAGGAAGCACCCACATAGCAAGCCCAATATGACAGCATGGACTGAAGAGCCAACGTCTTGAACGGATGATGCGCTTGCGCATTTCGAAATTCAGGACTCAGTATCCGGCGTATGCAAGCATCGTCAAAGCCTGTTACCGCACAAAACTGATCACCAAAATAGCTACTACATGCTTCTACCAGAGCATCCCTTCTAATGAAACCCGTTCTCGACAGAAGGCCAGCCTCTTTCAGCAAATCGCGGTATGGAAAATTTTTGACGTTCGAGCTAGGAGACGTAAGTTCGTGCGCGCTTCGCCTCGCGACATCAGCCATCGCCTGCAATTGAATCCCCTTCACTTTTTCAAACGTAGGCCTGTCTTTTGAGGAAGACGAGGTCGCAAGGCTGCCTGAACGATACGGATATATCGTGTCCGTACCAGCTATCAGACGCAGCAATCCGCCGTGCCTCGGACAAACGTAAACACCAGCCAATTGTTGATCGACACGATAGTGAGACTCGATGCCAGCATCACGACACTCAGCCTCGCATTCATCGCAATATCGCAATCCCTTAATCTTTTCTCGCCTTAACGATTGACGAACGATTCCCTCCGTCACGCAACTATGGCCCGACAACATTTCTTCCAACGTTGCAACGCGCAAGTCTTCGCTCGCCAATGCCATCAGATAATTGTAGGGGGTGTGTCGGTAAGCGATCTCCTCCGCGGAGAGTCCTATGTATGCTGACGTTTGCTGTGAAAAACATCTAAGACCCTTGGCGAGGCTCGTCCTGGTATGTCCATCAGGTAAACCGAATAGAACAGGCAAGACGGGATATAGAAATCGCAATCCCACTTCGTCGGCGTATCGGCAAATACCGCTGTAGATTGTTTCACACTCAAAGAACTTCTTCAAAGCCACGGCCATAGTTCCTCCTCCGCTCATACAAGCGATCGTCTAAAAATATTGACCTGATTTTCACATCATCGGCCCGATCCTTCGCCGCCGGTGAGCGACCACTTTGTATGACCGGCATGGCGATGCCCGTCAGTCCATCTACCCAAGCGATGCATATAGTCTTTGCGAGATTCGACGTGAACACTGAGAAAATTGTTGCACATTGGCAGTTTGCAAAGCTGATTTCTGGTCCCTTTCGGAACACCGGACAGCATCAAGATACTGATTTTGCTTACCCATCTCGGAGGCTCGGTAGCCCTGAGCGTTTCCCATGCCTTCTTCATTGAAATCACATATGCCGCATCGCGCGTGGGCCAGTTGATACGCTCTGATTTTGACGTGCACTGCGTCAGGCCACACTGCTGCAACCACTTCCGGTCATATTGCAGAAGTCGCCGGTAAAGTGGCCGATGCTGCTTCCTGCACAAACTGACGACGGTGCCGGGCGTGGTGGCGAGAGCAACCGTCCATTCAGCGCGCCACGCCTCGATGTCGTCATATGAAGCGTAGCCACCCTTGGCCTGAGTGCCCGATGCAAAACGCCTTACGGTCATGATGCTTACATCCAGTCGCTCTGCAACCAACCTACAAGATTCCCCCAGTTCAAGTAGTTGTCTGGCTTCGCTGCGATATTGCTCCCCAAAGCTAGAAATGCGACGTACGAACGCGTGCCCATCCCGCACATCAAACGTAAAATGCGTTCCGCAGACACACGCCGCGCGTCCACTTTTGAGGTCAGTGTCGAACTTAACGCGCCCTTCGAAGCTCGAATTCACATGCTTGCCGAACCTGGCCGGACATCGCATGACTGCGCGTTCCAATACACTGTTTTCTGTGTGCTCGACGGACTGAATAAAAACCTCCAGTAACACGTGCGAAACCGTCGGCGCAACGGCCTGCCCTTCACAGACCAGCGGAACCACCCAATCACGCGTTTTCTGCCCATCTCGAAACAACCCGGCCCAACTTAGATAACCTGTTCCATAGAAATCAACCAGATCTTGGGAGAGCCTGTCCACATGTATAGAGGTGCCTCTCCACGAATAACCCGCCTCCTTGAGCCGCTCCCTGTACACATCCTGTTTTTGAAAAAACCCAGCCTCTCCGACGCGTCCGCGCAATATCTCCTCCGAAAAACTGGCAACTCGAATGAGCCGCTTCGTCTTCTCCATATCCAATACGCCAATACCGATCGAGCGCCCCCCTTCGCAACGGCCATTAAAATCTCCCCCACTATCGAAAGGTGAGCCCGTCGCGACTCGAGATATCAACAAAGGTACTCGGTGAGAGGCGCAATATGCGACGCCGGGAAGTTGCTGCGATCTTCGGAAAAATGGACGATATCCCGCCCTCGCGTCATCCGATGCGCACGTGGGACAGTACCGGAAAGCGTCCAGCCGGATGAACCTCCCGAAGCCCAGACCTCGCCTGTTTCTCACCCCTGCCACCTGGCTTTTCATCGCTGAGCGCACCTCTTCCGCCACCTTCGCCGAGCAACTTGCCGTGTGATAGGGATAGTTTGTGTGGCAGCGTGCAATCTCGTCAGAGCTCAGTTGCCAATAGTCGGCGGTCTCCTCCGCAAGCCTGTCCAGTCCGCCAGCCATATCAAAAAGGGAAGTGGCACAATAGCCGAGCACACGACGCAAAAAAGCGTCCTGATGCTCAATGCGTTCGTCGCTGACATACTCCGCAAAGACACTGACGAGAAGCTCATCTTCTCGTGGCCTTCTCAATGCGATAGCCATAGTCATCTCTCCGATCGACAAGGGGTACTGAGATCAGATAGATCAAGACTGCTCCCGACATCCGTTCCCCCATCACCCTCAATCAGCCAATAACCGATGCTTCCTCACCCGACGTGCTGGACGACTTGCGTGACAACGCTGAAGACTTCGTGCCATAGTACTTGACGCAAACTTCGTGAATTAGTTGTTCGCGAGATGCATTCGGGTGGTGTTTCTGCACAAGCGCAGTCATCGACGATGCCGTCTCCCTGGGAATGCCGATAAGCATCAGGGACGAAACTGCATCGAGGCTAGTCTCCAACCTGTCATGTCGAATTGACTCATCGTAGAACAGGTTATGCTGCATTTCTGTCTTCATCTCGGCAACGACATCTTTCAACGTATCGCCCAGCACATCGTCATATTTCATCATTGCCACTTTCTTGCCCGAACGAATGGCGCGTATGATCGGTTTCAGGGAAGACATCTTCTCGTCAAACACCCGCACAAACATGCGTGCCGAGAGGCGTTCCTCGCCAGACGCAATGGCTGCATATTGCGCAAGCTGGAACAGTGGAACTGCCAATCCCGCGAGCCCCTGAGTCAGTCCCCATAGGCACTTTCGCTCAGCTGCCGATAGCGGCGCCGCTTTAGATAGCCATTGATATTTCGACAGCTCCTTACAGAACCGATCCCAATCCCTCTCATTGGTAATCCCCTTCCAGTTGATTACCCCCCCGCTGCTTGCTCGCCGCGCCAATCGCAGTGTCCGACGGAAAAGACGCTCCGCGCGGGGTGTCCCTGCGACAAGGACCGGAACCTGAACGACGTTTGTGAAGTTGACGAAGAAATCGAAGAGCGGGTCGTGCGATGCCACTGCATAGAGTGCGTTCTGGATTTCGTCGAGTACGATCAGTCCCGTAAAATGTCTTCGCGCAACGCGATGGACCTTGTTGGCGAAATCGGCAACCGTTGCGCGACTGCCAACTTCTTTCTCATAGTGCGTTCCGAGAAGGTCATCGTAGGTTGCGAGCAGAAGCCGGAGCGTGTCCTTCAGGCTCGCGCTTCTTGGACAGTCAATCTTGATACGAACGACCTGCGTGATGCCGTATCTCGAGTGGTGAATCACCTTCGGCAGAAGCCTGAGCGCAGAATGCAGAACGGTAGTTTTTCCTGAGCCGGATATACCAAAGATCCCTGCGCAGTACGCATGGCTTCTCTCGTGGGGATAGACTGCCGTCAGTTGGCCGTCCGCCGAGACTCCATAACGTTCCTTGATCCCGTCAATTCCATTACTATGAATAGACTGCTGCGAGTAATGCTGCCTGATGAGTAAATGTACCGTCGAAACCACTTCAACCTGAGACGGCAACCCCACGATCAAATTTCCCAACCGCGCAACCGCATTTGTCCGGTACTCTTTTGACTTGCACCTCTCCTCCTCAGAGAATGGTATTGAAACGCTCAACTCGCGGACGATATCTTCGATGCGCCAGTACGGCCCTAGCGCAGAGATCAAGGGGTTGCTCGCATGCTCAGGAAGTAGATCACCCTCATAGTATTGAGCCTCGACTGCTTCGGTACACTGCTTTACCGGTTGAGGCGTCGTCTGAACCTCCGTCACGTTTGCTTCGGTACGCTTCATCATCACAACCTCCGTTAAAGGGACGTCGATGCGACATCGCCGCAAACCGTCCAGTCAAAAAGATTCAAAGACTACCGGCCGCCCTCCTTTTATAAATCGGACATCTTCTCAATGACATAGCGAATGCATACAGCGCGACTATTTCGAATCACACCTGGACGCACCACGCTCGCGCATGCATCCCTCAAAACAGCAACGCCCATTTCGGCTGTAACTTCAAGCACTTCCTCTACGAGTCAAACCTTGTCAAACAGGTCGCGCATCCTAGCCTCGATTTGCTCTGAAATAGCCACGAAATCTGAGCTATCTCTACCTTCCGACGAGTCAGTGGTGTCGGTGCCTGCACTCTGAGGATCAGTGCCACGATGCCCCTCCGCCCGAGGGCGCGCCGAACGGGTGAGGCTCCCTGTCACACGCCGGAATGGCTTGCTACGCTTTTCCGCTATTGACTCGTTACGATCCTTGCCACTCATGACAGCATCTTCTTGTTGAACGCTTACTGTGCCGGATGCACGATCTTGCGCTTCACTACGTTCGTTCATCTCACGTTCAGTCTTCACATCGGCGCGCTCACGCAACGTTTCGTTATCCATATTATTTATATCAGGATGCCTCAGGCCGGCTGCCTGCAATTCCGCTTTCGTCTGCTTCACTGACTGTTTGGCTAAAGCTGCGATGTTGTGCTCGGTTATCGCGAGGCTCTTCTGCATTTCGGCTTTGTGGCACCCGATGTTGGCTGCATTGATAGATCGATAGACTTCAAGTTCGTGGTAAGTTAAGCCTGCCATCCAGTCCGCCTCAGATTCTTGCAGAGGGCATGCGATCGGCTCTCCAAGACCCAGCAGGTTGATATTGCTAACGTCGGAGGAATCGGGAGTCACGTCAACGACCGTTTCTTTTCCTTCGGCGCGAAACATGGCCTGCCTCTCGATCAAAGACAGAGGGCACGCGTACATGACACGCCTGAACTTGATGCCGTTGGCTACGATGACCGCCTTCTCCGGGGCTATGACCTTCGAGCGGAACTCCGCGACATCAACCTTACGCCCACGTCCGTTGACTTTAACGCCGTAGTTCCAGAGGTTCAGTGGGGTCGCCGCTTCACCCGCTTCGACCATCTCGGGCGGAGTCGGATAGCTTGTCACCGCTCGGCTGTTGTAACCAAGTATCGCCATCACCACAATCAGAAGCAGTTGCCTGATGTCCAGCGCCGCGTCGAGAGCCGGGTGTACCCGGCCTCTTTCAAATGAATCCTTTTCGACTGCGCCCGGTACCAAAGACATCCACGTCGCCGGCAGAATACGAAATCGCACTTCCATGACACCTCGCATGTCGGGTCGATACGCAGCAGGATTCAATATCTCCACGCGATAGTCTCGATGGAGTGGCTGCGCCTTGTGCACGCTACTGATCTCACCCTGGTCACCATACAGTTCTTCGCAAAGGATCTCCGAAGGCCACTGACCTTCCGTGATGTCAAGTCCGAGCCTTTTACAGAATTCGACCTTGGAACTAATAGCATTGACGAGAGCCATCATTGCTCCGTTCCAGCAAGGAGGATCAAACGTCAGATGCACGCCCACAATCATACGGGAATAGTCGTCGACAACCAGATACAACGTCGGCCTGCGAAGCGCGATGCTGCGCATGACGCGAGAAACGGGATACACGTCGATGATCGTCGCATCAATATGGAATCGTTGACCGGGTCCACGCGTGTTCGAGAGTCGCCCAGTCAATGGCCGCTCATGCAGCAGATAGCGTCGAATTCCCACCTTGCGCACCCGACGATCTTTGTAAGAATAAGTTTGCGCAATGTAGTACTGCAGTTGCCTTGGCGTTATGCTGGCTCCTTCGACAAACTCCATGTCCACCAGCCTGCCGTCTGCATCAAAGACTTTTCGACGTGCAAACAAGGTCATGACCCAGCGGACTGCCGCCGCCATCGACTTAGACGCTCGAGCTCCCTTCCTGTACTCAGCAGTAAAATAGTAATCCGCCGTTATCGCCAGTATTTTTCGAACCTCCTCATCACGTGCGGGACCGCTCAAGCTTTTGCCGCGCGACTTCCGGCCGGGTTTAGATTTGAAATTCTTTACCTTTCCCTTCCCTCCACAGCAGTCATAGTCGTCTCCGGCGGCGGCAGGCGTCATGCCGCGCTGCCAGAAGCGCCGCAGCACGCGTCGAACTGTAGCCTCGGAATATCGATATATCGCGATAAAACGGTGAATCCGCTTCGCACGAGTCGACCGCTCAAGCAACGCCTCATGCTCATCACCATGGAGCGACGGCTCTGGTGGCACCTCGCCGTCAGTATGTCTATCGAACGTAAGCAACCGTCGGATGAGTACCCACCCCCGATACTTCTCGGGTTCCTCGACGCGTTCGAGGCTTTCCTTCGACCGCCGGTTCGGGACGTGTGTCGCGGCTCGGCGCCGCTCTGCAACGCTCACTGGCAGCTTCGAAATGATGTCAAGTGCATGCTCGTCTTCTACGTTGAACGACAGTCGTCTGATCACCTCGTCGGTTTTCAGTTTGAACGGGCTAGCACGATGCCTACTTTCCGGCTTCCCATGCTCGATATCAATAAGGTGCGTCCACCTCTGTCCGTCGCCCGTTTTCAAGATGATATAAATCGTGTTTCCATTGCGCTCCTTCAGTACATCTCCCGTTGCAATGGACGACGAACAGGTCGCCTTTTTCAGCATAGCAACCTCCTTTTCGATGTTTCAATTACGCATTACTTTTGAGTATCAACATCTACAGTTGAACGTTCACACGTAGATCTTCAACAATTGAAAGCACGGGATTTTTTGATTCAAGGTCGTAACTGATAATTCTCTTTGCCGCCAGTTGACGAAACGCTTGCGCGCCGGCACCGCTCTGCAGCGAAAACTGGCGCTCTACCGCCTCGCAGGCGTCAACAACACGAGCATCCATACACTTTCGCAGGCGTCGCAACAGCTCCCGTTGCGCGACCTCTTCGGTTTCCGACAGTTCCCGCCCCAGCATGTCATTCTCGGCTTTCAGTAACCAGCCGAGATTCTTGTGCCGTGCTGCATGCATCCCATGGGCTGTGAAGATCTCAAACCGCGCCCCCTCGCCTAGCCAATATTGTTCTTCTATTTTTTGCGTGGGCATCGTATCAGTCGTACCGAACCTCTCTGAGGATTTGACCGAAATGGCACGCTTGTAGAAGCGACCGTTCCGTTCACCTATCGCTACAAGGTCCGTGCTGAGTACAACTGGATCGCCCGTATCCAGATACCGCGGATGATCCACGCCCGCACGCGCAGCTGCCCGCAATGTCTTTTCTGGTTCGAGCATTACCTGGTCGTATACGATCAATATGCTTGGATCCCACCAGAGTTCGAGGAAACAAGCCTTTTCTCCATCCGACAGCAGATGTATAGCTCGCAGGCCAGTTTTCGAAGAAGTCAAACGCGTCTTGATACCGACGCCCGGCATATCGCGCGTCCCAATCCAGCGCTCATGCTTTCCTTCTCTCTTCGCAATCTCCTGCTCCTTCAATTTGCGCTCCATCGTGGTCCGACGCATGCGAACGGTCCTGCTAGTCATAACCAGACTCCTTCATATCTTCCGGCTGCAACCAGGCATCAACCTAGCCACGGCCGGACAGCAGCGGCCGTGCCATCGGCCTCCATGCAACCGACGTTTATCGTCCCCGCACTTAACAAGTCCAAATGGGGGAGATTGCAATTTGTCGCGCCTGCGAAAACAGCCCGTCACTCTGTAACGGGCAGAGCCAACTATCGCTTCCTCTCCGCCAGGAGGCGGCTGATGGCAAAGGGATTAAAGTAGGCTGCGGCGAACCTTTCGCGAAGTAGGCGTTCGTGGTCAGCACGCGTCTGGCTTGAAAAAGCAGCGCGCTTGGACAGCTCCGGAGCAAGTCTGAGTTCGGTCGCGTTGATAGTTTCGTCCTTCTGCCGGGCCTTCGTATGGCCACGCTCATCGCACATCGGCGCAGCCGTCTCAACCACATGCTCTTTCCGCGCGCGCCGGTAGGCCTTCAACGCGATGCAGGTGGTTCGCGGAAACAAGCGCGCCGGCACACTAACCTCGTAAGCAGGTTGCGCATTGGCAACGCCCAAAGTTGCTCGAACTGGAGATGCCTCTTCAATGGGATTGACGCCAGCGCGATGGAACGCATATTTGATGTCACGCCACTCTCTTGCGTTACAGTTGACTGCACAGATCACACGAGCTCTGTCAGCAAGTATCCCCGGAACTTCAGACGCAAGTCGGGGCGCGTTGTCGCTGATGACATCGATGCGGGCGATCTGATCGATGCCGACTGCCGTGGCATGCCCCTGCTGCCCATAGCTCGCTGAGCGTGCGCGACAGAACGCGTAGTTGTTCAACTTCTTCTGGGTATCGCAAACGCGAGAAGCCCACGGACTTTCTCGATGTGCGGCAGCCGCAAGACAAAGTGAGAGGCTCTCGCAAACCACCCTGATTCCAAGCGCGCGCAAATGAAACTTCAACAGATGGGCGTCCCCGTATCTACCATCGACGCTACAGATGATTGTCGCACCGGCATTTGCTAGCGTTGTCAGTTGCAATGCAATGGAACTCGGCGATGTAGGTCGCTGGTCGATTCCGTCAATGGCCACGAAGGCGAAGCGCCCAAAGGGCCGAAGATGCAGCGCCGCAATCACGCTACGAAGTCGGTCCCCCAGTTCGGCCTGCATGCAGCATAGTTGAAGCTCGTGGCAGCGTCCCCCTGCGAGTTCGATCAATCGAGAGCGCAACCGCTCGGTCCTGCCAGGTGAGTCGGGTCCGTTCAAGAATCGGACAATGCGTGACTCGTGGCCCGAGCATTGTGCATGCAGTACTGTGGTCGGCGGGCGTTGGTCGGCTGAGCCATTTTCGTCGGACAACGCGCGGTGCGTCGATGTGATCGAAAACGGGGGGCTTGCAGTACATCTATCCCGCATCATCGTCATCAGATCGGGCCCCTCTTCGAATCTGGTGACGTCGTAACCGGGCCGGGGAGTATGGCGCTGCACCGATTCTCCACCGCTGACAATATGCAAAGACGAGTTCATACCTGCCTCCATTCGCGGCACTTGACAACAGCCTCGATTGGGCAGAACATGACTCTGTGCATAGTCGCTCTGCCAATCAGGCAACGATAGACGGGCTCCCGGTTTCCCGACCGAGGGCCCGTTTTGTTTGATATGACGAATTATTCCGGCCGCTGCTTCCGGCCTTGACTCATAGCTGACGCCTCCTCTACCCGAGAAACGGCAAAAATTTGTCGACACGCAATCCGACAAACTATCGGGGTGGACCCGACTTTCTTCGACCAGTCCACCGGTCGGAGCTTAGGCACGTGTTTGCGCGCATTGCAAGTACCAGGTTCTCCGAATAAGCCGCCGGGGTAGCGCCTCACGAACCCAAACTGGGCTAGCGGTCCTGTTCGCCTCGAGCGAACATCCATTTTATCGTTTGCCGAGGCAACGTTTATGAGCGGTTGAATTTTCAACTCACGAATTGAATACGAAATCTCACCAGGATGTAATCCACGGCGTATAGACTGACACGCGCGATTCAACGAAAGCTTTTTGAGAACACCGTAGAGAGCAATCGATAAACGCCTCCGCTGAACGCGGCGAAACCGCACAATCTGGAAGCTTTGAATGAACTGGCGGCCCAAGACGGATGGCTCTGCTATTGCACCAGACTTATGCGTGCGATCGTATCTGTCGGTATAGATAGAACTGAGTGAATGAAACGGTCGAATGACCCGCACGCAGGGGATGGTCGAAGCCTCCGAAAGAACACCAACGCTCCGTGAGATACGTGTCACGCGAGGCAGCAACGCCCGCGCGGTGGCAACTTGACCGGTTTCTGGCGTGAGTCCGTGGCCCGCCTCAGCCGCAGTTGCCGTCGCCGTCGCTGGCGAAGCGCCAAACAGCCGTCTGCTTCGTGACAGGAATGCGCCGTTCTTTTGTCGAGTTCGATAGGCCGGTCGTTTGGGGAATCGATTCAAGATGTCTTAGGCACGCGATTGCAGTCTCGATCTCTTAAATCAAGTGTCGCGCTGGGTTCTTTTGTCTGGCGATTTCGTTGCGATCAGTCTCTCACCGTCGCCCTGCACCAGCTCATCATTTCGCACCAGGAAGTTGGATGATTACTTACCAGTGAGAAAATTCTACTTTCGAAACATATGAATCATTTACATTCGATATCCTAATCTATTTTTTGTATCAATCTACCATGGCCGCCCTTCTGTCGTCGGCTGAAACTCCGGTCTCGGGGCAGTGCCGCGCTGGGCTTCAGGTCCGTCTTTGCAATTGGTTTTCGACATGCGAGTTCGCTTGCGCGACAGCATCCTTGATCACCATTTCTCGTGCGGAACCTGGATACACGTATGCCATTGAGTTGCAAGGAAATCGCCAATTAGCTATGGGCGATTTCAACCTTTGAAGCGCCCCTGGTTTGCCCATCCAACAACGTCGGTTCATGCCACAACGCTTCTTTGCAGGACGCGTTAACTCGCGCGCTTTTGCGGAATAACAGGCCGGTTTCATGTTGAGATACATCTCGCGCTGTTTCGATCCAGTGAAACCAAGATGGCACTTTCACAATTGAACAAACGGGCAACGGTTCAGCACGGTCCGTGATTCGGAGTTGGTACCAGAGGAGGATCATTGAACAGCACTTCTGCACCGCGAAAACGCCAGAAATTTTTTCATCGAACGCACGTGTTTTAAGTATACGTTGAGAAATACTCGGAAATACGATGCTTCATCCGGGATCGGTGAGACAACTCGAACTCTGTCATGAAGCCTCGCCGCAGATCGCCCCCCTTCCTCAGACAATACAGATCGCCAGGTTGTGAACTGAGCGAAGAGGTAAAGTGGTACCTGGAAATACGTCCTGGCGAAACGCCCCTCAAGGCGAATGTCATTCATGCGCTGCAGTGGCGCTCGCTATCGGATGGGATCCAGACAAGAGCGAACAACGGGTTTGTGCTGTTCGCTCCGCTTCCGCGCGGATACGAACTGTCCGAAATGCTGTCGAGAGGCTTACAACGGTGAATTGTCCAGTCATTCCTGAAGACTTTCCGCGGGAACCCGCCCGGGGCGCCATCGGCGGATACCGACCTAAGGTCCTGCTTCATCGAACCGGCAATCAGTTGATCTCGGGACCGACCGCCGAAGAACTGTTCACGCGCTACGATGCGTGTGAGGATCTCGCCGGACAACTCGCAACCTACGCTCGCCGGAAACTCACCAAAAACCCGTCGCAGTCACTGTACGATACGCTTCGCAAGGTCGAAGTCGACGTAGTCAAAAAAGTATCGCGGGGCCAGTGGGATATCTCCTCGGCCGAGATCGCCTGGATCATGAAGCGCATTCGTGATCTGTTCGCTGAACAACGCGAGGATGACGCTCCTGACCGAAATAGCCAAGGAAGTGCGTAGTAAGATGAGGCAACCATGATCCGAGCCCGGGACCAACAGGCTAGGCGCGTCCCTACTACAGATACTGTACTCAGCCTACGTCTGCCTGCCGGCACTGATCCGGCGATCGTATCGTCCCTGAAACGAGGCTTGGAGGAACTGTTGGCCACCGTTTTGACAAAAACGCCTCTCGAGGAATTGGTTATAAAGCGGGCGGACGAGCTTGCCGCCGCGATTACGGGGCTCTCGGCGCCGGTCGCGCCGCTGATCGATGAGCGCATCCGGCGTCAGGAGACCATGCGCGCGGTCTTTGCGCGAGGTGACTGGCTCACAGCAAAACAGATCAATGCTCTTCAGATCTCACCACCCACCAACAGGGCGCAGCCGGCCAGTGACTGGAAGCGCCGCGGTCGCATCTTCGGTGTGACCTTCGGCGGCAAGGAATACTTCGCGGGGTACCAGTTTGATGCCATGTGCCAACCGCTGCCCGTCATCAAGGATATTTTGGACGCACTAGGGCCGATATCCGATTCGTGGAAAATCGCTGCCTGGTTCCATTTCCAGAATGGATGGATCCCGGGTATCGGGAACCGTGAGGGCCAGCCCGTCGCTCCCATGGACGCACTAGACCGACGTGAAACCCTGATTAACGCGGCCTGCCATACGCACGGAAGGTATTTCGCCTAATCAGAATCGAACTGTCGTCAGTGAAGGAAAATGGATCGTTGAGCGTTTGGCACAATTGTGCCGGTCGATCCAATAGTTTTCCTTTCAACTTTCTGCGCCCCTCAAACCTTTTGCCTTGGCTTTTTCTGTCAGTAGACGTTCATATAGCGTTCGCCGTCTACGCGAACACCCCACGCGCGCTGAGCATCAACATCACCCGATCCTGGCTGACACCTTGAGCATATTAGGTGGCGAACGGCCGTCCCGAAAACGCGCCGGTTGCTGGACATGGGGATCCGCCTCCTAAGGTCGTCGTGAATGCCTGCCATGGCTAGCACGAACGCTGCCGGTCCGCATCGTTGCCGATGCTACGCCCAGGAGGACTGCTGTCATGATAGGGGCGGCTCATCACGGCTACCGCTGATTCTTTATTCGCGAGTCTCGTTGCCGATACACAATCAGGAATCTTACGTCGAAGCCATTTTCAGATGTCCGCTTCTCCGGCGTATCGCCCAGCAGGTACAGCACGCAGTCATACTGCACCGTCAGCGACTTCTTGACCTTCCGCGATTCGCGCCGCGTGAGCACCAATCAAGGCTCTCGTCGGCGAAACAGCGTCATTATTTTCATAAGCGAACTGCCGTTTCGAGTTTAGCACGCACTTGCGGAAGACCGGTAAGCGGATCGCCTGGATTTCTTTGCTCCAGCAGTTCACTCAGTCGGGCCGCGATTCCGGCCAATCGATTCGGATGTGAATAGATATAGAAACGGTCGTCCCGGATAGCTTCAAATGTCATTCGCGCAACTTGTTCCGCAGTGACCCGGCTAGAATTCACACCATCTTCGGTCATAGCTTGCGCCGCCCTCTGCGATGCAGACAAAGGAACATCGTCAACATATTCTGTCGGGCGGTTACGATCGGATAGTGTAATGCCCGTGGGCACGAAAGACGGACACAGCACGGAACACCGCACCTGGACGCCCGCGAGGGCAAGATCGTGATACAACGTTTCCGACAACGACACGACCGCGTGCTTTGAAGCGTTGTACGGCCCCATCAAGGGCGGATTGAGAAGCCCTGACATCGATGCAGTATTGACGATGTGACCGCGGTAGGACGGGTCCTGTCGCGCGGCATCGATCATTCGCGGTGTGAATGCATGTACCCCGTGGATCACGCCCCATAGATTCACGCCAAGAATTTATTCCCAATTTTTACACCGCTCTCCCACATCAAGCCGCCTCGACCGGCGACACCTGCATTGTTGAACAGCAGGTGCACCGCGCCGAATTCAGCAAATGCGACGTCAGCCAATGCCTCGACCTGCTCACCCTGACTGACGTCGACACGCCTTGCAGTAACTCGTGCGCCAGACGCTTCAAGCTCTGAAACCGTTGCTTCCAGCGCGTCACGTTGTACGTCGGCCAGGACAAGGTTCATACCAAGTTGTGCGCCAAGACGTGCGAACTCCCGCCCAAAACCGGACCCGGCGCCGGTGATAAACGCGGTCTTTCCATTGAACGTTTCCATTAATCCCCCTGTATTCAGTGCTCTCTATTTGGCGACGATGTTTTGAAAACCACGCTCGCACCACCGGACATCGTGAAAACTTCCTCGACGATGTCCTTTCCAGCATGAAATCAATGCCTCGAAGGCTCCAATATGCTGAGAACGCTTCTCAGGAAACCTGGAACACGGATGCCGCCCGATCCAGGTTCCTTGCCTGGCCCTCAAGGGAATGCGCTGCTGCCGAAGCTTGTTACACCAGCACGGCGTTTTGCTGCGTGACATGGTCCATCCGCACGACGGCCTGGCTGATCTGTTCAATTCCGTGACTCTGCTCGTCGGATGCCACTGTAATCTCGCCGACGATGTCTGATACTTGCTTAATCGCTCGCTTCACGTCCGACGTAATTTCGCCGACCTCCGCCGCTTGTTTGTCACTGGCTCGGATCAAGGTGACCGAAGCTCCGATCAGATCATTGATTTCCTTCGCCGCAGCCGATGCGTGTTGCGCGAGGGAACGCAGTTCGGCCGCAACCGCCGAAAAACCACGACCCAGTTGGCCTGCCCTTGCAGCTTCAACCGCTGCGTTTAGCGCAAGAATGTTGGTTTGAAAGGCGATACCGGATTATCCGCAGCCTTCGGCACTGGCAACGAGAGCCAAGGGCCGCCGGAGTCGCGGGAGAGGGTCCTGAACAGGATGCGTTCGTCCGTCAGGAGGACTGAAATGACAGATGACCTGCGACGACAACTCTGCGAAGTTGAGCAAGCCCTGGCGGCACTTGAGGGCGTGATTGCAGTGCGACGGGAGTACATCTCGCTGCTTCGGCGTCTGGGAACGTGTGACAAGGAGCTGGCGTCCCTCGACGCACTTATAACGGCCACGTCACGTCTTCAGTCGCAGCGAGACTGCCTTGCCACGGCTATCGCCGGTGGGGCGCAGCAATAGCGTCAAGGATTGTCCAGGTCGCATGTCGGTCGATATCGATTATGGTTGAGCGCAAGCTGATGGCATACGCTTCCTAAGGGACCTACCGACGTTTGTGAGAGAGTTCGCGACCCGCGTAGACGGCAGAAAACAGGCCGACGATGAGGGCCGCTACGGCCAACGATTCGTCTTGACGTCCAGCGGGCACCGACGATGTCGCATAAAACCAGAGACCTATCCCGACTGCCGTCATAAACAGGCCAAAGACAAGCCCCCACACCGGCTCTGCCGTATCGGAGCTCCCTAATCTACGAGACATTTTCACCGCTATACCCTCCGCCCCGGACCTACATTTCCTGATTGCCACAGCCCGCGAGTTCCGCATTGGCACGATTTTTACGGCAGCGTACGCGGGCAAAAAGACGTCATCAACGCGCTAAATTATGATTGAGGAGTTTTTAGCTTTTCGCGATCAGACGGACAAACATCCCTGAAAGAGAGGGCAACCGTTTTGTGTGTCCGGGACAACCGTGTCTTGCTTGTTGCCAAGCTGAGATCGCGATGGGCGCATCACGTCGGAGCACGACGCCCTTCAGAGTTTGAATTGAGCCATCCGGTGCGGACGGCGGATCGACACGAAGCCACCAGCGTTTCGCGGACACACTGCTGGCAAAGGACAAGGCTCACCCGGGCGCCGTCGCCGAAAACCGAACCAAAGCCGCCACTCCAGTCGAGCGACACCTTTTCGTACCACTTCCACTGGTCGTCATCGGGCGTCATACGCCGGCCGCAACGGTCGCATGTGCAGGCCGCGACCTCCTGCACCGTCCTGTCCCGGTATTCGAGCATGAGCTACTCCTTTCCCAAGTCCGACCTTTCCCAGTCCGGCGGCACGAGACCCAGCTGCTTAGCAGTGTCGACCGGCAGGCGCAACAGCACCGCGCCCGGTCCGCGCTCCATGTTCCCGAGCATGGTGACCTCAGCGGCTACACCGTCGAGCTCGAGATACATGACGTCATCCGGCTCAAAGAGCTCGGTGTAGAGATCCCACCCGGGCTGATCGCCCTTTTTCGCCTGATACCTGATGTGGTTCCTGGTACTCATGAGTCCCTGTTCCTGTTCCGGGCGTCTAGCCGTTGCCCCAATTGTCCGCACCACACCGCATCGCTCCAGATACTGGATGCGGTCGGCGTCGTCACTGACAGCCGCCTGTCATTTCACTGTTCACCGTGCAAACACGGTTGAACAGAATGTTCGCGAGTCGTTTCGCACGTTCGCCGTTCTTCTGGCCGGAGCAGTGGATGTAAGCGCAGCCTCGACAAATTCCAGTCGATAACCGCAATATGCCCCAAGGCAGCGCCATTGCCGTAATCTACGACGCCCGGCGTATTGCGTATACGACGACGATCACGCTGGCCGACCGGCCGTGCTCACGGTCGTGCGCGAAAGCGCAGCCGTGATCCGGAATGGCTCGAATATGCCGGTCAGTGACACGTGCCACGCGTCAAACAAGATGACGTCAGAACACCGTCCTCGCCGCCTTCAGGTATGGGACGCGTTTGTACATCCACATCGCCCAATGTGTGCCTACCATGAGGCCGTCCCCATGCAACTAGGGCTCGCGAACCACCGTCACTCTCCAATGTTCGCACGTCAAGGCTCGCGATCAGATATAGCGCAGGCGTCCCCGGGACGCTTGCCGCAAGTTTCGCACCGCGTTCTCGTGCCAAGTCGGTTCTTTCCAGAATCACCACGCTGGATTGCACGACAGGGCCCCACGGACGAAGCACGCTCTCTACTAACGGCATCGAAGCCGAAATCGAGCGTAGTACCGGAGCACTACTGAAACCGTTTCGGGCCCTGGTCGCCGCCCGGTCGCGTGCGCACTGGCGTGTGCTTTTCAAGAAACCCTATGCCGGACGGACTTTCACGCTTTCCGGCGGCTGTTCCAATAGCGGCCTGAGCGCTTGTCGATCAGGCACTATACGTCCCGCGCACGTGCTTCGCAGCGTCGACGACGGCCTCGCACCAATCAAGCGCATCCATCGGAGAGACAGGCTCACCCTTGTGCTCTCTGGTACCAGTGATCCATCCGTTCGGGAAATGGAACCATGCCGCAATCTTCCACGAGTCGGCGACTGGGCCGAGTGCATCCAGGATTTCCTTGATGACCGGCAGCGGTTGGCACATGGCATCGAACTGATAGCCGGCAAAGTACTCCTTGCCGCCGATGTAAACGCTGAAGATGCGGCCACCGCGTTTCCAGTCGCTGGCAGGCTGCACTTTATTGGGGGCCGGTGTCACCTGAAGCGCGTAGATCTGCTCCGCCGTGAGCCAGTCACCCCGCTCAAAGACCGCACGCATAGTCTCCTGACGCCTCATGCGCTCTCCGATCAAAGCTGCGGTCGGTGTCGACAGGCCTGTGATCGCGGCGGCAAGATCGTCGGCTCGCCGGAAAACCACTTCCTCGAAAGGCGTCTTCGTCAGGACTGCTGCCACCAGCTCTTCCAGACATCGCTTCAGGGAAGACACAATGGCCGGATCAGTGTCTGCCGGCAAGGGTAGACTCAACACCAGGTCCGTAGCCGGAAGATTCGTGGTCAGCCTGTCATGGACGCGAATCATGGCCGCTCCTCCTGAATACCTGAAGCTTCAAGCGTTCCGGGGAGCATCTTTATTCCGCCGTTTCTGCTACCAGCAGCGCCCCAACACGCCCCATGATCCAGGCGATCTCGGCCGACGAAATATCCCACTGTCCCCGTGATACTTTCTGGGTTACGTCGGTTTCGAGCCTGGAAAGCGTATCGCTCAGTGACCTCAACCCGCGTTCGGTGCGTTTGCGGCCAACATAGGACGCGAGCTGTCGCGCGAGATCTTCACACGCATCGTATCGCGTGAACAGTTCTTCCTCCGTCGGCCCGGACACGAGGTGATCCTCCGCCCGGCGGAGCAAGAGTTTCGGCTGGTAACCGCCAATGGAGCCGTGGGCGATTTCCCGTGGGAAATCATCAGGAACGGTTGGATAGTTCATGGCTGCAATTGTCTCGAAAGCGCTTCGGATTGTGAGGAAAATTACGCGTTGCTCTGCACTGGCTGCATGAAAACCAGGTTGCCCGACGATCGCGCCGCAGCGGAAAGTTCGTCCGACCGCGAGGGGAAAGCCGTGCAGCAGGCACCGTTCGCCGGAAGGGGCCGGACATCTGCTGTGTCGGGTTGATCCGTTCCCCCGACCCATGGCGTGGCCCACTGTTCGCCGGGAGCAGGTCGCCATCGCATTCGTCCAGCACGGGGCCGCCCTGCACGCGGCGGACGGCAGATAGCCGGGAGACACAGAAGTGCAGTCAGCGGCGCAGGGGCCGTGCGATTGCAGGGCGCACACGACCGCCGGGTCCAGTGAAGCGGGATCCGAAGCGCCTGGACAGGACGGCGGATGGCCTGCAGATCAGCCCAGCGGGAGACAGCATGACGACGCTGCAACCGGGCGTGGCCGCCGGACCAGCACTTGCAGGTGAATGTCGTGTCCGTGCATTTGCGATAAGTATTCTTATCGCTAGTGGTGCCGCACAGGTCTAAACTGGGTGTATGAAGAACGTCCCTGTCCCGCCACCCGGACCGGGGAACGGACTGTCCGCCGGAAGGCCCGCTGCCCAGCCCCCTGCATTGCCTGATCTCGCGTCACTCGCCGCGCTGCGCGCGTGGCACGAGGGGCTGACGGCGCGCGCCGCCATCACGCGCTACCTCGACCACACCCGCGATGATGGTCAGTCCTCGCGCAGCCTGATCGCCCGCATCCGTTTCCAGCTTGTCAGGTGCGCGACCGCGCGCCAGCGCGTCGATCTCGTGCGCCTCTTCCAGTGCCCGGCCGCTGAGCGCACGCGACACGCCACGGCCGTTGCCCACGCGATCGACCTCCTGCGATGCACCCGTGTCCCGCAGCCGCAGCTGACCGACGGCGTCGGTGCATGGCTGCCAGCGCGCATCGCGCGGGTGCTATGCACCGCTCGCATGAGGACGCTCGCCGAACTGACCTTGCGCGTGCCGCGGCGGCACCTGTGGTGGCGCAGCATTCCCGGGCTCGGGCGCGCCGGTGCGCATCAGGTCGAGGCGCTGTTCGCGGCGAACCCCGCACTGACCGCCCAGGCGCGGGCACTTGTCGAACGGATCGAGCCGCCACGCGACGCCGGCATTGCGCCATGGGAACACCTGCAACCGGTGCCGCGCCTCGACGGTTCGAACGGTCGCTTCCGGGCACCACGCCGCGCGTGCCTCCTCAATGCCCGCAACGATTTCGAGGCCGTCCAGGCGTGGCTGGCGCTGCACGAGGCACCCCACACCGCGCGCGCGTATCGCCGCGAGGCAGAACGGCTGATACTGTGGGCCATCGTCGAACGGCAGCAACCCCTCTCGTCGCTCTCCACCGACGATGCGATCGCATATCGCGCGTTCCTGCGTCATCCGGCGCCCTTAGCGCGCTGGACGGGTCCGCCCCGGCCGCGCGACTCCGTCGAATGGCGTCCCTTCGCGCGCGGCCTCTCGCCCCGCTCGGTCGGCTACGCGCTCGCCGTGCTCAACGCTCTGTTCCGCTGGCTGGTCGAGCAGCGCTATGTATTCGGCAATCCGTTCGCCGGGCTGACGGTACGGGGAGGACAGCGCACCGCACCCTTCGATACGGCGCGCGCACTCACCGGCAGCGAATGGACGGCGGTGCGCGGCCTCGCGGACCGGCTGGAGGGGTCCCACGGCTGGCAGGCACCCGCCGCGC
>Ga0209016_1000374_pt1 | contig 54979 bp, 51 predicted proteins | sample EPASupsiteSAE305_FD_187265 | JGI IMG/M metagenome (GOLD analysis project Ga0209016, IMG submission 187265) | Bioremediated contaminated groundwater microbial communities from EPA Superfund site, New Mexico - SAE3-05 (SPAdes) (version 2) | ecosystem: Environmental > Aquatic > Deep subsurface >... | reverse complement strand
TCGCCGCGATACGCTTGCGGTGATCGATTCCACCCTTGCGGGCGGCCCCGCATTCGCCGACTATGTTGTGCGGATGAAGCTGCCTGTCTTCGAAACGGGCGACGATATCGGCATGCTCTGGTACACCACGCTGGCGCCGCGTCTCAGGCAAACGTCAGCGCAGTCGCCCGCGTCGTTGATCGGTTTCACGCGCGCATCCGATTACTTCGTGCTCAAGGAGCTTGCGACCCGTATGGGCCAGATGGTCGTGCCCGGCGGCGAGCAGCGGGCGGCGCCCATTGCGCAGGTTGGGCATGTCACTTTCGTGCTGACGCCGCGCTTTATCCGCTAGAACTTATAGGCCTTGTTGTTCGGATCGAAGGTCGAGTCGTCGAAGGTTTTAGGCGTGATGCTTTCGAAGACGATCTTCTCGAAGATCTTGCCGTCGTTGTTATAGGACTCGACGGTACGGAAATACGGATGCCGCAGATCGAGCCCGAGTGTTTCTTTCTTCGCATAGAACTGCGGCTGACCGGTCGGCGTTTCGAAGGTGAAGGCAACCACGCGCACGCCGTCGATCGTTTTCACTTCCACCTGGGTCGAGCGCGGCAAGCCGGCCTCGATATATTTCTTGCCTTCGGCGAGGTACTGGTTGGCAATGTACTCGGTGCCGAGATCGCGCACCTGGTGGTTCGACTGCGCACGGGCGAGGGCGCCGGTCACTGAGGTCCACAGCGGCATCACATTCATGATGCCGCCGAGATGACCGTACATTTCGTCGGTGCGTTTGGATTCGTCGTAGATGATTTCCTGACCGGCGTGCGCGCCGTCGGGCAGCCACTTCGCGTAGATTCGCAGCGGATCGTGAGCTAAGCGCACCAGCATATGATCGGGCTTGTCGGGCCATTGACCGTGAATGCGTTCCGAGCGCGACATGACGAACTCGTACGACGGGTAGCCGTTCGGCCCTTCCTTGATGTAACGCGGCAGCGCAAGCGGATCGAGCGACTGGAACAGGGCGACCAGTTGCGCGTCGTCGAGCTTCTCCATGGCGCCGCTTTGTTGCGCGGCGCGCAGCCACTTGACCTGTTGATCGAGCGTAAGCTTGCCGACTTGCGAGGACGGCGTGGTGGGCGCTTTCACGGCGCTGGCGGTATCGAGCGCGGGCGGGGTGTCGTCGTTCTGCGCGAACGCCGGCGGCGCGAGCATGGCGGCGCTGGCCGCCAGCGCTCCGATCAGCAGTCCACGAGATGAAAGCGTGCGTAATGAAGCGGTCAGCGACGCCGCCAGGGGGATGGCCGCCGCCGAAAAACGAGTGAGATGCATGAAGACCGACGATCGGTTCAAGTCTGGGGACGTGCTGTGCTTCATGAATCTCTCCGAAAGGATGGCCGGCGTGATAGTGCACGCCCAGCCTGTCAGGCAGGTTTTTGCTTCGCGAGTTCCTCGTCGCGCAGTGCACGGCGCAGAATCTTGCCGACATTGGTTTGCGGCAGCTCGTCGCGAAACTCGACGAGCTTCGGCACCTTGTACCCCGTGAGATTCTTGCGGCAGTGAGCGATCACCTGTTCCGCGGTCAGCGCCGGATTGCGCTTGACGATAAACACCTTCACCCGTTCGCCTTGCGCTTCATCGGGCACGCCGATTGCGGCGACTTCGCGCACGTCCGGAAGGGCCGCGATTACGTCTTCGACTTCGTTCGGATAGACGTTGAAGCCCGACACCAGGATCATGTCTTTCTTCCTGTCGATCAAACGGATGAAGCCGCGCGAATCCATCACACCGATGTCGCCGGTGGCGAGCCAGCCGTCGTCGTCGATCACCTTGGCGGTTTCTTCCGGGCGATTCCAGTAGCCTTTCATGACCTGTGGCCCCTTCACGCACAATTCACCCGCTTCGCCGATGTTGGCCCACGTGCCGTCGTCTTTCCTGAAGCGCACCTGGGTGGACGGCGCGGGCAGACCGATCGAGCCTTCGAAGTCGCGCAAATTGGTGAGATCCACGGGATTCATCGAGACGATCGGCGAACACTCGGTCAGCCCGTAGCCTTCGATGATCGGCTTGCCGGTGACCGCCTTGAATCGATCGGCGACCGACTTCTGCGTGGCCATGCCGCCGGCCATCGCGAGCTTCAGGTTCGAGAAATCCCGTTTGCAGAACTCCTCGTTATCGAGGAACGCGTTGTAGAGCGTGTTGACGGCCGTCATGCCGGTGAATTTCTCGTGACGGATGATCATCATCACGCGCTTCATGTCGCGCGGATTGGCGATCAGAATATTGCGCCCGCCGAGTCCCATGAAGATCAACGCGTTCACGGTCAGCGAATAGATGTGATAGAGCGGCAGCGGTGTGAGCACCGTTTCGATCTCGCCGCTCAACTGGCCTTCGGACCACGCTTTTGCCTGCAACAGGTTGGCGATGATGTTCTTGTGCGTGAGCATCGCGCCTTTGGCCACGCCGGTGGTGCCGCCGGTGTATTGCAGGAAGGCGATGTCGTTGTGAGTGGGACGCACGGGTGTCAGCGGCCGCGTGTAACCGATCGAAAGCGCGTCGAGCAGCGGCACCGCTTGCGGCAGGTTGTACGGCGGCACCATCTTCTTGACGTGGCGCAGCATGAAATTGAGCAGACGTCCCTTCAGATTCAGACCGTCGGCGAGCAGGTCGCCCAGACCCGTCACGATCACGTTCTGGACCCTGGTGCCGGGCAACGCGTCTTCAACGGTCTTCGCGAAGTTCTCGAACACGATGATGGTTTGCGCGCCGCTGTCCTTCAACTGATGCGCAAGCTCGCGAACCGTATAGAGCGGATTGACGTTGACGACCACGCCGCCGGCCTTCAGCACGCCGAACAGCGAGACCGGATACTGAAACGTGTTCGGCAGCATGATCGCGACGCGCTCGCCGGCTTTCACGCCGATGCTTTGCAGATACGCGGCGAACGCCGCCGCCTTGCGGCCGAGTTCGCCATACGTCATGTTCGCGCCGACGCTCACGTAGGCGACGCGCTCGCGGAACTGCGCAATGCATTCGTCGAAGAATTGCACGACGGATTCGTACTGGTTGACGTCGATCTCATGAGGCACGTCGGCCGGATACGACTCGTACCAGATGCCGTCGGTGTTGGGCGCATGATTTGCCGGCTGTCCGGGTGTCTGACTGGGCGCCTGGTCTGCCGCATTCGCGGGCGCTGCGGATACCGTGGCGGACGAGAACTGGGTTTGCGTGGGCTGGGTCATCGGTCGTCTCCTGAAGCCGGGGCTTCATCTGTTTGTGCGCTGGCTTTACAGCCAGTCATGCAGTAATCAAAGCAGCTATCAAAGCAGTAAGCAACGCGCTCATTGCAGCAAGCTTCGACACAGGACAATCACTGAAGCGCGACGTTTAGCGTTCCAGAATGGCCACCACGCCCTGGCCGCCCGCGGCGCAGATCGAGATCAGCCCGCGTGCGGTGCCGGCCGGCTTATCGAGTTGCGCCAGCATTTTCGCGAGTCCCGCGACGATGCGGCCGCCCGTCGCCGCAAATGGATGGCCGGTGGCGAGCGAGCTGCCGTTCACGTTCAATTTTGCCCGATCGATCGCGCCAAGTGGCCCCGGCAAGCCGAGTTGCGTTCGGCAATATTCGTCATCCTGCCACGCTGTGAGCGTGCACAACACCTGCGCTGCGAAGGCTTCGTGAATTTCATACAAGTCGAAGTCCTGCAAGGTGAGCCCGGCGCGCGCCAGCATGCGCGGCACCGCATAGGCGGGCGCCATCAGCAGGCCTTCTTTCTTGTCGAAAAAGTCGACGGCGGCGGTTTCGGACCAGCTCAGATACGCGAGCACCGGCAGTCCATGTCTGGCCGCCCATTCTTCGCTTGCCAGCAGCACGGCGGACGCGCCGTCGGTGAGCGGCGTGGAATTGCCGGCCGTCAGCGTGCCGGCGTCGCGATCGAATACCGGTTTCAGACCGGCGAGTTTTTCGAGCGTCAGATCGGAGCGCAGATTGTTGTCACGCGCCAGACCACGGTAGGGCGTCATCAGATCGTTAAGGAAGCCTCGCGCATACGCCTCGCTGAGCTTGCGGTGGCTGTCGTAAGCAAGCACGTCCTGCGCTTCGCGCGAAATGTTCCAGCGCTTGGCCATCAGCTCGCAATGCTCGCCCATCGAAAGCCCGGTGCGAGGCTCGCCGTTACGAGGCAACAGCGGCTTGAAAAACATGCCCGGCCGCAGCTTGGCCAGCGCGCCGACGCGTTGGCCGGTGCTCTTGCCGCGATTTGCCTCGAGCAGGATCTTGCGCATGCGTTCGTTGACGCCGATCGGCGCATCGGAGGTCGTGTCGACACCGCCCGCGATCCCCGCTTCGATCTGTCCGAGGGCGATTTTGTTGGCCACCAGAATGGCCGCTTCCAGGCCGGTGCCGCAGGCCTGCTGCACGTCATAGGCCGGCGTTTCCTTCGCGAGCGTGGTGGACAGCACCGCTTCGCGCGTCAGATTGAAGTCGCGCGAGTGCTTGATGACGGCGCCCGCTGCGACTTCGCCCAGGCGTTCGCCGTGCAGGTTATAGCGGTCGATCAGGCCTTGCAGCGTGAAGGTCAGCATGTCCTGATTCGACGCGGTCGCGTAAGCGGTGTTCGAGCGGGCAAACGGAATCCGGTTGCCGCCGACGATTGCGACGCGGCGCACGGCGGGCTGCGGGTTGGACATTGCTCGGCTCCTTTGGGTCGTTGCTGGTTATCGGTTAGTGCGGGTAGCGTAGGTAGCGCGAAAAGCGCTACCTACGCGAGCGGGATGACGCGCCGGTACGGTCCGGCCAGGTCGGCGTGTCATAACAGCTTCCATTGCATACGGCCGCGCAAATGCGGTTTTTCCCCGGCAATGTCGCGTACCTCGATGTCGCGCTCGATCAGCGAAGGCGATGCGCTCCACAGCGTCGCTTCGCCGGGCAGCAGCATCGGCACTTTGAATTCGGCGGAGAGCGTGGCTTCGGCGAGCGGCTTTGGCGGTTGCAGCGCGGCGGCGGCGCGCGCCAGCGTCCACATGCCGTGCGCGATGGCGCGCGGAAAGCCGAATACCTTCGCGGATAGCGCGCTCAGGTGAATCGGGTTGTAGTCGCCAGACACACGCGCATAGTCGCGCCCCAACTGCGGCGGCAATTGCCAGCGCGAGATGCGTTCCAGCGCATCGGGGCCGAGTTGCAGTGGATCGAGCCGGCTGCCGCTCGCGGGCACGCCGCGTTTCAGATAGACACTGTCGCCATCCCATACCGCTTCGCCGCGGCGGTACATGCGCGTATGCAGCACGAATGCCTGACCCTTGTCGTGGCTCAGCAGCGCGCCGAATTCCACCTCGATGCGCAACATATCCTTGTAAGTGAGCGGCCGGCGTAGCCGCACGTGGTTCGCCAGATGCACGAGGCCGAGCGCCGGCCACGGAAACGCCGGATCCGTCAGCATCAGCAGATGCAGCGGGAAAGCCAGCAGATGCGGATACGTGAGCGGCACGCCATGCTCGGGGATGAAGCCGCAGACCTGCGAATAACGCCAGATCGACCCCGGGTCCAGGGGCACGGCGGGGCGCACGAGGCGCAACGCCGGCAAGTGCGCTTCGCGCCCGCGTTTGACGATGCCGGACAACGCGCGCCCATACAGCTTCGCCGGCGGGGGCAAAGGTTCGACGACGACGGTCTTCGGACGGCCCGCGCTCGCTGCGTGAGCGCTCCGGAACGGATCACCCGGCTCACCCATGCTCATGCTCCAATCAGGCTTTGTCCGCACACGCGCACGATCTGGCCGCTCACGCCCGCCGATCCCGGATGCGCGAGCCACGCGATGGTCTGCGCCACGTCCACCGGCTGGCCGCCCTGGCTCATCGAATTCATCCGGCGGCCGGCTTCGCGGATAGTCAGCGGAATCTTCGCGGTCATCTGCGTTTCGATAAAGCCGGGCGCGACCGCGTTGATCGTGATGCCGCGCGCGCGCAGATGCGGCGCCATGCTTTGCACCCGCCCGATCACACCGGCTTTGGAGGTGGCGTAATTGGTCTGGCCGAGATTGCCGGCAATCCCGCTGATCGACGACACGCCGATGATACGGCCGCCGTCGCGCAGGATACCGGCCGCGAGCAGGGCGTCGTCGATCCGTTCCTGCGCAGACAGGTTGATGTCGATGACGCTTTGCCACGCGGCGTCGGTCATCTTCGCAATGGTTTTGTCCTTTGTGATGCCGGCGTTATGCACGACGATATCCACGCCTTGCTCGTCGAGCGCCGCGGCGATCTGCGCGGGCGCTTCGGGCGCGGCGATGTCGAAGGCGAGGGCGGTGCCGTTCAACTGGCGCATGGTCGAATCGAGCGCCTCGCGTGCCGAAGGGATGTCGATGCCGATCACGTGCGCGCCTTGCTCGGCGAGTACGCCCGCAATCGACGCGCCGATGCCGCGCGCGGCGCCGGTGACCACGGCGCGCCGGCCCGCGAGCGGTTGTTTCCAGTCGAACGGCGACAAGGCCGCGGCGCCGGCCCCAGCTCCTGTGCTGGCCGGCACGCCGATCCGCACCACCTGGCCCGACACATACGCGGAACGTGGCGACAGAAAGAATCGCAACGTCGCTTCGATACCGTGCTCGGCGCCTTTTTCCACATAGACGAGATTCGCGGTAATGCCGCGCCGCGCTTCCTTGCCGAGCGAACGCACGAGACCCTCAAGCGCGCGTTGTGCGGTCCATTGGCGCGGGTTCGCGCAGGCTTCCGGCGGCCGGCCCAGCACGACAATGCGGCCGCACTTGCCGAGCGAGCGCAACGTATCGTGGAAGAAACCATGCAGCGGTTCAAGCTGGCTGCTGTCTTCGATGCCGCTCGCGTCGAACAGCAGCGCGGCGAGCTTGCCCTGCGAACCGGGCTCCGCTGCTTCGAAACGGCCCGTCATCAGACCATGGCGATTCGCGAGCGGCACCCACAGCCCCGCGCTCTCATGCGCGACGGTGGTCATGCCGATGCTCGCCACGAGATTCGCGAGCGCGTCGAGCAGATGCGGTTCGCGACCCGCACCGATCGCGATCAGGCCGTCGAACTCGGGCCGGTCCGCCCGATAGCGGCGCAGGACCTCAGGCTTCGGTAAGCCCAGCGAGCGCGCGAGGCGCGCGCCGAAGGGCGAATTGACGAAGTTCAGATAAGAGTCGTTCATGTTGTTCGTTGCTCCGCTGGCCACGCCCGAAGGAGATCGCTCCGGGGAGACCCCGGACGTGTGTCAGTGTGCACCCAGTTTGGGGCATCTGCGTGTGCCCGGCCCGGATGTTTTTTTAAGGCACTCAGGCCGCGAGTTCCAGCGCTTTTTCGAGCGCGTCCTTGCGCTTCTGCAAGTTGGCGAGCATGTCGAAGTCCGGCGGGAAGTCGTCGACCTGCACGACCTGCGCGCCATACTTCGCATAGTCTTCTAGCACGCGGCGCTCGTCGGCGTCGATCAGGCCTTTGTGCAAGGCAGCGGCGGTCCACGCGGCCAGTTGCGGCAGGCTTTGCGGCATCGGTTCAAGCAAACCTTGCTTGACCGCTTCGCGCAGTTTCTGGTCGATCTCCGTGAAGCGCGGGTTCAACTCGAATACGAGCTCGCCGTAACCCAGCGCATCGACATCCGGATGCGGGACGTACGAGTCGGATACGAGGCGGTTGCGTGCCGCGCCCGGCGTTTGCATCAGCTCCGCGATCTCGGTGCCGAGGCGGTCGGACGGCTCGCGATGCGGCAGGCCGAACGGGAACGCCAGCGCGCGCACCAGAGCCGCGGCGACGCGATTCGGGTAGTTGGCGAGCACGCCGTCGAGCGCGTGTTGAGCCTTGTACAGCGAGTCTTCGACGCCCCAGCGCACCAGCGGCAGATCATCTTCGTGGCGGCCTTCGTCTTCGAAACGCTTGAGCGTCGCGGAGATCAGGTAGAGCTGCGAGAGCACGTCGCCAAGACGCCCCGAAATGCGCTCACGCCGTTTCAGGTCGCCGCCGAGCACGAACATGGAGACGTCGGCGAGCAAGGCGAACGCGGTGGAGATGCGGGTCGCCGCGCGATAGTACGGCAGCAGCGGTGCGTGCGCCGTGCGCGGCTTGACGATGAATGCGCCGCCCGTGATGCCGTACACGAAACTGCGCACCACGTTCGAGAGCGTGAAGCTGATGTGGCCGAAGAAGGCCGCATCGAAATCGCGCAGCGCCTTGGCGCGATCGGGTTCGCGCGTGGCTGCCATTTCCTTCAGCACATACGGATGACAGCGAATCGCCCCCTGGCCGAAGATGATCAGGCAACGCGTGAGAATGTTCGCGCCTTCCACGGTGATCGCAATCGGCACCTGCTGATAGGCGCGCGCAAGAAAGTTCGATGGACCCATGCAGATGCCCTTGCCGGCGGCGACGTCCATACCGTCGTTGATGACCATGCGGGCGCGTTCAGTGATGTGATACTTGGCGATCGCCGAAATCACCGAGGGTTTTTCGCCGAGGTCCACCGCCTGCGCGGACAGGCGGCGCGCGGCGTCCATCACGTAGAGGTTGCCGCCCATGCGGCCGAGTGCTTCCTGCACGCCCTCGAATTTGCCGACGGCGGTACGGAACTGGCGGCGAATCGCGGCATAGGCGCCGGTGCCGCGCACGGCGATCTTCGCCATCCCCACATTTGACGACGGCAGCGAAATCGCACGGCCCGCCGCGAGACATTCCATCAGCATGCGCCAGCCGTTGCCGACCTGCGCGCGTCCGCCGATGACCCAGTCGAGCGGAATGAAGACGTCTTTGCCGGAGTTCGGGCCGTTCTGGAACACCGCGTTCAGCGGCCAGTGACGGCGGCCGATGTTGACGCCCGGATGATCGGTCGGAATCAGCGCGCAGGTGATGCCGGGTTCGTCATTCGAGCCGAGCAGGTGATCGGGATCGAGCGCGCGGAACGCGAGGCCGAGCACGGTCGCGATCGGTCCGAGCGTGATGTAGCGCTTGTCCCATGTGACGCGAAAACCCAGCGTTTCGCGACCTTCAAAAGTCCCCTTGCAGACAATGCCGACGTCGGGAATCGCGGCGGCATCCGAGCCCGCGTAAGGGCTCGTCAACGCGAAGCAGGGGATATCCTCGCCACGCGCGAGGCGCGGCAGATAGTGGTTCTTCTGCTCTTCGGTGCCGTAGTGCATCAGCAGTTCGGCCGGGCCGAGCGAGTTCGGCACCATCACCGAAACGGCGGCCGCCGAGCAGCGCGTGGAGAGCTTCATGATGACCTGCGAATGCGCGTAAGCGGAGAACTGTTTGCCGCCGTACTGCTTCGGAATGATCATGCCGAGAAAGCCGCGTTCCTTGATGTATTGCCAGGTTTGCGGCGACAGATCCTGCCACACCATGGTGGTTTCCCAGTCGTTCGCCAGATCGCACAGGCGCTCGCATTCGACGTCGAGAAACGCCTGTTCCTCGGCGGTGAGCGTGGCCGGCCCGTAGCCGAGCAAGGTGTCCCAGTGCGGGCGTCCGGAGAACAACTGGGCGTCCCACCAGACGGTGCCGGCTTCGATGGCGTCGCGCTCGGTCGGCGACATCTCAGGCAGGATCTTGCGGAAGATGTCGAGCACGGGTTTCGTGAGCCACGTACGGCGCAGCGGTGTGAGCGTGAGGACGAGCGCGGGGAGCACGAACACGATCGCGAGCACCGTTGTCGCCACCGGCCCCGCCGCTCCGCTGACATGCGCGGCCGCCACCCAGACGATCATGAAGGCAAGCCACCATGAGGCGCGCGCCTGAACGTAGACGAGCGCGAGAGCGGCAATGACGAGCACTAGGATGAACCACGGCATGACGTTTCCTCCTGTTTCGATGGTGCGTGCGAACGCATCCACGGGGCGCGGACGGCTCGCGTTCTATTGATCTTCCAACTGGCGGTGGTGCTGCTACGTCGCGTGCCCGGGGCGCTTTTGCATGGCGCCCCTGGCGCGTTTTTCGTGTCGTGTTTTCAATTCGACAGCGCGACGTTGTTTAGGTGCGGGACTTAGACGTGCTGCTCGGATAGACGATATTCATTCATGTTTTTGTACGCGGACGGCCCGTTACGGCGCCGCCCGCATCCGCTTCGATTCCAGTCAGGCCGTGCCGTGCAACGCGGGCTGAAACGAACTCGCCTCAACGTCGCCACCGCGGCGTTCACCGTCCGAGACCGCTGGCGACGACGTATCGAATCCGCCAGACTCACTCGATCCGCCTGACGCCGGCTGCGCACCCGCTACCCCGGCAGCAGGATTCGCGCCTTCTGCCTGGGCTTCGGCAGCGCTTTCGGTGGCATCGCCGAGTACGGCGGCAAACGTGGCCAGTTGCGAGCCGTCAGGCAGCGGTGCTTTCAGCGCGGCCACCATCAGCGAAGCCAGACGCGCGATCAGTTGCAGATCGTTCATCGACTTGCCTTGCGAGAACTCGGAAATCAGGCTGTCGGTATCGGTGCCGGCCAGCACGCCGGACAGCGCGCCGATCGCGAAGTGCAGACGCCAGCCGAGCTCCTCGCGCGGCAGATGCGGCAGCGCGCGCTGGAAGGCGTCGAAAAAACGCACCGCCACCGACTCGTAATGCGCATTCAGAAAGTCCCGAATGAACGCTGACGGATCGGTATAAGCGCGCCCCAGCAAGCGCAGAAAAGCCTTGCCGCCGACGCGCGGATCGCGCGACAGGCGCAGCGCGGGAATGAACATGGCGCCGAGCACGTGCTCGCAGGTCAGGCGCGCGCCAAGCATTTCGTCGAAGCGGTCGAGCAGCTTGAGCCGCTCCTGGTTGAGCCGGTCGAGCCGGCGCGACAGCATCGAGTGAATCAGCGATTCCTTGCTGCCGAAGTGATAGTTGACCGCCGCGAGATTCACTTCGGCACGCGAAGTAATCTGCCGCAGGGACATGGCCTCATAGCCGCATTCGATGAAGAGTGTTTCGGCGGCGTCGAGGATGCGGGACTTCGTGTCGCCGGCATGCCGGCCTGTTGTGCGAACTGCCATTTTGCGTCTCCCAGTTGCCGGGCATCCGGCCCGCAAACAAGCGATTCAAATGACTATTTGAAACAGCCGTTTTTTTCAGGATAAAGAAGGATGGGGACTGCGATCAAGGACTCGATGTGGACTAACTCCTCTAGAAGACCTGACGAAGGTCCGCCTTTCCAGTGCACGCGGGCGCGTCAAACCGCGCGGAAATAAAAAAGGCCGTTCCGATCGAAATCGGAACGGCCTCGTATTGCTTGCTACCTGTGTTGGCCTTGCTTCTTGTGTTGCCTGCGCCGCTCGTTGGCGATGCTTATCTGCTCATGGCGGTTCGAGCCCGCCTTCGCAGCTATTGTGCCTGATAACGCGCCGGCGAAATAGCTGTTTAGTTCGAACGCTTAAAGCTGTGCCGCGACCTGCTTCGCGGACTGCGTCATGTCGATGCCGCGGCGCTCGCGGCTGAACGGAATCAGCGCCGCAATCACCACTGCCACGATGCCGATCACGACGGCCATGATCAGCGCGTAATTGTTGCCATGCGCTTCGGCGGCGCTCGCTTGCAGCGGACCGTTGACCGACGCGATCAGGTTGCCGAGCTGGTACACGAGGCCGGGGAACGTCGCGCGAATTTCGTCGGGCGAGATTTCGTTCAGGTGTACCGGAATCACACCCCATGCGCCTTGCACGGAGATCTGCATCAGGAAGGCGCCGATGGCGAGCAGGATAGGCGTGGACGAGAATGCCCACAGCGGCAAGACCGGCAACGCGATCAGCGCAGCGATGAAGATCGCGCGCTTGCGGCCGATCTTCTCCGAGAACCAGCCGAAGAACAGGCCGCCGCAAATCGCGCCGATGTTCAGCGTGATTGCGATCAGCGACACGGTATGCGCGTCGAACCCGTGCTGTACGCGCAGGAAGGTCGGGTACAGATCCTGTGAACCGTGCGAGAAGAAGTTGAACGCGGTCATCAGCACGATCGCATAGAGCGACAAGCCGACGTTCTGCTTCAGCGTGGCGACGAGACCCAGACGGGTTTTCTTCTCGAGCGTTTTGAAGGCCGGCGACTCCGGCACGTGCGCCCGCACGTACAGCACGAGCAACGCCGGCAGCACGCCGACGAAGAACATGCCGCGCCAGCCGATGTACTGGTAGAAGAGGCCGAACACGACCGAAGCGAGCAGGTAGCCGCTCGGATAGCCGGCTTGCAGGAGGCCCGAAACAATGCCGCGCGATTTCGGCGGCACGGTTTCCATCGTCAGTGCGCCGCCCACGCCCCATTCGCCGCCCATCGCGATGCCGAACAGGGCGCGCAGCACGAGCAGGGTGGTCAGATTGGGCGAAAAGCCGGACAGCAGTTCCAGCAGCGAGAAGCACGCGATGTTAACCATCAGCGTGGGACGACGGCCGTATTTGTCGGCAAGCCAGCCGAAAATTAACGCGCCGACGGGGCGCATGATCAGGGTCAGCATAATGCCGAAGGCAACTGTGGGGATTTTCGTATTGAACTCCGCCGCGATATCTTTCAATACGAACACCATTAGAAAGAAATCGAATGCATCCAGGGTCCAGCCCAGATAGGCGGCGATCGTTACGTTTCTCTGTTCCCGTGTCCAGCTCATTGATTGTTCTCCTGAGTCTCTAATAACCCGTGTTTGACGACGGGCGGCTCTGCAGCCCCGTGTGCCCTGTGCTGTGGGCTTCGAGCGAGTGTACGCCGAGCGTTAAACGCTTGCATGATTGAACCCGCCTTTATCCGTATTAATCCCTGGAGCGAATTTCGGGGTGAATCCCGATGCATGCAAAATGTCTGGCAAACGTAATTATTGTATTAATTGTGTTTGATATTCCGTTTGTAATTTGTAATGTTCATCTGGCGCAAGCGAGCGGTGGTTTGCGCAATCCGGCTTGCGGGTTGCGCGTGCGGTAGAGGCGGCCCTCGCGGGATTCAGGTTGGCTCGGGCGGATGCCGGCGGGTATAACAGCGGCTCGCGGCATTCACGCCGCGCATACAGGGAGACCGAAGAATGACAATTCCGCATCTATGCCTGCTCATCGTGGTGGTGCTGCCGTTCCCTTGGATCATGCTCGCGAAGCTCAGCAGGCGTTACGACAACCTTGCGCCGCGCACTTATCTCGCGGGCCTCGAAGGCTGGCGCGCACGGGCTTACGCCGCGCATCAGAACGCGTGGGAGGCGCTGGCGATGTTCACCGCGGCGATCGTCGCCGCTGGGCAGGCAGGCGGGGCCAACCCATGGGTCAACTGGCTGGCGATTACTTTTGTCATCGTGCGCGTGCTGCACGGCGTCCTGTACGTGGCGAATCTGGCGTCGTTACGCTCGCTGGTGTGGTTCGTCGGTGTCGCGTGTGTGGTGTCGATGTTTTTCGTATCCGTGAGTTAAGGCAGGACAAAGCGTGAGGCGGTGCCGGCGGATAAGCATGCCCGTCGGCTTTCGCGATCCGGATGGGCTTCGGCATTGACGTTTCCGGTGAGGCGGACGGCGTGCGCAATATATGCGTTAACCGCATCAGTCGAGCAGAAAAATCAATTGGACTCATGTTGCGGCGCGGAATAGGATGACCGCTATCCCATTAATTCCACTTCCCTCGACGCACCATGTCAGTCAAATCACTCGTTTCGGCGCCGCGGCGGCGTACCCGCAATCCGCTTGCGGCAATGGCCGTGGTCACCTTGCTGACCGGCATTGGCGCGGGCCTCGGCGGCATGCTGCTCGCGTTGCTGCTGCACGGCATTCAGCACCTGGCCTACGGCTACAGCGTGACGCAACTGATCAGTGGCGAGAGTTTCCTGCAAGGTGTGACCGCCGCTGAGCCTGAACGTCGTCTGCTGGTCCTGACGCTTTGCGGACTGGTGGCGGGACTTGGCTGGTGGGCGTTGTATCGCTTCGGGCGGCCACTCGTCAGCATTCGCCAGGCCGTCAAGTCCGACGATCCGCGTATGCCGATGCTGAGCACGACCGTGCATGCGTTGCTGCAGATCGTCACCGTGGCGCTCGGCTCGCCGCTCGGGCGTGAAGTCGCGCCGCGCGAGATCGGTTCGGTGCTGGCCGGGTGGCTGTCGCACCGCGCGGGCTTATCAGTCGAGCAGAGCCGGATCATGGTCGCATGCGGTGCCGGCGCGGGTCTGGCCGCCGTCTATAACGTGCCGCTCGGCGGCGCGGTATTTGTGCTCGAGGTTCTGTTGGGCACCTTCGGCTGGAAGGCCCTGGTACCTGCCGTGGTGACTTCCGCAGTGGCGGCGCTGGTCGCGCAATTCGGTCTGGGCAACGAGCATCAGTATCTGGTGCCGGCGCTGACGGTAACTACAGCGCTGGTGGGCTGGTCGGTGGTGTGCGGGCCGATTTTCGGCGTCGCGGCGTGGGGGTTCGCGGAAGTGACGAAGCGCGCGCGTGCCCAGGCGCCGAAGGATTGGCGTTTGCCGGTGTTGTCGCTATTGAACTTCGCGATCATCGGCGTGCTGGCGATGCACTTTCCGCAGTTGCTCGGCAATGGCAAAGGTCCTGCGGGACTGGCGTTCGACGGCAACCTGACGATCGCACTTGCAGCCATGCTGCTAGTGCTGAAGGTGGTGATTACCGTGAGCAGTTTGCGCGCGGGGGCTGAGGGCGGTCTGCTAACGCCGGGGCTTGCGAATGGCGCGTTGCTGGCGATCGTGCTTGGCGGCGCCTGGAGTCTTTTCTGGCCGGGGGCTTCTTTGGGCGCCTTTGCCGTTGTCGGCGCGACGGCATTTCTGGCCGCATCGATGCAGATGCCGATAACAGCCGTGGTTCTCATGTTTGAATTTACCCGCGTGGGCCACGACTTTCTGATTCCGGTTCTGTTTGCCGTCGGCGGCGCCGCGTTGAGTTTTCAGGCTTGCGTGAAGTGGGCGCCTGCGCTGCAGTTTGGTTCGGGTTTCAATTGGGGTGGGGCGGGGGCGGGCAAGGCCCGCTAGATTGTCCGGGGCGCATGAGTGTTATTGATCTGGTCTCGAAGCCACCGAATCGAAAAGCTGGCCGAGGTCGTACATGAGCAGGAACAGGCATCCGGTGATGCTGCGGAAGCCGCGCTCGAGGGTTCCCGCTTCCGCCACGCCCGCACATCCGTGCGTCAGCAGCCGGCCGTTCCAGGTCACTTCGCCCTCCAGCACGTAGATGAACTCAGGTCCGGTGTGGAGGTGGTCGGGAAACGCCGCACCGGGTGAGAACCTCACTAGCTGCATTGCGCGGCCGTCTGCTTTGCCGAGGTTTTTCACTTCGACGCCCTGCGCGAACCGTGACGGTATCCACGGAACGTCGTTCGAATCGCTCCAGCGAAATTGTGGTCCCGCCGATGGATCATCAGTCATGTCGTCCTGCCTTTCCGCTCGTGTATGCACAGTTATATGTTGAAACGATGCAGGAAAACACCAGCCTCGCTACTGAAGCTCGCCAGTATACTGGCCAACTGCCAGACGCCATCACTTCAACGCAAGGTGATGGAGTTGATCGCCGCGCTGAAAGCGCAGGGCGTGTCCGTGATTCTGATCTCGCACAATCTTCACGACATCTTTGCGATTGCCGATCGCATCGTCGTACTGCGGCGCGGTGAGGTCGCGGGCGAACGGCTCGTAGCCGGGACTAGCGGCGACGAGATCGTGCATCTGATGGTGGGGGACACCTACTCGAACACGGGCGGCTCAGGTCACTGAACACCGCCTCAAAGACTCACGCCCTCCGTGCGAACTGGTTGACCGGATAGTCAAGCCCCAGGTGTTCGCGCAGCGTCGCGGCTTCGAGCGCTACTTCGTAGAGCATTGTTCGCCGAACCACTCGACGCATGCCCGGCGCCGGCCGCTTTTTGCCGTTATGCGCCCGGCTGCTAAGCATAGTTGAAACGCTCGCTTATCCGCACGATCCAGCGTTGCTACGATCGCAGTTTTATCGTCCTGACCAGACCGGAACTTCGCGCCGTGACCTCTTCTATCTTTCGTTGGCTCGCTCGCGCGGCGCTGACTTCGCTGCTCGTCATGAGTGCCGCTCACGCACAGACCTCGGCCAACTCGCCGGCGCCGCTGAAACTGCGGATCGGCTATCAGAAGTCTTCAACGCTCATCACCATTCTGAAAGCGCGTGGTTCGCTCGAGCAGGCGCTCGCGCCCTTGGGTGTGAGCATTAGCTGGAACGAGTTTGCCAGCGGCTTGCCGCTGACCGAAGCACTCAATGCGGACGCGGTCGACCTGAGCGCCGATGTCGCCGACACGGTCCCGGTTTTCGCTCAGGCCGCTCATGCGCGTTTTGTGTATATCGCGCAGGAAGCGCCTTCGCCGGGCGCCCAGGCCATTATCGTGAAGCGCGATGGGCCGCTGCATACGCTTGCCGACCTGAAGGGCCAGCGCATCGCCGTGACCAAGGCGGCCGGCAGCCACTATCTGCTGCTCGCCGCGCTCGCCAAAGCCGGCCTCGCTCCTGCTGACGTGCGCATCAGCTATCTGACGCCCGCCGACGGACGCGCCGCCTTCGAGCGCGGCAGCGTGGACGTGTGGGTTACCTGGGACCCGTATGTCGCGTCGGTCGACAAAGCGCCGGACGTGCGTGTTCTTGCCAGCGGCGAAGGTCTTGCCTCTTATCAGCGGTACTACCTCGCGTCCAGCAGTTTTGCCGCGGCCCATCCCGATGTGATCGACACCGTGTTCGCGCAGTTGAAGTCGGCGGGCGTTTGGGTTCGCGCCCATCCCGACGATGCGGCGAAGCTGCTTGCGCCGATCTGGGGCCTGGACGCGGCGACGATCGAGCGTGCCAATGCACGCCGCAGCTATGCGGTCCGCGCGGTGGATGCGCAGAATTTCGGTGAGCAGCAGAAGATCGCCGACACCTTCTATCGAGCGGGGCTTCTACCGGCGCCGGTGGATACGGCCGCGGCGCAGCGCTGGAATTTCAGCACGAAGCGCGCCGAAGCGGCGGCCACTTCAACCACCGCCTCTGGTGGCTAGTGCTGGCGCACGGGCGCTAGCGCCGCGCCGGTCCGCCCGGCCAAAGCCTGTCTATGTCGTTAACGTCGCTAAGCAATCGGCTCATTACCTTAGGGGAAATCTGTCATGACGGACAACGCGGGAAAAAATCAGCGGCCACCGGTGACGGCGGCGGATGGCGCAGTCCAGTACGAGGCGGACGTACTCGTGATCGGCGGCGGCCCGGCTGGCGCGTGGGCTGCGATTAGCGCGGCCGCCAACGGCGCGCGCGTGGTATTGGCCGATAAAGGCTTTTGCGGCACCTCCGGCGCGACCGCGCCGGCTGGCACGGCACTCTGGTATGTGCCGCCTGACGAGGACGCACGGGATCGTGCAAAAGCGAGTCGTTTCACGTTGGGCGGCGAGCTTGCCGAACCGGCGTGGATGGATCGCGTGCTCGAGCAGACCTGGACCAATGCGCAGCAACTGGCCGAGTGGGGCTACCCGTTTCCCATCGACGAAAGCGGCGAGCAGCGGCGCACCTCGTTGCAAGGGCCCGAGTACATGCGGCTGATGCGCAAACGCGTCAGGGAAGCGAAGGTGCGCATCCTCGATCACAGCCCCGCGCTCGAACTGCTCGTCGACGAGCAGGGCGCGGTCGCGGGAGCGGCCGGCGTCGACCGTCAGGCGGACGAGACGTGGGTCGTGCGTGCGGGCGCGGTGGTCATCGCAACGGGCGGATGTGCGTTTCTCAGCAATGCGCTCGGCTGCAACGTGCTCACCGGCGACGGCCAGTTGATGGCCGCCGAGGTGGGCGCGGCCCTGTCGGGCATGGAGTTTTCGAATGCTTATGGACTTGGGCCGGCGTTTTCATCGGTGACGAAATCGTTGTTCTACAAGTGGGCTACGTTCTACTACCAGGACGGGTCGGCGATCCCGGGGGCGGGGTCTGCGCAGGGCCGCGGCGTGATTGCCCGCACGCTGCAGAGCCAGCCCGTGCTGGCCTGCCTCGATCGCGCCGACGAACAGATTCAGGCGTGGATGCGTACTGCACAGCCGAATTTCTTCCTGCCGTTCGATCGGCTCGGGATCGACCCGTTCAAGCAGCATTTCCCGGTGACGTTGCGCCTCGAGGGAACCGTGCGGGGAACGGGCGGCCTGCATCTGGTGGATCAGACTTGCGCGACGTCGGTCGAAGGTTTGTATGCGGCCGGCGATGCGGCCACTCGCGAGCTGATCTGCGGCGGCTTCACCGGCGGTGGCAGTCATAACGCGGCGTGGGCGATGTCATCCGGTTTCTGGGCCGGTGCGGGCGCTGCCGGCTATGCCCGTTCACGCGGGCGCGCGGGCCTGCGGGGCCGGCTGTTGCGGGCCGGTGGCGCTGGCCTGCGCGACACCGGCGGCTCGGCGCCTTATGACAGCGACGCGGTGATTCGCAGCGTGCAGCAGGAGGTATTTCCCACGCAGCGCAACTGGACCCGTCAGGCCGATTTGCTCGACGACTCGCTCGCGCGGCTCGACGCGCTGTGGCATCGCGTGCGCGGTGCGGCGCCGGCGCGAAGTGCGTTGGCTGCCGTGCGCGCGCGTGAGGCGGCGGCCATGCTCGCCACTTCGCGCTGGATGTATCGCAGCGCGCAGCAACGAACCGAAACACGCGGGATGCATCGGCGGCACGAGCACGCCGCGCTCGATCCGGCGCAGAGGCATCGTCTGTTGAGCGGCGGTCTGGATGAAGTCTGGATCGACAGGCTGGCCTTGTCTTCAGCCACGGTCCGCACCGAAGGAGTGACGACATGATCGAGATCGTCGACGCTGCGCGCTGCACGGGATGCAACATCTGCGTGAGGGCATGCCCCACCAATGTGTTCGACATCGTGCCGGGGAGTCCGCCGCGCATTGCCAGGCAGGGGGACTGCCAGACCTGCTTCATGTGCGAGCTGTACTGTCCCGAAGACGCGTTATTCGTCGCGCCCCAGGTGGCGCCGGCGCCACCTGGCGGCTTCGACGACGGCCCGCTGCTCGGCAATTACCGGCGCGCAGTCGGCTGGGGCCGCGAGCGGCAGTCGACTGCGAGCCAGGATGCGAGCTACGAATTGTTGACGCGAACGCATTGAGGAATTAAAGAGCGAGACGCCCCTGCGATGCGATAGTGGCGAGCGCATTGCGCTGACTCTGAACTTCGCGCGCCGGCAACGCTTCCGGCATTGCGCAACTGAATGCGCAAAAGCGCCTGCGCGGCCCGCGGCGCGTTAAAACATCGGGTTTATCACTCCAGCAGATAACCGTATCGGATTTGCTTCGTTGTCGCCGTGCGTGTGTGCCGGTAAATTTGTTTGACTTCGCCTTCGCCGGCGTCCTCCGAACAGATTCGACGAAGAGTTTCCCGTGACGACTGCCTTTGCATCCCCCGCCGCCAGCGCCGCTGGTTCTGCCAATCAAGCCCGGCGAATCGAAATTCGCGCTTTCGACGGCCCCGTCGGCGCGGAAATTCTCGGTCTCGATCTCAGCAAACCGCTGGCTCAGGACGATTTCGCCCGCATCCACCGTGCCCATCTGGACCACCACGTGCTGGTGTTTCGCGATCAGCGCATTACGCCGGAGCAGCAGATTGCCTTCAGCCGCCGCTTCGGTCCGTTGCAGATTCACGTGCTGCATCAATTCCAGTTGCCGGGCCACCCGGAGGTGCTGATCGTCTCGAACATCGTCGAGAACGGCCAGCCGATCGGTCTCGGCGACGCCGGTCATTACTGGCATTCCGATCTGTCGTACAAGGAGAAGCCGAGCCTCGGTTCGATGCTGCACGCGCAGGAGTTGCCCTCGGAGGGCGGCGACACGCTGTTCGCGAATATGCACCTCGCGTGGGACACGTTGCCGGAGCATTTGCGCAGCGCGGTGCAAGGGCGTTCAGCGGAGCATACGTATCTCGCGAAATACGCGGAATTGCAGAAGCGCAGCCCGTGGCGGCCGAATCTGTCGGCGCAGCAGATTGCCGAGGTGAAGCCGGTGGTGCAGCCGATCGTGCGCACTCATCCTGAGACCGGACGGCGCGCGCTCTTCGTCAGTGAGCATTTCACGACCCGTGTGATCGGCTTGCCGGAAGACGAGAGCAAGTCACTGCTCGAAGAAATTTTTGCGCATAGCGTGCGGCCCGAGCATCTGTACCGGCATCAGTGGGCCGAACACGACATGGTGTTCTGGGACAACCGCTCATTGATGCATCTGGCAGCGGGCACGCCGGATCATCTGCGCCGCAAACTGTATCGCACAACGATCGAAGGCGACGTGCCGTTCTGACGGCAACGCCGCCCGCCCTGACCCCACACATGCTGAACGGAGTCCCCATGCTTGCCAGGTTTCGCCCGACCTCTCTGAGGCCGTCTCTGTCCCGTCGTTTGACCACAGCTTTACTGAGCGTATCGATGGGCGTGGCCAGCCTCGGCGCGGCCATGCCCGCGCATGCCGAAGGCCAGATTCGCATTGCCGAACAGTTCGGCATCGTCTATCTGCTGCTGAACGTCGCGCGCGACCAGCAGTTCGTCGAGAAAGAAGGGCGCAAGCAGGGACTCGATATCAAGGTCGACTGGGTGAAGCTTTCGGGCGGCGCCGCCGTCAACGATGCATTGCTCTCCGGCGCGGTGGATGTCGCCGGCGCGGGCGTCGGCCCCTTGCTGACGATCTGGGACCGCACCCGCGGCAAGCAGAACGTGAAGGGCGTGGCCTCGCTGGGCAATCTGCCGTATTACCTCGTCAGCAACAATCCGAATGTCAGGACGATTGCCGACTTCACCGAGAAAGACCGCATTGCGGTGCCGGCTGTCAATGTGTCGGTGCAATCGCGCGTACTGCAGTACGCGGCGGCGAAGCGCTGGGGCGACAAGGATTACAACCGCCTCGACAAATTCACGCAGGCGCTGCCGCATCCCGACGCAGCAGCGGCGATCATCGCGGGCGGCACGGAAATTACCGGGCACTTCGGCAATCCGCCGTTTCAGGAGCAGGAGCTCGCCGGCAATCCGAAGGCGCACATCGTGCTGAATTCTTACGATGTACTGGGCGGACCGAGCTCGGCGACCGTCCTGTACGCGACAGAGAAATTCCGCGACAACAATCCGAAGACCTACCGCGCATTCGTCGATGCGCTGGCGGATGCCGCACGCTTTATCTCGGCCAATCCCGACGCCGCCGCTGATATCTACATCCGCACGAACCAGTCGAAGATCGACCGCGATCTGCTGCTGAAGGTGATCAAGGACCCGCAGGTGCAATTCAAGGTCGCGCCGCAGAATACTTTCGGACTTGCACAGTTCATGTATCGCGTTGGCGCCATCAGGAACGAGCCCAGGTCGTGGAAGGATTATTTCTTCGACGACCCGGCAACCGCGGCGGGCAGTTGAGCATGATGTTCTTCGCGAGCTTTGCCGGCGCTTTGTTGGCGCTTCATCGGCCCTTGTGGCTGACCTGCAGGGAGTGATCTGATGGTGGCCAATCCTACTTTGCTGTTTCCGAACGACGCCGTTGCCCAGGCCACACCGGCGACCAGCGAAAGGCTGCTTGCGGTCGAGAACGTCAACCTTGAATACCGCACGCGCGACCGGATCGTTCGCGCGACCCATAACGTGAGTTTCGATGTGTACGGCGGCGATCGCTTCGTGCTGCTGGGACCGTCGGGTTGCGGCAAGTCGACTTTGCTCAAAGCGGTTGCCGGCTTCATTCAACCGACCTCCGGCAGCATCGCGCTCGACGGCGAGACCGTGCGAGGTCCCGGCGCCGATCGTATCGTCGTATTCCAGGAATTCGACCAGTTGCCGCCGTGGAAGACGGTTCTGCAGAACGTCGCGTTTCCGCTGCGTGTCGCGAGAAAGCTGTCGCGCGCGGAAGCCAATGAGCGTGCGCTGCATTATCTGGAGAAGGTCGGACTTACGTCATTTGCGAAAGCCTATCCGCACACCTTGTCGGGCGGCATGAAGCAGCGTGTCGCGATTGCCCGCGCGCTGGCCATGCAGCCGCGCGTGCTGCTGATGGACGAGCCTTTCGCCGCGCTCGACGCGCTTACGCGCCGCAAGATGCAGGAGGAACTGCTGCGCCTATGGGAAGAAGTGAACTTCACACTGCTGTTTGTCACGCATTCGATTGAAGAGGCGCTGGTGGTCGGCAATCGCATTCTGTTGCTGTCGCCGCATCCCGGCCGTGTGCGCGCGGAGCTCAACAGCCATCAGTATTCGCAGGACAGTTTCGGGCGCAGCGATTTTCAGCGCAGCGTCGCGCGTATTCATCATCTGCTGTTCGAAGAGACGGAGGCCGTGCAATGAGTTCTCCCGCTACGCTGTTGCCGCCGGTTCGCGAGGAGTACGAGCGCCCGCTCGAGCCGCTCGGCGAACTCGCCCTCGAAGCGCCGCTGCCGTTGGGCAAGCGCCTCTTCGAGCAAGGCTGGTTGCGTAAGACGCTGATTGCGCTGGTCCTGATCGTCATATGGGAAATCGCCGCGCGCGCCATCGACAACGATCTGCTTCTACCGACTTTCGGCGCGACGTTCACTGCGTTCGTACAGGGCGTGTGGTCCGGCGAACTGCTGCAGAAAACGGCGGTGTCGATGTCCGTGCTGCTGCGCGGCTATCTGCTCGGCGCATTGCTCGCCTTCGCGTTGACGTCGCTCGCCGTGTCGACGCGTCTGGGCCGTGATGTTCTGTCGATGCTGACGGCGATGTTCAACCCGTTGCCTTCCATCGCGCTCCTGCCGCTCGCGCTGCTCTGGTTCGGTCTCGGTACCGGCAGCCTGTTGTTCGTGCTGGTCCATTCGGTGCTGTGGCCGCTCGCCTTGAACACGTACTCCGGATTTCAATCGGTGCCGGCGACGCTGCGCATGACGGGGCGCAACTACGGCCTCACGGGCATGCGCCACGTGCTGCTGATTCTGGTGCCGGCGGCGTTGCCCGCGATTCTGGCCGGCCTGCGGGTCGGCTGGGCCTTTGCGTGGCGCACGCTGATCGCCGCCGAACTCGTATTCGGTGCGAGTTCCGGCAGCGGTGGGCTGGGCTGGTATATCTTTCAGAATCGCAACGAACTGTACACGGATCGCGTTTTCGCAGGGTTGGCCGCAGTGATCGTGATCGGTTTGCTGATCGAGCATCTGGTGTTCGATACGCTGGAGCGCGTGACGGTTCGGCGCTGGGGCGTGCAGCATTAACGGTCCGGCGCGACAATGAGCGTTTAGCAATGCGCTTATGTATGACGAAATACGCGGTGCGCTGAAGTTGGCGAAACAACCGGTTGCGCTCGCCGTGGCCGGCCCGGAATCAGATAGACAAGGAGACGCTGTTATGGGAATGCGCCCGGATCCTACGTTCCATGCATCGCCGAAGCTCGCGATGGATGCGCCAGCGGAAGACTTCGCCTACACGTTGCTGCTCAGCCCAGATTTTTCACAGCCCGACGCGCTCGCCGTCATCGATGTGAAGCCCGGATCGCCGACCTATAGTCAGGTGGTTCACACGGTGCCGGTGCCGAACAAGGGGGACGAGTTTCACCACTTCGGCTGGAATGCCTGCTCATCGTCACTGTCGCCGCTGACCGGCCATGCCTTTCTCGAACGGCGCTATCTGATCATTCCGGGCATGCGCTCCTCGCGCATCTATATCGTCGACACCAAGCCTCATCCGACCCAGGCGCGCATCCACAAGATCATCGAGCCCGAGGAAATTTTCCGCAAGACAGGTTATTCGCGTCCTCATACGGTTCATTGCGGACCTGAAGGCATCTACGTCAGTACGCTCGGTGGCGGCGGGAAGGACGGCACTGACGGGCCGCCGGGCATCTTCATCATGGACTGCGAAACGTTCGAGGTTCTCGGCCGCTGGGAGATCGACCGTGGGCCGCAGGAGAAACACTATGATTTCTGGTGGAACCTGCCGCGCGACTACATGGTGTCGAGCGAGTGGGCTTTGCCGCCGCAATTCGAGAACGGGATCGTCCCCGAAGATCTTCTCTCGAACAAGTACGGGCACCAGATCCACTTCTGGGATCTGCGGGCAAGGCGCAACGTGCAAACGATCGATCTCGGCGCCAACCATCAGATGGCGCTCGAGGTGCGGCCCGCGCACGATCCGAGCCGGGAGTACGGTTTCATCGGCGTGGTGGTCGATACGACGAACCTTGAAGGATCGATCTGGACGTGGTGGCGCGAGGACGGCAAGTTCCATATCGAGAAGACCGCGACTATTCCGCCCGAGCCTGCGGCCGCGGAATTGCTGCCGCCCTTGCTGCAGGGATTCGGCGCGGTGCCGCCGCTCGTTACCGACATCGATCTGTCCATCGACGACAAATTCCTGTACGTCGCGTGCTGGGGAACGGGCGAGCTGCGTCAGTACGACGTGACGGAACCCCGCAAACCGAAACTCACGGGATCGGTCCATATCGGCGGGATCGTACGGCGCACGCCTCACCAGAACGGTCAAACCTTTGCCGGCGGTCCGCAGATGGTCGAGATCAGCCGCGACGGCAAGCGTGTCTACTGGACCAACTCGCTCTACTCGACGTGGGACAACCAGTTCTATCCAGACGGTGTACCCGCGGCCCAGGTCATGGCCCGGGCTGAACCGGGTGGCGGCCTGACCCTGGCCGAAGATTACTGGGTAGCCTTTCCCGACGGTTACCGGGCTCACCAGATCCGGCTGGAAGGCGGCGACTGCTCGACCGATTCGTTCTGCTACCCGTCGGTGGGGACTTGATTGGCAGCGGCTGGCCGCAAACCGGCCTTTGGCTGGCGGTCGCGGCGAGCGGTCTCTATCACGGGCTGAACCCGGCAATGGGCTGGCCGCTGGCCGTTTCCAGCGGCTTGATGGAGCGGCGCGCGCGGGCGCTGTTCTCCGCACTCATGTATCTCGCGGCAGGGCATGTATTGGCGATGTTCGTGGTGATGGCGCCGTTCGCCATGCTGGCGATGCTGCTCGCCTGGCAGCGCGAGATCCAGATTGGCGCGAGCGTGCTGGTGATTGCCTTTGGCGCGATGCTTCTGATCTGGCGACGCCATCCGCGTGTGCTGGCGCGGATTCCACCGTCGCGGCTCGCGCTCTGGTCCTTCGCCGTGGCCATCGCGCACGGCGCGGGACTGATGCTGGTGCCGGTCTATCTCGGCCTGTGCCGCTCGTACGGTACGGATCGAGGGCACCAGGCCGCGCAGGCCCTGATCGACGCCAATCTGGGCATGGCGCTGCTCGTCTCCGGCGTTCATGCCGTGGCGATGATCGCGGTCGGCGGGCTCCTTGCGTGGCTGGTCTATCGCTACCTTGGACTGAAGTTCGTGTCGCGGAGCTGGTTCAATCTGGACGCAGTCTGGGCGGTGAGCCTGATTCTGGTGGGCGCGCTTTCGTTGGCGCTCAACACCGCTGTTCCAACCGGCGACGGGTGATGGCGGCGGAATTGCACGTCGCCAGATAATTCTTCCGGCGAGGAAGTCGCGCTAACGTGTTGGCGCAGGTGTCAAGGCTTTGGCCGCTTGCCAGTATTTCGCTACGACGGGCAGGATGCCACCCTCTGTCGGGCCGGAGATTTCGCGCTCGAAACACGCGCATAGCGCGGCGATCAGCAAAACGGCGACAACCCGGCCATGCGATGGACGCGAGCGTTCAGGCTTCGGCTGCGAGACCTCGTGCGAGGCCGTTGCAGCGGTATGCTGCGAATAATCCCACTGGGTTTCGCTCATCTCAGTAGACCACGCCGGAGAGGACGCGCTCAGTGTCGCCCTTTCTGCGCGGCGGCAGAACCAAGATTCTCGACTATCCATATCCCCGTGGTGCATTTGGCGCACGACGCGCGAGCGCAGATTCATGCTGTGCGGGTTCATAAGCCCTACGAGCTTTGCCTGGGTTTTCGCCCCGCCTGACGCGTGAGCTTCGCGGCCCGCCTCGCCGCCCGCGCCAGCAGCGCGGCGAATGCCGTTTCATCTACTTTCAGACCGCGGCGTGTCCGGCAGGGCAGCAAGTCCTGCAATTCGTCCGCTTCGAACGCGCTGATTACGGCAGGGTGGATGTAGCACCGCCGGCATACCGCTGGCGTATTGCGCAATAGCGTCGCCACCTCCTTGACTGTCGCCACGATATGCCGGCGGGTTTGCGCCGCGCTGCCGCACATCAGCCGCCGTAGCGCGGCTAATGCATGGACGCTGCCTGCCCAGGTCCGGTAGTCCTTCGCCGTGAAATCCGCGTTGCTCGCGCGGCGCAGGTAATCGTTGATGTCGAACGAACCGATGGTGCGGCGCTCGCCGTTTTCGTCGAGATACTGGAACAGGTCGTGGCCCGGCAGTTCCGCGCAGCGCCGCAAGATGCGCTTGACGCGCGGATGGTCCACCGCGACATCGTGCTCGATCCCGCTCTTGCCACGGAATTTCAGGCGCAATTGACCCGCTTCGATCTTCACGTGCTTTTTGCGCAGCGTCGTCAAACCGTACGACTGGTTATCGCGCGCGTATTCGACACTGCCGACGCGGATGAGCGTCGTGTCGAGCAACTGCACGATCGCGGCAATGACCTTGTCGCACGGCATCCCCGGCAATTTCAGATCGCGTGCGACGCGCGCGCGGATCTTCGGCAACGCGCGGCCGAACGCGGCCATGCGCTCGTATTTGTCGGCGTCGCGTGTTTCGCGCCAGAGCGGGTGATAGCGGTACTGCTTGCGGCCGCGCGCGTCGCGACCGGTCGCCTGCAGATGACCGCGAGCGTCCGCGCAAATCCACACTTCTTCATAGGCGGGTGGTATCGCGAGCGCATTGATACGGGCAATTTCGTCGGCGTCGACAATGCGTTTGCCTGCCATGTCGAAATAGGCGAAGCCGTCCTTTCCCGCTTTGGTTTTCCGCTTGCGGGTGTAACCGGGCTGGGTGTCGTCCGTGTGCCGAAGCCCCGGCGCGATCACGACGGCAGCGGGTTGCCGCGTGAGCTTTGCAACACGGTTGTCAGCGCGGCGCGGAGTCGAATGGGCAGTGGCAGGCATCGTTGTGGGTAAAAGTTTCAGATGCGTGGCGCGCAATGCGCGGGCGTTCCCGCCATGAGCAAAGCCGATGCCTGACTGTCGGAGCGCGCCCGGACGGTCCCGTATGCGACGCGGTGGATGCCAGGCACGCCGCGTGCGAAGGGCCTTAGGAGTTCTGCTGCTGCATGGAAAAACTGCGGCGGCGGATTTTCTGATAGACAACACCTCTGGAGGTATTTGAATGGCTTCGAACGTTATTTCCGTGCTGAACGATCTGGTCGAAACGTCGAAGGACGGCGAGAAAGGCTTTCTCAAGGCCGCCGAGGATGCGCATGACGCGCAACTGAAAACCTTGTTCCAGTCGCGGGCCGCGGACTGCGCGCGCGGCGCGCGTGAACTGCAGGACGCTGTTCAAGCCATGGGCGGCAAGCCTGAAACGCATGGCAGTGTGAGCGGCGCTTTGCATCGCGGCTGGGTCGACGTGAAATCCGCGGTGGCGAATCGCAGCGATTACGACATTCTTGCCGAATGCGAAAAGGGCGAGGACGTGGCGAAGAAGCGCTATCACGACGCGCTCGAGAAGGAGTTGCCGGCGGACGTGCGCGCAATCGTCGAGCGCCAGTATCAGGGCGTGCTGCAAAACCATGACCGCGTGCGCGATCTGCGTGATCAGTACGCTGCGGCCAAGTCTTAATGGATGGCGGCGGGGTAAGCGGACGCGGTACCCCGCCGTGGCAGTTGAGATGTGACGTACCGCTCGCGGGATAACAGCATGCCCGCGTGCCATTCGACGTTTCTCCTTCTCCTTATGATCCACTGTCTCGCTGGAGCGCCGGCGGCTTTCGGGAACAACGCTTGCTGACCCTGCCTTCGAGCCGGAGCGAATCATCGCCTGGCGCTGCTAACTGCTAACGCAAGGAGTGTTTCCATGGCAGGCAAAACCGGCACCCGTCAGCCCGCAACCCCGGCTGACGACCGCAAATCACAAGATCTCGAACCGTTCCGCGTCCGTCCCGACGGCGCGGCGCTGCGCACCAATCAGGGCGTGAAGATCGCCGACAACCAGAACACCTTGCGCGCCGGTCCGCGCGGTCCGTCTCTGCTCGAAGACTTCATCATGCGTGAAAAGATCACGCATTTCGATCACGAGCGTATTCCCGAGCGCATCGTGCACGCACGCGGTTCCGCCGCCCATGGCGTATTCCAGGTGTACGAGCCGATGACCGAATACACGAAAGCCGCATTCCTGCAGAACCCGGCCGAGCAGACCCCGGTCTACGTGCGCTTTTCCACCGTGCAGGGGCCGCGTGGCTCGGCGGATACCGTGCGCGACGTGCGCGGTTTCGCGGTGAAGTTTTACACGCAGGAGGGCAATTACGATCTGGTCGGCAACAACATGCCGGTGTTCTTCATCCAGGACGCGATCAAATTTCCGGACTTCGTACACGCTGTCAAACCGGAAGCGCCCAACGAGATGCCGACCGGCGCTTCCGCGCACGACACGTTCTGGGATTTCGTGTCGCTCGTGCCGGAATCCGCGCACATGGTGCTGTGGACCATGTCGGACCGCGCGATTCCACGCAGCTTGCGCACCATGGAGGGCTTTGGCGTTCACACTTTCCGCTTCGTGAATGCGCAAGGCAAGGCGCGCTTCGTCAAGTTTCACTGGCGCCCCGTGCTGGGCTCCTATTCGCTGTTGTGGGATGAAGCGCAGAAGCTCGCCGGCAAGGACCCCGACTTCCATCGGCGCGATCTGTGGGAAGCAATCGAGCGAGGCGATTTCCCTGAATACGAACTCGGCGTGCAGATCGTCGAGGAAGAGGATGAACACAGCTTCGGTTTCGATCTGCTCGATCCGACCAAGCTGATACCGGAAGAGCGCGTCCCGGTAAAAATCATCGGCAAGATGACGCTCAACCGTAATCCGGATAATTTCTTCGCCGAAACCGAACAGGTCGCGTTTCACCCCGGCCATATCGTGCCGGGTATCGACTTCAGCAACGATCCGTTGCTGCAAGGCCGGCTCTTTTCGTACACCGACACGCAGATCAGCCGGCTCGGCGGCCCGAACTTCCACGAAATTCCGATCAACCGGCCGGTGTGCCCGTTTCATAACAATCAGCGCGACGCGATGCATCGCCAGACGATCAATGTCGGACAGGCATCGTATGAGCCGAACTCGGTGAGCGGCGGCTGGCCGAAGGAGACTGATCCGGCGCCGTCCGATGGCGGCTTCGAGAGCTATCAGGAACGTGTCGACGGCGTGAAGATCCGCGTGCGCAGCGAGTCTTTCGCCGATCACTTCTCGCAAGCCGCGCTGTTCTACCGGAGCATGTCCGAGGTCGAGCAGGAGCACATCAGCGCTGCGTATCAGTTCGAACTCGGCAAGGTGACGAAGCCGGAGATTCGCGAGCGCGTGGTGAACGAGATTCTTGCCAACTTCGACGCGGGGCTCGCCGCGAAGGTCGCGGAAGGCTTGGGTTTGCCAGCGCCGAAAAAGGGTAAGGCGCCGCCCGTGTCGGACCCGCAAACTTCGCCGGCGCTGAGCCTCCTCAATCGAGGCAAGCCGGGCATCAAGACTCGCAAGATCGCGCTGCTGGCCGCACCCGGTGCGGACGGCGCGTCGATCAGGAAGCTTCAGCAGGCGCTGCGCGGCGAGGGCGCGACGCCGTTGCTGATCGCGCCGAGCCTGGCTGCGATCGACGGTTTGCAGCCGGACGCAACGATTGCCGGAATGCCGTCGATCATGTTTGACGCGGTGATCGTCTGCGGCGGCGAGGCTGGTGCGAAAACACTGGGGCAATCCGGCGACGCGCGGCATTTCGTGCTGGAGGCGTTCAAGCATCTGAAAGCGATTGCGGCGCTCGGGGCGGGGCGCGACGTGCTGGCGGCGGCTCAACTGCCGGACCAGGCCGATGGCGTGGAAACCGGCGATGACAGCCAGAGCGCCGAGGTGCTCAAGGCATTCGTTGCGGCGGCGGAGCAGCACCGAGTGTGGTCGCGCGCGGCGCTGGCGCAAACGGTACCGGCATAACGTAAGGATAGTTAAGGAATTTGCAATGGTGCGGCATAAGGCGGATGTGTCCGACGGCGACTTCGAGATCTTCGCGACCTACCACGGCACGAGCGACGGCCGGTACGTGGGCGGCCTGAAGGTGATCAGAAAGTCCGACCGGAAGATCCTGTTCCCGTTCGAAGGCGCGCCGCAGATCGGACCTTACGCGACGCCGGCGCAGGCACGCGAGGCGGCCGTGGAGTACGGCCGCCATATCATCGCGACAGACCGGGCTTCGCCCGAGACTTAGCGAGACTGCGCAAACGCCGGTTTAAAACCCGTGTCGCACGGAAAGCGTCGCGCCCGTGCTGTGCGAGTGAAGAACCGCAACACGCGCTGTTGCAGAGAAGGCCCAGTCGTTGACCGTCAACGACAGCCTTCGCTGCGGTTGCGCACCGAGCGTCAGGGTCGTGTTCTGTACATCGGCGAGGGAGAGTTGCGGCGCCGTCGACGGGCCCAGAGAGAGATAATTCGACGCCTGGGACGGCGCCTGTTGCGACGCCGGCCCCGGCATTGATGCGGGCGTTGCGCTGCCAAAGCGGACGTCGTGAGTTATCGGCATGCTATAGAAATTCTCGACTGGCGCGTAAAAGGGATGGCCTTGGTCCGGCTGATATTCAAAGGCGTAGCGTTGCGGTTCCGGAATGGGGGGAAGGGTTCTTACGGGCATTGGCGCGATGCTCGCCACGGTCATCTCTTCGGGCGAATCGATCGCAAGGTCGCCCGCGAACGCATACCCGCTCAGCAAGAAGATGATTGCGCCGGCAATTCTTTCGCTCAGGCAGCTCATGGCATGCCTCCAATGAAGGAATTGAAACGTCACGCTACTGACACGCCAGGCTTGAACGGAGCGCTTGCTCATTGTCGCTCGCACTCAACTATTGTAGTCAGTCTTTTGCGTATCGCTACCGGTCTCTGCAGCGCCCACCGGTGAGGAACAGCGCTTGCTGTGCTCCAGGGATGCCGGCGTGCAATCCGTTGCAAACGGCAAATTCCGCGAGCCCGGAGCGGGCTCTTTTTTGCTGGTCTCACAAGGAGCATGAGCATGGAAACCATGTCGGTGGAAGAACGCATCAGGACCCGGGCCTACCATCTGTGGGAGAAGGCGACCGAACCCAGGGGCACGCCTGAGGAGTACTGGGAACAGGCACGCGCCGAGATCGAAGATGAAGACGCTCAGGCAGACGCGTCGGGCGTGCCCACGGAGCCGCCCGGCACGCTGTGAGGGGCGGCGGTAAGATCGCGCTGGCCGCTCATACTCCGAACGCGAACATGGCGATCGCGGCGGCGGCCATCACGAGCGCCGCCAGCCAGCCAACAATCCGCGGCGTGCCGCCAATCATGAATTTACCCATCACGCTTGCGACCATTAGCGGATAGGTCAGCAGGATCGTCCGCAGAATATCGTAGCCGAACGCTGCACCTGCCTGCGAACAGCTAGCAATGCCGCTCGGGTCGTCGTCGGCCGCGCCGATGGTGATGCCGGGTTAATCGCGTGCTAACTCCCGCGCCTGGGCGACCGATAGCCCCACGTGCATTTTCCCGATCAAGCGCGCCGTCGCCGCTTCACGCCCGCACGCGAGCACTGCGGCGACGATGCCGTCCAGTACGTACAGCGCCATGAAGTCCTGCTCGTCGAGTTCGCCGTCGACGACCAGTTCGTCCCATTGTGTCGCGTGACCGAGATACTCGAAGTTCTTGCCGTAGTGATAGGTCCAGAAATACGGCGCGCCGGTATAGCGGTTACGCGCGCCGCACATGTTTTGCGCTGCAATCCGGGCATGCTGCTGCGCGACGCGCCAATGCTCGATGCGCAACGGCTCCTGATTTTCGTGCAGCGGAAACACGGCGACGTCGCCCGCCGCATAGAGGCCAGGCGCGGCCTGCATGCCGGCATTGACAATCACGCCGCCATCCTTGCCTAACGGCAGTCCTTCAATAAAGCCCGTGGCGGGCGACACGCCGGTGCCGATCAGCACGGCGTCCGCAGCGATGCGTGTGCCGTTCTCGAGGACGACTTCTCGCACCGTTTCATCGCCTTCGAATGCCGATACCTGTTGCTTCAGGTGGAAGACCACACCATGGTCTTCATGAAGCCGCTGGAACATCGCGCCGACCCGCTCGCCGAACTGGCGCGTGAAGGGCACCGCTTCCGGCGACACGACGCTCACCGGTGTACCGCGTTGACGTAGCGCGGAGGCCGTTTCCAGTCCGATAAAACTGCTACCGACAATGACGACCTGGGCGGCATCGCTCACCGCCTCGACCAGCGCGAGCGCGTCGTCGAGCGTACGCAATACCTGTACGCCGCGCAGCTCGCGGCCGGGCAGTGGTGCGACTGTCGGCACGCTGCCGGACGCTAACAGCGCGGTGTCGTAAGCTAGCTCCCGGCCATCGGCGAGGCGGATGCGCCGCTTCGGCACGTCGAGGCCGACTATCTCGGCCTGAAGCCGCTCGATGCGTTCGTGCTCGAACCAATCGGGGGGAAGCAGCGGGGGCACGTCGGCGCAGGCCATCTCTCCTGACGGTACGAATTTGCTCAACGATGTCCGGTCATAGGGGACGTGCGCCTCTCGACCGATCATCGTGATGTGGCCGGCAAAACCGCACTCGCGCAATGTCGCGCAGGCGGCCGCGCCCGCGGCGCCCGCGCCGATGATGACGAACGCCGGCGCGTTGCCTGCGGCTTGAGCCGATGCAGTCGAACCGTTGGGCGCAGTCGACGCGGATGAGTCAACGGCCGCGGTCGTGGCCGCCCCCGGCAGTTTGTCGGGCGAAACCAGCACATCGTCTCCATCGAGCGCCGCCGGATAGCGGTCCAGCGCCATCAACGCCGGTGGTTCGAGCACTTTGCCGGTGGCGACATCGAAGCTGCCTTTATGCCACGGACAAACAATACGGCCCTCGCAGAGCGCGCCCTGTTCGAGCGGACCGCCAGCATGCGGGCAGTTCGCGCCGTAGGCATGCACGGTATCTCCGTCGCGCACCAGCAGAATGGACTCGCCGTCCAGTTCCAGCCGTTGCGCGCGGTCGGCATGCAATTGCGACAGGCGGGCGACTCGTTTTAGCGGGGTTGGCATGATGGGATCCTCGTCAATGCGCGGCCTGCGAGCCACCGCACACTGGCGTTCAGCAATCGATGTTCCCGCCGCGGACCGCCACAATCATGCACCTTGCATCCAGCAGGACTGAATGGCCGGCAAAACGCCGTGCCGGCCATAGACCAGAGGCACAGGCGGCGCGCACTGTGGTGTTCATCGTTCAAACGCTCTTCATTTGATTCTGCAGATTCTGGAAGGCTGGAACGTTATAGCCCGAACGCCACAGCAGACAGGTATCGACCTGCCCGGCAGGCAGCGTCTTCAGACCGGTTGGAACCCTGGCTAGCTCAAGGACGCTTTTCGGCAGCACCGTGACGCAGGCGCCGGCGGCAACGCACGCGATCATGGCGTGGTAGGAGCCCATTTCCTGGACTTGCCAGCCAGGTGAATCAGGAATGCCGAGCAACTGTTCCGCGATGGCGCGGTACGAGCAACCCTGCGCGAACGCAGCCAGCGACCGCGTTCGGATTGCCCGAGGGGTGTCAGCGGACGCCTCACTGGTGGGGGCCAGCAACAGCAGTTCTTCAAGCCACGCTTTTTCGGCGACCAGACCCATATCCGCCAGTGAGGCGTCATCGCCCGCTGCGGGCGGCAAGGCCAGGAATGCACAGTCCAGCCTCCCGGTGCGGACCTGTTCCAGTAGCTGGCGCGACGGTCCCGTACTCACTTCAAGCCGTGTGGCCGGGTAGCGGGCATGGTACGCAGCGAGCACGGCGGGCAGACGGCTGGCGGCCGTACTTTCCATACAGCCCATGCGCAGGACGCCGCCATCGAGGCCGCCCGTGACGACATTGCGCGCCTCCTCTTCCAACGCCAGCAAACGCCTTGCATAGTCGAGAAAGCGCTCGCCGGCCGTCGACAGGCTGAGCCGCTTACCGCTGCGCACAAAAAGCTCCACGCCTACATCCGCTTCCAGTTGCTGAATCCGCGTGGTCACATTGGACTGCACCCGGCCAAGGCGGCTTGCCGCGCGTGTGATGCTCAGTTCCGCTGCCACGATGCAGAAGATGTTGAGCGACTCCAGGTCCATGTTAATCTCTAAAAGGAAATGATAGAATGATTTTATTCTCAATTAGAGAATTTGTCGTCGCCACCGTTCAACCCGTTCCAGAACAGGAGTCGCCATGAACTCGCTAAACCCTTTCATTGCACGACTTGGCATTGCGTTCCCCATCATTCAGGCGCCGATGGCGGGCGTCTCCACGCCGCAACTGGCGGCCGCGGTTTCCAATGCCGGTGGACTGGGGTCCCTTGGAATCGGTGCGAGCACCGCTGATCAGGCGCGCAAAATGATCGAGGAAACGCGCAGCCTGACGCGTGAGCCGTTCAATGTGAATGTGTTTTGCCATGCGCCCGCAGAGCGCGATGCGGCGCGTGAAGCAGCATGGCTGCGCTACCTGGCGCCGCTGTTCGCGGAGGCGGGGATTGAGCCTCCGGCCGCGCTCAATGAGATCTACACGACCTTTCTGCATGACGATGCGGTGTTCGATCTGCTGATCGAGCAGCGTCCATCGGTTGTCAGCTTCCACTTTGGTCTGCCGTCCGTGGATCGCATCAAGGCGTTGCGCGACGCGGGCATCATCACGTTGGCCAGCGCCACCAACCTCCGTGAAGCAGAACTTGGCGAGCAGGCTGGCGTCGATGCGATCGTGGCGCAAGGGATCGAGGCCGGCGGCCACCGCGGCATGTTCGACCCGGACGCCGTCGACGAACAGCTAAGCACCGCCGTGCTGGTCCGCTTGCTGGTGCAGCGAACGAAGCTGCCGGTGATTGCCGCGGGCGGCATCATGGACGGTCAGGGAATCAGGGCGGCGCTGGACCTCGGCGCGGCTGCCGCGCAACTCGGCACCGCTTTCATTCTGTGTCCCGAATCGGCCGCCAATGCCAGCTACCGTGCCAATCTCAGGAGCGAGCGGGCGGCGGCCACCCGGTTGACGAGCGTGCTGTCCGGCCGGCCCGCACGCGGCATGGTCAATCGCCTCATCACGTTCGGTGAATCGTTGGGCAGGCCTGTGCCCGCCGCGTACCCGGTCGCCTACGACGCTGCCAAGCAATTGAACGCGGCTGCAGCGAAACTGGGTAACCATGAGTTCGCGGCGCAGTGGGCGGGGCAGGGCGCGCCGCTGGCGCGCGAGCTGACTGCCGCGCAACTGGTTCAGACGCTCGTTCAGGAATTGCAAGGCTGATGGCGATGCGGTGAGGCGTTAACGACCAACGGCTGATATCGGCGCACTAGTCCTGAGTGGCCATATCGGTAACGTTGGCCTGTACCAGTGCGCGCGCAAGCAGGTACACGACTGGCAAGTCGTCGTCGTCACGTCGCCAGTCGATGGGTTCGTCGAGATCCATCCCGGACAAACGACTGTCGCAAAACCGGACAAACGTCGAGCGCACCGCCTCGTTGTGCCTTGCCAGGAACCCCCGATTCTCGAAGACCTGTTCGTCGATTGTCAGCAGTGTCCGCCACGTCGGCAATTGCGCGCTGCTCGAGTAACGGCGACGGCCATTGTCGAGGTGACGACCCGCGACCGTGGCAATGATTTGCTGGAGATCGAGCGACGCGCTGCGGAGTGCGCGTTCGAGGGCGACCGGATTGATGTCGTGGACATCCCGATCAGGAGCAGCGTCGTTAATCATATTGTTATTTTCCTGAAGACTCGCAGCATTAACGTTGATGTTTCAACGACACCTGGTTGCGCTCTGCCAGCAGCAGACGGATCTGCGCAAGATAGTTATCGCCAACCGTACAGTCGGCCACGGGTCGGGGCTGTTGATGAGGTGTTGGCGGACGTACGCCGAGATAGCGGCACACGGCGGACAGGTACGGTTTGCCGTTGCCTCCCAGATGTCGCGCAGCGGCAGCTACGCGCACGTCGCCGACATGCTTGCGCAGCCAGGCAAGCGTTTCGCGATCACCGTCGTTCAAGATGCGGATGAGCTGGTTCATGACCGATCCTGTATATAAAAACAGTACTGTAAATTTATACAGTGTGCGCCGGGAGACCGGTAGAGATCAAGGGGTGGAAGTCCCCGACGTTGTAAGAGTTAGCGACTCACAATGTCCCCGAGTCATGCGTAGTCAACCGCGAGGCGGGCTGCGAAGCGTTGACAGGGGCGCTGATAGGCCAGCCATTGAGCCACGAAATGGATATGTCATTCCCGAGCGCCGACGCGCTACTGTATTCGGAAGGCAACACCCCCCGGCGCGCTATCGCGAGTGTCGGGTGGGCTCGGCGTGGTCTGAGACCCTGGCATGTCAGTACGATCTCTACGCGGGAACCGGGAGATCTCCCATTTGACCGCCGACCGCAGTCAAGTCGGATGGCCCGCATCGGGAAGGCGAGGAGCCGACGCCGATGATGACCGAATGGGAGAAGTCGGACTCGCCCATAGTAGCGAAGAAACTGGCGAACAAATCCGGGCAACCGGACGCGGAGCCGGTGGAGCGAAGGGGCGGGGCCAAGGGGAACACGGGCTGGTCGCGCACGCGCCGGACGCAGAGCCGGATAAGCGTGTCCCAGAGGCTGGACCGTGTGCGCCAAGCAGCAAGGCAAAGGAAGAAGGAGAAGTTCACGGCGTTGTTCCACCTGATCGACATTGACCTGCTGGAGACGGCGTTCTTCTGGCTGAAACGGAAGGCGGCAGCCGGGGTTGATGGCGTGACGTGGCACGACTATGAGCAGGACCTGGAACGAAACCTCGAAGACCTGCATAGCCGACTTCACCGGCAGGCTTACCGGGCACTTCCCAGCCGCAGGCGGTACATACCGAAGGCGGATGGAAAGCAACGACCGCTGGGCATTGCCGCGCTGGAAGACAAGATCGTCCAGCGTGCGCTGGTGGCGGTCCTCAATGCGATCTACGAGACAGACTTCCTGGGCTTCTCATACGGTTTCCGCCCGCGTCGCAGCCAGCATGATGCGCTGGATGCACTCGCAACGGGAATCGCTCGCACGAGCGTGAGCTGGATTCTGGACGCCGACATCAGCAGGTTCTTCGATACGGTCAACCACGACTGGCTGATCCGATTCGTTGAGCACCGCATAGGCGACCAGCGCGTGATCCGGCTGATCCGCAAATGGCTGAGGGCGGGAGCGATGGAAGACGGGGTGATCGAGCCAACCGACGAGGGGACGCCGCAAGGGTCAGTCATCTCGCCGCTGCTGGCGAACATCTACCTGCACTATGTCTTCGACCTCTGGGCAAACCAGTGGCGCAAGCGCCACGCCGAGGGGAACGTTGTGATCGTCCGATATGCCGACGACGTCGTGATTGGCTTTGACAAGCCGCACGACGCGAAGCGGTTCAGGCGGGCCATGCAACAGCGGCTGGAGCAGTTTGGGCTGTCGGTGCACCCGGAGAAAACCCGGCTGATCGAGTTCGGGCGCTTCGCGGCCCGGAATCGGGCAGCGCGTGGGCTGGGCAAACCTGAGACGTTCAACTTCCTTGGATTCACCCACATCAGTGGCCGCGCCAGAGACGGCAGGTTCATGCTCATGCGTAAGACGCGGAGCGACCGGCTCCGGGCTGCGCTGAAGGGGATCAAAGAGGAGTTGCGGCACAGATGGCATCAGTCGATTCCCGAGCAAGGGGACTGGTTACGCCGCGTGGTTCAAGGGTACTTCAACTACCACGCGGTGCCGACCAACTTCTCTGCAATGCAGGCCTTCCGTGCGCACGTGATCGACCTCTGGAGGCGAGCGCTTCGGCGCCGCAGCCAGAAAGACGACACCACGTGGGCAAAGATGCAGCGGCTCGCGAAGCAGTGGATACCCAAGGCTCGAATCCTTCATCCTTGGCCGGTCGTGCGGTTTGACGCCAGACACCCGAGGCAAGAGCCCGGTGCGCGAATCGCGCACGCCGGGATCTGTGCGGGGGGTGCCCAGTAATGGGCATCCCTACCGCGACATTTGGCAGACCATGAACCACCCCGTCCCCCTTATCGAGGATCCTGCAGCTCTTTTCATCGTCGAGGCGCTCTCGCGCGTGCCGGCGGGCTTCCCGAGCCCGGCCCAGGACCATGCCCAGCGCCGCATCGACCTGAACGAGGTCTTGGTGCTCAACCCGCTCTCCACGTTCCTCTTCAACGTCGAGGGCGACAGCATGAGCGGGGCAGGGATCTGGGACGGCGACAAGCTGGTGGTCGACCGTTCGATCGAACCGAAGCACGGCCTGGTCGTGCTCGCCTGCGTCGACGGGGAGTTCACGGTCAAACGCCTGTACCGGCGGGCCGGGGTGGTCAAGCTGGTGGCCGCCAACCCAGCCTACGCGCCCATCGTGTTCTCCGACGCGCAGGAAATGACCGTCTGGGGCGTGGTGACCTGGAACCTGCGCCAGGTGCTCGCCACCAAGGTGCGCGCGCGGGCCTGAACCATGCCGACCTTCGCTCTCGTCGACGGGAACAACTTCTACTGCTCGTGCGAGCGGGTGTTTCGCCCAGACCTCGTGCGACGACCCCTCATCGTCCTGTCGAACAACGACGGCTGCGCCGTGGCACGGTCCCAGGAAGCCAAGGATCTCGGGATCAAGATGGGTGTTCCCTTCTTCCAGATCCGCCACCTGGTGCAAGAGGCCGGGCTGATCGCCCTGAGCAGCAACTACGCGTTGTACGCCGACATGTCCGCGCGGATGATGGCTATTCTCGGCCAGTTCAGCCCGGTACAGGAGGTCTACTCGATCGATGAGTGTTTCGTGGACCTCACCGGGATGGAAACCCTCGCCGGGAGCCTGACGCTGTACGGTCAGGCAATGCGCGAGCGCGTGCTGCGCTGGATCGGAATTCCAACCTGCGTGGGGATCGCCCCGTCGAAAACCTTGGCCAAGATGGCCAACCACATGGCGAAGAAGAACGTTGGGCGTCAATGGTCGGGGGTGTGCGATCTGACCCGGTTGCCAGAGCACGATCGCGACCAGCTGCTGGGCCTCGTTGAGGTCGGTGAGGTCTGGGGCGTCGGCCGCCGGTTGCGGGACCGCCTGGTCGCCGACGGGATCGTCACCGCGTTCGACCTGAAACGGGCCAGCCCGGCTTTTATCCGATCGACGATCTCGGTCGTACTCGAGCGCACAGTGCGCGAGCTGAACGGGATCGCGTGCTACGGGTTCGAGGCCGAGGCGCAGCCACAAAAGCAGATCATCTGTTCACGGTCGTTTGGGCACCCAGTGCTAGGCTGGGATGAGCTGTCGATGGCGATACGCGATTTCGCTGCCACCGCTGCTGAGCGTCTGCGGCGCCAAGGGTTGAAGGCCGGGCAGGTGCAAGCGTTCATACAGACATCACCGTTCCGCACGAAGGATAAGCAGTACAGCGCCGCGGTAGTGGTGCCGCTCTCCGTTCCAACGCAGGACACTCTGCGCCTGGTAGAGGCAGCGCTCGCCGGCTTGGCCAAGATGTACAAACCCGGCTTCAAATACGCCAAGGCGGGCGTGATGCTGCTGGACTTGACCGCCCGGAACGTCGAGCAAGGAGACTTGTTCGCCGGGCCCGCGCCGCGCCGCGAACGCCTGATGGCCGCGCTCGATGCCGTGAACGATCGCTTCGGGCGCGGAACTGTGCGGGTCGGCAACGTAGAGGGTCACCAAGCCTGGCACATGAGCCAGAGTGCCAAGACACCCAACTATACAACCGAGTGGGAAGCGCTTCCGATCGCGCGGTGACGCGTCGCGAAAACCTCACAAGTCGAGCGCCTCCCGCAGGTAGCCTAATGTCTCGGCCTTCATCGAATCGCGCGACACCGTGTCCAAACCCGTCGCGATCATCTCGCCATAGACGTCGGCCAATTTGCTCGCCTCGCGACAAAGCGAAATGCCATCCGTGCACGGCCTCTTCTGCATCCAGTACGAAATCGCCGTGCGGATCTCGTGTACCTCCACAACGTCGGCCGCCACCCCGATAGGCACTGCGCTGCTCGTCAACATATCCACCTCAGAAAAGAGACTCCAGCGGAAAGAGTGACCGGCGATGCACGGTCACATTGACAGGCAGACCTTTGCGTCCGATCACTTCCACCACGTAGTGCCCGTTACGCGCCGTGGACACCACGCGCGCCGTATGCCCGTTACGGGACAGCGTGCTTTTACCTCTGTACTGGACAACCTCACCAACCGGTGGTGTCCACGCTTTGCGCTTCATCGTGTCACCCTCCCTGGTGCATTTACTCGAGCCCGTCGATGGACATCGAGATTAAAAAATGTTGGCGATTAGACCCTCGCCACCGGTTCAAACTTGCCCCTTCTCCTGGCCGATCCTGCTCAGCGCGACTGGCCGGGCCGGTTCTCGCGCGGCCGCAGCGCGGCCTGGACCAAATCAATCAGCACGGGACCACACAGCGCGCCGAGGATGCCACCAATCGCCAGCCCCATCACGAACACCGCGGCCCAGGTGCCATGCGTGCCGCCGGCGGTCAACCACGCTTCCGTCTGCTCACTGCGCAGATCTGCGACCCAGGCGAAGAGAATGTATCCAACCACCACCATGCTTACGAGACGAGCGCCGCGCGTGCGCCACAGATGACCCTTTGCCCTTTTCACCGTAGCCCCCTTTTTTCAAGCACCTGCGTTAGATACGCATCCGCGCGATCACGCCGGCTGGCCGCGCCTGAACGCCGCCAAGCGCGAGGCACAGCACTGTGAATCATTTTCGCGAACCACAGGCTCGCACCGAGATAGAAAACGAACACCCCCTGTTGCATGATTGACGTCGACGCGCCCGCCCATACCTGCTCGGGCAAAGCCGCCACAATCGTGCGCGACAACACCCCCAACGTCAACGCCATGAGCACAGGCGCAAGCATCAGCCCCGTGCCCACCACGCAGACAGTCTCCGCACCCGATCCTCTCCACGCTCCGGATTCTTTCATCATCGATTTGTCGCTCTCGTCAAAAAACTACTGCATCTCGCTTGCGCACGCGCTGCACAAGCCACGAATTGCGCCGCGGAATAGGGCGCGCGCACACCTTCTGCACCACGTTGTCCTCGCCAATCACCGTGAGTTTGTCTCGAGCCCGTGAGAACGCCGTGTACACGATCCCCCGGTGCATGAAACCCGGGTGGCCGTCCGTGCAGATGAAAATCACCTCGCGATACTCCGACCCCTGTGCCGCATGCACAGTCATCGCGTATGCGAGCTCGATCGCCTCGAGGCTACCGCCCGGAAAACGCACCACGCGGCCATCATCCAGCTGCAGCATGCAATGCGACACCGCGCGGCCCGTGCCATCGAGATGGCACTCGGTGAGCCAGCCCGTATCGCCGTTGACCACCTGTTCGTACCGTATTTGACCGTCGAGGCCTTCGCCCTGATCCAGACGCAGGTTCTCCCTGATCAGGATCCGGTCTCCGACCCGCAACCCACAACCGGGCACCTTGTGCCCGTGCGGGTTCAGTCTCTCGCGCAGGGCCTCGTTCATATAGGTCACGTTCCAGCCAGGCACCTGCGTGTCGCCACGGCGGGCGCCCATCAGCAACCCTACCGCCTCAATGCCACAGCGTTCGACCGCAACCAGATATGTGCCGATGACCTTGCCCATGCCAGCGACATCCGGTGCCGGCAGTCGATGCGAGAAACGCACATCAGCGCGTCCTCTGCAGTCGCATCGCCCCGTGCGCGCCTGACGCACGATTTCGAGAATGCCGCCGTCATTGCGGTGCGTCTCATGCAGCCGGTGATGATCGATCTGCAGCTGCAGCAGATCGACCAGCACCTGGCCTGGCCCGACCGACGCCAGCTGACCGGGATCGCCCAGCATCACAACATGCGTATCCGGCGCAAGCGCGTCGAAGAGGGCACGTGTCAGCGCAAGATCGTTCATCGATGACTCGTCGACGACGACAATGTCCGCCGGCAGCGGATTACCCTCGTGATGCACGAATCCGTCTGCCTGCACGCCCAGCGTCGAATGGACCGTTGCGCACAACAGACCCAATCGCGACACACGCCGACTGAGCACCTTCGCGGCCTTGCCCGTCGGCGCGCAGAAAACGATCCGCCGACGCCGCGCGAGCGCGAACACCACCAGCACGAGCAGCTCCATCAACGCCGTCTTCCCGCAGCCCGGACCGGCTGTCAGCGTGTGCACCATACTGTCCGATACCAGCAGCTCCATCAGCGCCTTTCTCTGGCCACTATCAAGGCTGAATTCACGGCCCACGCTCATGGCGCGCTCGGCCATTCGGATCTCATGCTCGACGCGCGTCACGTCGGCGCCGGCGATCGGATCTGCCGACACGCTCATCCGGTCGGCCAGATGCCCGGCCAGCGCAACCTCGCAGTTGTAAAGCCACCGAGGATAGTAGCGCCCTTCTTCGACCACGATCGGTTCACCGATCTCGATCGCTGCCTGCACGGCGAGATGCGGTTGCACAGCCGGATCGAGCTGGCCGATCCAGCGTGCGAGCTCGTCGCCTCGCAAGAAAATGTGACCGGATCGCTCGCATCCTTCCCGCAGCGCGTGCGTCGCGAGCGCGGCCAGGCGCAGCGGATGATCGGCGGGGAACGAGAGATAGCGACCAATCGCATCTGCCGTATTGAACCCATAGCCTGAAAGCGTACGGATCGGCTCGTAAGGATTGCCCGTCAGACGATTCCACGACGCGCTAACCGGATCCGCCGCTTCCTTGCACTGCTCGAGCAACCACGCCGCGAGCCGACGCAGCACCGCGTCGCGCACACCGACCGCGCCGAGCCGCGCGGAGAGCTCGCGGTAGACCACCGACTCTGGCCCATCGTCATCCACGACGGCTATCGCGCGACGCGTGACCGCGCTGAAGTCGACCGCGTAAGGGTTCATGATCAGTTGCTCGCGCAGCGCTGCCAAGCCACCCGGCTGCACGCGTGCCTGCTCGACCAGCTTTTCGGCGGTTCTCTCGCCACAGCCCTTGAAGTTGCGGCGGAGATAGCGGCGCAGCGCACCTTCATCGTCTGGAACCTCGAGCCGGACCGATCGCACCTCAAACTGCGGGCCGTACTTCGGATGCACCTTCGATCGGCCGGAGAAGCGATAGTCATTGCCCTCACGCAGACCGACCAGAGTCTCGCCCACGCAGTGCATCACCGAGCCGTCCGCTACACGCACACTCGCTCGCCCCCAGCGGCCGCTATAGACCGACAGGGTAGAGAGACGTCCAACGATTTCGTCCAACTCAGGGGACATACCTGCGTAGGCTCCAGAGGCAAATTTTCAGCGAATAATTCACAAATCGCACCGTGGTTAATAATACCGGCGTCTGGTTATTGGATTTATTTTTGCCGAGACATTTCCGTCGCCAGGTCTACCCCACAGGAAGACCTTTCTATTGGCTGACGAAATGGAGAAGCAAGATGAGTTCGACCACCACTCCCGCAGGACCGGACGGTACGGGGAGACAGGGGACGAATCTCGCCCTGTGGAACCGCGCCAGCAGTCATGCAGCAGCAACTGAAAGAGCAACGACGGAAATAGACGGTATCGAAGCGGCTATGCAGGACATGGCTCGACTGGCAACAGCCGAGTTTGGCCCAATCGGTATCGGCTGGGGTTACGAAATCGAGGAGGAACCTGTGCGCGAAGGTGCGCCTATCCTGGTATCAGGTCAGCCTGTTGGCCGCGAAATGCTGCACGCCGTGCGGTTGGCCTTCTGGTATGTCACGGCAGAGCATCCCGATCGGCGCGTGGAGTTCAACGCCCGCGGTCATGCGATGTTTGTTGCCGCTACCCCGGAAGGTCCGCTGACCGATCCCTGCGCACCCGCGCGCGCGGAACTGCAGGCGCTGTCTGCCTGCCTTCGTCGTTTGGGTTTCCAGTCCGGACTCTCGGATGGACGGGCAGGGCAGTCGGCACCGTCTTCTGCGTCAGCATTCCCGACACGGACCACAGCAGCTCCTGGTGCGACGTCTGCCCCCGGAAACCGACTCGATGATGTACCGGCTGAAGAGCGTGGCATCCTTGACTCAAAGCTCAAGGGAATCGCGCTCGTCAACGATCCGACGAAGATCCGCATGGCCATGGAGATGGTTTCGACCATCCTCAAACATCCGGCGGCCATCGCTGAATTTGAGGCGAAGGCAAAGCAACGCATTGAAGAGATCCAGCGCATCCAGGTGCGCCACGCTCACTTCTAACCCACAGCCCGTGTGACTCTGTCACGCGGGCTTTTTTTTGGAACCGCCATGCACTTCCGGCCCGTCCAGACGCGCACCAGACGCCAGGTCAAGGCAGCACCTTCGCATGAGGTCGAACCGTTCGACTTCCAACTGATCTACCGTCATGCCTTCGACATGGGACTAGGGGGGCCGGTCGACACAGCCAGCGCGGTTTCGATCGGCGCCGGCGCCGCGCTCACCTCGCCATTTTTCGCAGGCACGGTGCCGGCGATGATGCCATTCGCGACGTCGCTTGCCGGTTCGACACTTCTCGCACGCCGGCTGCTCGCACCTTGGCGGCGGCACTTCCACCTGAAGAGCTCGATCAACGTGCGCTCGTCGCCGGCACCGGTGTACGGCACGAGTGGCCTGATGGTCGGCTACGCCACCGATACCGGCGAGCCCATCATCATCGACGACGACAACCTGTTCCGCCATATCTGGATCGTCGGCCAGTCAGGCGTAGGGAAAACGGTCGCCGGCTCCCTGATGATGTTTCAGCAGATCCAACGAGGGGGAGGCGTGCTCTTCGTCGATGGCAAGCTCGACGAAGACAACATCCTGACGATTTACCAGTTCGCAAAATGGGCCGGCCGCGCGCACGAATTCTTTGTGCTCAACCCGGGCAATCCGTCACTCTCCAACACCTACAACCCGATCCTCGAAGGCGATCCGGACGAAATCGCCGCGCGCCTGCTGTCGCTGATCCCGTCCACCGAGTCCAGTGCCGGCGCCGACTACTACAAACAGTCGTCCAACCAAGCACTCGTCACAATCGTCAGCGCATGTCAGAAAACAGGTCTCGCGTACAACTTCTATGACCTCGCGGTGCTGCTCAATAATGCCCGCGCGCTCGAGGAGCTGCAGGCCACGCTCGTCAATCGCTTCCCACGCTCGGACGAAGCTCGCAATCTGCGCCTCTTCCTCGACAACTATCGGCACCCGTCCAACGATCCGAAGAACCCGCTGCGCGGCCAGATCGACGTGAAAAAGATGAAGGATGTGCTGGGTGGCATGGTTGGCCGCCTCTTTACGTTCGGCACCGGCACCTTCGGCCAAGTGATGAACACCTACAAGCCGGATCTACGGCTGTACGAAGCAATCAAAGGTAACAAGATTGTCTACGCCGCGCTGCCTACCATGGGCAAAGATGTCGCCGCATCGAACTTCGGCAAGATGCTGCTCGGCGATTTCCGCACGGCTGTTTCCTGGTTGCAGGCAAACAAGGCTGATCGTCCGAAGATCCCGTTCATGTGCTTCTTCGACGAAGCAGGTTCCTACGTTAACGAATCGTGGGCACGAATTTTTGAACAGGCACGTTCCGCCGGCATTTTCCTCTGTCCCGCAGTGCAAACAGAGTCGAACTTCAAAGCCATTAGCGAAGACTTTGCTGAGATGGTCACCGGCAACACCACGACCAAACTGTTCTTCCGCATCGGATCCGTTCCCACTTCGGAGTCAGCTGCCGACCTGATCGGCAAGCATATCGACGTGCGCCGCAGCATGACCGCGACCGACAGCGCCTCCAAATCACAAGACGCGTTACGCGCGGCACCAGGCGCGATGACTGGTGACTCCAGCGGCGAGAGCTACGCCGAGCGCGAAGAAGAGGTTCACCGCGTTACCCCCGAGCAACTGCGCTCTCTTGACAAGGGCGAAAGCGTGATGCTGTACGAGGGGAAAGACGTCTACAACCTGCGTATCCCATTCGTGAATCTCACATCGCAAATGAAGGAAAAGATCGGGCCGATCCGTATCAACAAGCCGCGTTACTACAAGCGCGAAGGCTTCAACTACAGCGATCCCGACAAACTGGATCGCTTCCTGTCCACCACCTATAACAGCGGAGAAAGCAATGGTGCATCCGCGGCCTGAGCACGACGACTACGAGGAGTACCACGATGCACATGGGGAAGATCTGGGCGATCACGGTCATCATTGGCATCTTGATGGTCCTGATACCTCCGATACGGCACGTCGTTTCGCATTTCTTGATCAACTTCGTCAGTCCCGCCGTCAGAGCGATTCTGAGGGGGATGATTCTCTGGATATGGGCAGCGTTGAAGGGGATATTTCGATACCACTTCATCTTGATCCGGAATTTGCTGACGCCGCGCCAGGCACTCTTCAAGACCCTGGACACAGCCGAAAACGACGAAAAGTAGCCGAGAGGCTCGACTACATCACGCCCGAAGACTTCGACGAAGGCTCCGAGCGTGACGCGTTCAAACTCGTCTACGGTTATGCCGTCATGCTCTTCGGCACAAACGCGACACCAGAATCGCGCGAGCAAGCCATTGAATTTTTCTTTTGCGAATCACCGGACGCCATCGGATTCCAGGACGCTGCGATGGCCATCTCGCCAACCATCCGAACCGACGTCGTTCTACTGCGCTTCCAGTACGAGTTCTGGCGCCGCTACGATGTCTTCGCCGAGCCGTTCCCGTTCATCAGTGCGTCGCCCGTACCGCCGCGCGTCGTTAACGCTGCACTGTACGCCGGCAAAGATATCGGCATGCTCGCAGCACGCAATATGTGGCTGCAGCCTGGCGTACACATCGGTCAACTGGTCGAAGACGTCAGCGTCGAGCTCGAACAGGAAAGTGAAGAAGGGCGGAACAAGATCCTGCAGGTCATCAACCGCATGACGGATGAGTACCTGTTCTCGCGCAAGGGCGACAGCATGTATGTGACGCTGCGTAATCCGGAGCTGCAGACACAGGACTGGGCAGACACACGCCGCGCCGACGCATCACGACACCAGATCTGGTGGAGCCGTCTGTTCTGATCGCACTACCTGATTAGGCCAGCCCTTCGAACGAAAATCACGCTCGCCGCTGGGCGCCTGCCGGGGCTGCTTTGCACCCCCGACAGCAGCCCAAAGCATGGAGCAGCTCCAAGAGCGTCAAGGTCAAGCCCTACGGGTCGCTACGCGAACCTTGACCCTCTTTCCGCCGCGTACCTCGTTCGGCTGAACTGTATCGGTATCGGGTGAACGCAACTACCGGTCTGACGCTCCCGCATCCGCAACAACCCACCAAAACCAAGCCTCCAAAGACCGCTCCCGCCGCATGATTTCCGAATGGTAACTCACTCGTGGCGGCCGCAGGGACAACAATCAGGGTCGATGCCCGTGAGTGAGCAACCGCCCGAGCTCTCGATCTCTTCCTGCATAGCATCCAGCTCTGCGGCCGTGGCGTAGTCATGTTCCTTTGCAACTTCGATCGCGAGATCGCGGTACGCAGGCTCGACCTGGTCGAGCGCGTCGTCAACCATCGCGGAGAAACGCTTCACGAACAGCTCGTAAGAAAGCCCGCACCCACGGTTTGATTCGCTCGCCATCGTGCTGATCCACTCGTCCAGCCCTTCGCGGGTACGCAGTTTCTGTAATTTCTGGAGCGCGGCCTCGAAAGCCGACGTCCACGCGCTGGCCAGCTGCGGCATGTCGGCGAGCAGATGCGGACACGCCAGGCCTTCGCGCACGGCGGCCTCACCGCAGCGTCGCGCGCGTTTCAGAGCCCACCCGAGATTCCATTCTGCACGCTGTACATCGCCGGCCACCACGCTCACCCTGTGGTGCGCCCAATACACCCGCGCGTCCAGCGCAATCGAATAGAGATCACTGGCCATTGCTTACTCCACCATCTCGTAGTTTTGCCGCTCGAGCAGGCGCGCATACTCGGCGCCGCTAACCGGACGACCATGGAAAAATCCCTGTTGCCGGTCATATCCGAGCGATCGCAAGAAATCCGACTGAGCCTGCGTTTCCACACCTTCGACCGTCGCGATCATGTCTAGCGAATGCGCCATCGACACCAACGCGCGCACGATCTGCGCCGAATCCCAGCTCTCCGGCAAATCCTGGACAAACGAGCGATCCACCTTCAGGTTTTGCAACGGGAACTGGCGTAGGTAAGAAAGAGAGGCATATCCGGTACCGTAGTCGTCCACTGCGATCGTGATGCCGGCGGCCGCAAGCTGGTTCAGCACCGCAATTTCGGTGCGGCTGCCTCGTAACAGTAATCGCTCGGTCAGCTCGAGCTCGAGCGCCGACGCTGCGAGATCCTCGCGATGCAAACATGACTCGATCACGTCGACCAGTTCACGACGGACCTGCACCGGCGAAAGATTCACTGACACGAAGAGATCAGGTGCGAGCGTTCGCCGCCAATGAGCGACCTGTACACAAGCCTGCTTGATCACCCAGTCGCCAATCGGAACGATCAGACCCGTGTCCTCTGCAACGGGAATGAACTCTACCGGGGATATAGTCCCGAGTCCGTTACTATTCCACCTCAACAATGCTTCCGCGCCGATGACATTACTGCTCGCTCCATCGACGATCGGCTGCCACACCAGAAACAATTCGCCCAAATCGACAGCACGCCGCAAAGCTCGCTCGAGCGCGATTCGACGCGCCATAGCCCGCATTGAACTGCCAAGGCGCAACAATTTAGGAATCCGAACGTTATTTAACATAATTAAAGTGATCGGTTTTTCGTTATCTATTTAGTTAAACTAGTCCTATGTCTGCTGAGTTCCACTCATCCTTATGGGTGTTTTCACGCTGCAGTGCCGACCCATGCGCCAGATCATCGTGGCTCACGTTGACTCCCGGAAAAGCTCACCATAAGGCGATACGTTGATTTCGAGTACGCAACCAACTCTGTCCCAACTACGTACACCACAAGACACGAAGCTGCCCACAACACGTGGCCGTCTGCAAAAAAAGTAATGAGCAGGTAGGTCACGTGTCGATTAATAGCGGATACCTCGTGAGGTTGAATCGTTGTGTCAACGACGATCGGCCTGCTTTCAACTTCTGGTAAATTATTGCTGCGCGGCGCAGTACAAATACAAAGGCCACCAATAATATCGTCGAGGTGCTTCATGGAAGTTCTTGATCGCGCGCCCGCCGTCTCGCCGGACGGACGCGATGTGGTTTTCATGCTGCCGATCCGCGGGCGCGAGGTCGAAGCCGCAGTTGCACGCGACGCACTCGAAGAACACTTCTGGCTGCCGCCTGACGCCGACGCGGCACGCACACTCAAGACATTCGAAAGCGGTCGCAACCGCATCGTCGCGGTCGCACAAAGAAAGTTACTTGCGCGGCCCGAAGAATCGCTGCGGCTGACCGTGAACGACTTCGTGACCCGGTAACCGACCATTGGCTGACGATGACCGTCGCGGCGCGATGCGTCTTTGATACAAAAAAGTACGATCGTTCAGTTGTTGCTAATTTCTTTTATGTAAAATTGAGCAATCCTAACTGATCACGGCGTCGGCATTACGTTGGTCCGCATACATCTGTTGCAACTTTGCTCCGACCAACACGCGCCATGGGTCTGCATAACGCCGTTCCCGCGTTTTGCACAATGTCTTTCCGTACTCAACGTCGCGACGATGGGCGATCACAGGCGCGGCCAAGCTTCCCGTCTAAAAATATGAGGCTCTGCTGCCCGGCGCGGACACGAACAGATCTATGCGAACCGGCGACCGCATGTCCAGCCGACCGATTTTGCCTCGGGAATTTCCTCGTTCAATAAGGTAGCCAATAGATAGCCGATGGCTACAAAGTAGCTACCAACGTCAACCGAATATTCACTCCGTTGCTGCCGCTGGCCAATATCCGCCGGCGTGATTCCGGTGGCGCCCTCTTTTCATCGCGCATTCCTGATAGCGATTATCAAGATTAACTGGGCGCGGGTGGTACACTCGCGCGCTACTTAAAAGCCGCTCGGCTGCCCTTTCACGGATGGTCGGCCTCTATCTTCCATGACGAACTCTGATATCGACATCGATGATGCACTGAAGCCCGAGGCGCTGACGACCGGCCGTTCAGTCTTTCTTGCGTTCCAGGGCGGAGGTGCGAGAGGAATCGCCCATGTCGGCGGCCTTTCGGCGGTGAACAACCTGAATTTGACTATCTCCGGTGTCGCCGGCACATCGGCCGGCGCAATCATGGCGGCACTCGTGGCGGCACACTACCGTGCCGACGCACTGTTCAATCCGGAAGCCAGGACGCACTTGCTGCAGTCGGTGGCCAACGGTCGCTACCAACGCGCAACCGCGCTGTTCGGCAAAGACTGGTCCGCGATCAGGACATTGCGTCGGGCAGCGGGGATTGGCAAGGCGATTGCCGGCTGGGTGAAGACCAGTGGACTGGACTTGATCTGGTCACAGGTATGGAGCCAGAGAAAAGGCAAAGCTGCAGTCGTCGCCGCGGGTTTGGTGCTGGCGCTCATGGTCGTATGGCACGTTCCGCGACCCGCTCTGGCCGTCCTGCTCGCACTGCTGGCAGGCCTTGGCTGGGTCGCTATACGGTATCTGAAGGGCCTGGCCTCTCTGCGCGAGGTCCGTGAACTGGTTGACGTGGCCATTGCGGAAGGCCTGAACATCAAAAGCCGCGAAATCACTTTCGAGCAGATGATGGAGCATGGAGGCCTCCCGCTTAAACTGGTTGCGACCAACGTGAGCGGCAAGTCGCTCGAACTCTTCTCGGTTGAAACGACGCCGACGGCGGTGGTGGCCGACGCCGTTGCCGCGTCCATCTGTCTTCCCATCGTCTTCCAGCCATGGACGTTCGCGTTTGCGCGTCGCGGGCAGGACGAAAAGGTCGAGCAGCAGTTCATCGACGGCGGGCTGGTGTCGAACCTGCCAGCGTGGACGTTTGATGAAGATCGCGCGCTGCAACCTGACACCGTCACGGTCGCGTTCGGACTGCAACCACCACGGTCGGCGGAAGATGCAAAACCAAACTGGTTCACCGCGGCGCTGCAGACCGTCGTCGCCGGACCGCCGGAGGTCCACTTCCGGGGCATCGATCGCATGGTTCACGTTCCGCTCGAGAGTGCCATCACGGTGCTTGACTTCGACGCCGACCTCGACACGCTCGGGAAGGACGTGGAAAAGGCAAGATCCGACGCCACGCTCCAAATCAAGCTTCACGTGACCGCCGTACCTGAGGCGGTCCGGCAGGTTCTGGCCGATTTGCAGGAGCAGCTGGGGGGAGCGTTGCGGGAGGTGTTCGGCTTGGAAGCGCCGGGCGTGGATGAGCCCCTGTTTCGCATTGCACTCGCGATCCAGAAGCCGACCGACCGCAAGTCGCTGGCGATTGCCTATGAGGTGGGGCATCCCGTGAGCCAGCGGGGTGTCCGGTTCGGGCTGGCTGCCTCAGACGTAGGGGCGGCATGGCAGGGGAACCCCAGGGTTTCTCGGGTGTCTGACGAGCAGGTCTACAAGGACGCCGTCTGGACTGGATATGTCCCTGTTTATGATAGGGAACCGCTTGAGAGCGACGACGGCAGCCTTACGCCGGCACCCGGCGAGGCGGCAGTAGTAGCGGTCTTCGACTCCGCCAGACCGTTACCTGCTAGGATATGGGATGATAGGGATGAATTTGAGGACTTCTGGCTGCAGCTCTCCGAGGCCGCGTCGGAGTTTCTCGCTCAGCCTGACGTTGGGCAGTATTTTCGAAGGAGTGCCGCATGGGTGTGACAATACAACCACCAGAACGCAAGACGAACGCGGTGCGGGCAGCAGAACCGCAGGTTGCCGCGCCTCGTGAGAACGAGCGTCCGAAGAAGCGCGCCGTGACAATCTTGCGTGAACGCCGCAAGTCGTTTCCAGACAGGTCAGTGACCAACCTGAAGGAAACGATTGACCGGCTGGAAGGCGAGCTTCGTGAACGCGAAGATGAAAAAAAACGGAACGCTGCAGCCAACCGGTGACAGGTTGAGCCGTTTCCAACAAAGGGACGCTGCGGCGTCCCTTTTCAATTGGAGCACACAACAATGGATACCTTTTACTGCCTGGGTTTTGCCTACTCCATCGTATGACTTCATATGCCGTCGTAGAGTATGCCGTGTTCGCCGCAGACAGGCAGCCGCAGGACGGTCATCGTCTCGTGGCCGGCGTACCCGTACTGGCACAAATCTGAGTTTGCAAAGGCATTATGGGCAGCGATCATGGCTCTTCATGCGCTGGACGATGACCAGACCAAGGTGCTCATTCTCAGCGCACATGGGCGCCGGCTGACGGGAACCATGCTCGAAGCGGCCGACTCGGCGATCGATCTTTCCGAGTTTGCACACATGTTTGGTGTACTGCCTGCGAACCTGGTCGTCTACGTCAGCGCCTGCTGGGGAGGTTATCCGGCAGCACTCGGCGTCATACAGTCAGGTATCAGGCACCCCTACGTGTTGGGGCCACTTGTCGATATCCATGAAGGCGACGCAGACTACATGGAGCGCGAGTTGCTCGATCTGCTGGACGCGGAACCGCCGTCGCGCCGAGGCCTGTACAAACTTGTTCGCTTCTACAACGACTGGCATGAGGTACGGCAGGACCACTACGGCTCCCGACGATGGCTGTTCGGCATGGCGGACACGTCACGTCATTTTTTTCCGCGCCGTGCTCCCGGCAACCAGCTTGGAACATCGGTTGCGGACGAGGAGGAAACCTTCGTCGTCCGTAGGCTGCTTTACGCGAACGGGTCTCGCGTTCCGGTTTCGTGCGAGGTGGAGGATGCGAGGGGCCGGTACTGGCAGGCCAGCATCGACCCCCTGCTGTCGTTGACGGCTGGTTCGCTTGCCGCGCTGGGCGACCTGCGCTTTATCGCGCTTTTTCAGATCGCCTCGACATTGCATCTTCCCGACAATGCCCACGCAATTACGCTGTCGGGACGACGAATCATCGAATTCGTGGAGGTTCGACTGGCGTGAGGCTCTACCTTATTTCGCGACCGGCAAACCCGTACCTGTTCCGCGGTCAGCGGATCAATTTTCCAATCACCGCCATTGCGCCGCTCCGCGCGCTCGACGGCGTCTCGATCATGATAGATTGGGTTGCACTCTAAGGGTTTGACCTTTCCAGTCGGGATTTCCCCGCGCCCCCTTCGGAAGTGCCGCTAAACGGGGGCGCACCGGCTCTGCCTGCGTCGCGCAACTCGCGAGCCGACGCAGCCTGTTGAGTGATGCCTCTTCCAAAGCAGTCGTTATCGAGCGTTCAAGCCGGGGAGACCCGAACCTGGGCGGCTGAAGAGCAGACGGACGGGAGCATTGATCGATTAAAGAACCCAACGGTTGTGCAGATCTCGTTGTGACAGAAGCAAAATCCGATTATCACTTGCCACAAAGGCCCCCACAAGGAGAGCGTCGCGTCCGGCGCGAGGTCGCTCACCGCACCGGCGACCCCGAGGCAACGGAATAGCGGCCATCTCTGGCTGAAAACAGTCGATCAGAGTTCGAATGCTGGCCGCTATCAAAGCGGCAGTTACGTGCCGTTATGTGTACTTTGGCCGTTGACCGCTCAACTTAGGGTGATAGATGCCGATAACAAGTACTCGACCTTTAGCAATCGATAGCAAATGAAAGATATCGCAGATGAGTACCGTTGGACGCGAGTCAAATCCTAGCTATCCGTCAATACGGAAATTGCGGGATGGGCGCTCGTTCAGGTGCTTTATCTTTGCATACCCTTGGTGATAATTTTTTTCTGTTATCTGGAGATCGGCGCGTCACTGCACGATGCGTTCCGTGGGCCCGACGCCATGTTCGTCGTTTTCATTGCTTTTTTTGAAGTACTCAGAGACTCATTGAAGAGCCTTCAACTCCAGAAAAAAGGGCATGACGATCAAAACACCATGTTGATCATCGCGGTGGTGTTGCTCGTTGCCTCCGTTATCACCTTATACACGTCCATAGCAGTAACCCAAGGAGCCCTGCCGCATATTGATCGTCAAGGTCTTGGGGACACGACTCAGTTCATGCTCTGGCTGTCACTGGGCTCAGCCTGGCTTTACAAATGTCGGCTCAAGGGTGTCGAACGCCGAGTGGAACGACAAACGAAATCCGCTCCCGTTACCCCGGCCGCGACATTAGATGGCCTTTGAAAGACCGCTCAATTGGCCGCTTTCCAACCCTCGTTTGTCAGGGTGACGGGGAGCGTTGCTTGCCCCTTACCTGCTATGTCATTTGCGAGGTCCGAGTATGCGGCCCTCAGTTGCTCGTTGACAGCCCATTTGGGGGCGTCGGTGATTTCATATGCGTAGTAGACGGTGGTGCCGGTCGCGCTTCCGATCGTCACCGGCGCGTCCCACTTCAGTATCTTGGTCAGCTTGATATTTCCGTAGCAAAAGCGGCCGGTCTGTTGATTCGGATATGGCTGAAACGGCTCACGCACCAAGATCTTTTTGCCCTCGTCGGTAAGGGAGAAAATCGCCTTTTTACGGAAATTGGTCGACGCATTTGGGCCCGCTTCTTTTACTGTCGCCAGCCCCGCGCTCACAAAACCGACGCCGGCGTCGTAGAACGCGTATGGGTTGCCGTGATCCGTTGGCTCCGCCGAGGCCGGCCACGACCCGGCGGGCAGGCAGCGCTGCGGGCTTGATGCCAGTTTTTGGTTTACCGCCGCGGTGAAGTTTTCTTCATTCGGAGCTGACTTGTCCGAACAAGCGGTAAGCGACGACACGGCCCCGACCACGACGGCAAGGGCGAGCACAAAGCGGATTTGCATAATTGGCGTTGGGTGAGTCATGAGAACCGGAATCTATCACAGAGCCTCATAATCGGCATCATTTAGAATAACGAAATAAATTCCGACGAATCGTTGTCGTTGTCATTCACAGCAACGTACGAGTTGCACCGGTGCAATACCGGGCGTCGATTCGACCCCATATTTCTTGAGGGCCCACGCTGGCGGCCAGGCTATACTGTGTTTTTATACAGTGTTTGAGACGGAGAGAGCCATGAATGCCGTCTTGCTGCCCGAAACGATTCATCCGGCGCTTTGGACCTATACCCGTGGAGTACATAGTTTGAGGGCGAAAAGCGTGAAAGCGTTCTGCGGTGGGGTCGCCAAGGACTCTCCGTTTCGATGTATGCATACATCGAAATACATCGTTT